>Ga0247608_10000413_pt1 | contig 70615 bp, 84 predicted proteins | sample 176DNAGHGlowgp2_FD_193490 | JGI IMG/M metagenome (GOLD analysis project Ga0247608, IMG submission 193490) | Sheep rumen microbial communities from Palmerston North, Manawatu-Wanganui, New Zealand - 1766 DNA GHGlow gp2 | ecosystem: Host-associated > Mammals > Digestive system > Stomach > Rumen ... | reverse complement strand
ACAGGGCTCAAACCCCGATAAACAGAGGCTTTAAAGCATGTTATATGTTTGCTGAACATATAACATACATGTAACATACATATAACATGCTTACATTCCTATTAATCGTCGAAGTTACTCTCGTTCGGAAGAAAAAACAAATAGATTTATTTTGTTCTTTACTCACTTATTCGTAACTTTGCATCGTGATTATCAATCGATGATGAATATGAGAAAGAACGTGATATTACTGGCTGGTGCCATGGCACTGCTGACCTCATGCGGAGGTGGATTGAAACCACTCTCTGCCGATAACTTCAAAGTGGTACCTAACCCTTTAGAGGCAGAGGGTGGACAGGTGCAGGCGACGATTAATGGAATGTTTCCGGAGCAATATATGAACCGAAAGGCTGTGGTGACTGTCGTTCCAGAGTTGCGCTACACGAAGAATGGGATGCAGCAAACGGTCAAAGGACAACCTGCCTCTTTCCAGGGCGAGAAGGTGATGGGTAACGACCAGACTATCTCCTACCTGCTCGGTGGTCATTATACGATGAAGACCGCTTTCCCCTATGAGGCAGCGATGCAGCAGAGTGACCTTTACCTGACCTTTGATGCCAAGGTGGGCAATAAAGCGGTGAAAGTTCCTGCTGTGAAAGTGGCTGACGGTGTTATTGCCACCAGTGAGTTGTATCATCAGACGGTAGCTTCGGCACAGCCTTGTGTAGCTCAGGATGCTTTCCAGCGTATCACGGAGCAGAAGCAGGAGGCAAATGTCAAATTCCTGATTCAGCAGGCGGAGTTGCGTAAGAGTGAGTTGCAGTCGAACTCCGTCCAGGATTTCGTGAAGATGCTGAAGGAGATAGCCCGTAACCAAGAGGGACTGAACCTCTCGAATGTGGAGGTTTCCGCATACGCCTCTCCTGATGGTGGTTTGAAGCTCAACGAGCAGCTTGCCAACAAGCGTCAGCAGAATACGGAGAGTTATGTGCGCCAGCAGCTGAAGAGTGCTAATCTGGAGGGTGGAATCAGCTCTGAGTATACCGCCCAGGACTGGGAGGGATTTCAGGAACTGGTGAAGGCAAGCAATATCCAGGACAAGGATGTCATTCTGCGGGTGCTCTCCATGTATCAGGACCCACAGGAGCGTGAGCAGCAGATTAAGAATATGAGTCAGGGCTTCCGTGAACTCGCAGAGGGCGTGTTGCCAGAGCTGCGCCGTGCCCGTATGACCATTAACTACGAGGTGATAGGACGTGATGACGAGCAGATTTTCGACCAGTATAAGAAAGACGCCTCGAAACTGAGTGTCGAGGAGCTTATCTATGCGGCTTCTATCGCTAACACGGAGGCAGAGAAAGAAGATATCCTTAAGACGACGGCACGCCTGTATACCAAGGATGCCCGTGCTTATAATAACCTTGGAACCCTTGCCATGCAGCAGGGTAAGAATGACGAGGCACAGCGTTACTTCCAGCAGGCACAGACCGTCCAGCAGTTGCCTGAGACGAGTGCTAATCTGGGGTTGATAGCTTTACAGCAGGGAGATGTGAAGACTGCCGAGGACCTCATTTCTAAATCGGCAGGAGCAGCAGGTCTTGGAGAGGCTTTGGGAAACCTGCACCTGGCACAGGGTAACTATGCCCTTGCACAGCAGGACTTCGGCTATCGTCCCAGTAACAGTGCGGCTCTTGCACAACTGTTGAATAAGGACTATGCCCGTGCCCAGCAGACCTTGAAGAATGTCAAGAATCCGAATGGGATGACCGACTATCTTGCTGCCATCGTACAGGCTCGTCAGGGGAATACTGATGCAGCATCGTCTTTCCTGCGTAGTGCACTGCAGAAGGATCCTTCGCTGAAGCAATATGCAGAGAAGGACATGGAGCTTTTAAAGGTAAAAAAGTAAATGTTGAGTCGGATAGATTATAATAAGGTATATGGGGTGGTAAAATGGTTCTTACCTTTTTACCTCTTTACCTTTTTACTATTATCCTGTGGTCCTGAGGGGAATAAGTTCCGCATGTCGGGTCGTCTGCGTAATATCAACCAAGGTGAGTTCCTGGTATATAGTCCTGATGGCGGTTTTGTGGGAGTTGACACCATCAAGGTGCGGAATGGTCGTTTCTCTTACGAGAAGGAGGTGCGTAATGTGGTGACTTTGGTGGTCGTATTTCCTAACTTCGCTGAGCAGGTCGTCTTTGCTTCTCCTGGTGAGGAAGTGGATATTAAAGGTGATGCCACGCATCTGAGGGAGATCAGTATTGAGGGAACGGACGAGAATGAGGAAATGACTAAACTCATGGCACGTCTCAACAAACTTACGCCACCAGAGATTCCTGGTGCCGTTGCACAGTTTATAGAGGAGGCTCCTGCTTCCATTGTCAGTATGTACCTGCTTGACAAATATTTCATCTCATCAAAGACTCCCAATTATGTGGAGGGTCAGCGCCTTGCTTCCTTGATGCTGAAGGCTGACCCGGACAACGGAAGACTGCGTAAGTTGAAAAAACAACTTGAGGGGTTGAAGAACAGCAGGACGCAGACGAACTTACCTGTTTTCTCCGCAACAGATTTCAGAGGCAGGAAATTCAACAGTAGTGAGATGAAGGGTAAAGTGGGTGTCATCACGACATGGGCATCATGGAACTATCCCAGTACGGATATCCAACGTAAGCTGCGCAGGCTATGGCGCAAGCATCCGACCTCGCTCTCGTTGGTTAGCATCTGTCTTGACGGTGCGAAGAAAGAAGTTAATCAGCGTGTTCAACGTGATACCCTCGACTGGACGGTAGTATGGGATGGACTGCTTTTCCAAACACCTATCGTCCAGCAGTTAGGACTCTATTCTGTACCCGCTATGGTGGTGGTCAATCGCCAAGGTAAGGTGGTTGCCCGTGACCTGGAGCCTAACAAGGTAGAGGAGGAGATAGAAAAGTTGCTGAAATAGTTTACACGTCAGGTTGGAAAAGTACCGTCTTTCCTGTTTTTAATGATGCTGGCACGTCGATAAGCCGTTGGTTACTACTGCCACGGAACAGCAAACTCTCATCACGTAGTGACTTGACAAAAGGTCCATCTACCAAGACATCAATCAATTCCAGTAATTGTCGTTGCCGGGGGTTATGAAGCAGCGTCTCGTAGGTAAACCCTGTAAAGCACCAGATATCCTTATCAGTACGTTCCCGGATGGCACGGGCAAGTTCGGCAAACCCCTCCGGCTGGTACATCGGGTCACCCCCCGAGAACGTCACATTAGCATAGGGGTCTGCCTCGATGATGCGCATGATCTGTTCTGTAGACATCGGATGCCCGCCACTGAAGTCCCATGACTGCGGGTTATGACAGCCGGGACACGCATGACGGCAACCGGCACAATAGATAGAGGTCCGGAATCCCGGACCATCTACCATGGTGTCTTCTACAATGTCTAATACAGAGATCATTTAGAACAGGTTCTGCTGCTGAGAGCCCTCGATATGTGTCACACGGTCGTTGAGCTCACAGAGCTTGCCGTGATTCCAGCGGTCGGTGGTGCCGACAAGATATCCCGTGATGCGCTGCAGCTTGTCGATATTGGTACTGCCGCATTTCGGACATTTCTCCAGATGAGGTGCCGCATTCTCATAGCCACAGTCCATGCAGCGGTTGCGGTTATGGTTGACGGAGCCATAGCCCATATTCAACTTATCCATCATATCCACTACACTCATGATGACTTGTGGGTTATGAGTGGCATCACCGTCAATCTCCACATAGAAGATATGACCACCACGTGTCATCTCATGATAAGGAGCTTCTGTCTCAGCCTTGTGACGGGCAGAGCATTTATAATATACAGGGACGTGATTGGAGTTGGTATAGTAGTCACGGTCTGTAACACCAGGGATGACTCCAAACTCCTTGCGGTCTTTCTTGGTGAACTTACCGCTCAGTCCTTCTGCCGGAGTTGCTAATACAGAATAGTTATGCTGGTAGCGGTCGCAGAAATCGTTGACACGCTGACGCATATAGCCGACAATCTTCAGTCCTAACTCTTGCGCCTCCTCACTCTCACCATGGTGCTTGCCGATGAGTGCCACCAGACACTCGGCGAGACCGATAAAGCCTATACCTAAGGTACCTTGGTTGATGACACTCTCAATGGTGTCGTTAGGACTCAGTTTCTCTGCACCAATCCACAGACTGCGCATCAGCAAAGGGAACTGCTTGACGAAAGCGGTCTTCTGGAACTGGAAACGCTCATCCAACTGTTTGGCGGCAATTTCCAGCATCTCGTCAAGTTTGGAGAAGAACTTGGCGATACGTGCCTCCTTGTCCTGCACATCCATACACTCGATGGCAAGACGTACGATATTGATAGTGGTAAATGACAGGTTACCACGACCGATAGAGGTCTTGGGTCCGAAACGGTTCTCAAAGACACGGGTGCGGCATCCCATCGTAGCAACCTCATGGAGATAACGCTTGGGGTCGTCGGCACGCCATTCACTATCTTGGTTATAGGTAGCGTCAAGATTCAGGAAGTTAGGGAAGAAACGGCGTGCCGTCACCTTGCAGGCAAGTTGGTAGAGATCGTAGTTCGGGTCCTGCGGGAGGTAGTTGACACCTCTTTTCTTTTTCCATATCTGGATGGGGAAGATGGCAGTCTCGCCATTGCCCACTCCCTGATAGGTACTGTTCAGCAGTTCGCGCATGATGCAACGTCCCTCTGCCGAGGTGTCAGTACCATAGTTGATGCTGGAGAATACTACTTGGTTACCACCACGGGAGTGGATGGTGTTCATATTATGGATGAAAGCCTCCATCGCCTGGTGGACACGTCCCACCGTCTTGTTGATGGCATGCTGACGCACTCGGTCGATGCCCGTCAACTTATCGAGGGGTTGCTTGAGATAATCCATGAGCACCTCATCATAGAGTTTACTGTAGTCCTCTCCGTTGAGATCCTCCAATGCCTTCAGCTCCTCGATATAGGACAGACGCACATAGGGTGCCAGATAGAAGTCGAAGGCAGGAATTGCCTGACCGCCGTGCATCTCGTTCTGGGCACATTCCAAAGAGATACAGGCAAGGACGGCTGCCGTCTCAATACGCTTGGCAGGACGGCTGGCACCATGACCGGCAATAAAACCCTGTGTCAGGATATTGTCGAGCGGGTGCTGTACACAGGTCAGTGACTTGGTGGGATAGTAGTCCTTGTCGTGGATATGGATATAGTTATGCTCTACGGCATTACGGCTCTCAGGCGACAACAGGTAGTCGTCGACAAAAGGCTTGGTGCTCTCGGAGGCGAATTTCATCATCATACCGGCAGGCGTGTCGGCATTCATATTCGCATTCTCACGGGTGACATCATTATTCTTGATATTCACAATGTCGAGAAAGACATCACGTGTCTTTGCCTTGCGGGCAATGGAACGTTGGTTACGATAAGCGATGTATCGTTGTGCCACATCCTTACGGGCACTCTTCATCAGTTCCATCTCTACGGAGTCCTGAATCTCCTCCACCGTCATCTGGGTGTTACCCTTGGCGGCAATGCGGTCGGTAATGGTCTGTAGTAAGCGCTCGTCTTCTCCTTTGTCGGTATGAAGCATCGCCTTACGGATAGCAGCCATGATTTTCTGTTCGTTGAATCCCACAATGCGCCCATCGCGCTTTACAACAGTCTGTATCATATAAATAGTTTTTAGTTTAATTAAAAGGTCTTACGATAGCAGCGATGACGACGGTGCTGGATAGACTCCAGATACTGCCATTGTCCTCGCATATGTTCATTGGACTCCATCTGTGGCATTGCCTCTGCCCATTTGAATCCATAATGCTGGAACCACTGGATGAGGTCATCGAAGATGAGGGAGTTGGCACCCTTGGAACGGTATTCTGGTAAGACACCGATGAGTAGCAGGTCCACCACCTCTGTCCTATGCCATTTCAGAACTTTCAGTATTTGCCACCACCCGAAAGGAAGCAGTCTTCCGTCTTTCATCTTACGCAGTGCTTGGTTGAAGGAGGGGAATGTGATGCCAAAGCCCACTAACTTATGCTCGGGTGTGTTCCAGTCTTCAATACCTGTCACAAGATTCAAATCCGCCACCTTGATATATTGGTCGACAAGCTGGTTGATTTGCTTTTCTGAGAGTTGGGAATAGCCGTAAAGATCCTTATAGGTAGTATTGATGACATCGAAGATTTCTTTACCCTTACCTCCTTGAAGTAGTTCCTTCCGGCTAAACTTCTTCACTTGCAGGTTATAGCGGTTACGGATCATCTCGGCTATTTTATGAAACTTATCAGGAACCTTCTCAGGAACTTTTACCCGATATTCCATATAGTCGTTGTCTTTCTCAAATCCACCTAACCCGGTGATATGCTGCACGTAATACGGATAGTTGTAGTTGATATACATAGTGGCATCCTCTTCGAAACCTTCTACCAACAATCCCTCACGGTCCATATCTGTAAATCCTAAAGGTCCGGCAATCTCCGTCATGCCCTTTTCCTTTCCCCAGGCTATTACTTGGTTGATCAGGCAGCGGCTTACCTCTATGTCATCAATGAAATCGAACCAGCCAAACCGAACCTCTTTGCGATTCCAGCGCTCGTTGGCGCGGTGGTTGATGATGGCAGCGACACGACCTACTATTTTCCCATCCTGGAACGCCATGAAATAGTCTGCCTCACAAAAATCAAAGCATGCATTACGGTCACGGCGCAGGGTGTTCATCTCGTCAGAATAAAGAAACGGGACGGCATGAGGACAGTCACGGTATAAGTCATAATGGAACTGGACAAATTGCTCCAGTTCCTTTAAACTCTCTACTTTCTTGATTTCCAACGTTTTCATAGTACCCCGACCGAGAATCGAACTCGGAACTAAGCTTTAGGAGAGACTGGTTACATACCATGATTCTCAGTTACTTACGAGGTTTTTCTACTTTTTTGTAGAATATTTGTAGCATTTCTGCTGATTTTGCGAAAAAAGCACCCCTCTCCAGGATCTGGATTAGGGTGCCAATGCAACACCGATGTTTCAGATCGGTGGTGCAAAGATACATACTTTTTCTTAATCATCCAAATTTACTGAGTAAAAAATAATCCGCACTGACCTCACGGCTGGCACGGATCCACAGTATAGTAATTCTACAGAAAGCTATTTTTTCAGTTCAATATACTCAGAGTAAACGATCCTGTTATATGGATTCTTACTTACGATCTCCTGTCTGATAGCTTTGCAACCAAACCTGAAAAACAGGAAACGCTTAGGCACTCTGTGTACTATCTGTAAGATTGTGTCGGTTGTGTTCACTGATAGATTCACTTTCCCACTGTCTATTACTCCAGAGATCTTTGCCCACGGAGGATCATTCCAGGAGAATGTCTTTAGCGTATCTACCAGGTGAATCTCTGGCACATACCTGATACTGTCTTTGATGTCTGTCTGGATCTCTATATTACCAGTGGTGGAGGTCTGTGACACTGATTGCAGCCTTTTCAGCTTTATCCCCAGCGTCTTTGCCTCCTGGCACACATCCTGGTAATGCTTATCCAGCTCATTGTACGTCAGCTGTAGCCTGAGCACAGAGGCAGCACTTTCCCCAGCCTCTGTTTGGTACAGCCTCACCTTATCAACCAGAGCCTCCTGGTTATCCTGGAGCCTCGTTTTCTCTTTGTTAGCCTCTACCAGGCTCTGTGCAAGAAAGGCACTGATAAGAAACAGCACCACGCACGTAATAATCAGATACTTTTTCATGCGAATTTAATTGTTTTAGGTGGAACGGTGTTAGTTGTGAGCGATCCGTACTGGATGCTGTTCAGCCTCCTCAGCCATCCATTCAGGAATTTCTTGTTAGCAGGTCTACTCACGCAAATATCTCTCAGGTATTGCTCTCTCCTTTTCTGGAGCTTAGCAAAGAACGTCTTAGGATCCTGTGCGTTCAAGGCAGCAAGTGTCTTTTCACCCACGATGCCATCAGCCTTTACACCCAGCATGGACTGAGGAATGGTAATACCGTACTTTCCGCTACCCCATACCCAATCTACCAGGGTGTTAGCAATAGACTGATCCAGGATCCTGTCACCTTTCCAGCGATTCCAGAAATTCTTTCTACAGATCTCCATAGCATCAGCTGGAGTGATCAGTTTCAGATCATCCACATCAATGTCACCATCACCATCCTTATCATAGCCCTGGGCTTTCCAGGTTGATATGGTGACACCGTATTTCGTGGCTCCTCCACGATCACCAGGAACATTAGCAAAGCCACCCTCCCAGCTCAGGATAAATGACCACAGTGTTTCAATCTTACTCATGTCAGCTATTCATTTTGTGATAAAAGTCAAGTTTGATCCTATCATACACAGCCTGGACGTTGGTGTAGGCACGTCCGTTATTCGGCTTATCGGCATATACCTCATTTTCCACTACCTCAGCCACCCAGTCCACCCATTCAGGGGATGTGTAGGATGCCAGCCTCTTACCCCTGTAGGTGTAGTAGTCAAAGCGACTGTCCCGATCATCATGCAGATTTATCAGGAGCGTGCGGATCTTATGCCTGGTAGCCTCCCTATCCACAATGTGGTTTTCCTCACGTACCTTTTTTATTATACGGCATACCTTTTCAACAGCATAGTCAAAGTAGATACTGGACGTGTTTTTGATACGCAGCTGTGTTTCAGGTCGCAACCCCTCTGATATGTCTGCCAGCATCTGGTTTTGGCTTTTCGTTTCCTCCAGCAGCTCATTCATTGTGGTTTTGTTGCTAACCAGCATATCATTGATGATGTTCTTAAACCATCTGAAACAGGCGATCATGAGTGCAGCAGCCAGTACCAGGAAAAATGCAGCCGTAACTGCCATCATTCCTACATCGCCTATTGTCCTGGCTGTTTCCAAGCTATGCTCAACCATTTCTTTGCCTTTTCCATTTATTGCGCTTGTACGATTCAAAGTTTTCCCTATCCTCCTGGGTGATCTCCACTGATGGAGGGAATACCCTGAAACCATACATAGTGCCATATTTAACTACTTTGATTACAGCTCTCATGGGATAGTGTCTGCCAGGATTGGCAAATACATCTTTCACTTTCTTGCTGTCAGTGAAGAAAGCAGACTTACCATAACCATCGCCATAAGCGATCAGGCATCTGGATCCGTTCTCTGTCTGCCTCTCTGGATCACACCCTGTAAACACCGTTACCTGGTTGATAACAGCATCAATGGATGTAAACTCACAGTCGAAAATGTCAGAGCTGCCCTGGCTTACACTATCATCCACGAAATCAACGATCTCCTGTGCCATTACTCTACCTCTTTGAGATCCTTGCAATCCTCATCAACCATAGCACGCAGAGCCAGCCTCTCATGGAGGAAAGCAATATAAGGAGCCTTAGCATCCTCAGGCAGCAGTCCAAGTACAGCACTGTTGTACTCGTTCTGTAGCTTGCTCTCAGTGTTGGCTGGGTACTTAGCGGTAAGCAGCGTAGAATAGATGTTATCGGCAGTCTTTGGATATTCCACCCTCAGACTGTCATACTGCCACATGGTACCTGTAGCTTTCTCTGGATCGTCAGTAACAGTGATGTTGCCATCCTTATCCACGATCACCAGCACCTCCTTGATATTGTGATTGTAATGGATGGTGCCCTGACCGTTATTCAGATCTTTGAATACTTCTGGCTTTTCGTTTGCCAGCAAGCCGATAAATAATACTTTACTTTTTTCCATTGCTTAAACATTTATTAAATATGAAATCACTGTGCTCCTTATCACATCTGATTATCCAGCCATACTCAGACGGAAACAGGTGCTTAATATCATCCTCATTACTGATCTGGTATTTCTCCTTTGTCTTTTCCAGCTTTTGGTAGAATCTCAGCAGAATCCCCTTTCTCAGGAGTATTCCGTAATGATCCTGTTTGAATCCAACATAGTCTATACCACGATCATCAACTGGGAATATCTGCCAGTTCGGTTTGATCTCCACCTTTAGCACTGATCCCAGATAGAGCCCTAAGGCATCCAGGACGTAGTGCAGCCATTCCTTGCTCTCTCCCAGCACCACTATATCATCCATGTATCTGTAGTAGTACTTAACGCCCAGCTCCTCCTTTACCCAGTGGTCGAAATATGCCAGGTACAGATTAGCAAGGTACTGGCTGGTGAAATTGCCTATTGGCAGTCCTTTTTCTTTACCGTTGCTATCAATTATCTTATCCAACAGCCTCAGCAAACTCTCATCGGCTATGCTATAGCGGATGATCTGTTTCAGCACTGAGTGATCCACATTGTCATAGAACTTTCGGATGTCGATTTTCAGGCAGTACCTGGTACCGATCCGATCCTCTATCAGAGCCCTGTGTACATCCTCCATACATTTGTGGGTACCACGCCCTTTGATGCAAGCGTATGTGTTCGCTATGAATATGTGGTACCAGTGAGGAGCCAGCACATTGATGATACAGTGGTGTATCACCCTGTCTGGAAAGAAAGGAGCTATCATTATATCCCTCTCCTTAGGATCAAAGATCTTTTTAGTCCTATATATTCCAGGCTCAAAGGTTTCCTCACTCAGGATCTCATACAGGGTAGCCAAGCAATCATTCAAATTGTCATTGAACGCCTTTACCTCACCTCTGTTCTTTTTGCCCTTTTGGGCTGTGTACTGAGACTTGATCAGGTTTTCGGTACTATACACCAGCGGATATACATTCTTGATCTTCTTTACAGGAGAAATATAGATCTTTCCTGTGTTTCCGATATAGTAGCCTACATCCTCAAAATCATGGTACATTACAGAGACGTTATACTGGTTGGCATCAACTTTGGCTTTCTTCTTTTTCTCCATTTGTGTGCCGTTGCTCAATCAGGAGCTTTCAATTACTTACTCACACCTTACTGAATCACTATTGTTTTACCAACTGCCAGCAGTGCCAGCAGTCCCTGTGAGGTAGGGTTGCAGAGGTCTAACAGTTATTCTTGTTTTCAAGGAAAACCACGGTAAAAGCGGAACCCAATATTCGCATTCGCATTCGAGGAACGATTATTCGCATTCAGATAACCGAAACCGGCATTCGCACCATTATTCGCATTCGCAGACAGGAGGGCACCTGACCTTGCAACCTTTTATTTTATATTTTCAAAGAACTCTCTTTTTGAAAGGTGGGGAGGCAGCTTTCAGAAAAGCCACCGCCCACCGTGTTTTGCAGTCGTGGCGTTTCACCCACGGCACAAGCGGAACCCAATACTCGCAAGCGCAGTCGAGGAACGATAAGTCGCATTCAGATAACCGAAACCGGCATTCGCACCAAGATCCGCATTCGCAGACAGGAGGGCACCATACCACCCAGAGGGTGATGGGTACCAGTAGTAGTCACATACGCCCTCATTGGCAGCTCCACCAACCTTATCAATGAATGAGTAGCCCTTATGGTTGTGAGACATTGTAAGTCCATAGCCAGATGCCAGAGGCAGCTCAGATGCCAGCTCATAGCCAGCTGGAACGGTTGTAGCACTGTCAGAGTGAGAGGTGAACTTAGTAGGATCCTCACACACGTAAGCCTCAGAAACACCCTCCTTATGCCAGATCAGTACATCGTCTGCCAGCATCGTGAGATATTCAAAAGGCACCTCCAAACCACGGTAAGATGTAACCTGGATGGTCTTATCATTACCAGAGTTTGCCCAGTTCTTGATCACGTAGGAAACCTTACCAGTGTTGTTACCCAGTGTGGCAGTAACACCACATGGAACGAAAGGATTGTAGCCGTTGTGGGTGTTCCACTCACCACCATTCACAGAACATCCGCTACCTAAGCCTCCCTGGTGGAAACCGTCAGCTGTCAGTGTTGTGGTGTAGGTGTCCTGGCAGTCCATAGAGGCATATTCAACCCTCTGGAGCCATGCAATTTCATTGTACACCCTGTAAACTCCATGATGGATGCCGTTGCCAGCAGCGTTGCACCATCCACGCACTGTATTCTTATTGACAGATGTACGTGCCATACCTACAAAGCTCCTGTATGTACCATCGTAAGATGCAGATCCGTTACCACCCCTGAATCTGGCAGCATTCTCAGTGAATACAGGCAAACCGTCTGCATCCCTGGCAATTTCGTTGCCATTCCAGGTAAGCCAGCAGCCACAGACAGGCTTTTTCAGCTGATCATCGTAGGTACCAAAGGTGAAAGAGATTGCCTTACGCTCCATCTTGATAAAGCCAGGCAGCGGATATTCAGAGTAAGCCCTGAGCCACTTAGTACCCTCAAATTCCATACGGAAATAGTACTCAGGCTTTTCAAGCATTACGTTACCATCGGTACTGTCAATGATGGCAGCAGCACCAGAATCCCTTTTACGGCTGTCATTCTGTCCGAGGTAGTACTTAACGGATCCATCCTCATTCTCGACAAAGCGTCTTAGCTTTTGCTGGATGGGTAAGGTACGGTGCAGATCCAGATTGCCCACCCTGGTAAGGTGACGATCCCTGCTTGTAAAATCACCCTGTACGCCATACCACATATCGTAAGGGTATTGTGGCTTAGATGAGCCACTTGCTAAAAGTAATCCCATAGCTTTACTGTTTAATTGATTCACCAGCTCCCCAGTAAACATCGTAGTCACTCAGCGATATAGCGTCTGGGGAAATTTCCACTATAGCAGCTGGTGTCCAGTCACCTACAGGCACTGGAAAATCACTGGTCTCTTTGTCACAGAGACACTTACACTGGATGATAGTGTTCTGTTCCATTGAGGGCTTTTTAGACCTCACGAAAACAGAGAAAGGAACTCCTCCGTTCAGTTTGAAACCATTTGTGAGGTCTGTTATTTGTCCTTTGGATAGGATCCTCAGGCTGTACATTTCGTTCATATAACTTGATTTAATTAAGAAAACTACTGCAAAAATAATAAAATGTGTTTAATAAACACACCTCTAAGGCGTTATTTTTAATGAAATTATGATATTTTGCCATGTTTCACCTCCACATATCTTACTTTTTCATCCTTAACACCTCCTTTCTTGAGGTAAACAGATGGATCCAGCCAACCCACCTGTTCACCTGGTTAATTATTCTGATTTCCCTGTAAGCCTCTTTAGAGCAACCTCCAGGCTGTTGATATTATCCCTAATGGACTGTCTGGATGTATGGAGATCCTGGGCATTGTAAGGCATAGCCTCACCGACCAGGAAAGCCTCATAGCACTTGATCACCTTGTAATCGGTGTTATCAAGCTCCTCTTTGAGTGCCTTGATCTGGTTTTTGTAATAAGCCAGATTCTGGACCTTCTCATAGGTATAGCCTATGTGATCATCGTACTCCACAGCAACAATCCTGACAGCATAGCCAGGAGCACACTCCAGCTTGCTCTCATCAATCTCATCCAAAGGCTTCCAGCCATCCTTTTCAAGTTCGGCTGTCTGTGCCTCCACTGTCACGATACGCTCTTTTACCTTGGTAACACCTTTCTCTATTACCTGGTAACGCTCTGTGTATGCCTCTACCTCTCTGGATCTCAGCACACCATCTTCTATTTTTCCGTATCTTACCATATCTTTAGAAATGTATTCTTCTTACACACCATATTTCTTTTTTTACAGAGTTCTTATACCATATACCAAAAATGGCTATCACAGTATGCCCCTCGCCACAATCATAGTAATCATTCTGAGAGGTGTCATCATACATTACTTGACCTGACTGAGGATAAATCCGCAAAGCTCCACCACCCATTTGATGGAATAATATCACCCTGCCATCATAGCCATCGTTTGGCAAATACACATTCTTTGTAATTCCCCCATTGACTACACCAATAACCTGGCTTACGGATTTTCCAATATACAGGTCTGTGCCTTTGGAACTATCTCCAATGTATTTAGTGTAAAGCATGAAACCGCACGCTTTCAAATCGTAGAAATACCCTCCATAGGCAGGGGCATTGCTGTTGTTTTTTGCCGTACCATATACACCTGCGATCATAGCCTCATCAGCCCCCAGCTCCCATTGTGATTTACTGACATTGCCATAACCCAAAGCCACCATTGCAGCCCTCCTTATGTATCCTGTTACACTTGATACTGCCTGTGTTCCTGCCAGGTTAGCAAATATGCCTGTTGGTGACATATAGGCTGTACCAGAGCTATAGCTGGGAGCATTCTTTGCTTTCACCTCTACAGTGCCTGTGCCTGCATTCAATTCGATCTCCGATCCCAGGGTAGTTTGTTCTGAGTAGGATCCTCCGCTTACAGAGCTCTCCAGATAGATCCTGGGCACGCTTGCATCCAGCTCGATCTTGTTTCCTTTCCCCAGGGTAGAAACAATCTTACCACCACTATGCCACCAGCTACCGATACTTGCACCCTCTGCCAGGAGTAGGTTAGTGGCTATGCTTTCAAACTGGGCACCAAACGGATTCCATTTAGATGTATCAGTAGGCACTGTGTTAAAAGTTCCAGCATCCACACGTGCTATGTAGTACACACCGTTATACTTGACAGCATCCACCCTGTGACTGGTACCATAGTAGGTAACACTGTCAGAGTCGTTGTAGTTACCACGGAAAACCAGCACTGGGCTCTTTCCATCAACACCATCCTTACCGTCCTTTCCATCCCTGGAGGTTGCAAAGACACCATCAGCAACATAGGTGATCACCTCTGCTGGAGGCGTGTTGCTATCATCGTTCTTTTGCATCATCAGAGCATAACCAGCTGGCAGTCCCTTAACACCTATGAAAGCAAATGGAAAACGTCCTTTTTCGGTATTCTGCACTCCAGCACATCCAAACTGAGCCAGGGCATTCACCAGGTTATCATTCCATCCAACAGCATCAAAGCTGACAATACAGACGAATACGGTTGCATTCAAGCCATTCAGGTATGTAGCCATATTGTTGATTGCATCATCAGATCCATAGGTATCAAAGTTCATGGTATCAATAAGCTCCATCGTGTATCTCTCTACAGTGAAAACCGTAAGTCCACGTAGGCTGCTTTGCACTGTACGCTCAGACACACCATTGAAGATCTTGATATAGGCTTTCATGTTGTTATTCAAGCCAGATCCCAGCACATGGATATAGGCAGCATCTTTACCTGGATCACCTGGATCACCCTTACTGCCAGTTACACAGATAGGCGTTGTAACCTTGCCGGTACCATTGGTGTATGATATAACAGATCTCGTCCAGATAAACCAGCCATTCACCCAGCCAGGGTTAGACGTGAGCCAGGATCCATCAGAAAGCGTCTGGCTGCTTGATGATCTGTAGTACTGCTCAACTATAGAGCTTACGCCCACACCATTGTTTCCCTGTGTGCCAGTGATACAGGCAGGCTTTGTTGTGGTTTCCTCACCATTGGAATATGTTACCTTAGTACGGCTCCAGATATACTTTCCATTCTCCCAGGTCGGTGCATCAGTGCTCCATCCACTGGTAGGAGCCTCAGAGTTAGATGAGCTCTTAGCATACTCCACATCCACCTCAGACACACTGATAGCCACGCCATCCTTACCATCGTATGGATTGATACGGAAAGGAGTGCTCCAGGGCTGGAGGATCTGATCAATGGAGCCTGTGAGGACTGCAACAATATCGGACTGAGCCAGGGCACCTTTCAGGATCCTCACACCACGGATCAGGGTTGTGGATCCAAACAGGTTATCATCATAGACAGAGAAACCTACCAGCCTTTCACTCACCACGGATATATCCGACTGTTCGCCATTGATAAACAGCGTACACGTTGTATCATTGAAACGGAAAGCCAGGTGATACCAGGTGTTGGCATTGAGGTTTAGCGTTTTCTCCACATAGTCAGCACCATTGTAGCCACAGATGATCCACTTTACAGGTGTGGTGGTTACTTTCATAAACAGGCACAGCGTAAAGCTCTCACCAAAAGGCAGATCGTAAGGGATCCTACTGTCATTCTGACCTGTCATTTGCAAGGCATCGTGATCATCGTCTGTTACTATCGTATTGCTACCGATATAGCCGTTATAGCCATTGCCTGAAAAATCGTGCAAGCCATCCACGTTAGACACAGGAATATCCACCCTGGTACGATCTACCAGAGCTGATTTCCTACACATGGTACACCAGAGGTATTCCAGGGCTCCCACCTGAGGCATGGTCTTAGTCCATCCGTTAGGATCAGGATCATTGGGATCCAGCTCTGGAGGTGCTACAGTGGAGCCATTCTTAGCATATCGGTATTCGTAATAGTCACCAGCAGCGGAATCAGCTCCAGCAGCTCCAGCAGTGCCAGTGAGCCTACTCCACTTATACATGGTAGGATCACTGCTATCCATTTCCTCAAAGTCTGTGTACTGACCTATGTAAGCTCCAGGATCCTCACCGTTATTGCCAGTGAAAGACAAACCGCCATTATTGGAGTATTTCAGGTGCAGATAGGTAGTCCTACCATCCTCACCGTCTACTCCTGGTATTCCTTGCTCTCCCTGGGCATCCCTCCAGCTGTAATCCGCTGGATTATCGGAATCGGTAACTGACTGATCCACGTACATACCGATCCACCTACCAGGCACCTCTCCCTGACCATCAGTGAAATGCTGTCCTCCATCATTGGAGTATTTCAGGTGGAGATATGAGCTGGTACCAGGATCACCCTTGATCTTTCCATTGTTGATCCAGGTAAGTCCATCCCACACATACAGATAGCCATTCACGAAATAGCAATCACCAGGTGAATTTCCTGTAGTAGGCAGATCTGCCACACTGTTCTTAGAGCCCTTAGGCACAATACTGGTACCATCAGCACCCTTTACCTTGAAAGGAGTGCCCCAGGATCCCTCACTGATCACCTTTGCGCTCTTGATACTCATCCACACTACAGCGTCTGTGCTGTTGGTGTGCCAGCCTCCAGTGTTACCTGAGCCTGTAGGCACAGCAGGCTTCTCCAGGCTGTCATTGAACGTATAGAATATAGAGTTACCAGTTTCACCAGCAGCACCCCTGGCTAATATCTCCCAGTATGTGCTGTTAGTAGGCAGATGTCCCTTGCTTGGATCAGGATTATTATACCTGTAGGTACACGTCTGACCTCCATCGGTATAGCTCACCTCATCACCCTTATAGTAGATGTAATCAGGTTTGTACTCTCCACGGTACACTCCGATCTCTGAGGTATCTCCAGAATCAGAGAGCAAGCGCACGTTTCTCAGCGTCAGCTGTCCCCTTGCAGTCACATTCCAGTCTATCGAGCTGTGAGCGTCACCTATCCTGAATGCGTTGCCATCCAGATCCAGGTAGCAATAACCGTCTGATGTGACGATCTTACCAGTGGTGATAGTGTTTCCGTTGATCCTGGTAAAGCCATAGGTGGTTACGAAATCACGGAAAGCATCATCCTGGTAGCAGCTACCCAGCACACCCACCTGGAAATAGTAGTTATTAGGATCGCTTGTTTCCTCAGCTTTCAGTTGCTCCTGGGTAAGGTACCACGTACCGTTTTTGCCACTCTTTGAGCATTTGGCAAACAGGTAGTAGCCTCCACTCTCTGCCAGGGTGAAATCCTGGGCTGATATGTTCCAGTTCCTTACTCCCTCCTCCTGGATCGTAAGGTGTGAGAGCACACAGCTGGAGGCAGCAAACACATTAGGATTGCCATTCTTGTTTGCCTCCAGGATAGCACCAGTGAGGATAAACTGCTGGCTCTTTGAGCCCACAGTGAGCATATTTGTGTCAATACTGAGAGGTCTGATGTGCTCAGGATCGAAATACCCATCTGTGTCATAGATCATATTCCTCAGCTCCTCAGTGGTACGCCATCCCCTTTTTGCCCTGGTAAGATCCTTAATGCCAGAGGCGTTGATGATCGTCTCATGTCTGCCTACATCTATCACAGCCTGGGTTGCAACAGCTATAGCCCATGTGTCGGAAAGGGTGATATTGTAATCCTGTCTCACCAGGAGGTTACGCTGTACGTTGGTGATCCTGATACTCTTTTCAATACCGAAACGTGTATCACGCACAGGAGCGTAGTCACCGACCTTGAATATACAGGCAGTGGCATCACTCGGAGTATTCTCCATGAAATACATCCTGTCAAACTCCAGGCTGTACTTTGCCTTAGCCTGTCTGATCTCGTTGAAATCCTGTATAGCCTCATACCAAAGATCCTCCTCAGCATCATCCTCATAAGCCTTAGGCAGGTGAATGTCTGTGATCTTATACTGATCTCCCACACCTATACGGAAAGCATCCGTATCTACTGTAGGAGTTACCAGACCTCGCTCATCCTGGAATGGAATGATGGTAAACTTACGCTCTGAGTGATTGTAGCCGTTCTTTAGCTCCAGTTCAAACTCCTGTCCTGACAGCTTACCAGAGATAAACGTGATCTTAGCAGAAACACCAGCGATCAGGTATTTAGTGTTTCCGCTGGCATCTGTCTCTGCCAGGTCAAAATCCATTGTGCTATCAATGAAAGAGTTTACATCCAGCACTTGCTGACCTGTCTGTTTGTCTGTCTTATATGCCAGGGCTGTAACCTCACCTGTACGCTTTGGGTAGATGTTATCGTAAGAGTTGGCATCCTCATCCGTTCCCAGCATTGCAGCCAGTTCAGCATCCTCCAGATACCTCTTTGTATCATCGTCAATACCGATCATTTCAGTACCAGCCTCTACCACCGTTCCATCCCTCAGGGTGTGGGCATGAGCATTGAGCCTCTTAGGATAAGGCAACTGGAGTGCTCCAGCATAGTCCCTGTACTCACTCCTGATATTCTTAATGCCACCCTCTACCCAGAGCCTGGTCTTGATGGTCTTATCATCCACCTTTTCCTCTTTCAGGGTGTACACGCCATTTCCTTTGCCCCACTCAAAGAAATCACCACCACCAGGAGGATTCACTAAGGCACCAAACTTGCCTATATGGATTGTGCGCACACCATTATCCTGTGTGATCTGGAAATCCAGATTGAAATTTTCCTTGCTACAGAGATCCTGGAGCGTTTTCAGGCAGTTCTGCCTGTTGAACGATATAGTCTTTGCCTCAGTGTCTGGGCAATTAGCAACATCGAATTGCCAGATACCATGATAATCCCTCTCCAGGTTGTATATGAGCACCCTCATAAAGTCTTTCATGGTGTATGTGAGAGTAAAAACGCTTTTGTCACTCCTACCGTTTACATCGGTATTCCTGTAGAGCGTTTTCATCAGCTCATAAATCACGCCATAGAATACAGGCTTATAGTTATAGTGGTTATCAGATACTTTCTCCCTGTTTACAGTTGTACGGATGCTGTACTCATCCCCATCAACAATGATCTTATCACCCTTATCAAAGGTGATAAGATCAGAGCTGACAATATCCAGGGTGACAGTATCATCACCCATCAGAGAGACGCTTTGCTGTGCTGACCTGACAGTGCAAAACGGCTCCTGTGAAAACAGAGGGATGGTTTCACCGTTCCTTTTTATTAGTGTAAGTTCTCCCATAGCATTATCTCATTTGTCGAAAACGCCTCAATATCTTCTATTACTCCAGTGATCACGATCTCATACTCACCCTCTTGCTCATAGGTGTGCTCAATGGTGCGGTTAGTACCAGAAACGTTGAATGTGTGTGTACCATCACCCCAGTAGATGTTAAGCAGCTTGGAGCTGGTGACAGTGATAGAGCTGCCAGATCCAGCATTACCCACGTGTTTCAGGATGCGTTTTACTGGCTCATCCTCCACCAGTTTCAGCCTGAACGTGCCTACCATTGCACCAGGATTGTACCTACCCCATTTCTTCTGAGGATCGGCATCCTGGATGCAGACTACCTCATAGCAGAGAGGCTTGGAGATACCAGCGTACTCCACTTTCAGGCGGTGTGTGCCATCACCGTCTAAGGCTGCAAAGAACTCGTTTACCCTGGCAACATACTCATACCTACTCCTTGCCTCAATAAAGCAATCCAGCTGTATGTTACGTTCCTTGAAACGTGGTCTCTGCTTATCCCTGACAATACCGTGGTAATTCTCCCAGTCCACTGTTAAAGCCTCCTTACGTGCAAGCCTACCAGCCAGTCCAGTGCTGCCACTGACAAACACGCCATACTCTTTCATGTTCACACCATCCAGGTAGTACTCCACATCATCAGACTGCTTGGAGATCATCAGGATCTCTGCCAGGCTCTTAGCTACATTGTAGATCCTCGCCTCATCAATCATGGCATAGCTGCCTGTGATATTAGGATCATTGACAGAGAAACCTACAGGCGTTCCTGGTAGCGTATCATCCCAGATCTCCAGCCCATCACGATAGACAGTGAAATTGCTGCCTTTCTTCACAAAAGCCATTGTGAGGGATTTACCTGGTGTAACCTGTAGCCATTGCTCCCTGTAGTTATTGACACCAGAGAAATTCAGCAACCATCCCAGGGTAGTCTCAGAGGGCACCAACACCAGGTAGATTGTGAAATCAGAGCTGAAAGGGATCACCTGAGAGGATAAAGCCTCACCAGCACCATTCAGAGAGAGAGCCTTACCAACAGGCACCTTTTCCAGTGTTGCACCGTTTGACAGCTGGGCATCTGCACGTCTGATCGAGAAATCGTAGGCTACACTGCCATCTGGATCATTGAAAGGTAGCCAGAGTATCAAATTTTTGTCTATCATATCAGTAAGTATTTTTATGTTTATATTCAAGTTGGATCCCAGATCCGTTACACTCCACCTGGGCATCACCATACACATTCACAAACACCTTTGCATTAGTTCCAGCCACGGCTAAATAGAGGTGTGAGTTATCGAAAACGTCTATAGTCACGTTGGCAAAATCCTCCACGTTCACAGCTGCCTGAGAGGTGTGCCTGACAAACAGCCTGGAAACGCTGTAGCCTGTGTATTTCAACAGAGCCTTGCACTCACCATTGAGCACAGCATTAGGCAGATTCTCTTTAATCACCTCATCATCGACAAAGCCACCGTAAGGCTCTGCCTTACCCTTGAAATTCTGGCGCATAAACTCCAGTGTAGGGTAGTCATTCTTGACACAGAAATCTATGCCTTTGATAAACAGTTTCACCAGAGCCTCAATATCTCTGCTACCCTTTAGTTTCAGCTGATAAAGCTGGCATAAACCCTTTGTCACGCCATCAGCCCTGAGTTGGTTTACAAGTTCTTTCTGTTCCATATTATGCTATACCTTGTGAAAGTAATGAGCTACCACTGTTCCTGATAGCCTGTAATTCCGTTTTGATACCTTTGAGCTCCGAGACGGTGTTTGCCGTATTCTTGCTGATCTGTGCCTGGTAGATAAGAATAGCCCTCATCTGGGCTGTCTGGTCTGCCTGGTTGATGATAAAGGCATTGAGCCTACCAGCAATAATGCCACCTGTTTCCTCGCTCATACTCATCACAGCACCAGTGAGAGGATCCGTATTCTCCTCCACATCCTTGATCCAGTCACCAATACCCTCCAGAGCCTGGTTAAAGAGGTTTCCAGCCTGGTTTACCATAGTGGTGAAATGCTGCCTCTCAGTATCTGACAGAGAGCCATCACGCAAAGATTCACCCAGGTACTCTACAGCATCGTTGATACCCTTTGCCAGGAACTGACGCTTTAGGGATTCAACAACAGCCTTTTTCAGCACCTCCTTAGTCTTTTCACCCAGAGCCACTGCTGCATCCTCACCTCTCACGTAAGCATCCACCAGAGCATCGGCAAACTCATCAAGGGCAGACTTAACATCGGTACCAGCTAACAGCTCTATCTCCTGGCGGTGTAGATCCTCTATCTGGCTGTCAATATCCTTGATGTTTTCCTCCCATTTCTGGATCTGCCCCCAGTCTATATCTTTCTTATCCTTTTCAGCCTCTATCTGCTGTTTGATCAGCTCCTGCTGTTGCCTGAGGTTTTCTTTCTGCACCTCAAAAAGATCCAGACTGTCACCAGTATTCTTGACTTTCTCCAGGGTGTACTGGAGCTCTTTGATCTGCTTGTTATATTCAGCAACCTCTCCAAATTTCCAGGATTGTGCTGCTACAGCTGCCTGTCTCTGTAAGGTAGCAATCTGATCCTCCACAGCCTTAACCCTGTTTCTGTAGGCTTGCTCCTCCTCATCTGTGAACTCCCAATAGGTGTGTGACATTACATTCTGGAGGCGGTTGAAAGCACTACCCAGGCTGTCAATCTGCCTCTGGTAGCCATCAATCTCCTCCTGGAGCTCATCATCATTATTGAACAGGGTAGCGATCCACTGGATAGCTGAAAGAGCCATAGAGATTGCAGCCAGTATCACAGAGGCTTTTTCCGCTGTCCTGATAGCTGCTGCCATAGCAATACCAGCCTGGGTAACACCCATGATCATATCCATTGTAGCCTTACCGTTATCACCTATCAGATCACCCAGTACGGAACAGCTGCTGATAGCATCATTAACGAAATCAAAGCATCCCTGTGTAGCATTACTCAGGTCTTTCCAGTCTGTCTTGATCTGCTTGGATGTTTTCTTGGATCCATCCTGCTGTTTCTTGAATACGTTAGTGAGAGCTGTGCCCAGAGCCTTGAATGGGTTAGTGTCGAGCACTTTCTTCTTTGCCTCATCCAGTTTATCCATCACTGCTTTCAGATCGGCTGGATTCATTTTAAGATCGGCTGTGCTCATCCTCTTACGGATGTCGGCAATCAGCTTTTCAATCTGATCCACTGTCAGGGAATCCAGATCGCTAAACAGGTCTTTCCAGCTGTCTGTCTGCATCAGCATCTGTGCATTGAGGGCTGAAAGAGCCTCTGCCTCTGCCTGATTGATCTGAGCCAGGCGTTCTGCATCACCCTGTTTCATAGCCTCGTTCCTCAGTAGCGTGTACTCCTGGGTGATAGACAGCTTTTTCTCCTCAAAGGTACGATAGTTATTCAGCACCTCATCAGATACCTGTTGGTTAAGCTCTGTTTCCTGGTTTTCCAGGCTGTAGGCTGCTGCTGCTGCATCATCCTCATTGAGGTGGAAATCACCACGTGAAAGGCGATCTTTCAGATCCTGGACTGCCTGGAGCTTTTCAGCAAGCGTCTGAGCCTGACCTACAGCCCTCTGGAGGCTTTCCTTGAACTGATCCATAGCTGTCTTATTGCCAGCTATCTCATCTTTCTGGAGCTTTAGGGCATTGAGGGCATTGGCATCACCATCGGTAAACGTGCCAGCTGCCTGTTTAGCCTCCAGATCCGCTATCTGCTTATTCACCCAGGATGTAAAGCTGGATCCCTCAGCAATGAGCGTTTTGAAATGGCTGTCAGCAACCTCCTGACCTACATTCTTTACCCAGTTGAAATATGCCTGGTACTGCCTTTTCTTATACTCTATCTCTCCATCAAAGAGCTTTGTACTCTCAGTATCGTAAGACTGCTTTTCCAGGTTTCTCCTCTCCTGGAAAGCTGCTCTCTCATCAGCGGACAAACCACCTTTCTTACCAGCCCTCTTATAGGCATTCTCCAGCTCTTTCTCCTCTTTGTTGATACGATCCAGAGCCTCCTGGTGCTGGAGATCCAGAGCTGCCTTTCGCTTAGCATAGCCCTCCTCCATAACCTGGATCCGTGCCTCCTCCAGCTTACGCTGTGCCTCCAGCTGTTTCTGTGAGAGCTGATCGGCATTATTCTCAGCACTGCCAGAGCCAGAGCCTCCCTTACCTGTTTTCTTGGTAAGGTTGTTCTTATCCATTTTCTCCTGGAGCTGTAGGATCTGCTTAGCATTCTCAGCACGTTTCTTGTTACCATACTCCAGTGTGGCATTCTCCTCCCTGAGAGCCTTGATCCTTGCTTGTATTCCCTCATCAGTATTGAGGTTATTGGTCTTAGTGGTGACAGCACCATTGAGCTGTGCCTGGAGCCCTAACAGCTCCTGGAGTTTCGCTTTGAGATCGTCTAACTGGCTTGGATTGGTCTTAGGATCAATGATCTTAGCATTGAGCTTATCAATCTCATCCTGGTTTTCCTTGATCTTCTTATCCAGATCCTCAAAGCTCATTTCAACATAGTTGGTGCTCTCCACTACAGGAGTAGCATCCTTAGGTGCAAAGAATTTACTGAGTGAAGTATCAACACGGTTGATAGTATCATCCATTTCATTTGCCTTAGCGATCTGATCAGTGAGGTAGGTTTCCACATGGTATTTCAAACCCTTTATCTCTGCATCAGTGGCTCCAGTTGCCTCCTTTGTTGCAGCCAGGATCTGCTGTACCGTCTTATTGAAAAGCTCAGTGGTATCTCCGTTGGTACCAGCAATGATCTTAGCATTCTCCTCAACGATAGAACGGATGGCATCCTGTACCTCCTTTTGCATATTCTGGATGCTCTCAGCATCAGCCATAACATGGATAGTGTAGGTATCACCGTTATCATGTACCTCATGTGTTTTACCAGTATCGTACTGTGCGTGCTCCAGACGATTAGTAAATTTTTCAAATGCCTCATCAGATGCTTTGATATAATCCTGTACGGCTTGCTCCACATACTTACCCTTGATCTTCTCAGCTGTTGTTTCCTGGATGGCTTTGGTAAGCTCATGGTATTTCAGCTTTTGCTCATCAATGGTGGCATTCTCATCCAGCAATGTCTTATTGTACTCCTTACATACGGCATTCACCTTTTCAATGGCATCCTTATGTGTCTTTGTCTCTTTGTCAGTACTCTGGAGGATGGCAAAAAGCAGATTGAGCTGGTCGATCTCCTCTTTGGTTGTTTTCTGGAAATCCCCCATCACATCAGCTGCCTCCTCCTCCTCGTTTCCAAAGAGCGTAATGGCAGAAATAACAGTGCCAATGATCGTTACCAGCCAGCCGATAGGATTAGCCAGCATGGTAGCCCAGAGAGCCCTGAGAGCCATTGTTGCCTTAGTGGTAGCCACGCTAAGGAAATTGGTGGCTGTAGTCTGTACTGTCTTAGCTGCTGTGTCTGTCTGGGATGCTACAGTGTACTGCCTGGTGGCTGTAGTCTCCAGGATCTTTTTCTTTGTGTGGAAATCGGTCTGAGCTGCCAGGGCTGCTTTCCTGGTTATTGCCTGGTTATCCTGTGCTGCCTCCAGCTTTTTCTCTGCTGTTGCAATGGCAGTGGCATCACCAGTCTGCTTTGCCCAATACACCTCATAGCGTGCTGTCTCAGTACGCTGCATGGCTGCTACTGCTGCTGCCTTTGTGGATTCAACCCTCCTGGCTGCTGCTGACACATCAGCACGCATGGCATCCAGGGTAGCGGTGGTGTTTGCTCTCTTAGCCAGTACCTCCTGCTCCAGGGCTGATCGGTATATGGCACTGTTGGCACTCAGATCCAGCTTACTTACAGTCATTCTTTGCTCAACGGAAAGAACGCTCATAGCTGCTGCCTCATAGCCCTCTGAGCTGGTTGTGAGCCCCAGGTTAGATATATACTCCTGCTGCTGGGCTGTGAGTAGGCTCTGGATGGTGGCTATCCTCAGGTTTTTCTGGATTGTAGCAAGCTCCTCTGCTGTGAGCTCCTTTTCCAGAGTGGCAATGTGAGCCTCCTGAGCTGCTTGCATGGCTTTGGTCTGGGCTGCAACCTGACCTGTGGCAACTGCCTCAGCTTTCATCAGTCCGATCTTAGCCTGTCTTACCGTGTTGTCGATCAGGGCAACACCAGTGTAACCCTTAGTAGCAAGGGTATTGAGCACAATGGCTGCTTTGTATGATCCGTAGGATATAACAATAGCCTCCAGAATATCCAGGATCTTCTGGTAATTCTCCACCAGGTAGGTAGCACTGCTGATAGCACCAGCAAATACATCCTGTTTGGATGTGCCTATATCATTCAGCATACCATCCCAGGCATCCTCCAGATTGGAGATCATACCAGTAAGGGATGCTGACTGCTTTTCCATAAGGTTGTAGAACTGACCACCAGCATCCGTGAGGCTGTTGATCACCTTTTCTACATCAGGGAATCCGATCTTACCAGCTGATACCATATTGTTGATCTCCTCAGCTGTAACACCGTACATCTTAGCCAGCTCCTTAACCAGAGGAATGCCACGCCCTGTGAACTGCCTAACATCATTTGCATAGAGCCTACCCTGTACCATCGTGGTACCATACAGGTAAACTATATCATTGAGAGGAATAGAGAGACCTGAGGCTATGTTTCCCAGACGTACCAGGGTATCATTCACCTTATCAGCTGCCTCACCATAAGCGAGTAACTGTTTTGCACCTGAGGCAACACCCATCAGGTCAAAAGGCGTGTGGGCTGCTGTGTCTATCATCTGATCCATCAGAGCCTTTGCCTTTTGCTCGTTACCCAGCATGGTACCAAAAGCAATCTCCAGCTGCTGGAATTGTCCCCTAACCTGTACTATGCTGTTTAGTAAGCCAGTCATTCCCTGTCCTACCAAATAGGCTTGAATATACATGGCACCTTTCTGGGCAAAGTCCAACATACTTTGCTCCATAGCCTCGGTCTCTATCTGTGTTGTGGTAGATACCTGTCTAATGTGTCTCTCCATAGCATCGGCAGACACATTGAAATCATTTATATCTAAAGTGGCTACAAAGCCTAAACCTCCATTGATATTCTCCATTACAAATTATTTTGAATAAAGTTTCTTATATCTTCTTTAGATGCAAGTTTCTGAGGTACTATACCGCCATTATCATCCTCCTCAGAGGATTCTGTATCAAGGATCCTGGCACTGTCAGCAAGAATCATCTGCACGTTCATCCAGGATATTTTCCAGAGCAAGTAGTCATAAGTCCATCCGTATGCTTTACAGATCTCTCCACGGCTACCCCACGGACTGTTAAGCCCTATTACTCTACCAGATCTGCCCTGTCTTTCGGTTTCGTTGTCCCGATCTCCCTTATTGATCTGATAGAGGACGTAAAACCCCCAGCGTTCATCATCTGGCTTATCACGTCTGCCAGCCTTTTGAGCCTGGAAACATTAAGGTGCTCCACAAAGAACTTGGAGAGAGCCTTAACCTCCTTGCTGTCTGTGTCAGCCACGGTGGGATTGTTGAGGACTGCAACAGCAGCGATCTTTGCAACCAGAGGGATATACTTGAACAGCTTTTTTGTTTCCTGGATCGGCTGATCCTGGATCAGCTCCTCATCAAACTCAATCTGTAGGTAGAGCTTTCTGAGGCAGTCAATGGTACCCAGGTACAGAGGCTTGATAACAAAGTTCCTGACGTACACATCTTTCATCCTACCCAGTTCTGGATCTGGCAAACTCTCAACGCTCACATTCCAGTCCTTAGGGATTCGCTTATCCCTCCACACCTTGACGTGGTTAGGAAAGTGTTTGTTCCACCACAGAATCCTCTTAGGAGGATTCACTGGGTTAATCTTCAAAGGCACAGAGAATTTCACGCCCATTTCGATCAGAGCGTTTATAGCTTTCTCCTCCAGCTCCAGCTGTTGCTCTCTGGTAAGCTCCTCTGTTACTTTTTCCTTGTTTTCTTCCATAATGCTTTCTGTTTAATGAAAGAAAGCCCCCTACCAGGGGATAGGAGGCTTTCCAAAGTAATGTTTGGATGAGAGTTTAACCCTCTTGACCGTTACCACCAGCGTTTACGGTGTACTCCTCTACATACTCTACAGCGAGTGTAGGATTAGCCGTTACATCCAGGAGGGTGATACCCTTCTTAGAGTAGGTGGTGTTCTTTTTGGCAGACACAGACGCACATGGGATGAGGAGTGTATCACCAGCATCAGGAACGATCACGAAAGCCATTTCGATCTGCTTAGCAGTCTCAGGCTCTTTGTAGCTCTTTTTCTGTGCATCATAGTTACCACCCTCAAAGTCTGCACGCTCCTGCTTGCTCGGATCCATGATAGAGAAAACCAGGTCGCTACCCTCCTTAGTTTTCATCACGATCTTCTTTGAGCTGGTTTCTGACTTGTGCTCAGTAATGGTAGCATCCTTATCCACGAAAGAGCACGTGTCCTGGTAAACATCTACAGGTGTCATACCAGTGGTGGGAACCTTTGAACGATCAGTGTCGTTTGCACCCCACACCTTGTAATAGAGGGCTTTAATGCCCATAGTTGCTAAAACTGGCATAATCTTAATTTTAATTGTTATACATTATTCTTTTGTCTTACGGTTATCTCCAGGGCTATAGAAACAAAGTGCTCATCATGTCCTTGCTCTTTCATAGGTGGATTGATCAGACCTATTGACCAGTTCCAACCCTCCTCCACCTGAAAGTGGTTTTTCAGAGCGTCTATAACAGCTTTCTTTAGCTCTATCAGCCTGGGAAAGTTCTTTCTGTAAACAGTGTTCGGCTGGATCGTGTTGCTTTTCAGATCAGGCACATGGATATTGATATTGATCTGACCGTTTCTCACCGATTCCTCACCCTGGATGGTGCGAGGGATGATGATAATACCATCAGTGGCATAGTCTGATCTCTCATAGTCTATCTGATTGTCTGGATCAGACAGCAGAGAGTTTATCTGAGCATCACCCAGGAGGGTGTCCCTGACTACTACAGCTATTTCCTCAGTTGTTATCATTTGCCAAATAATTCAGTTGCCTTTTTGTTTGCCAGATCTTTCAGCCTCTGGATGGTTTGTGGAAAATCGCTCATTGCTTTAAGCTGGGCTGGCAGAATAACATCGTACCCTTTAGCCTCTACATAGGCAGCGTAATTCATTCCTGCTACAATGATGAGTGAGAAAGAGTTTGTGAGCTTTGCAGCCATCTGTTGAGCCACTTTCAAGCCCTCAGCAGCTCCCTCTCCAGGCTGGATTTCCCCACCATAGGTAACAATCTTTCCTTGCTTTACCACGGCATAGCCTATAGAGTTTGTGAGGTTGCCTGTCTGATCGGTATATGTGTGGTGATCCTTAGCGTACTTTGCAAGCTCATCACCTAAGTACTGGAGCTGAAACACAGTAGCTTTCTCCAGGCGTTCCTGAAAGGCTTTCACCTGACCTGCCACAAAACCGTCACCAAACGTAGGCTTTATCCCCATAGCTCAATGTATCTCCTATTCTGGTTATCCACGCCCTGGATAGTGAAACGATCCACACTACCATCCTCCATCGTTATCTCCACAACAGTGCCAATGCGAAAGTCACCATCATGGAAAGGTCTCTGGATAAACAGATCCCAGGTATAGGAGTGGATTTGCCCATCCGTTCCCTGGATCTGCTTTGCTGGTATGTGTTTGTCGATCTGGCACCTACCACCATCAGCCCATTCACCATCACCCCCACCAGTCAGAAAACCAGTTTTGGGATCCTTTGTCGGCTCCAAAGCGTTTTTGTATCTGAAAGTGCCATTGTACCTACCCATAGCTTACCATCTGTTAGATCCATCCTCAACTGTAGGAACTCCCACAAAATCCTCCAGGTCGTTCTCATCTGCCAGTGCCTTAATGCGTTTCTCCAGCTTTTCAACCTGGTAGCCTTGTGAGCTTTTACCCTGGCTGTCAGAGGAGAGCACAATGAGCTTTCTGAGCACCATGATTGCAGCCTTGGCGATCTGCTTTTTATCAGCAGCTGTGTACTCCTCATCGGAGTTATCCACACCAGCGTCTTTCAGGCTCTTTGTCAGAGCTGCTGGGCTGGCAGTGTACGGCTCCAGCTCACCGATCAGAGCATCAGATTTTGTGAAAGTTCCCATAGTCTTTACTCTGTTACGTTAAGTTTCTCTTTGAGGGCATTAGCCTGTTCCTCTGAGAGCTCCCCGATCTTCTTAGTGAGACCGTTTACACCAGCGTTAGGTGCTACAGCTACACCAGCAGCGATCAGAGCATTCTTGATCTCCTGAGGATCATACTCCTTACCATCAAATGCTACCTTACCTGGTGTTACATCGTTACCTTTGCCATCGGCTCCAGCACCATTAGCACCAGCACCGTTAGCATTCTCCTCAGGAACACCCACTGTTTCAATCTTAGCCAAACCACGCTTGACCAGATCGTTTACCCTGGAGAGATCATCCGTTTCCAGATGATCCCCAGGATTATAGATGGTCATGTGATCTGACTTATCCCTGAATTGCTCCACTACCAGGAGCACAAACAGGATAGAGGTTGTGATCAGCTTTTTCATTTCTTTACTTATTAGTTGGTTAGACGATTAGCCCTCAGGCACTGTGTCCTCAGTAGGAGCTACGCTGTTTTCGTATTCGTACTTAGTCCAGTACATACGCTCATTACCGTCCACGTCAGGCACTGCCTTTTCAGTAATGCCACGTACCTGGAGGCAGATGATAGCATCAATCTCAGTGATCAGAGGCAGCAGACGTGCCGATCCCTGAGTGTACTCAGCAGCTACCTGGTTGGTGGATTCACCTGTACGCCACTTAGCGATACGAATACCGTTACCAGCGTTCATGTAGTCCACGTTCTCCTCTTCCATCAGCTCATTATCCTCAATGGCTGGCTGGATCTCACCAATCTTACCCTCTGGCTTGATTGCAATGAAGTTGTGGTTCCAGGGTTCCAGGGTCTTACGGACACCATCACGGTCAATGGCGAACTTGCGGGTAATAATGGTGACTTTGGGGATCTTATTCTCTGCCAGCAGATCCTCCATTTCACTCTCCTTTACTGGCTGAGCCTGTTTGTCGCTACCATGAGCCAGGAGACGTGTAGTAGCATCCATTTTCAGCCAGAAATACAGATCCTGGCTCATCAGAATCTCACCAGGCTCAATACCACGGTTGCGGAGATCAGCACAGATCATAGCCAGCATCAGGATAGGCTGTACCTTACCAGCTTTGGTGTTGGCGGTAGTCCAGTTGAAAGCGGACATGAGCTTGTTCTGTTCACCCATCAGGTAGTCCACCTCATACTTGCGACCTCCAGGGTTGTTCACGTCAGGAGTGAACTGGCAGACACCCCAGTTACTCCAGGCAGTAAGGGTAATGAAGTCCATCACATCCTTGCAGCCCAGATAAGCATCCTTCATGTCGTGTTTCAAGGTCTTTTCGATTTGCCTTACCTTGTCTGCCTCTTTCAGCCTGGGGTTCTCGTAAATCTCCAGGAGCTTACGGTAATCCCTGGCTGGCATCGGGAACTTGTGACCCACACGTGGGATCTCCTTAGTCCAAATGTCGAATCCGTCTGAACGTCTCAGAGGGGTTGGGCTTTCATCACCCAGCAGGGTAGCCATGAAACGGATCCTGTATTTGCCAACAATAGCCTCAGCTGTCAGGCTCATCTGGGGAGTGTTCCATTCAAACCACTCGTCACAGTACATCTTCTGGAACAGAGCCACCTCACGCTCAGAGGCTTTATCGAAAGTTTTCCTCCATGTGGCAAGGAGGTCAAGGGGAGCACCATTCTTGTGCAAGCCCTTGAAAGTTCTGAAAATTGAAATCATTTCTTTATCTTATTTAGGGTTTAGTACGACTGAGACAGCTTTACGTGCGGATTGCCTTTCAGAGCCATGCCAGAGGCATCTTTCTGAGAGGCTGGGATCTTCTGCACACGCCTCTCCAGGAGAGCGTATTGCATAGTGTCAGCGCATACGTCAATGGCGGTCTCGAACTCCTCAACCTCCACATCCTTGATGGTGACTGCCTTACCAGTAAACCTTTCAGCAGCGTTATCAGAGGCATCCTTGATAACCTCCTCCAGAGTGTTACCCTTAGCCAGACCAGTGATAGCCTTATCCAGGGTGATTACATACGTGCTCTTTGTCTTTGTGATATTGGTGATCTGGGCAGCAGTAGCGTAGGTGCCAGAAATGGCATCAGCCTTAGCAACCTTATCGCCAATACAGAACACAGGAGCAAAGAACTCGGCAACTTTCAGAGACACAATCTTTGCATCGTCTGAATCAATGTCCACAACCTCAGCGGTTTTCAGGATCTGCACCTTTCTGGTCTGCTCATCGAAAGTGGAAACAGTACCAATAGGGATGATGTCACCCTTATTGAAATGCTGGTTTTCCACATCCAGATTGAAACCACCAGGTACAATGCTGGGAGATCCTGTAAAGACTGGGCGTGAGCCAGTGAAAGAATCTTTTTTACGTTCCATTTTGCTTGTTATTTAGCTGTTATTGACTCCAGCAAGCTATCAGCAGCCTCATCAACTTGCTTTTCACTTGCCACCTTTTTACCCTCTATTTCCTCAGTTTCCAGTCCGTTAGTGATCAGTCCCTGTTTGAAATCCTTGATGGCTTGCTCTGCATCGTCACCCTCAGCAATAGACTTTGCCAGAGTATCACGGAGATACTTGGGGATTTTGTGAGTTTCCATCAGGCTCTGGATAGTCTTGTTACGCTCTCCAGCAGCCTTTTCACCTTTCAGGGTTTTAAGCTCCTCAGCCTGATCCTCCATCTGTTTCTGCATCTTTTTCAAGAGCTTCATCATCGGATCCTTTTTCTTTTTAGAATCTGGATCATCGTCTGGATCATCATCTGGATCATCGTCTGGATCATCATCTGGATCATTGTGATCCTTACGCTTTGGATTCTTTTTCTTGAAAGCATCTACCCACCTGGAGGATTCGCCCTGGCTTTCCTTAGCCACATCAGCGATCAGGTTTGCAGCCGTTTCAATCGCTGCCTCATCAGTAGAATCATCCTCAACGCTGCCACCGAGCCTTTCGGTTATCGCTTTAAGGTACTTCTCTGAAAGTCCAGTGTCTTTGCACAGACTTTTCACCTTGTCAAAGAGTTGTTTGTTCATAAGATATTAAGTTGTATTTTAATTAAAATCGGTGCAAATATAATAAAATTTTTCTGTATGTGTTTGGTGAACACAGTACAAATTTACCACGTAAATTAGTTAAAAAAAGTTATAAATACATTCACCAGGTAAATTTTTAATGTTTTCCTTTGTTATTTCGGAAATAGTATGTACTTTTGCAATGTGTTTAGTGAACACACCAAAATAATGCAACACCAATTAAAATTTCAGATTATGACACAGAAAGAGTTTTTTGATCGCACAGGTATTGAACTTACAGAGGATCAGTACAAACAGGTAGAACTGATGTACCTAAAGGCAGGTAACATGGATAAGGATGAGTTCTGCAAGGATTACAAAAAGCACCATGAGAGCAAGCTGCTTGCTCTCTATTTCAAACAGGCTGAAAACCTGAAAAACAAGCTGGACGATATGAGAGACGAAAGATCTAAGCTGGTTGATTTCCTCCTGAACATTTCAGAGAGATACCCAGACAAGTCTATACACGAATGGACTGTTAAGCTGGTAGGTCACAAAGAGGTTATCAGGAGAAAGTTGAATGGCGGTTTGACGCTGTGGGATGTTGATAGAGAGTATATTAAAGAGAATTTACAATAAGGAGGATCAAGTTATGGCACAGGTTAAGTATTCAAAGCCCCAGAGAGAGTTTATAGAGGCAACAAAACAGGGTATTGCTAAGGCAAAGGAGCTGAAAGCCTCTGAGGGTTATGTGGTAGCTGGGTTTGGTGGTGATACCTATTACTGTTATGTAGGTGATGGTAATGGCTTTGATGGCAGCTGTTTCTTTCCTATGACAGTAAGCGCAATAGTGTTTGACACTGAGAAAGAGGCTCAGGATCACTGCTTTACAGGATATAGGAATGGTAACGGCAAAGGTGATCTCCTGGATCTTCACCCAGTGAAAGCCTCTGAGTTCTTTGAAAGCGTGAGGGATCACTACCAGAAACAGCTGGATTGGGCAGTGGATATGTGGAATAAGAATGTAGGGAGGCAGTAATATGGGACTGATCAAGGATGCTATCAAAAAGGCTTATGCCGACATGGGGATTGAGGTGGAGTTTCTTAACACCTCACCCCAGGTTATAGAGACAGAGAGACAGGCTAAGTACCACGACACCCTGAGAGCTGAAAGAGGCTACACCCAGGGAGTACACAGAGCCAGACAAAACAATAAGTAAACCAATTAAATGCAACACTGATATGTTTTACAAATTTGAAATTGAGACTTTACAGCTAAGAAACAACAGTCCATACCATACTATTGCAAAGTGGGCTGTTAATGCTGAAACAGCTATGGCACAGATCGCTAAAGAGGCAGCTGAATTAGGGCTTTCTATATCTAAGATTGAGTTCTGTGGGCAGTACAATGAAATGCCAGATCACTGTACTACTACTTTCAGAGGAGAAAAGATGCCTGAAATGGTCAATCTGAGAGTGCTCCAGCAGGACACTGAGGATCAGATCAGGATCGGAGCTGGTTTCCCAGCCTACACTAAGATGCTGGATAAGGTGGTAGAGAACACCATCAAACAGTATGGTAAGGAATTGGAATGGTGTGGAGGTTTCCAGGAGGGATGCAAGCGTTACTATAAGCGTATTGCCCTGGTGAATGCTGACACGCTCCAGAGTGTAAGAGAGATCTATCCAGGAAAGGAGGCTTAACATGGCACAGAAAGCAATACTGTTAGACGTGATGCTGAGTGATGGCACTTTCTTCTGCCAGATCAGATACACAGGCACACCGTTTCCGATGATCATTGAGGGTAAGATGGTACCCACATACGATTACAGAGATCTGAGAAAGTTTGCACTGGAGAAACGCCCCTCTCTGGCAAACAAGAAATTCAATGTTATACCAACTAACCAAAGAGTATATTAAGCTATGAGCAATATTTTCGATACAGAGTATTTTCCAACACCCAGGGAGGTGATTTCACAGATGATCGCCCCCTACAGGAAAGAAATAAGTAAGAGGCAGATCCTGGAGCCCAGTGCTGGTACTGGCTCCATCCTGGATTACCTGGCAGAGAGTTACGGCTATAAGGCTCCTAAGGCTAATTTGTACGCCTGTGAGATCAATCCAGAGCTGGTGATGGTACTACAGGGCAAAGGCTATAAGATCCTGGCTGATGATTTCCTCTCTTACAAGCCCTCACACTCATTTGATCTTATCGTTATGAATCCACCGTTTAGCAATGGTGATGAGCACCTGTTACACGCCTGGGATATACTGTGGACTGGTGATGTGGTCTGCCTCCTGAATGCTGAGACGATCCGCAACCCATACACCCAGAGGAGAAAGCTCCTGGCACAGATCATCCAGGAGCACGGATCTGTGGATTACCTGGGTAAATGTTTCAGAGGTGCCAGCAGACAGACAAACGTGGAGGTAGCTATGGTGAGACTGCACAAAGAGGTGGAGGATCAGCGTTGGCACATAGACTTTGGGGATGGTGCAAAGGTAGAGGGTGTGCCTGATTTCAAAGAGGCTGTTTCCTCTGGATCTGAGATCGCTGTGGTGGATAAGCTGGGAGATTACCTACACGCCTGGGATAAGGCAAAGGAGGCTGCTGTGGAGTTCATCAAGGCACGTAAAAAGCTGGATTTCTATGTTACTGCTTTCATGGGTACTGAGGATGTGAGCAAGCTGGTAGGAGAGCAAATGAGAGAAATGCGAGGATCTGACAATGATATGCAATCGGCTTACAATGCTTTCCTGAATGCTGCTAAGTCCAGAGCCTGGAAAGAGATCATTGCTAACATGGGTATGGATAAGTACATGACAGCCAACCTCAGAAAGACGTTTGATCAGTTCTGCGAGGCTCAGGGAGCCTATGAGCTTAACAGGGAGAATATCTTTAAGCTGATCCAGTTTGTATGCCTCAATAGCCAGAATATCCTGAAAAAGGCTGTGGTGGATGTGTATGATATGTTCACCAGGTTTCATAAGGATAACACTGAGCTCACTGAGGGATGGAAAACAAACAGCCAGTTCAAGGCAAACAAAAAGATCATTCTGCCTTACTTTGTTTCCTCTGACTGGAGTAGCACTTTCAGAGCTGACTGGAATAGGTACAATGAGTACAGGGATATTGATAAGGTGATGTGTTTCCTCTCTGGGCTCTCCTATGACAGCCTAAACAGCCTATCAGAGCAAGGAAAGGAAAAACTTAGCCAGATGGGAGGCTACAAGTTTGAACGAGAGGCTACAGCGGAGGATTACACCAATATGAGCCTGGAAAAGGCTATCTCCTTTGTCAGGGTAGGTGATTCCAGCCTCCATGAGAGTGCTTTCTTCAATTTCAGGTGCTATAAGAAAGGTACCTTGCATATCATATTCAAGAGCGAGGATCTTTGGGCACGGTTTAACCTGGCTGTGAATGAGGGTAAAAGAGAATTGGGATTTACTAAGTAAAAAAAGCATGAGTAAAAAAGCACGTGAAAGAAAGAGGATCATAAGAATCCTGAAAAGCGAGGGTTTACAGACTGATCCAAAGAGCGTTAAGGAATGGCAGAGAAAGATCAAGAGCCTATACTGGCAGGATGAGCTTGAAAGCAGAGTTATATCACGATTCAAAAGACAGAAAAGACGTATCATGTTTTTCCGTGGTATTGCAAGTGGTGGTTTTACTCATTTCAAACAACCTGGCGTATGGGAGCCTCAATCATTGTATGCACCTGGTGCGTATGTGTCAGGTGCAGGTATCTGTTGTAGATCATGTGAGTATGGCAAAGAAACCAAAATGTAAGGAATGCCCACACTGGGAGTACACTAAGACGATTGGATCTCCAGACGTTCCAGAATGGCACTGTAGGTTTGGATTTTCACCCTCTGACAGTTGCCAGGAAATGGCAGAGTACAATATCAAGTGCAAAAGGGAATACTACCGAAAGCACCCTGAGGAGTTACAACTAAAAATAAGATTCTGATATGGCTAAGACAATAATAACATTCAAGGCTCTAAGTGATCACAGGATCATCAAAAAGGATATTCCAATAGAGCATAGTTTCCAGGTTATTCCAGCAACCGTTTTCAATGGTGTTGAACTACCAGCAACATCTATTGAAAGTCAGGTTATAGACTACCTGGATAGTATAGATAAGCGTGATCTTATGGTGGAGCACGATTTTGATATAATCTTAGACTACTGGCCAAAGGTTGTTAGGAAAAAACGCAATGAGATTTCTGAATTTATTGCATTCTGTAAACCATATATAGAGCAATATCCTACGCTGGAAAGGCCTTTTAGTGCTATCATATCAGAATCAAAGGATGTTTTGTTTGGAAAGAGAAAATCAAACGAAACGAAATTCAAAGAGGTGCTAAACATGATTGATATAGCTTTCAAAGTATCAAGCGGAACAGCTGATGCAATTACTAACATATTAAAAAAATACGATGCCGATAAGACCAGAGAACAAAGCCAGGTACCCTAAGAACTGGCAGGAGATCAGGGCTGCAATCCTGGAGAGAGCAGGGAACTGCTGTGAGTTCTGTGGTGTGCGCAATCATACCTACAGGAAGAATGCCCAGGGTAAGACGGTTAGGGTGGTGCTTACTATAGCTCACCTGGATCATACTCCAGAGCACTGTGATCCATCCAATCTGAGAGCACTGTGCCAGAAATGCCACAATGCCTATGACGCTCCACATAGAGCTGAGACACGAAAGAAAACAAAGTTTAATCAAAATCAGTAATAATATGGCAACATTATGTAGGGGTGAAAAATGCCCAGTTAGAAAACAATGCTCCAGGTACACTATAGGCCTGGATGAGAAACGTAACGGATCTGATGATCGGTACATACTCCAGTGTAGGAACCAGAGGATGTTTACCAATGAGGATCTTACACCAGCTGGAGGTATAACTGGTATATCCCAGAAAACTGCTGATGATCTGGCAAAGGCTTTTGCCGATTTAGGCAAATCAATGGCTCCACTGGCAGAGAATCTGAATAAGTTTGTGACTAATGTACTGGTTAATCGGTATGGGGAATTGACACGTCAATTTCTGGAGGCAAAATACAAGTCTCTTACAAAATCCATATTCACAAGGTGGTGGTGGAAAAGGAAAGCTGACAAACTTTCTGAGCAAGTTGATAAGCTGGGTGAATTGATTGATCAACACATAGAAAAAGGAGGTGACAAATGAAAGCCGTATTACGTCTGTGTGTTGTTCTGGAGGATAAGCAACCTACCCAGGTTGTTATGATAGATGATCCAGGGCTGAAAGAGGATGATATGCTGCTGGTGCGAAAGGCAATAAACTCCTTTTCTGCTAAGCTGGATAAGATCCAGGGTGTGGATGATCCCAGGTGTAAAGACTGCAAGCACTGGGGAAAGGGCAAAGCCTCAATCAATGCCTGGAGAGAATCAACAGTATGCTTTCTGAAACGTAAGAAGATCCTACATCCCAGGTTTAAGGATCAGGTGATCTATTACGCTAAATCCAGGATGAGTAAGCCTTGCAATAGCTTTGACAGAAAGGATGATTAGCTATGGAGTACATCTATCACAATATGAATCCATTTGGCAAACACGTTAGGGATTGTGTTTACAGGGCTGTTGCTCATTTCTTCAATGAGCCCTGGAGGGTTGCTGTGATTCGTGTAGTACGGAATGCTATGGCCTCTGGTAATGTGAATTTCAACTATACTACAAACATAGTTGATTTTATGAAAAACCAGGGATATAAACGCCTGAAAGCACCACACAAAGGTATTACTGTTAGGGAGTTTGGCAGACAGGCGAAACAAAATGAGGTATATATGATCCATGTAACCAAACCTCAGCACCTGACGATCATAGATGATGGTAATCTTATTGATATTTGGGATTGTAGAGACTGTGTTATGGATTATTATTTCAAGAAAGAAAAGGAGGTGTAACTATGCTTGCAAGGCAATACAAGAAAGTACACAGGGATAAGATCCAGCTCTTTGCTGAGATCATAGCCACTGAGAGCAAAGTGCCTGTAGAAAAGATCACTAAGGCTCTGGAGGATTTCTTTGCTGAATCAAGTGAGGATGAGGTAACAGTGGGCTACATTGTTGAGCTGGAGGAGCCTTTCAGTCTGGAGGAGCTGGAGGCTCAATTAGAGAGGTTGAGATACTATGATGTCCGTGTTAGTGATAACCCACACCTGGATCTGAGACAATACAGCCGTGAATCCTGGCACACTCACCACAAAGAGGGTAAGCCCTGTAAGGCAAAGATCAAGCAACCTTTCTGGCACAGGATCAGGAGCTTTTGCGTAAGAAAACGCTACCACTGAGGCATAAACCTGGTAAATTTTGCATTTTCTTTGCAAAAACTTTGGTATTTCGGAAATAATTTAGTAATTTTGCGTTCAAGAAACACAGATATGAGACAGAATAATGTAATTCACGTGCTGCTGGATGAGCCCTACCAGGGCAAAAAGAACTGGTACTTTGGATCAGTGGCAGCTATATATGATAAGATCCCCAAAGAGGTGATCGGAGCTGGTAAGGAATGGCTCTGGCAGTGCCTGGCTAAGAAAGATGAGCACCGTACCAGGAAAGCCACTATAAGACGTGCTAATGTAATAACTAAAAAGCAGAAAAGATGATTGGAGCAATTATTGGTGACGTGATTGGATCACGCTTTGAGTTTAACAACACCAGGGATTACAACTTTGAGCTGTTCACAGCACAGAATAGCTACACAGATGATACGATCTGCACGCTGGCTATAGCTGATGCTATACTGTCTCTGGAGAGCTTTCAGGATAAGCTCCTGGAGTGGTGTAGGCTCTATCCTCATCCGATGGGTGGATATGGTGTCAGCTTTGCACGCTGGATAGCCTCCAATGATCCGCTACCATACAACAGCTTTGGCAATGGATCAGCAATGAGAGTGAGCCCTGTGGCCTGGGCTTTTGATGATCTGAAAGATGTGATCGACTGGGCAATAAAGACTGCATCCGTGACACACAACCATCCAGAGGGCATCAAGGGAGCTGTGGCAGTGGCTCATGCTATCTGGTATTTCCGTTTCTGTGACACACATCTGTCATACTTTATAAAGACGATGGAGGAGTATTACCCTGGCTTTATGGATCAGGCGTTTACTCCAGGTAAGTTTGATGAGACGTGCCAGGGTACTGTACCTCTTTGCCTTAAAATAGTGGCTCACGCTACCAGCTATGAAGATGCTATCCGAAAGGCAATTTCTGTTGGTGGTGACAGTGATACCATTGGTGCCATTGTAGGATCTATAGCAGAGGCTCGTTTCGGCATCCCTCAGGAGTTTATTGATAAGGTTTTAACGTACCTGGATCCTCGGATGATTGATCAGCTCAGGATCTGGCAAAAGTTTCACTAAGTAGAAAGTATTGAATATGGCAGCAACAAACATTATTGAACTGGCAAAGACACATTGTAAGCTCTACAAAGGTGGTGACACTAACCCCTATAAGCCTACAGAGGTACCAAAAGAGAAATGGGCTGAGGAGTATCTGAAATTCCAGATATGGGAGGCAGAATACTCAGTGATCCAGAGATTCACCTGGTGGAGAGAGGTGTGGGAGGAGCAAACAGGCAAAACTCAGGTGTCAAAAGAGGAAAAGGCTGAGGAGGTCTATAAGCTGGCTATCAGGGATAAGCTCAAAAAGATGGAACGGACAGATATAGATTTCATGGCAATGTATTTCAAGCTATAGCATAAGAGGGTGGTGATCATTTCACTACCCTCTTATCTCTTGTAAGCAATTCTATGTAGATCGTGATCTTTGATCCGTTTGATCCAGCATATTTCTCTGCTTTCACAAAGCGATATTCATAACCACGGTGTACTATTGTTTCATTCTCTGCACCCTTTCTGAATGTCTTACTGGCTGTCTTACCATCCCAGTCTGCACCCAGTCCATCACCAAAGCCAGATACAGGCTTAGCATAGAAAGCCTGAGTGCCCTTTGGTGCAAAGATCCGCAAATCCACACTTTTCCAGAAACCACCATCCATATCCCAGGATGTGCTTATAAATCCCTCATTCACGCCCCTGGCTCCAGCTACAGCATTCAGCCCATCAATATCCATAGCATCTATGAGGTTGCCAAATGTATCACCAAATATAGATCTCATTTCAGCGAATGAGCATCCACGCCTGAGCACTGTATCTTCTGACAGGTAGCACTTATCCAGGATCTCATCCATAAGCTCACCATACTGGTGTTTCTTGTGGTGTTTCCAGTACGATTCGTTTATATCATCATAAGTGCCATTTGTGTAGCCTCTGACAGCTCGTTTTGCCTCATAGCTGGAGTTTATCCAGGCATCACTCTCCTCGCCAATAGAGCGATCCTGGAACACGTTGAAAGATCTGGTATCTACTACAGGGCTGTCATAAGTTCTGTGCTCATCACAGTACTTTTCAATATCAGTACTGCTTTTCATGCCCTGTTTGGCAATCTTCTTTGCTTGCTCCTTATTGTACTGGAGTATTGCATCATCAGCCTGTGCGATCAGGTTTTTTGCAGCCACCACGTCACCATTCGTAAGAGCCTCCTGGATCTGCACCTGGAGAGCCTTTACTTTCTTTGACTTTGGATGATCCCTGACAAACTGATCTATTCCGCTTGCTGAATTACGCACGTTTCGTATCTCAATCTGCCTGTTTACATTGTCAAGTGCTTTTTGGTAAGCGTCTGCTGCCTCCTGCCAGGTGTTGTATTTCCTATGTTGCTTTACCCAGTTGATTTCAAACTCCAGGGTGTGTTTCTGTGAATCCAGTGTGCCTTTCAGCATATCATTCAGCTTGCTTTTCACAGCAGTGTATAGCTGATCCAGGGTAGCAGCATCAAACTTTTTAAGAATAGCCAGAGGATCCACCAGGAGATCAGCGTAAGAAAGAGCCTTTTGCTCCTCTGGTGACAAACCATGAATCGCTTTATTGACGATCTGTTTGTTATCCTTGATGAAATATGGCAGAGTTCCTTTCTCCTCAGCCTTTTCCATTCTCTCCTGTGTCTTAGGATCTTTTATCCACCTCTTAAAGCCCTCAGGAGCCTCAGAAACGGTGTTCTCGGATGTCACAGAGAGACTACCAGGCTCCTCACCAGAGAGGATCTTATCCACCATATCATCCATTTCCTCCTGGGTTGCCAGCACTGGTACCATGTAGCACCTACAGTTAGGGTGCCAGCCAGTCCACTTGAACGTCTTAGGGTATATACCTTTCAGGGAATCACATATATCTGGCTCTGGGTGATTGTTGCTCAGCTTGATCTCCACACCCACAACAAAGTCCAGCTGTTGCCAGCGTTCAAAGTCGGAATCCCTGTAGGCTATATTGGTTTCAGATCGTGCAAGCCTCTGAGCGTTCCTGTAGCTGGATCTGTACACGCCCTGACCTGGATGGTAGTGTTTAGGTTCGTCATTGATCCATTTGTAGATACCCTCCTCATTATCAAAGATCCTACGTTTCCATACACGCCCATAGATAGGGTTTCCATCCTCATCCTCTCCGATCTTGATACGGAAACGCCTGTACCACCTATCAGGATCCTGTAGGTATTGCTGGATCTTGGATGCAAGCTGGTTGGCTGGTGTGCCCTCTCCTATAGCCAGATCCAGGGTACCCTCCAGCTCTCCTTTGTATTGGCTGGTGTATTTCCATACCTTTTGTGAGAGATCCAGCCCCTGGGTTTTCCTGGCAAAGAAAGCATCCATAGCCTCCCTGTTCCTGAGAAAGTATTTGGCAAAGTGGTTATCCTCAATGGAGCTTGCACCAAAGATCTGCTTTACCAGCTCATCATTATTCTCTGAGGCAAACATCCATTCCTTTTCCACACCCTCCCTGATCGTCTGGTACACACGGCTGTACATATTCCTGAGGATCGGCTGTACCTCCTCAGTATATCCGTACTCAGAGAAAGAAAAAGGAGTGCCCTCCTCCAGCTGTGTGCCTTTCACCACGTCTATGATTTTACCCAGTGAATCACGATAGATGGAGCGCACAGCAGCAGCATAGCCCTCTGTCCGTTGAAAGAGAGCCTGCTGGAGAGCCTTACCACTCAGATACTTTCCCTTTGCCATACTCCTCAGATCAGACTACCAATAACAATACCAATGGCATCACAGATAAGATCATGTAGCTCTGGTGTGCCCTCATGTTTCCTATCATAGAGCTCCTTACCAATGCCAATGATCACCACAACCAGAATTGCAGCCCACAGAGGCATCCAGTTCTTTAGCACATCCAGGATCAGCGCACTACAGGCTATGTGTAACAGCCCATCTGTGCGCACCCATTCCCAGATCTTCTTAATTACTTTCATAGTTCAAACTTTTTTGTTACGTCTGGCAGATCCACTGTCTGACCTTTCAGCTCATGGGTGCAATCATCCAGGAACTTTATTTTACCATCAGTCACGTAAGAGTGGCAGTAGGTACGCTCTCCCCTATAGCTACTCTCTACAGCTATAGACGGTCTGATAGTGGGTTTCTCCAGATCTTTGTTAAACTCCCATACAGGAAACTGATCACGTGGATCAGTACCTATCTCATGCGGTGTCTTACAGGCTGGGCAAATGAAATAATAAAGCCCAGTGTTTTGTAATCGTCTTATCTTTGGCATAGCTTACTCTCCCTGTCCGAACACATCTATCTTATTCAGCTCCTGCTGCTGCTTGATCTGTTGCTCCATCTTTTCCAGCTGTTCTGCCTTGATCAGCTCATACTCTTTCTTAGCATCCTTGATCAGGTAAGAGAGCTCCAGCATGGTCTGGGTACTCATACCACCAGCACCAAACTGTTTCAGAATGTCATTCAGAGTATCTGACACATCATCGCCAAACGGCTCCTGGAACTCATGGCTTATCTGGAGGGCTTCATACTGAGCTTTGTGGGCATAGTCCAGAACATTACCCAGGATAGCCAGCATAATGTTAGCGTGACGATTCATGTAGCCATCGTGGGTTTCCTTACGTTTCTCAGCCTTGATCACTGCCAGCAGCATCACCTTACGGATAGCCTTAGCAGAGAGGTTACTGAGTGATTTCATGTTATCAAAATCAATGTTAGGAGTGAACGATTTACTTAGTATATGCTTATCCAGACGCTCATACTCATTCTGCTTGCTCTGGCTTGCCTGATCCCAGGTAAGATACTCAACCTTACCACCATTTTTCAGGATATACAGCTTAGCCTCATCCTCAGCCTTTGGCAGAGAGTTAAGGATCTCAGAGGTGGCTACCATAGCTGGGTTAGCAAAGCGATCATTCACATCAGCGTCTGTTGATTCCAGTGCCTCTGTGCGCTCGATCATCGGCTGTACGCCATCATGCTCTACCTCCTGTTCAAACATCAGCACAGGGATCTTTTCTATAGGATTCTGCTTAACCAGCACCTCCCATCCGATATTTGAACGCTTGCACCTGTAGATGGTATCGTCTGTGTATATATCCAGGTGGTGAACGGTCTTATTGCCAGCCTCAGTGAGATAGTAGCCCCAGGCAAAGGCTTTCATTTTGCGGTACTGATCCTTGATGAAATAAATATCATCACCATTTTTCTTGCTCAGAACATTCAGCAGCAGCTTAGGCTTTTCTGTCTTACTATCCTGGTACACATGATAGAGGATAGCGGACGTACCCTCAGCACCAGCAGCACGCTTAGCCTCCCTGACTACAGCGTTAAAGCGTACATCCTCATTCAGCTTTTTGTACGCCTGGAAAGCATCATCAGTACCCTCTGACAGCTGGAGCCATTTCACAGGTCTGCCATACAGGAACACCAGGGCAATCTCATTGATGAAAGTCTGGTAGGGAATAGGAATTTTCCACCTCTTACTCCATCTGAGGAAATTGCCTTTTTTGTCAAACACAGCCCGATCCTTGCGCTCCATGATCTTGTGGGTAGAGATCTCAAAATCCCTCAGATTATTTGCAGCCTGGATTGAGCAATCTTTCATCATGCTAATAGCCCTGGAAACATCCTTTGCCTCCAGTAGCTCCGTGAATGTCTGCTGATAGCCTATAGCAGCTTTCACCTCGTTTGCTAAACTGTTAAAAATACCCATATCTTTTAATTTAAGCTGTTGTAAGTCCTAATCTACGTTCTATATCATCTGGTATGTCATACTCATTGTAATCAAACCAGGATCTCATAAGAAACATATCTCTCCAGTCTGGAGATCTGCCTATATCCAGTTTGATCTCAGGCTTTGGTTTCAGCATCAGCCTACCATCATTGTCTGGTTTCCAGGTCTGGAGCTGTTCAAGCTCATTGGTGATCTCCTCCTTTTCTGCCTGGCTCACCAGGTCTGCCAGTACACCTACCTCATTGGCATTGATGTGATCTGCCAGCTTATATCCACACTGTGCCTGTAGATTCTGGTAGTTCTCACCGTTCAGAGGTGCTGAGTTATTCACAAAGCCCTCAATGTCACAGTTATCCACTACACCACCGCCAACACCATCCTCATCCACTATGCACCTGTACCTGGGGATCCTGTATTTCTTCTGGCATCGTATGATATACGTCTGTATGTCTGTTGTCTTAGAGACAGGGAAACACTTGTTATCTATGAGCATCCACCCATCCCAGACACCGATCCTGGCATAGTCAGCTCCGAAACGTGCTATATCACCAGTCAGGTAGTGTATTCCAGTCCTGAGTGCCAGGATATTGCCAAAGATCGCACAGATAGCATCATGGCTACACAGAGCATTTGGGTTATCATCGTATTCCCAGTTACCCTTAAAGAGGCGTTCAAACTTGACCTTATCAGAGGTTGTTTTCAAGCCCTCTATGTAGTCTGGATCAATAAATGGATTCTCCTGTACCAAACATGGTAGGTAAGCCTGGTAGTCTTTCAGCGTGCCAGCTTTCCACGGTCTGTAGAACTCATCATACATCCAGTTCTTTTTAGGGTTACAGGTGATAAAGAGCTTACGTTTCAGTCCGTACTCCTTATTCAGGCATCTGCCTACACGTGTTTTCAGCGTGTCATAGGCACCGAAATTGACCTCACCGCCCTCCTCGATCCATCCACCTGTGAACTCTATAGATCCATATCGCTCATACAGCGGATCGGATGGAATGTATTTCAGATCCAGAAAGTCTATACGTGAGCCATTGTAGAACTCAATATAGTTGTACTGTCCGTTATAGCTCCAGATCTCATCTGGCACTCCGTACCTGGTACATACTTTCTTGAATGTGATATAGGTACTCTGGGTGATACGTTTCAGCTCAGCACGTCCGATAAACCATTTGGTTTCTGGAAAACAGAGGCTCATAAACAGGAGCCAGGCAGCTCCAGTCCACGATTTAGCACCACCAGCAGCACCACCATAAAGCACCTCAGCGTGCTCATCATCCGTTAGCAGATTCAGAGCCTCTTTCTGCTTTTCGTGTTGCAGCCCTCCATCCTTTGTGATAAAGTCAAAGCATCCTCTCTTGAACAGCTCGATCTTTACCTGGAGTGAGGTTGGTAATGTGATCCCCCTGAAACGTGACATACGCTACCCCCCCTTCTCTATCTTTTCCAGGATCTGATTATACTGTAGCAGCTCCTCAGTGGAAAGCATAGATAGATCTTTGGGTGCTGTAGTGATCTGGCTGTCAATCATGCCCTCAATAGTCTGCTTAGGCTGACCAAAGGAACGCTCCAGAACATACTCCAGGGCATCCAGTTTGCCATACCTGATACAGGTATTGATATTGCTCACCAGCATCTGGATCCAGGCTGGTGTTTCCTCGTTAGGCAGTGGCTTACCAGTCTTAGGATCCAGCTTAGTGCTCCTTACCAGAGCCAGGAGCTTTGCTGGTGGCAGCTCGATCAGGGCTTGCATAATGTCCTTGAAATCTTGCTCCTCCAGCTCATGACCTACACTCTCACCAACAACTTTCTTTAGGTACTTATACACCTTGGGCTTTCTGCCTCTGTTCTGAGGCTGATTCTCTGAGGTAAAGCGGTTGCCCTGCTTGTTTCCTTTCTTGAATTTTGTATCTTTGCCCATCCGTTGTTTTCTCGTTGATTGCGTTTACCAAACACATCACCAGGATAAAAAGAAATCAGAGGCTGTTTCCTTGCACTCTGATCCCCCTGTTTACCTGGTAAAGCGTTACTCTCCAGCAGCCTCCTGAGCCTCATACTGGTTAAGGAACCACACCATAAGGCTGTTACCTATCTCATCATAGGCATCCATATCCTCACAGTGCTTGTCTGCCTTGTCGATCACACTTTTCAGAGCCTTACGCTCCTCCTCTGTAGCCTCAGGAGGGAAAAACTCTCCTGCTATGTCCTTTTTCAACACTGCCAGCTCCAGATCAGTGAGCTCAATCTTTACGTTTTTGTTCTGTGAATCCATACTGTTACTTATTTTTTATGTTAAACTTATGTGATTTATATCTGTTTTGCTGTTGTTACAGCTTGTATTTCCTGGCAATTCCGATAGCCTTTTTGGTGTATTTGTCAGAGCGTCCGTGAATACCCTTAGTGATCACCTCAGCCCAGAACTCATCCACGTTTGTCTTACCATAGGTGCCATAGCCCTTTTTCTTCTTATCCTTGCTCCAGTCATGGTAGAGCTTTTGGATCTCCTTACCAGCAGCCCTATGTTTGGTGGAGGTGTAGGAACTCGTCCAGGTAGCGTGAGCCAGCTCATGTGTCACCGTGTGCTGTGCAGCCCTGTTTGTCACGTTCTTAAATCCATTCTCATAGTTGGCTTTCTTGTAGTCAGCCTCAAACTTTTTCTTGGACTGGTCAAAGTGCTTACGTGAAAGATAGATGCCCTTGGATCCGTTGGCACCAATGTATGTTACACCGTATGCTCCTGGGATGTCTGCCAGCTTGATACTCCTCTCCCTTACTCCCATCACTGCCTCATACCTGGAAATAGCACGGTTGATCTGCTTTTCCATATCCCTGTGTTTCATACCGCCTGTAGAGACAGCGGTTTTCTGCATCGTCTGTACCTGTTTCTTGGTAAGACGCTTACCTGTAGATGTAACGGCTACACCGTTGCCAGATCCACCCTTTGCGTAATTGTTTACACCACCTGCGTTTCTTCCCATATTATTAACGATTTAGTTATTACTGTATTGTGGCAAAAGCCTATTCTTTCTTCTTAGCGTTTATAAAGTCTGTCACGTACAACAGATTGTGCTCCTGGCAGAAAGCCTGGATCTCATCACCTCCACCATAGACGATCAGGTTAGGCTGTTCCAGCCCACTGATCTCCTGGGCTACCTTTAGATCCAGTTTAAGGCTCTCCATCCAGCCATCAAGCCCCCTGGTAAAGAAAGCGTTGTAGCCTTTCGGAATACCCATCTTATTGTACTCAATGAACTTGTGGGACACGTTCAGATCGGCATACACCTTAACACCGCACTCCTGGAGATACCTTGCAAGCCAGCGTTTCTTGTAGATCAGTGAAATGCCATAGGCAATAGGTGTCTGGTCATGGCAGCTACAGTTAGGCTCCACAATAGCCTTGCACCCACTCATAATGAGCTTTACAGGATCCTTGAAAAGAGCCTCAAACCTGTAATCATCCACATAGAAATGATACGTTGCCACATCCTTTCTCAGTCTGCTGTTAGCACCCCAGGGTGAAAGAGGCGTTTCCAGGAAACCAGCTTGCTCCTCCAGGAGTAGTGTGGGAATGTCGAAAGGATTGTTTGCTGGGTAGAGCACATCCTTTAGCATGGATCGGTAGAAATCCTCCTTTTCGGCATCCTCCTCACTCTGCTCCTCGTTATCCTCTGGATCATTCTCCTTACCCTTTTTGCCTTTCTTCTTCTTTGGCTCCTCCTCTGGATCTCCTGGATCACCCATCGGCTGTGCCTGAGGAATACCCAGGTAGTCATAATCAGCACTTTTCCAGAAAGGATCAACGTGTAAGGTGTCGTACTTCCAATCACCGTTTTCAATATTATCCCTGGCTATCAGTTCCTGCCTGTCCTCATCAGTCAGATCAGTGTAGAGGATGGTGGGCACCTGAGGCAGTTTCAGCTTGATTGCAGCCTTGTTTCTCTGGTTGCCACACAGGATCAACAGTTTTCCATCAACCTCCTCCAGAGCCTCAGGTCTGTGCTCCCAGAATCCATTGGTACGGATGCTATCAACCAACCTCGCAAAATCCTCCTTAGAGATCTTACGTGGGTTGTGGGGATGCTGGTGTAGGTCTTTCGGATCCCTGTATATGATCTTTCCTGCTTTCATGCTCACGCCTCCTATTCTACAGGTATTTCAGGTGCATTCGCTGGATCTTTCACTCCAGGGAATATCTCACAGTTAGCCTTTCCCTCATCAGACGGTTTGAAAGTTCCGTACTCATCAGGTACGTTGCAGATTTTTCGGATCAGCTCAGCACGCTTTACCAGGTGCCAGAGCGTCTTATCCACGTACACCAGGATATTGTCATTGGCATCTGTACCAATGGCATAGAAACGTCCTCTGTAGTCGATAGGGCAACTGACAGCACCATACACCACCAGGAAAGTCTGGCAACAGGCAGTGACGGTAGCACGCCTATTCCAGCCACCATTGATATAGATGTCTACCTGATCTCCCTTAGCTGGGTAGGTGGTAGGCATCATATTATCCAGGATGTATCTGCCTATAGTGATATTGAGCCCCAGAAACCATGAAATGGTAAAGATGGACAGCAGAATGATAATAAAAATCGTTATAGCCATAACTGTTTACTTAGTGAATATCCGATTGCAAAGATAATAAAAATCTGTGTTCTATGAACACATTTTATAGTTTTTTTTCATTCAAAAGCCAAAAACAAGCATTGTAGCGTCTCTGGAGTGCTCATTTGTGCGCTTTTTCCATCCTGTGACAGCCTGAAAACGCTCTGAGGTGTACTTTGTCATTCCTCCCTTAGGTGGTACCATCTGGTACTCCACTCCCAGGTCTTTGAGATAATCATCCCAGATCTTAGCGTCTCGCTTGATGGAGCCAGCTCCCTGTAGCACGTTTTCCTCCTCTCCTTTCCTGGAGTATTTCTTTTCAAACCACTTACGCTGCCTGGCATCCTCAACTCTCACAATGAGCCTGGTACCAATGTCAGCACACTTGTTTTTCCACTCTTTCACCAGAGCCATAGCCTGGTGGATCATCATACACTCAACCAGGAGGAGGGTGCGCTGCCTGTTATCCCAGACAGCAACACCTGTATTCACGCCTGTATCTATTCCGATATAGATCATTCATCTGCCTCCTGCTTTTCCTCTGGCACATCCTCCTGGATAGAGCCAGGCATTTCACAGAGCTGGATCCCTTTGAGGGTGTTACGCTCCTCCCTGGATGGATAGAACTGTACCATCATACAGTAGTCAGGAATGTACTTATCCCTCACCTCCTGGATGATCGGTAGGGTGATCGGATTGTCACCGCTGTAGATATGTACCATCCAGAGCTCGTTTTCCCTGGTGACGGTAACGATACAGTACCGATGGAGGAAAGTACCCTGTTTGTACTCACCAAACACATCCACCACCTCAGGCTCTCTGTCTGCTGTTTCCTGGAGCAACTTGATCAGCCCAGCGTTCAACAGGTGCTTACGCTTAGCGAAATACGGTGGATATACCACTTTGTTTGTCTGAGTAACACCAGCCTTTTCCAGAGCTTTGTCTTGCTCCATTAAGGCGATTTCTTTCATTTGTGCTTTTTTTGCTTTTCCCATAACTATTGATAATTAAATATTACATTTTTTAAGTCCTTTCAATATGTGAGCTATCACATCTACAGTCCATCCGTTACCAATCACTTTCTTTCGTTGTGCAAGCGGAATGCCCTCTGTATATCCATCTGGCAATGTCTGTAGTCGCTCATATTCTGTTATATTCAGCTCCACCAGGTTTCCCTGGTAAATATAGCCATAATTGCATCCTGTATTGAGGGTGTTGGTCTTACCTTTCGACACTCTGCCTCTTCTGGTCTTGCTGTTTGGCATTTCCAAATTTACACAGTCACCATCCTCTGCAATCATATAGCCTTGTTTTGTGGCATTCCTGATATAGAATTTTCCGCCGTCGATCTTAATTACTACAGGGTTGTTATTGATATTCTTTCTTACCCCCCCCACGAAGATTTTAGACACCGTAATGCCTTTGTCTTGGATTTCCTTATCAAAGGGGATGTTAGTCCAGTACAGCCTCTGTCTTTTCTGTGCTGAGAACATAGTACTGTCTATCATCACAGGTGCAACACCCAGTAAATCCGAAATATGATTTTCCAATTTCTTTTTCATCACCACGTTTTCCAGCAGAAAGTATCTCGGATTAACATCCCTGAGCACTCTCACGTACTCATAGAAAAGTCCACTCTTACCGTCAAATCCGCTATTGTCACCAGCTCTACTGAATGACTGGCATGGTGAACCTCCTATTAACAAATCTATCTCAGGCAGAGACTTTCCATCCAGCTTTGTAATGTCACCCAGCCTGATAATGTCAGGATAGTTGGTTTCACTTACTTGGATAGCATATTTATCTATCTCAGAGGCATAATATTCCTTGAACTGAATACCAGCACGCTCCAGAGCGATTCTGCCACAGCTAATCCCATCAAACAAACTCAGAACTCTATTCATAATTACATCTCATGTGTTGCGTTATACATTCACCATCATAGTACTCACAGGCACGGCATTTAGGACTGAGAATAGTAACACCTGGCTTGTAAGGGCACGGTGTCACATATTCCCTACCTATGCTGTTAGGATCATGCCTGGAGTAGTAACTGAGGATCTTCATTATTTACCAGGTTTATTCAGCGATTTATACTCACGCACAGCCTTATTCAGGCTCTCATGCTTATCCAGGAGCTTTGCCATCTGGTCTATGTCGATCACGTTATCACCATCCAGGTAAGCCCAGAGGGTACGCAAAGCATCCGCTACAGATTTAGCCTCCTTAGAGGTTTTCAGGGCATTCAGCACCTCCTTATTGGTTGCAATGGATCTACCCTCGCTCTGTGCTGACTTAACGGCTGATCTGGCTGCTTTCACCTGTTCCTGTTCTGTCTCATAGCTGCCAGCGATCTCCCTTGCAGCCTTGACACTCAGCTGACCACTCACAATCTTTTCCTGTAGCTCTGATGGCAGATCCAGCAGAGAAAGACACTTACTGATGAAAGCTGGGCTTTTCTTGAACTTGTCAGCTATCTGTACCTGGCTGTAGCCAAACTCATCCTTGAAACGCTGGAACATAATGGCACATTCGTACTCAGTGAATTTCTTTCCCTCGTTTCTCATCATCTGCTCAATGTACAGATCCTCAGGCTTAGCATCCTTTGGAGCTTTGAGAGCCTTGATATAAGGAATCTCAGCACCCTCACTGATAGCCAGCATAGTTGCACGGTAACGCCTCTCACCATCCACCAGCTTGTAACGCTCCTTACCATCCACCTTATAGGGGATCACTGTTATTGGGTTAAGTACACCCTGAGCCTTGATCTGTTCTTTGAGCTCATCCAGATCAAACTCACGTCTTACATTGAAACCATCCTGGATGTCAATGTTTCTCGGATCTATCCAGAAGAGATCCGTTCTTTTCGTTGCATTTGTTTCCATAGAATTACTGTTAATCGTTAATATGCTTTTTGATATACTCTCTACATCTGATAGCCTTACCACGTATGGTAGCAGCCATGTGTGACACGTTACCTGTTGTGATCCTCTCACAGAGGCTTGCAATATCCTTAAACCAGCCTTTGGCTTTCTCCAGGAGCTCATCATCTTTCTCTCCGAACTCATCCAGGTATTCCACGCTGTTCTTTGCCAGCCCTCTGATCATAGCGGAATCGTGGGAAACATTCCCACTGGTTAGCTTTCTCGTTTTGTCTGCCACATCATCAAACCATAAAGCAGCAAACTCTCTATTAGTCAATTCTGCCATTTCTTAATATCTGAAATCTGTTAATTGTATCACCTTACCCTCAAAGGTATTGTCATTATAGAGAGGAGTGCCGAAAAACCATGCCACAAAATCCTCTACACTCAGCCCATCATTCTTTGCCAGCTCCTCTACTGGTACTTTCTTACCATCCACCAATGCCTGAGGCAGCTCATACTCGCTGGAGTATGTCATGGTGATCTTTTGCAGCCCTATCTTTTCCCTCTCTCCCAGGATCGTCTGTGAGGAGTTGTAAGGTCTACCATCCCATTCTCTCATACTGAGGTACTTTCTGCCTGAGTTGATAGCCTCAGCACACTTATCCCACCAGCCTTTGGCATCGGATCTGATAGTGTGGATCTTTGTGCCAGCTTCCAGCTTATCACTAAACCATGTAGGCTCACCTACCTTAGGATGACCTGGAGGAAATTTCTTTGAAAAGGTGATAATCACCTTGCGTTTTTGCTCTTTCTGTGTCATACGAATTTGCCTATTTACTTGGTTTATTTATTCTGTAGCTGCCATTTGTGTAGAAAAGCCTATCAAACATTTCTTCCATGCGATCGTAAACCCTCCTACCATACCTTGTACCAAAATCACGATCTCCCAGATTGCTTGTGGCTATGGTAAACAGCCTGTTATCATATCTGTAATAGAGTAGTTCCGTCACTGGCGAAAACTCATTGCCCCAGTTTTTCACTGTCTCTGGCTCTACACCCAAATCATCAATAAAGAGCATTTCTTTTTGCTTGATTTGTGACAGATAGCCAGGATCTGTTGCCACCTTGTTTGCCAGATCAAAAGCAGATACCCTTACAACACCTTTTCGATCCTCATAGGATGTGCCTGCGTTGCCATATAGAATACCTATAAGCGTACATACAGACTTTGCAAGGGTAGTCTTTCCTGATCCTATAGATCCGTACAGCAGCAGCCCATACCGTCTGCCAGAACAAAGCCACTTAGCTACTTTATGAATTTTCTCATTTGTAGGCTCATCCGAAAGGAAATCCATGCCTCTCTTTTCAACCTCAGACTTATAGCACATAAGCAGCATTTCCTCAACGGTTGTAGGATCGTATTCGTCAATTCTAAAGCGTGTCCCTGCCACTCTCCGATCCAGGTTGGCTTGTAGCCATTGCACTAATTTTTGCTCCATTGCGTATTAAATCTTCATTGTAACGATCTACCACCCAGGTAAGGATGGCTCTGTAATCACTCTTATAGCGTTTGCCCTTAGCTCCTTTATAGTTATCCAGGATCTCAATCATACGCTTTGCTGGATCCTCTCCAAACTGTTCACAGAGCTTTGCGTACTCATCCCTGGTAAGGGTGACAAACTCAGCATACTTGTATTTCTTAGCCCTTGCAGCCTTTTCCGCTTGCCCTGGTGTCAGAGGTGGTGGTGTGTCTGCTGGTATATCCAGAGGGATCACTGGCTCTGTCACCTTTGGCTTTCGTTCTACAGGCTTTCTGTCAAACACCTTAGACTTTGTAGAGCTGCCACCTTTCAAGCCAGCCTCACGCCTTTTCTGGCTTATCTCAGCATCCCTTACCATCCTCCTACTGTAGATGGCTCCATCCTCACGCACAGCACACACACCACCAATGATCAGGCGATCCAGCCAGGTATCAGATCCAGAGGCATCATTACCCAGCATACGCAAAATCTCATCCTGGGTGTATATGTCACCGTTAGGCTTTACCATCACGCCACGCTCCACGCTCTCCCACATATAGCATAGCATATCCATCCATAAGCCCCTTATGTCTGGAGGCAGCACTTTCAGCTCTGGGCATCTTAGCCAGTCTGCTGTGTCGAAAGGCATCATCTGTTGTTTGTTCTTAGCCATACTACTTGTTTTTAAGCCTGGAGGATAGGAGAGCCCCACCCTCCAGGGATTGACAGTGTTATTATTTCTCCATGATAGCGATCTCTGGTGCTATCTCACGGATCTTACCCAGCACCTCATCAATGCAACTATCACGGTAAGCCTCCACAGCCTCGTTAGCACCAGGAGAAACCAGCTGGAGGAAACATTCACCATCAGCCAGGTAGTGATCAAACTCTACCACGATAGGTACCTTAGGAGTGCCCTTGAAGATAGCCAGGCTCAGTGTAAAGCTCTTAGGCAGATTGCTCTCCACTGTCTGCTTGAATACCTCAGCACGTGATCCACTCGGATCTTTCTGCTTTTGTACCTCGCTGTTAGCCTTAGCTGTGAAATTCTTTAAGGAAGATACCAGTTTCATGCACTCCTCACGATCCTCAAAGAGGCTCCTGTTAAGACGCAGGAACTGTCCCAGGCGATCAGGGATCCAGGCATCCTTAGGATCGTTGATCTTTGTTTTCAGGAACACCTCAGTAAACTCAACGGTACCTTTCACAACACCCTTTGAGTACTCATCATCCTCATTGGTTATCAGGGTGATACTCATATCCTCACGGTTTACCAGGATGTGGGCTTTCTTCTGATCAATGGTGTTGATACGCTTTTCCAGCCAGTCGAAAGGAGTAGAGATCACACCAACAATGTTAGTCTTAATCGGCTCCTTAGTAGGCAGTGGATTGGGTGCCTTTGCAGCCTCTCCCTTACGGATGATCACTTCAACAGGCTTTTCACCTGTATAGTTCTGGATGTTTACACATACGGATTTCTCCATGTTTGTCATTTCTTCTTGCATAGTTGTACAATTTTGAAAGTTAATTATTGAATGTTATTTATCCCTCAGTGCCAGTTCCACGGATAGCCTGGAACACTGTGCGCTGTCTCTCCTCACGTGTCATATCACGGCTCTCTACCAGGTGTCCGTTGGTGTCATAGAAACCAACCTTTCCAGCCTCCTCAAAGACGAACTTGAACGTGTCACCCTTGATCTGCTCACCACCAGCCTTGACCTCATCCAGGATCGCAGCCTGGCGTTCCTGGAGTGGCTTTAGCTTACCCTTGATGTCAGCTGTAAAGTTTTTCAGCTCCTCATTCAGCTCACCGATCTGGATTGCCACATTGCAAGCCTCAGCACGTTTCTCATTCTTCTCATCCTCACCAAACTTTCTGGTGTAGAACTTTTCCACGATCTGATCACATGAATCCCTCAGGATCTGTTCTCTCTCCTCCATCGGAGTGTCTGCCAGCATCACGTCTGGCACACTTTGTACTTTTTCTTTTGCCATAATTCACTTAGTTTATTTGTTGAAATAAGAATCTCCCACAGTGAAATTGAATGCCAGGTAATCAGCCCAGAGCTGGATAAACTGCTGACCAAAGTAGATAGCTTTTTCCTCTGTTTCCTGGCACAAGCGGAACCCAATATCCGCATTCGCACCCGAGGAACGATTACCCGCAATCAGAAAACCGAAACCGGCATACGCACCATAAGCCGCATGCGCAGACAGGAGGGCACCATTGAACTCATCCTTACGATCCTCTATCTCCTTTTTAGTCCATAGTGCAAACCAGGGGTACCACATAACGGTGCTGCCCTCAGCATCAGGCTTAGGCTCCCAGTTTCTACCCCACAGGGCACGGCTGATCACCTCCAGTTTCATAAGAGCAATAATGTGCTTAGGCATTTCCTGTCTGTAGTCCCAGTGCTGATTGATATTCACGCACACAGCCTTAACAGCATTGTCAGAGTAGATGGGTGATATATCCAGAGCCTCACAAGCATCCTCATAGGTCTTGATAGACTTGTAATCATCCAGGTTAGGCTTATTCTCTGGCTTGCAGAAAAGAGCTGCCAGCACGTCTTTCACCTCCTGAGACTTAGCAACCTCCAGAGCTGCCTTAACCTCTACCTCAGTAACGATAATTTGCTTACTCATTTTTCTAATTCTTTTAGTGTATTCAACTTTTTTACAATCTTTCTCACGATACGGATTGCATTCTGTACTCTCAGGCTCTGGCCTGGTGGTACGCTGTCTATGATTACTGGTACCAACCGTATCAACTCTGATACCAGGTTATTTGCTATTAGTTTCATCGGCTCTCAGCATCCAGTATTTATCAGGATCAGGTATTTTCACATTCAAGTACTCATCAGCGTACTGCCTCAGCTTTTCGCAATAGGTGGAGAAAGTAACGGTGTCCATCTTTGCAGTTGATGATGGAAACTTGATGATCTCACCTGTCTCTCTGTTCACAACCTCATCAGCTGTCATCTGTGCCTTGAAAAACTCATGGATCTGTTCCACGCTTGTAAACTCCCAGCCAGCATCTATCATTGCATCCAGCAGCATAGGGTAGATACATCCCCACAGCCATCCGTTCTGATCGTTGGATCTGGGCTTACGCACTTTCTTTACCTCTACCAGGTAAATCCCATCCAGAGCCTGTACAAACCACACATAGAGCTTATTCAGGTTAAAGAGGCCGTTAGCCTTTTCTATGATCACCTTAGCGTTACTCATCGTACAGCTCCATCTGTTTTCTGAGTGCAACACTTACCTGGTGGATAGCACCCTCACGGCTCTCCAGGGATGCTATATACTCAGCCATTTCCCTTTTCGTTGTGGCTATGTAGTAGCCCTCGGAGGTAGCGATCACTCCAGGCAGCAGGGCATTCACCCTGATATGGTTTATCACTTTGCGCAACCTGGCATTGTCAATCTTATAGCCAGCCAAACGCATCTTAGCACAGATCTCACTGTTTTTGATAGCACGGTCTTTGCCGATCTTCATAGACAGTCCACGTACAATCTGGGGGGTGAGCGTGTTAAGCTCATACTCAGATAGAGGCTTTGTTTCATTTGTAAATCCGTTAATCATAATTCCTATAGCTTATTTAACTCAACTGTCAAACCTGGGAAAGCAGCATAGGTGGGCTTACCTGTGAGAGCTTGTATCTCGCTCACAAAACGCTCCTCATCGGCATTGTTTCCTGACAGGTGGATCAGCACCACCTCAGCTACTTTCGACAGGTCATTACGGCTAAGAAAAGATTTCGTTGATGCAAACTCCAGGTGTGACTTTGCCAGACGTGCCACCTGGCTCTCATCGGTACGGTGCTCCTCGATAGCACGTCTGAGGGCATCCACAGAGTAGTTACATTCGATCAGTACATGATTGAGCCCTGGAATGGTGTAGTCAAGCTCACAGGTATCTGTAGCAAACATCATCAGCCCCATATCTGGATGCTGGATCAGATAGCCAACACATGGTACATCGTGTGACACATTGAAAGGCATTACCAGGAAATTGCCCATCTGGTACGTCTTACCACTTTCCGCTGTCACAGCATGGGTACCAGAGTAACCCTTTGCCATCCATACCTCAGGCAGTGCCAGGGTGTGGAAAAGATCAGCGTACTTTGTTATGTGCCCAGCATGATCATTGTGCTGGTGGGTAACGATACATCCTGAGACTTTACGGATGTTGAACTTTAGGGCTTTCTTAGCCTCTTTGACGTTCACGCCACACTCCAGGATCAGAGCCTCATTGCCATTATCCAGAATGTAACCGTTACCCTTGCTTGAACTACCTAATACTGTCAGCGTCATAGCAGCACGTTTTAATATCCAGGATTAGGAGCACTGGCTGGAGCTGGTTGGCTTGTTACTGCCTCACCGATCTGCACAGCACCCTCGCTACTCATTGTAAGCTGTTTCTGATCATCCTTAACCTCTGTAGCATCAGCCCACTCCTCGCTACGCATATCATCAGCGATAGCAGTTTGCATTTCTACAGACAGGTAGCCGAACTTGCTCAGCAGATTCCTTACCACGGTCTTAATACCCATTGAGTGGAAATTACCCAGCCAGCCTACTGTCTTATTATCGTCTGTAGATACTGGCATATCTGCCAGGGATTTCAGCTGATCAACTGTAATCTCCTTTTTCAGCCCCTTAGAGTACCGCTTAGCATGGTTAGCCATCTGATCCACTGTCATGTACAGCGTCTTAGCAAATCCGTTAAGCAGCTCAAAGTAGCAGAAATAACCGATCACCTTATCGGATTTCTTATCACCATCAAAGGCGATCTCTCCTGTGAGCTTGCTTACCTTACGCACCTCACCTTCATAGACTACATCAGCATTGAGGGTACGATACTGACCTGTACGCATAGCCAGCTGGATATATCCTTTGTAGCCCAGCTGGAAAGTAGGCTCCAGCTTTTTCTCCCAGATCTTCTTACCATCCTGTCCGATCATGTCACGTCCATACTCATCCTTTTTCGGATAGCTGTTATAGTAAGGGATGATATAGGCGAATCCCAGGGACTTATTGATAGGCAGGTGGAGCACAGCAGCTTTCAGAGCCTCTGCCACAACCTGGGTAGGGTTACACTCTCTCAGCTTACTGTCTGAGTTGAAGAGGTCGATCACTGAGGCTATGAATGAGGGTGCTGCCTTACCCATAGCGTTCTTGAATTGTTCCTGTACGCTATCAGCATTCAGGACTTTTTTCAGTTCCAAAGTCTTTTCATTGACTTTCGGAGCCGGCACAGCACCACTATTGGCTGGTGCTGGAGCTTGTACATTGGTTTGCTTATTGTCTGCCATAGTTGTTATTGAATTGAAAGTTGTTTATCAGTTGTAACACACAGGAGGATCTTCTGGCTGGATGTTTCCATCACATTGTTCACGCTCTCAGCGTTATCCACGAAAATAGGAGCATTCACGCCCTTGGACTTGCATATTGCATTGATAATATCCAAGCCAGCGTTGATCTTACCAGCGTTATTCACATCAGGATATGGTGTACCGTTCACTGTGCATACACAGGTTAGCTTTTCACCACCATTGAGCTGTGACGATACGAAAGAGAAAGAAACGAGCTTGAAAAGGTCATTGATACGTCTCAGCAGCTCAGCATCCTTAGCTTTCTGGAACTGGAGGCAGTCAAACTCCCATTTCTCCAGATCTGCCACTTTCTCATTGAGCTTATCCCTTTGCTCCTCCAGCTCCTTGATCTCCTTATTGGCACGATCCAGGATAGCCTTTTGCCCTAAACGCTGGTTGATGGTAGCGATCTCACCATTGATACGTTCCTTATCGGCTTTGGCAGCAGAGTTATCTGCCTCTGGCTGATCACCAGCAGGATCCTTGATCACGCTCAGCTGGTTTTGCAGTTCTGTGATCTCGTTTGCCAGTCCGATCAGTATCTCATCCTTTTTCTCTATCTCCAGATAGTCAGGAGCTGGTATAACAGCAGCTGTGATACTGTCACGCTCTGCCTGGGTGGTCTGGATTTCCTTACTGATACGCTGGTACTCAGCATCCTCAGAGAGGGCTTTGTTATAGTCAGGAACAGCTGGAACACTTGCACGTGCTGATACCAGATCCCTGTTGAGCTCTGTTAGCTCATTCTCAGAGTTGGTAATATCGCTGTCAGCCTGTTTCAGCTTATCATCCTTATCCTGGAGTGTCTTACGCTGTCTCTCCAGGGTGGTGTTGAGGTTATCCAGCTTTTCCCTGGTAGCCTTACCCTTTTCCTGGTTAGCCTTGATCCTCTCAGCCTTTTTGCTGTTGAAATTAGCCTCCAGTTCCTGACGTTTTGCCTCCAGATCATCCATATCAAGCGGACGCTTACAGGTAGGACAAACCATCTGGGCAGGATCCATGATAAACTCCTCAGCATAGATCTTTTGGAACTCAGCACGAAGATCAGAGATCTCACCCTCCTTTTCCTTGATGGTAGCCTCTGTGTCACTCACATTTTTCTGGGCATCGAGCACATCAGCCTCCAGGCTACTCTTATTGCCTTTGAGACGGTTGATCTCCTCTTGCTTAGCCTTGATCTTTACCTCCAGGTCTGCCACTTTCTTTTTGGCATCCTCATAGGAACTGCCAATAGCCAGCTTAACCTCACCCTCACGCTTGATCAGCTCAGCTTTCTTATCGTTGATCTTACGTGTGTACTCATTACGATGTGAGGCAGCAGCATTCTCAGCCTCCTGGATGTCAGTATTACGCTTTTTGTCTGCCTCCAGGCGCAAAGCGTTCTTACGGTTGCTCTCCTCCAGTTTCTTGCTGTTGATCTGTGTCTGGAGAGAGTTACGCTTTTCGTACACCTCAGCATTCTGGGCTGATCTGTCATTAGCCAGGATAGCATCCACCTTTTCCAGCTCCTTTTTCTTAGCCTCCAGGTCTTTCTCCAGGGCACCCCAATCCTCATCGGCTGGTTTCAGTTTGGCAGCAGTCTCTATCTTTGTAGGAATCAGAGAAAGCTCCTCGTTACAGGCACTTTTCTTAGCCTTGATCTCCTTAGCCTTTTCCATGATAGTAGTACCCTCCAAAGCAGCCAGGAACTCAGCATACTCAGGTTTCAGACGTGCCACATCCTCATCAGTGACGTTGCCAGCCATATCCTGGAGCATTTCTTTCTGTTCCTCTGGTTTCAGTGATGGAAAATAGAAAGGGTTGGTGATCATACGAAACACATTCTCTGGAATGATTGAGCTGATCTTAGCGTCATACTCACGCTTTGTAGGGATTTTTACATCATTCACGTAGAAAAGCGTCTCATGGTTTTTCAGTACCTCAGTGGTGGTGCCTGTAGGCTTTTCCCACTTTTCACGATACATACGCTTTAGTTTAAGCTCTTTCCCATCAACATCCAGGATAGCTGTCACAGAGTGCTCCTGTTTCAGGATAGGATTACCCTGGGCATCCAGTGTCTTGATGTTGAAATTGGAATCGGATCTGTTAGTGCTATCCTTACCGAACAGCAGCCACGTAAAGGCATCAAAGACAGTGGTCTTACCAGTGCCATTGTCACCTCTTACCATTGTGGTACCTGGATTGAAAGAAAGCTCAACGTCACGTGCTCCCTTGAAATTCACCAGGTGTAGATTCTTTAGAATAATTCCCATAGAAATACTATTTATTTATTGATAAACTGATTAAGTCTCTCTGACTTGTCGAGTGCAAGCAGCTCACTCCTGGAATACAGGAGCTTTGATCTCGTTGCAACCCCCATCCTCTCAGGTGTGATCATGCCTCTGGCTCTCCACTCCTTTACCCTGTGTTCCTGAAATAGCCTGTAAGCCTCTCTCTGGGATATAAGGTCTTTGGCTGGTGCCTGTGTCCTGATATAATTTGCCACGCCCAGCTCTGCCATATCCATGCAGAGGGTTTTCAGCTCATAGAGTTCCAGAGTGATAGCCATTACTTACCTCTCTTTCTCAGAATGTACTGTTTTACACTCTCTCCGTATTGATCATCGGTGAAAAGCACCCAGGCAAAGACAGCTGCCATCAAGCCAAAGAAAACATTGTGACCTGTGCTGGTAGCAATACCTGTGATGATAGCAGCTATAGCGAAAACTGTTGCTATAGCACACTGGATAGCGTTTGAAAATGTTACTTGTTTCATGATCGGTGTTGCATTTAAGTGATTAAGAAAATAATTCATCGGCTGGAACACCCAGCTCCTTAGAAATAATCGAGAGTTTCAGGGCATCTGGCTTTTGTGTGCCATATACCCAGCAGCGTACCGTCTGCTCAGATACCATACAGATCTTAGCCAGACGCTCAATCCACACCGTTTTTGGTGCTCTACCAGCCCTGGCTGGCAGTGAATCGTAGATTTCTCTAAATTTGCTCTTTGCCATTTTTAACATATTATTTCTGTGTTTTACAAACATATTTTTGTATATTTGTGCCCACAATGTTACTTATCGAGTGCAAATATACAACAAATTGTATTACAACCAAAACATTTAAGACAGAAAGTGTATTATTTTAACGATTTTTAAGACAGTATTGTATTGTAACGTGTTTTATGGATAAGACAGAAAGATTCAGTAAGGCGTATATGTATTTACAGAATATGGGTACATTCCGCAACCAGACAGAGGCAGGGAAAAAGAGTGGGCAATCTCGCTCCAATATCTCAGCAGCACTTAATGGAAAGGAAAGCATCTTAACAGATAGCTTTCTGAGAAAATTCAATAAGGCTTTTGGTAGTCTTTTCTCTGATGAGTGGCTTATTGATGGAATAGGTGAAATGCTTAAATATCCAGAAAATAGCACCCCTATAGTAAACAACCAGGTAGGAAATGGTAATCACTTTAATAGTGATATGACAGTAAACCAGTTTATGGTTGAGCTTGCAGCCCAAAGAAAGCTCACAGAGAAAGCACAGGAGCAAATGGATAGACTTATTACAATAATCGAAAAACTAAAGAGTTGATATGGAAAGGTACTACAGAATGGTGATCGAGCTATACAAGCAGATCGTGAAAGATGGGATTGTGGATCATAGCAGGATCCTGGAGGTAAAGAAAGCTATTGCAAGCGCACAGACTGAGGCAAAGATCTTAGGAAAGCCCCAGGAGGCGTTTACTCAGTTAATGAATGATCTTAATTTTCTTTCGGTATGAATACGGATATAACTAAAAAAGTGATGGAGCGTTTCTACAGTGCTCTGGATGCCATCATAGCCAAAGGTGACATCAGAGGTGTAAACACATACTGTAGGCTCTATGATATAGACAGGAGGAATTTCCTGGCACAAAGAAAGGATCTGGATAGAGGATGGTTTCAAGTTTCCTGGCTCCACCCTATGGTGAAAGAATACGGTGTTAGTGCTGAATGGCTACTAACAGGATCAGGTAGAATGTTTAAGGTACAAAACAAAGAGTAGTTATGAAAAAGCTGTTTATATTATTATTTGCTATTTTATCTTTTTCTTTTGTGTATGCCCAGAAAGGCACAGCAAATTATTTGAGTGAAAAGAGAGGGTTTAAGTGTTTCAAACTCGGAGCACCTATTTCTATCTATAAAGACATTGTTACACCAACTAAAGACAATCCAAATACATATTCTGTAACTGACAGTACATTGTTTACTATAGGCAATGATATTAAACTGAGACACATTTTTATAAAAACTTTCAATGATTCTGTCTATTCTGTATCACTAATGGCTAAGCCTGAGTATCGCTACAAAATAAAAAATGTATTGATAGCAGCCTTTGGAGCCTGGAGTTTTCAACCTAATAAATACATCGAAAGATATTACTGGGTAAGCAGTGATCAGAAAATAGAACTGCTGTTAGATTGTAATTACAGGCAATGGTGTATCGTTACATACAAAGATCTTGAAATTGATCTCAAAAAAGGTAAACTTGATTTTATGAAAGATAAAAAGGCAGCAGACGATCTTTAAGAATTTGCCCATCTTAATCAGGTGGGCATTTCTTTTGTTCTTTCCCCACACCCCTATTTCATATACATATTCTTTCTCTTTTATATATTTTCTCTTATTCTTATTATATATAATATATATACCCCCAGATAACTTAAATTTAATTTTGCTTAGGCAAACGGCTTTTTTTGCTTAGGCAAAATGAAAAAATTTGGTCTTGATTATCAGATAGTTACGATTTTTGCTTAGGCAAACGGCTTTTTTTGCTTAGGCAAATTTAATTTTGCTTAGGCAAAAGTGCAAGCAAAACGTAAGCAAAATGGTAAGCAAAATTAAAGCAAAATACGTTTGCTTAGGCAAATTAGAAATTTTGCTTAGGCAAAATGAAAAATTTGCTATCTGATTATTAGATACTTACAAAATTTGCTTAGGCAAAACATTATTTTTGCTTAGGCAAAATTGGATCCTTGAAACACCTCTTTATCTTCACCAGGTTAAGTACTTTCCTGTTGGCTTTATCTATAGGATCCCAGCTCTTTCTGATATAGGTATCTGTGATCTTCGTCTCATCATCCACATGGTTGAGAGCTGTGTGTACAGTCCACTTATCCACTCCAGCATCATTCTGTGCTATGGTTGCCCATGTGTGTCTGGCAGAATAGAAATCCAGCTTATCCATCCCCAGATCCTCAGCAATCTTTTTCATGCCATAACCGATAGCCTTATGTATGGTGCTCATTGAGGAGTACATCCTGTAGAACTTGAACACTCTCTTACCAGACGGATCTCTGTACTTATCAACCAGCTCCTGGATCTCAGGCTGGATCTTGATGGAGATCCTGGCACGATCAGCCCTCCTGTTTTTGGTTTTGGTACGCTCATAGGTAATCCTACCTCCTTTGCAGTCCTCGCAGTAGTACATATCCACCAGATTCATTCCAACCAGGGCAAAACTCAGGATAAACAGATCCAGGGCAAAGTTGTACCTGTTGGTGTTAGGATATGGACTGGTGATGTATTGCAGATCCAGCAGCTTTCTCATCTGTTCCAGGGTAAGAGCCCTTTTCTCTGGCACTGGCTCCTTTGGCAGATCTATATGTGAGAAAGGAGAGTTTGGGATCCTGATCACTCCAGCATCCTCATCATTGAACTCCTTTTTTGCCATGTTATGTATTGCCCTCAGCTTTGAAAGATAGTTGTGAGGCGCAAACCCTTTCGTGCATCTACCCTTATCCAGGATCCAGTCAGCCCAGGATCTGAGCATCTTAACAGTCACCTCCTTAATGCTCACCTTATCCCTACCCAGGAACTTGATAAGGCTGTTTATAGCCACCAGGTAGGTCTGGGCGTTACCCTCATGCCCTGTTTCCTGGAGCCTCCTGATATGCTGCCTGGTGTACTCGACAATATCCAGATCCCAGTGCTCCTCCAGAGGCTTTTCAATGAAAGCCACCACCTCATCAACGGTCATACCCTTAATCCTGGTACCCAGCTGATCACACCTGTAGCGGTACTGCCTGATAAGATCCTCAGTCATATCAATGTACCTCTGGTTTTTCAGTTTCAGTGATCTGGTAAGATCATCCTTTGTCACGTACCAGGGAGTAGCCAGGTATCTCTTACGCTGGTTTTGCGTTACTCTGATCTTGATGTTATAAGTGCCATCAGCCTTTTTCTGATGGGCATACACCTCTGCCTTGAATGTTGCCATTTTGCTGCCTGTAGAATTATTGTAGAACTTTCCGCAGCAAAATTACACAAAATTTGCGGATTTTGATTGTTTATTTTTGGAAAATTGTACCCCCGATGAGAATCGAACTCATATCTCAGCTTTAGGAGAGCCGTGTTCTATCCATTGAACTACAAGGGCTTAGAGCTATATATAACTATCTAAAAAATCTTTCTGTACCATACCACTGCCTCTGAATGTGGATAGAGCTTAGGAGAGCCTTGTTATATCCATTTAACTATCAGGGCTTCGTCTTAGTGCATGCAAAGATAATAAAAAGTTTAGAGTTTAGAGTTTAAAGTTTAAAGTTTTTGCTACCTTTGCAACAAATTTATAAATTTTAAGCTATGGGAAAATTAGTCATTAACTCGTACGACGAGTTTGCCGCCCATCTGGGCGAGGAATTGGGAGCCTCTGAGTGGTTGGAGGTAGATCAGGAACGTATCAATCTTTTTGCGGATGCCACCCTTGACCACCAGTGGATTCATGTGGATGTGGCACGTGCCAAGGAGGAGAGCCCTTATAAGAGCACCATTGCTCATGGGTATCTGACACTGAGCCTGCTCCCTTATATGTGGGACCAGATTATTGAGGTTCACAATATCAAGATGTTGGTGAACTATGGGATGAACGACATGCGTTTCGGACAGCCTGTCATTACGGGAAGTCGCGTGCGCTTGGTCACCAAACTGCATAACATCCAGAACCTGAGAGGTATCTGTAAGGCAGAAATCAAGTTTGTCATTGAGATAGAGGGACAACGCAAACCCGCATTGGAGGGTATTGCGTCATTCCTCTATTATTTCGAGAACTAAGCGAGGTCTTTGTTGATAAGCTCTAACAGCTTATCAACAGCCTCTTCTTCGGGGATGTTCTTCTCTACACATACCTTTTGTTTGTAGAGGCTGATCTTGCCCCTGCCTGCTCCTACATAGCCATAATCTGCATCTGCCATCTCGCCGGGACCATTGACGATACAGCCCATGATGCCTATCTTTAATCCTACCAGATGGCTGGTAGCGGCTTTGATACGGGCGATGGTCTCCTGTAAATTATATAAGGTGCGTCCGCACCCCGGACAGGAGATATACTCTGTCTTGGTGAATTTGATACGGGCTGCCTGCAGGATGGCATCAGATAGACTGGTAAGCCTTGGGTCACTGGAAGAACCGGGATTGATGACTAGTTTTGTTGCCTTATGGTCAATCAACAAGGCTCCGACAGCCATGGCGGCTTTCAGTTGAAGCGTTTCCCAATCGGACTCGTTGATATTGAGCGTGATGGTGTCGTCTTTAATGGAAGCCTCAGCCTCAGCACGCAGACGGGCACATTCCTCAATGGAATCCACCAATTTACGAGCCACGGGAATCTCACATTCTGGTTCCTCACTCAAGGATACACGGATGGTGTCACCGATTCCTTCAGTCAGCAAGGCTCCAATACCTACGGCACTTTTGATCCTGCCGTCCTCACCCTCTCCTGCCTCTGTCACACCCAGGTGTAGCGGGTAGTGCATATTCTCCTTATCCATGGTCTTGACCAGCAGACGGACAGTAGTCACCATCACCACGGTATTGCTTGCCTTGATGCTGATAACGATATCGTTGAAGTTCTCCCGTTTGCAGATGCGGAGGAACTCCATGCAGCTCTCCACGATACCCTCTGGGGTGTCACCATAGCGTGACATGATACGGTCTGACAAAGAACCGTGATTCACACCGATGCGGATAGCGGTATGATGCTCCTTACAGATATTCAGGAAGGGAACAAGTTTCGCCTCTATCTTCTTCAACTCCTCAGCATACTCCTCATCTGTATATTCCAGATGTTTGAAGACACGCCCCGGGTCTACGTAGTTACCGGGGTTAATACGTACCTTCTCACAATACTGGGCGGCAACGTCAGCAACATGCGCCGTGAAATGCACGTCGGCAACCAACGGTGTGTCGTAGCCTTCAGCTTTCAGACGTGCTGAGATGTTTTTCATGTTCTCTGCCTCACGAGTACCTTGAGTGGTGAAACGTACTAGTTCGCCACCAGCGTCAATGATACGCTTTGCCTGTGCCACACACCCTTCTGTATCATTCGTGTCTACCGTAGCCATCGACTGGATGCGGATAGGGTTGTCGCCGCCAATCTCGATATTACCTACACGGGTAACGGAAGACTTTCTTCTTTGGTAGGTCATTTAATTGGTCTTGAAACTGTATTTTACTTCAGCAAGTTCTTTGTTTGCCTTGACGATTTTCTCTTTCAGTCCACTTTTGTAGTCGCTCAGACGCTGTGCGATAGCTTCGTCGCTCAGGGCAAGCATTTCGACAGCAAGGATAGCTGCATTCTGGGCACCGTTTACTCCCACGGTGGCAACAGGGATGCCAGGAGGCATTTGGATAATGCTGAGCATCGCATCAAGACCGTCGAGCATTCCCTTGATGGGGACACCGATAACAGGGAGAGTGGTGGAGGCGGCAATCACACCGGGTAAGGCTGCTGCCATTCCAGCCGCTGCGATAATCACACGGATGCCACGTCCTTTGGCGTTACGTGCAAATTCCTCTACTGCCTCTGGGGTACGATGTGCCGAGAGCGCATTGACTTCAAACGGGACCTGCATCTCATTCAAGAGTTTGCAGGCTTTCTCCATAACAGGCAGGTCACTTGTACTGCCCATGATGATACTGACAATTGGATTCATATTTCTTCGTTATTTCGATATTTCGACATTATATAAATAGTATAGCAACAGCCGCACAGACGAAGCCTACCCAGAATCCTCCGATAACTTGTGAGAGCGTGTGTTGGCGGAGAACCATGCGGCAGGTACCTAAGATACCAGCTATGATAAAGATGACACACAGCCACCAGACAGGATTGAACCCCAGGTATTCGGCAAAGGCGAAGAGTGCCCCGCCGACACCTCCGATGGCAGCGGTATGTGTGGAAATCTTCCACCAGACATTAATTAGGGCACAGACAATCTGGACCATCAGTGCCGCAATGACGATAGATATCATGAAATGGGGCATGTGCAGACGCTCCATCACATAGATGCATGTGAAATAGCAGACAATAGAGAGGATATAGGGTACCATACGCCGCTCCCTTTGTCCGAGTTCGATGAGGTTCCATCCTTGATATCGTCGATAGAAATGAATCATCAGTGAAGGGAGTAAGATGGTAAACAAGTAGACCATGATGAGTACTTGCAGCTTATAAGACCATGGGAAAATACTCATGTAGCTGAAAGTAAACAAGGCTATCAACCCGACGATAGGTAGATAGAAAGGAGTGAAGAGCATGCTGATCACCCGGGCGGCTAATATCATCTGTTGGCGCTGTTTCATTTCCTTAGTCTGGCTATGGGTATTCCTAATTGTTCTCGATATTTTGCCACGGTACGGCGGGCTATAGGATATCCCTTCTCTGCAAGGAGCTTTCCTAAAGCCTCATCACTGAGTGGTTTTCGTTTATCTTCCGCATCGACGAGATCTTGTAATGAAGCCTTGATCTCGCGGGTGGAGAGCTCGTCACCTTCTGCCGTCACATAGCTGTCGCTGAAGAAATGGCGGAGAGGGAAGGTACCCCAGCGGGTCTGTGCGTATTTAGAGTTGCTGACTCGTGAGATAGTGCTCACGTCGAGTCCTGTCTTTTCTGCGATGTCTCTCAATATCATAGGACGTAATAACGCCTCGTCACCCTCTTCAAAATAGCGATGCTGCCATTGGATGATTGCTTTCATGGTGAGGGAGAGGGTCTGCCGGCGAACTTTAATAGCTTCGATAAACCCTTGGGCAGCGTCCACTTTCTTTTTGGTATAGAGAAGTGCCTCTTTCATCTGCCGGCTCATGTGCTCCTTGTTGTCATGATATTCCCTCAATGTATCGGTGAATGACGGTGAGACGTGTAGTTCGGGAATTTCCCCACTGTTCAATTGGAAAGTAACCGTCCCGTCATCCTGTGTGTCAACGATGAAGTCGGGAGTGATTTGTTGCATGGCATGTCCTACTGTCTCACTCAAGGCAGCTCCTGGCTTAGGATTCAGTTTTCGCAGTTCTCCCATGAGTACCTCTGTCTGCATGTCGTTAAGTTTCATAGCCTGCTGTATCTTCCTCCAGTGCTTTTTTGTGAAAGCTTCGAAATAGTCATTGACGACCTTTTTCATGAGGTCACGAAGTCGGGAGGGCTCCCTTCGTTGTATCTGTAGAAGGAGACATTCTTGTAAAGAACGTCCCCCAATGCCTGCCGGGTCAAACTCTTGTAAGAGATGTAACACTTGTTCTATCTCTTGTGGAGTGGCATCAATAGAGTGGTAGATGGCGAGCTCGTCACTGATAGTGTCAATCGACTTACGGAGCAGACCGTCATCATCCAGTGAGCCTATCAGGTATTCCATGATGTACCGCTGATGATTATTCATGTCCATGACACCCATCTGTTCCTTTAGCTGGTCGTAGAATGATAGTGAGGCGCCATACACAAAGTCTTCCCGTTCCTCTTGGAAAGACTGCCCACCTTGGTAGACAGGAAGCTCCTCGTCGTCTCTGCCGATACTTTCCAGTGCGTCATCTAAAGCAGACTGGCGTTGTTCTTGCTCATAAGAATCGGATGATTCTGCGTTATCGGGGTTCTCTGGAAACTCAGAGAACTCAGTGTCCTCATCAGTATTGACTTCTAAGGCAGGATTGTCGTCCATCTCAGCATTGACACGGTCAAGCAGTTGAGTGATAGGCAGTTCAATAAGTTGTGCCTGCAGCAGCTGTTGCTGCGTGACACTCTGCGTCTGTCTCAATGCCAGCGCCTGTTGTTGTTCTTGTATCTGCTCCTGTGCCATTTCGCCTGCAAATTTACAAAATAATTATTATTTGCAGTAATTATTTAAAGTATTCTTTTAGTTGTCTGGCATAAGAGGCAAGCATTTCGGTATCGTTGTTACCATAACGTTGCCAAATCTCCTGGCAGGCATTCATCAGTGGACAGTCTGGTGTGTCCTTCCGTCTGAGGTAGGGGTCACAATGCTGGAAAAGCTCCATGATGTTCACAATATCCTGGACGGGTAACTTTATCAGACTTGCCAGTTGCCGTATCTCTGGAGTCTCAGCCACCATGGTGATGGGTGTCAGCCTGAAATATTGGTCGAGGATAAGAACGAGCATAACAGGGGTGATTCGGCTGTCAGCACTGACGGGACGGAAATCACGCTCAAAGGTCTCCTGGACATCCACCCCCTCGAAAAAATGCTCGTTGCCGAAGCCACGCATCTGATGCCACAGCGTGACGGCGCGTTTCAGCCGGCGCGGATTCTTT
>Ga0247608_10000409_pt1 | contig 71038 bp, 48 predicted proteins | sample 176DNAGHGlowgp2_FD_193490 | JGI IMG/M metagenome (GOLD analysis project Ga0247608, IMG submission 193490) | Sheep rumen microbial communities from Palmerston North, Manawatu-Wanganui, New Zealand - 1766 DNA GHGlow gp2 | ecosystem: Host-associated > Mammals > Digestive system > Stomach > Rumen ... | reverse complement strand
GCCCGACCGTTTTGCACAGGGTGCCAACCATCCCAAGCAGATCAAAGGCATGCGCCACTACGTCGAAGACCGCTCCAAGCCCAGCCTGCGCCACGGCGGCGACCTCAACGGCATCATCGAGCACCTCGACTACTTCAAGGAACTCGGCGTGACAGCCCTCTGGTTCACGCCCGTGCTGGAGAACGACTCGCCTGATCAGGAAAACGGCTTCTCCACCTACCACGGCTATGCCACCACTAATTACTATAAGGTGGATCCTCGCTTCGGTACCAATGAGGACTACCGCCGCCTCTGCGACGAGGCCCACAAGAAAGGACTGAAGATTGTGATGGACATGATCTTCAACCACTCCGGCTTCGAGCACCCCTGGACACAGGACATGCCCTCGAAGGACTGGCTCAACACCCCCGAGTGGCTCACGGAGCAGAAGAGCGGTCGTGACCCGATGACAGGCTACACCGCCAACAGCGACGGCTCTGAGCCCGCAAAATCTGCCTATCTGCAGACCTCTTACAAGCTGACACCCGTCGTCGATCCCTACGCCTCGAAGATCGATATGAAAGAGACCGTCGAAGGCTGGTTCGTGCCCTCCATGCCCGACCTCAACCAGCACAACCCCCACCTGATGCGCTATCTCATCCAGAACTCCAAGTGGTGGATAGAGACTGTGGGCATCGACGGCATCCGCATGGATACTTATCCTTACGCCTACGCCGACGCCATGGCTCAGTGGATGAAGGAACTGGACGAGGAGTATCCTAACTTCAATACCGTGGGCGAGACATGGGTCACGGAACCCGCTTATACCGCTGCATGGCAGAAGGATTCTAAACTCTCCGACCACAACTCATACTTGAAGACTGTGATGGACTTCTCGTTCTTCGACAAGCTCAATCAGGCCAAGAATGAAGAGACCGACCCGTGGTTTGCCGGACTGAACAGGCTCTATGGCTCTTTCGTCTATGACTACCTCTATCCGAATCCCAGTAGCGTGATGGCCTTCATCGAGAACCACGATACAGACCGCTTCTTGGGCAATGGCAAGGACACGCTGGCCCTGAAGCAGGCACTGGCTCTGCTGCTGACGGTCAATCGTATTCCGCAGCTCTATTATGGTACGGAGGTGCTGATGAACGGTACCAAGGAAGTCACCGACGGCAATGTGCGCAAGGATTTCCCCGGTGGATTCCCCGGCGACACACACAACTGCTTCACCAAGGAGGGTCGTACGCGGGCTGAGAATGCCATGTTCAACTGGCTCAGCCGACTGTTGCACTGGCGCGACGGCAACGAGACCATCATCCGTGGCTATCAGACCCAGTTCATTCCCCATAACGGCATATATGTCGTCACCCGCCGCTGGCACCGCAATACGGTGATGACCATCCTCAACGGTACCAGTCAGGAGGCTGTTCTTGAAGTCGGTCGCTATGCCGAGATCCTCGACGACGGTCAGGAACTGACCCGGGTGCAGGACATTCCTACGGGTCGCTACTATGACCTTTCCAAGGACTTGAAGCTCAAGCCCCGCCAGTCGCTTGTTCTGGAATTCTAAGACCCACAACAAACTATACTCACATGAAAACGAAAACCCAGATGCTCATGGCTGCCGCTGTCTGCTGTAGCGCAATGAACGTTTCGTGCAGTCAAAAGGCAGAGACCACGGCAGCGCCCGAACTCACCACCGTCGGTAATCCCTATATGCCCCTGTGGGAACACATCCCTGATGGTGAGCCCTATGTGTTTGAAGACCCTGACCAGCCGGGCAAGCAGCGCGTCTATGTCTATGGTTCGCACGATGACTTGATTACCGCATATTGTGGTCGCAATCAGGTAGTATGGTCGGCTTCAGTCGATAGTCTGAACAAATGGCGCTACGATGGTGTCATCCTCGTGGTGAACAAGAATGCCAACGGTGAACCCTTCGATTCGGCAGGTACTGCCGATGTGTTGTATGCCCCTGACGTGACGCTGGTGACGGACTCGACTGGCAAGAAGACTTATTACCTGTTCCCTAACGACCAAACGGGCTTCCGTAACGGGCTCATCGCCAAGAACGACCGCCCTGACGGTATCTTCGAAGTGTGCAACTGGCGCAAGGACGACCCGAACCAGGTGGACGGCGTGCTGCAGTTCGACCCCGCCGTATTTGTCGATGACGATGGCCGCGTCTATGGCTACTGGGGCTTCGAACGCTCCTATGCCGCTGAGTTCGACCCCACGACGATGGCCACCGTGAAGCCTGGTACCGACATTGTGGAGGACATGATTCCCGGTCGCTATCAGGAGGGACGCTTCAAGTTTTTCGAGGCCTCCAGCATCCGCAAAATCAAGGATAAGTACGTCTTTATCTACAGCCGCTTCACCGAGGAAGGCGAGTTCGGCCTGCCCTCGTCGAACTACACCCTTGCCTATTGTTATAGCGATAGTCCATTAGGTCCTTGGACCTATGGCGGCACCATCATCGACGGACGTGCCCGCGAGAAGGACGAGCAGGGTAACGTCATCGCCTCTGCCACCCCTGACGGCAACACGCATGGAAGCATCTGCGAGGTTAATGGCCAGTGGTATGTCTTCTACCACCGTCAGACAGGTACCGACGAGTATGCGCGTCAGGCCATGGTGGCTCCTATCGACGTCAAGGTTGAGGAGGGTAAAGGCGGCAAGGTGGAAATCTCAGAGGGAGAGTATAACAGCCAGGGTTTTGCGCTGAACGGCCTCGATCCCTTTGAGTGTCACTCGGCAGGTATCGCCTGCTGGTATACAGGTCCGAAGCCCGCCACCCACGAGTGGCCCAACAATACGTTCTATGGCTCCTATGTGGAAGCCGGCTACGGCGGTGAACCTGGTATGACCAAGGAAGAGGCACTGGCCAACAAAGCCAAGTATGATGCGCCTTACGACCTGCGTTACAACACCAACCGCGTGGTCAACAATACCGACGGCTCCATCGTGGGCTATAAGTACTTCAACTTTGATGCCGAACGTCTGAATAATCCGTCTAATCTGATGCTCGTCATGCACATCATCCCCGAAGGCTTAGAAGGAACTATCGAGGTGTGGATGGACCGTCCATGGGAATCGCAGGGCGGTAAGAAGATTGGCGAGATAGCACTGAAGGCTGATATGCCGAAGGACATCACGACACTGGCGGCAGGTATCTCCGACGAGGCTAAGAACAATGCCCTCGCCGGCAAGCACGCCATCTTCCTCGTCTTCAAGTCGGACACGAAGGAGAAGTCGCTCTGTACACTTCTCGACTTGGTGTTCACTTTCGCCAATTGAGGGGGGGAGAACTATAATATTCTGAGCTTCAGCTGGTAGCGCTTGGGAGCGTTTGTGCTCAGAGCTTTGCGGTCTATGGTGTATTTCTTCAATACGCCAGGACCGCATGAGCTGTTACCAAGACCCATGACGGCGCAGTCGATGCTGAGGTAGGTCTTGCCCTGATCCTCCAGTTCGTAGTCGTGGGTCTTTGAGGCAATGTACTGCGCGGAGTATGGCAGGGCAGAAAAGGAGAACGGCTCGTCGATGGCCTCGATGCGGAGTTTTTGGCCTCTTTTCGTCTTCAGTTCCACCATGGTGCAGTCCTCGTGGTTGCCGCTATCCTGCGGACGGGCATAGTGGACGTACTGCTTGCTGACGGTCGAACGCCACAGGCCGACGGGACAGGACTCCTTGCGGTCAGGGTAGTTGTCCCAAGGACCACGGCCGTACCACGTCAGTTCTTCGTACTCACGTGGCAGTTCGATGAGGATGCCAAGGCGCGGCAGTGGGGGTAGGGAGTCAGGAATCTCAAACGTAAAGGTAAATTCATTGCCGTCTTGCTCGGTCGTAACAGGGATTTGCAGCGTGTCAAGACCGCAGCGCTTCCAGTCCTTGGCCAGCCAGTTGCCGAAGCTTTTGTCGTTGTCTGTCGGCGCACGGAAACATTGTGTCTTGATGGAGGTGACGAGTGCCGTCAGCGATGGCGATAGTACACTTTTGTTTTTTGAGGCTTTGGGCTTTGCCGCCTTAGTTTCGGCGAATGCCTTCGGTCCATTGCCGTAAATGGCCTGCACCTCGTAGTATTTAGGTGTCAGGGTGCGGTCGCTCATCACGATGCCGTTCATGCAGAAAGCATGCAGGTTGGGCTTGTCACCGAAGTCTCCGCCGTAGAGCACTTTCTCCACCGTCTTGCCTCCTGTCTCTTCCTTCACGATGATTCCCTGGTCCACCCAGTCCCAGATGAAGCCACCGATCATCCTCGGATGACTATTGATTTCATCCCAATACTCCTTGGAGTTTCCGAGGGCATTGCCCATACAATGGGCATATTCACTGGTCAGCACGGGACGAGGACCACCGTCGGAACCTATCCATGTACAGTGGTCACCATCGCGCTGGGCAATCTCTAAGAGCCGTTCCCAGCGGGCGTTTTCGGCACGTTCCTGATCAGAACCCTCTGGGATGCCTGGGTTCAGGTACTCCTGCATGACACGCGGGTAGAAACGTGAGATGACATCTACTGTCGATGGGTCCGGGTCGCCCTGAGCACCTTCGTAGTGAACGGGACGTGTGGGGTCAAACTCATGTAACCAGGCAGACATGGCAGCGTGGTTGGGACCATAGCCGCTCTCGTTGCCTAGACTCCAGAAAATAATGCAGGGGTGATTCTTGTCACGCTCAGCCATGCGCACAGCACGGTCCATGAAGGCATCAGCCCAGTCGGGTGTCGAGGCTAAGGTGCCGCGCAGTCCGTGTGTCTCGCAGTCGGCTTCATCCATGACGTACATGCCCATCGAGTCGCACAGCTCGTACCAACGGGGACAGTTGGGATAGTGAGCCAGACGTACGGCATTGATGTTGGCCTCCTTCATCAGTCGCAGGTCCTTGAGCATCAGTTCCTCGGTCATCACGCGAGCCTTGTAGGGGTCGTGCTCATGACGGTTGACACCACGTATCTTGATGGGCTGGCCGTTGATGAGTAACTGCCCGTTCCTGATGGCAATGTTGCGGAACCCCACCTTTTGTGTCACCTGTTCGATGGTGTGGCCATTGGCATCCTGCAGCTGCAAGAGGAGCGTATAGAGATGAGGTGAATCGACACTCCACAAATGGGGATTGTCGATGTGTATCTCCATGCGGTTAAACTTGCGGTGGCCGCGCTGAGGATACCACTCATTCATACGGGCGGCCTTGTGTTGCAGGTCGAGAACCTCATCTGCTGCGACAGAGTCGCAGCCTACAGGACACGCGCCATCGTAGAGCGTGGCGATGAGGCGGTAGCCTTCTGCGGTAGCGCCGTTATAGACCGAGAACTGCGGGTTGACAGCCAGCGTCCAGTCCTGCTTGGAGGTATTGGGGAGTGTTCGGATAGCAACGTCGCGCAAGCGGATATCTGGGGTATGGTATAGTAGCACGTCACGATGGATGCCGCCAAAGCGCCAAAAGTCCTGATCTTCCAAATAGGAGCCGTCGCTGTACTTATAGACCTCGATGGCGATTTGGTTTTCACCATGTTTGAGATATGGCGTGACGTTGAACTCAGAGGGTTCCATCGACCCTTGGCTGTAGCCTACACGCTGCCCGTTGATCCATACATAAAAAGCACTCATCACACCCTCAAAGCGCAAGAAAGTCTGGCCGCCATAACTCACCCAACTTTCAGGCATGACGAAGGTACGGCGGTATTGCCCCGTGGGGTTACGCTCCTCGTAGGTAGTCCAGTCTTTTTTCGGCTCTCGCGTAACGTAGGGCGGATCTATCTTGAACGGATAGCCGGCAGAGATATAGATAGGGGTGCCGTAGCCGTTCACCTCCCAATTGGCGGGCACGGCCAACGTCTTCCATGCCGCATCGTTGAAGTCGGTACGGTAGAAGTCTACAATCCTTTCATCGGGTGTCTTTGTCCAACGGAACTTCCAGTCGCCATTGAGTGACAGCATGCGGTCTCCAGCCTGTTCACCGTATGGGATGAAGTAGGCTCGTGCTGGTTCACGATTGATTTGCAAGACATGGTTGTTCTCCCAGTCGTGTGCAAATGATGGCAAAGAGCTCATCAGAAAGAAAAGCAATAAGCCTCCAACCTTCATGTCAATATGTCCTTTTTGTCTTATTCTCATAGAGCTATTGGACTTCAAGTTCTTTAAATTCTATCTCGTCGGTGTCAATGCAGAGGGTATAGGTGCCGGCATTGATTTGTGTACCTGTCGTAGTGCTCAGCATCTTGAATTTGTTGGGCGTTGGCGGGAACGAGACATCGCTGTCGACCAGCACGGTATTCTTAGCGTCGGTGATGGTCATGCGGGCTGTGACTGGCTCGCCCGTCGTGTTCTTATAGCGGAAGCGCAAGGCATACTCCTGACCGAGACCGGGGGTAATGATGAAGGTGGTACCTTTCTTGAGAGGTGAGCGTTGGGAAACCTTGACAGGTTCATAGACGGAAGCAGGACGCGCCTCGGTGTCAAGAGGTAGTTCTTCTTTCGGCAGTTTGGCAATGGTGTCTGTATCAAGGGCGTGCCATGTTCCACTTTCTGCTGCCGAAAGGGGTATAGGTAGTGAAGTGCCTTCCGTGGCGGCTGCGGAAGATGACAGGACGGCTATCGCGATGCCGCAGATGACAGCCTGGCCAGCTTTCACTTCAGGGAAGGAAATGCGCAAGCGGCCATTTTCGGCCTTAGCATAGATGACACGCTTCAGAGAGCCGCAGTATCCTGCTTCGGCCCAAGGGTCTAAGTCGTCGACAACGGTTTGGCCATTAACGGCCACATCGAAGATGCGCAGACCTTCATAATCAGTAGTCTCTGAGGCATCACGGCCGTGCCAGGGTTCGACGAAGTAAAGTTCGATGCGGTAGGTGGGCTGTTGCTGTGACACGGCATCAGTCGAAACGGGCAGGTCGTACCAAAGGCGGTGGCGACCGAAACGGAAATACTGGAACAGCTCTGGGCTCTTGGTGCCACGGATGTCAGTAGTGATGTGGCGTTGGCTGGCCTGTAGAGCGTTGATGCCGTCAAAGTCTTGCCCCCACGAATGGCTGTGCAGGGTGTCATCGGCAAGCCATTGTTGACCGAACTCGTCAGTGAAGGCATCGCCACCACAGTTGATGCGGTAGAGGTAGTGATAGCCGTCAGCGCCTTTGACGAGGTCACGGTTGCGGTCAGCGGCGGTGGGGACGGTCGAGGCATAACCTCGACTTACAGCACCGTAGTGCTGGCGGTACATATAGTATGCGGGGGTGGGTTCTTCCCAGATGGTAGTGAGACCTTTGTAATTGATGGGGCCGATTTTGTCGATGCGACGGTAGGCACCGTCGGGCTGGACACGACCGGGGTTGTCGTGGGAATTGAAAATCCATTGGAAATGACCGCAGACACTATCGGCTGTTTCAGCCAGCAGCGCCTTCTTTTCGAGGAGTGCTGTGAACGACTCCTCGCTGTATTTGGCATCACCATGCAGGTCGATGGTGCGCCAGGCGCCGTATTCGCCGTTCAGGAGCTGGTCAGGGCGACGGAGTTCGTCGGCATAGTTGTCGGCAGAGCCACCGTATGTGCCGCTCCAGTTCTGGATGACATTCCAGTCAGTACCTTCGCCACCATTGCAAGTGGTGATGGCCCGCTGGTCAAGGCAGGTGGGGTCAAGGCTACGGATGATGTCGCTGCACTCCTCGGCAAACTTGCGGGGCAGGACGCTCTCGTTCTGCAAGCCCCAGAGGATGATGCTGGGAGAGTTGCGGCGTTCCTTTATCCAACGCACGAGCAAGTGTTTAAAGTTGCGGCGGAACTTAGATGTGTCGTACCAGATATGAGCGGAAAATTGGCTCCAGAAGAGGATGCCCTGTTCGTCGCACAACTGCTGATAGAGCAGGTGGTGAGGCTGATGCGCCTCGCGCAAGGCATTGAAGCCCGCATTTGTTATCTGTTTGATACGGGAGCGAATCTGTTCAGGCGTGAAGGCATGGCTTTGGCCGAGGATATGTTCATACTCACAAGTACCATTGATAAAGACGGGACTGCCGTTGAGGTAGAAACGATTGTCTTTTGCCAAGGTGGAATCTTGACCTACAGAACGGTTGCGGAGGACGGGCCATGATATGCTGCGGATGCCGAAGGGCGTGCGCACCTCGTCAGTGGTCTGGCCGTCGCGCTTGATCATCGTGGTGAGGTTGTAGAGGTAAGGGTCGTCGAGGTTCCAGCGGTGGACGTCGGCAATAGCCTCGGCATGGTAGAGCGTCCGGGTCTCACCAGCTTTGAGTGTGACGGGCTCAGCATGGCGGAATACCTGTTTGCCAGAGGCGAGCGTAAACTTGTTGACCAACTCAATGGTCTGGGCTTGGTGGGTATAGTTCTTGACCTCGGTTTCGATGAAGACGGAGTCGCAAGCGGCATTGTTCCAGATATGGACACCGAAAGGTTCGATGCGGACGGCATCGGTCTCGATGAGCGAGACAGGACGGAAAATACCGAAAGGCTGGCTGCCCTCGCTGAACCCCCATTCCGACGAGCAACCGCCGCAGACCCATGGTGAGGCGGTCTGCATGGCAGGGTGGTCTACGAGCACTTCCAACTGGTTCTGTCCGTCGCGCAGATGACTGGTGATGTCGAGTGTCCAAACGGTACGTCCCACCAATTCTTCCGGGTAGCGATGGCCGTTGAGGGTGACAGTAGCAAAGGTGCCGACACCCTCGAACTGGAGGAAGTAACGTTTGCCGTCGTGCTTCTCGGCAGTAAAGGTCTTGGTGTAGGTGGCCTTGCCGTGCAGGTTGCCGTGGCGCAGTTGGCGGTAGCCGTAGTAGTCGTCGAAGTTGTGGGGGAGGTTGACGTTTGTCGCGACAGAGTCGCGACCTACTGAACAATGTACTGTCCAACCCTCGTTGAGATTGACGACGGTGCGGCGTCCCTTGTGTTCGGGTTCCGGGAAACGGACGGACGAGCGGCCCATGGGTACGCTGGTGGCTACGGCGATGCCGCGCTGCTGGTCGTTATTAACAGCACAGTAGAAGTGGTAGACGACGCCATCGTGCTTGACAACATAGCTTTTGTGGGCAAACAACTCGTCGTAGGACTTGCTGGGGATGATGAGGTCGTCACCAGTCCAGTCCTGCCAGTGAATGAGGTCGCGTGAAACAGCGAAGGTGTTGTAGGCATTGTACTTGCGAGCAGGATTGTATGCCGAGAAGTAGAACATCACGTAGAGCGTTTCTCCCCGTTTTCCTCCTAAGGCAGAAGCATCCATGCGGACAATCTGTGCATCGCCTGTGATGATGCCAGGAGCTTCATGATAGTAGATGGGATTACCTTGATAGCGTTTCCACTGTTTGAGGTCGTTGGAGAGCGCAATGCCGATGCGCTCAGCTTTCAGGTCATTCTGGGGGTTGATGCCGCCGGCATTGTAGAACATGATGTAACGATACTTGCGCAAAGCCGCCGGCAGGACGCTTTTCGTCTTTGTTCTTTCCTTTTTTATTTCATAGATGGTGCTTTTGTATTGTACCAGCTTTTCCCACCATTGTACGTCCTTGTCGTCGATGCTGAGCAAAGGCTTGTCGCCGGATTGCCACTCGTGAGCCTGGGTGATGTCACCGCCAGTCCATGCCATACCTATGTTCAGCGGTTCGCGGACAGCCTCATAACCCGTGCCGTGACCGCCGATGTAGGTCATCCAGTACTTGTTTTTGTATTTACCGATGCCATAGCTGCCACCCCATGTCCAGTCGATGAGGGCTGGGAAGCCACCGCGCTGGTTCATGTCCCAGCCATCGTCCTTGTAGGAGAGGATGCGTCCCTTTGTCGTCCAATGCAGCAGGTCGTCGCTCTCAGCCATCCACGTCTCGTAGCCACGACCGTCGAGTCCGTCCTTGCCGTTATAAACGACGTAAGTCATCAGCCACTTGTTGCCAACACGGAACACCGTCGGACAGTCCATTTTGTGGTAGTTGTCATCAGGCGCCACCACCATACCATATTTATACGGTGTACGCACCTCCTGATAGATACGCTGCATGACGTCTTTGCTGATGTCAGCGGCAAAACCGCTGACCACAAGGAAAAGCGTCCATAGGACGGTCAGAATCTTTTTCATATCTTGTTTACCTTTGAAACAGCCAGTCAACTTCCGAAGATGGGCCGCTCAGACCGCAGTCTCGGGCTTTGATGTCACTACAGGTGAAACCGGCAACCATTAGGATACCCTTAGGCAGGCGCAGCGTGTGGTGTCCGGCAGGCAGACAATACTGATGTATATTGACCTTAGGCATTTGTACGATGCTGATGGCATTGGTCAGGATAGGCTCTGCCTGTCCGTACTCGTTACCTGTGGCATCAATCTCCAGCTTCGGCGCTTTGGCCCACTTGGAGTCATCGTCCTTGAAAAGGCCGACAAGCACCTTGACGGGCTCTTCGCTCTCAAACTCGATGGTTGTACCGACAATGCGCGTCGTGTCGCGATTCAGCACAAGAGCCTGAAGCCCGGAGAGTTCCGGAGCAATGGAGTCGACAGGCGTGTCGGGGCGGTTCTCGAAGAGGATGGCGCCTTTTTTAAGTGGTGTGAGGTGAGTGCTGAGGGATGAGAGTATAGTGACCTTGGCGGGTTTGGCGGGTTGTATCCTGACATCTGTCTTTGCCACGGGGTGCTTCAGTTTCTCGATGTTCTCCTTGAAGGCATCGAGCTCTGCCTGATAGACCGTGGCCAGTTCACTCCACGTTTTCATCTTGCCGTTGTCGCCACCCACGGGAATGCGCCGTTGGGCCGTCTGCATCGAGTTGGCATATAGGTAGTTCCGGTCTGCCAGCGCTGTCAGCGCATGCCAGTGTTTCAAGCTGTTCTCCATGAGAGGGACAGCAGCGTCAAGATACTTCAGATCCTGCGTCCATTTGTAGTTGAGTACTTGCTGGGCGGCAAGCACTTTATCTCTAAAGGCACTGGCAAAACGCAAGTAGCACTCCATGTCGTCTCTGACCCTGCGTAACTCATCGGCATGTCGTGTGGCCTTGCCAACGACATAAGTCATGGCTTCAGCAGCCTTCATACCGTGGTTAACGCACGCGTTGACGATGTCTAAGGGCAGTTCGCCCTTGTGAGGTAGTCCCTTGTAATCTTTCTCGACATACTCAATCAGCTTCTCGCCATCAGGACCACAGCTCTCGTAGAAGCCAGGGTAGATGGTGTATTTGTAGGGGTTTACCAACTGTCCCATCGTCATGCCGAGGAGGAGCGTCTGGCGGTTGCCCTCGGTAATGCCGAAACGGCGGAGCAGTTTGGGCGCTATCTCGCCAGCCTCGTCGTAGGCGGTTAGCAGATGGCCGGCAGCAATCGTGTCGATGCCATAAAACTCGGCCAACTGTCGTTTCCAGTAAGCCTTGTCATCGCCACGCTGGTCGTCCCACGCATAACGTCCCCATGCCTGATACCACATCCAGTCGCGGTCGAGTTGTTTGAGTCGCTCGCCGTCGGGCAGTTTGTCGGCTGTGTAAGGCCAGTCCCAGTAAGAGGCCTGCGGATAGAGGTGCAATCCCTTTGAATGATGCACGCGGTGCATAGCCTGAACCGTCTTTTCGATAAAAGCTGGCGACGACCAGCGCCACGGTTCCAGGTTGGCCAGGATGTGGACGTTGTCGATGTGTACTGGGGCAGCATCTGCCAACTGGCGATGTGTCTCACCCCACGGGCCGCCCGGCTCGTAGGTGGTTAGGCTCTCACCCGTATATTTCGACATGGTGTAGATATTGGGATAGAGCGGCAGACTCTCGCGAAGCACCAACGGGCCGTCGGTGTCGTGGGAGCGCAGGACGATGGGGGGAAGCACTGACGGAGAACCGTCAGGTACGGTGGTCAGTCGGCCTGTGGCTGTCAGTCCGTCCTTGATGCCGGGGATAATGGTTTCTTTCATCCACGTCACGTCATCTTCAATCGTAGCCATCGCTTCACCCAGACATACCAAGAGGCCGACGTTGGGATATTTCTCGATGAAGGCAGCAATGCTCTTACGCGTGTAGTCTGAAATCAGTGGTGTAATGGGGCGGTTGCGGTCCTGTGTCTTCAGTCCATAATGGTCAGCGAAGGGCTTGCTGAGGATGATATTATAGAACATCTGAATGACCCAGATACCGCGCCGGTCTGCCTCATGTGTCAGGAAAGAATAGATTTCTTCGTTTTTCTTAAATGTTTCCTCGTCCACCTCCAAGGCAAAGGGATAGTCTTTCAGCTTCACCAACGAAGCAAAGGGATGGCCGTTCCACAGGTACAGCGAATTGTACTTGTTCTCAACCATCATATCGAGATACTTCACCCACTCCTTTTTGTCATAGAACCAAGGGAAGTTCTCGGGTGTATAGGGATATTCATAGACGGCATGGCCAGGCAGATATATTGTTTTCTGCAGTCCGATGCATGTGCCGCGCATCACCATACCCGGCTCTTCCACCGTCAGCTGAACATCTAACGAACCAGAATATTTGATGCGCTCTGCCAATTCCACGCAGCCATAGATGACACCCGTAGCATCGTTGCCCATTACCGTCAGGCCTTTCTTGTCTTTCGCAATGGCGTAGCCCTCTGGCGTTCCGCTATTCGCATTGGTCAGCGTGATGCGCATTCCCTTTTTAGGAGTGACCTCAAAACCCATGGCCGTTAGCTTCTTCTGCAGATATTCCGCAGCATAGCGTTCCCGGTTTGTAGCCTGCTTGTCCGTCACGATGCTTACGCGTTGTGCCATCATGGTTAGTGCCAACCCTATAACGATACTGAAAACGATGCTTCTTTTCATATTCTCTTGATTTGCTTCTATTATATCAAAATGACTGACATCCAGCCGTTTTGTCATCATGGGCCAGGTCTCAGACAGACGCTAACAACTTACAGATTTCCTCCAGATACTGGCGGTCGATATCATCGAAAGTGCCTAGTTCCTTGCTGTCGATATCGAGGACAGCTACGACCTTACCATCCTTCGTCATAACAGGTACGACAATTTCTGAGCGTGAGAGGCTGCTGCATGCGATATGTCCAGGGAATAGTTCGACATCAGGTACAACTATTGTTTGGCGCTGCTCCCATGCCGTGCCACAAACACCCCGTCCGAATTGGATGTGCATACAAGCAACCGGTCCTTGAAAAGGTCCCAAAAGCAGTTCGCCATCAATAACCCGGTAGAATCCCGTCCAAAAGAATCCCATGGCTTCGTGTATGGCAGCACAAACGTTCGCCATCAACGCTATATAATCCGTTTCGCCCTCTATCAGCGCATGAATCTGTTTTGTGAGTATACGGTATTTCTTTATTTTTGAGAGGAAAAAACGCTGGAATTCATGCTCGAAATTGGGTGTCAGCGAATGTTTTCCCATCGTTTCGGATATTTCCTGCATTGTCCAGAAACGGCCACCGTCAAGCTCGTCCTGTGAGGGTTTAATCTCACCGTTGTAGGTAGTGCGATGTACATACACCAACTCGCGTTCACGCTGACTTTCGAACACATATTTTCCAATGAATTGAGGCTCGAAATCCGTAATTCCCAGTTCTTCGCGTACTTCACGCCGCAAGGCTTCCTCGGGTGTCTCGCCATAGTCCAGATGACCACCCACGGCCGTGTCCCATTTGCCAGGCTGAATGTCCTTCCATTCTGGTCGTTTTTGCAGATACACGTCGCCCTGTGCATTGAATACGTGCAAATGCACCACGGGATGAAGCAATCGTGAACCGCTATGGCACTCGCCACGCGTAGCCTTGCCGACTACCATCCCTTCTTCGTCTACTACTGGGAATATTTCTTGCTGATTATCTTTCATTGTTGCTTATGTTCAATCATCAAACTACTTCTTCAATTCTCCAAGGTCAATCTGCTTGTATGCGATACGCTGACGGCGCCAGGTATAGACACAATGCAGTGTACCATCGTGCCCCTGGATGATAGCAGGATAGGAATACTGGTCGATAGGACTATCCTCTAATGTTAGGGTATGGTGCCATGCTTGTCCGTCGTCACTTAACGCAATACTGAGAGGTGTTCGCACGCCTTTCTTAGTTAGCGGCAGTGTCTCGAAATTATTGTAGATAAGGGCATGACGGCCATCCTTTAGCGTCACAGCATCGGTACCGCTCTGGTTATTCTCCACTTCTGAGAGTGTGACAGGTGTCCAAGTGTCACCATTATCTGACGAGTATGAAGTAGCCAGACGGGCATTGTGAGTGCGCATGAGTACCTGCAAACGACCGTCCTTCAGTTTCAGAATACTTGGTTGGATGCAGTCGATAGGGTGTAGTTGGTTGTCGTCAGTCTTCATGGCCTCAGTAGACTCTACCGGTACATATTTCCATTCACCAGTTTTCAAATTGAGTATCTCCATGTGGAAGCGCCAACCGTTGCCCTCGGTAGACGAACCACAAAGCAGACGACCGTCGATGAGTTCGGGCTTGTTCTTGATGGGGCCGAGGAAGGCACGGCCTTCAGCATCTTTTGGCAGGGGCTCCTTGTCGCTCCAGGTACGACCCCCATCCTTCGACTTACAGAGCCAGCCTGTCCAATCGCCTACGGTGGTGCCAATCTTGAAGAAGAGCCATAGTTCACCATGAGGCATCTCAATAAGGACGGGATTCCAACAGGATTTGCGCTTCAGATTGGCAGGAACGTTGTTGAGGCGGGTGGTCTTTGTAAGGTAGTCATAGCTTTGCTCGTCGGGGATTCCCTTCGTCGAAGTCATGCCTCGGCTTATAGAACGGATAGGACCTGCGGTGGCAGGAGTCGTCTCGGAGGTGAGGCCGGAGAGTCCCATCATCGAGGCTAGTGGGTCGTCTAAGCTTAATACGCCATCGGCAGCGAGGATGGGTTTGCTCCATTCCTTAGCTCCTTTTTTCTTGATGCTAACCCAGATGCAGACATCTGGGTCACGCTCATGGGTGCCGCCGAAATAGCCTGCTACGAGGTCACCGTTCTTCAGTTCTACGATGGTTGAAGCGTGGGCTTCCGGGAAGTAGGTGTGGTCGTAAAGAAACTCATCCTTCACGATGGCGGGGTGGGAGGTCGGTATGTCACAACGGAAATCATAGGCGCCTGAGCCGACGGTTTTGATAGTGCCGTCAGGCAGACAGATGTCGGCAGTAGTGTTGCAGGGGACCTCTACGTGCCAGTCAACGTGGGTCAGCGTCTTTTTCCAGTTGCTGACCACCTTGCCGTAAGGCGTTATATAGCTCACGTTAGCCCATTCGCAGTTCTGGATGTCGAAGGTAGGCTTGAGGACTATGTGCTTGTAGGCGGTGGCAGTTGTATTTACCGAGGCTGAGGCTCGGTTTGCTGGACCTTGACGGATGCCGCCGAGGTATTGGTAGCACCAAGTCAACAGGTCGCCTAAAAGCATGACGTGGTTACCGCTGTTCATCTTGGGTGAAGCCTTGTCGCCGTTCCACAGCTCCCATATGGTGGTGGCACCGTTCTCAGCCATATAGCCCCACGAAGGATATGTTTTCTGCGTCGCCAAAAGATAGGCGACATCGCTATAACCATTGTCGCTGAGTGCACGCAACAGCCATGAGATGCCAATGACGCCGCATGAAACGTGTCCTTTGTTCTTGACGCAGATGTTCTCCACAATCTGCTTGATGACGTCATCCCTACAATCGTCGGGTACGATACCGATGGCTAAAGGCAGGAGGTTGGCTGTGGCGGTATTGTTGCCATAGTAGACGCTGTCGGGATAGAGCACATGGCCAGGGCGTGGTGATGTGCCGCGCTTGATGGTCAGAAAATGTTTGTTGAAAGCCTCCGTCAGTTGTTTGCGAACGGGTTGCCAGTAGTCGGCTTCACAGCCCCACTGCTCCAGCAGTTGCATAGTCCGGATGACGTAGGCCGTTGAGATGAGGGCACCGTCTGTCTTGCGGTCGGGGTCTTGTGAATGTATCAGCTCCAGTTTCTCGGGTGGTACGCACCAGTCGCCATAGGTATCCTTGGAGATAATACCGTCGACAAGGTATTCGTCCAACAGGTGTTGAAGCCAACGCTTGATGTAAGGATACGACTTGTCGATGGCTTCACGATTGCCGTACTGATGCCACAGCATATCACAGGTGAATGGCAAGGCGGCAGGCCATGTCACGTCATCGTTATAGTAGTTCCAAAAGGCAGGTGCCACATCTGAGAAGACACCATCTTCACGCTGTGACTCGCAGATGTCGCGCATCCATTTGGTGTAGAGACGTTCGTTGTCAAACAGGAAACTCTCACCCAAACTGCCCATTGTGCGGTCACCCAGCCATGGTTGACGTTCGTTGCGTTGCGGACAGTCGACGGGCATGCCCTTATAGTTGGCATAGACCCCCCACCAAGCATTGTGCATGACCTTATTTAATATGGTATCTGAGCACTCAAAGGTACCAGTGGCCACCATGTCATCGCTGACGGTATAAGCATGGACATCCTTGACAGGACCCGTAATCTGTGCATAGCGGAAACCATGATAGGTGAAGGTGGGGTGCCACTCTTGACCGTCTGTCGTTGAACCGCAGATGTAGATATCTTCCGACTGGGCATCGCGGAAGTTCTCTAAATAGAGGGTACCGTCAGGATTCAGTTTTTCAGCATATTTGACGCGGATGGTGTCACCCGCCTTGCCTTGCGGGGTAAAGGCTATCCAACCCGCCATATTCTGGTGAAAATCGTAGATGTTACCATTTTGTCTCGGCATTGTTGTGAATGGTTCCATCGTCATACCCCGTGCCATCTGGGCACGCAGCGTACCCAACGGTATTTCTGTACGCTCTGCTTGAAGCCATGTGTTGTCATCATAGCCAGGCATGTCCCAGCCTGCCATTTCCTGACGGGCATCGTATTCCTCACCATCATATTCATTGTTCGAACGGATGGGGCCATCGGCAGTCACCTTCCATTTCTCATCCGTCGAGATGCGCTTGGTTGTTCCATCCTCGAATTCGATGAGTATGTTGATGCGGCATTTGGGCAATCCGAATACTGGAGCCTTGTAGGGCTTGTTCTGGCGCATGGGAAATACACGGCCATTGCCTAAGACGAGCCCAAGGGCATTCTTTTCTTTCAGCGCCTCTGTGATGTCGTAAGTGTTGTACAGCACCGTTTTGCGATAGTCTGTAGGCATGGGGAGAAGCACCTCGCGGTTGTAGGTGACACCATTGACGTGCAGTTCGTGCAGTCCGATGCCTGCCACATAGGCTATGGCCCGTCGGACGGGTTTGTTCAGTTCAAACTCCTTGCGCACATAGCGGGCAGCGAGGCGGGTATGCAGTCCGCGCTCTTCACCGGGCATTAGGCGTTCCAGTCCTATCCAGCGTCCAGACCATTGGCTCTCTTTCAGTAGTCCGATGCCGAAACGCTCCTCATTACTCCACTGGCTCTCGCCTGCGGTGGTCCACACTTTCACTTTCCATGTGCATTGTGTGGCACTCTTCAATCGCTCACCACCATAAGGAACCCAGAGCTGTACGTCACTCATTACCTTGCCGGAGTTCCACAACTCACCCTTGTCGCCATTGACGATAATCTGATAGGCGGTCTGTCTGACATTCTTCTTGTCTGAGAGAATGAGCCACGAGAAACGCGGCGTGTCGGTATCAATGCCTAACGGTTTTTCAAGGTTCTCCACACGCAGGTAGGAGACTTCAACGCACCAGGCGCACAGCGTCATGCATAATAAAGCGGCGGTCACTAATGATCTTCTCATAGCAAAACGAAGCTTATTCATTCAAGTCACGTTCTTTTGTCTTGTAACCGTCAGGCGATAGTTCCGTCTGGTCTTTTGCCAGATAGTCCTTAGCTGCATCAATGGCAATCAGCACACCATCCTCAATGCGGGCCGACTGTGGGTGATAGCGGAACGTAAGAACCTTGTTGTCGAACAGGCCGAGGTACTTCAGCTTACCCGTAGCGGCAGTCATCCACCAGACGTTCTTTTTCTCGCCGCTGATTTTTGTCAGGTCGAGCTTCATGGTGTTGCCATTGTAATTGTAGACCAACAGATAGTCGTTGCCACGGGTGGCAATGAGGCGGTTGTATTGTGTGCCGTTTTCCACGATGATGCTCTGGTCGGCTACGCGCTCAAAATAGGGGAACGACAGGATGAGACGCTTCAGGTACTGCATCTGCTTATAGCCAGGGTCTTTCAGTCCCTGATACCAGGTCTTGACGTCGCCGGCATCACCATAGCTGGTAGGATAGCCGGGCTTCAGCATCTGCATGATGGCGTTATGGCCATAGGTATGTCCGCAACTGCCGGCAAAAACACTCCAGTAGGCATAGCGGCGCACGTCATAGTCCTGCCAGCGAGCCTCGTTGGGGTCGTGTAGTCCCACGGGAATGTCCTCGTAGCTGGGCTCTGCATCCAACACGGGTTTGATAGGGTTATACTTCCACGTAGAGTCCACATACATCCAGTTGTCCTCCTCCGTATTGTCAGGGATGGGGTAGTCTTTGTTGCCCATACGCTGGCCGTAGCGGCGATGACCACTTTGGAAAGTATGGAAATCAAGCCACGGGGCCTTGCTCCACCATTTGGCAGAAGTGTAGCGACCACGGGGATGATAGGTCATGAGGTGATTCTTGTCAATGCTCTTGATGGTGGTGGCTAATGTCTCCCATACCTCAGGTTTGATGTCACCTTGAATGTCGCCACCCATAAACCAGATGATGTTGGGCTTGTTCTTATAACGGTTGGCCAAAAAGGCGCCATATTTCTTGGCGTCGTCGACACTCAATTTACCGTCTTTGACCAGTCCACCCCAGATACACACCATACCGATATATATGCCATGCTGGGCAGCCATATCGACGATGTAATCCATGTGGTCCCAGTAACCATAAACGCCCTTACGGTTGATGTCCTTGAAGTTCCAGCCGTCAATGTTCGACATCTGACCATAGATGTTATAGGCAGGTACACCATCAATGGTCTGTACCTGTACGACGTTGTAGCCAGCCTTAGCGCATGACTGCAAGTACCACTCCGCTTCGGCACGGTCGAGCCGCTCAGGCAACAACCAACCTGTATCGCCTAACCAGAAGAAAGGTTGCCCATTTTCAAACTGCAGATAACGCTGGTTATCCGATACACAAAGCTTACCGTTGTCCCACGGTTTTTTCTCTGCTTGTGCCGTCATCGTCAGCACAACCAGCCCCAATATCATTAATAGCTTTCTCATAGTTATATCATATATATATAAAAAAAGACTGACGAACACGTAAAATGTCGTCAGTCTTATGAGGGTAGCTATGTCGGAATAATGCTTATAGCTGATATTCCAGCATCACCATAGAATAGGGTTCAAGGTCGATGTCAAACTTCTTCTTGGCTTTGATGGTTTCCTTCTTGGGGGCGATGGGCTGTGCTTCGTAATTGTTCTCATCGTCAGCTTTGCCCTTGAGCACGGTCTTGACGGCATTCTTCTTCAATGAGAATCGGCTGAGATTGACCTTGGCCTCCTTCTCCTTGTCCGAAGCGTTCACCAGCTTTACATAAAGCTTGCGTGTCTTCACGTTCAGCACCACACTCTGGCCTTGCAGGTATCCGCTTGCTTCTCCTTCAGGCAGACCCTGCCAGCGAGGAGCTTCGTCGGGATTCTCTATCTTCACGCAGTCGCCATAATAATACTGGCCGCTGGACTGTCCGAACATCTGCTGCACGTAGTAGCTGCAGGTAAGATAAGGACGCTCGTTGTCGAAGTAGATAAGGTCGGGATTCCAGTTCGTATTGGTCTTCTTGGCGAAGAGAGGTGCATAGCTGGTCATGCAAACGATGTCGCCGTTTTGCTCGACATGCAACAGGTAGAGACCCTCGGCCAATGCGTCAATGAGCTTCTTGTCCTTAGCAGCATATTCGCCGAGATAGACCTTTGTCTTGCGGTCGCGTGGATAGTAGTTGTACTGGCGACTACTGAGGAAATAGGCGTTAGGCTCATAGTAGTGCTCGTCGATGATGGGCATACCGATTTCGTCAGCCAGTTTCCAGCCATTCTCTAAATCGGGATTGCCGGGATGAGAACCGGGGCCTGCTGTGCCTACGATGACGATTTCGGGATGCGCCTTCGTCACGCGCTCGTAGATGTATTTGAAACGCTCGTTGAACTCGGGCGTAATCTTCTCCTCATTGCCCAGTCCGAGATACTTCAGGTTAAAAGGCTTCGGATGACCGGCGTCGGCACGCATCTTGGCCCATTTCGACTTGGCGGGGTCGCCATTGGCCCACTCAATCAGGTCAAGCGCTTCATTGACCCACTCGTCCATTTCCGACATCGGAACAACGTCCTGTGCCTGAGTCTTCATGCCCCAGCCGCCGTTGGTACCCTGACAGCTGACGCCACAAGGCAAAATGGGAACTGGCTGCATGCCAAGGTCTTCACAGAACTGGAAGTACTCATAATAGCCCAATCCCATAGACTGGTGGTAGCCCCACGTGTTCTTCAGACCGCGGCGTGTCTCCTTCGGACCGATGGTGGTCTTCCAACGGTAGGTGTCCCAGAAACCGTCACCGCCACCATGTACTACGCAACCGCCAGGGAAGCGCATGAACTTCGGCTGCAGGTCAGCCAAAGCCTGGGCGAGATCTTTGCGCAGACCATGACCCTTATAGGTATCCTGCGGCATCAGCGAGACCATGTCAACATCCATGATACCCGTGTTCAGTACCAGAATCTGCAGCACGGCATTCTGACAATCCTCTGTCGGTGTCAGCACGGCCTTGTACTCCTTCCATGCCTGATCCTTGACATCGATAACGGCCTCGGCCAGCAGCTTCGGGTCTTTGCCCCAGCCCTGAGGAATGCCCAGCACTACGCGGACTTGCTTGGCGTTGTTGTCCAGGTTGCGGAGGAATACGGAAAAGTCGTACTTCTGCCCGGCTTTCACGGGGAGACCGTCATAACCGTCGTTCTGAAGTCCGAAACCTTTCCATCCGGCATAATCGTAATACTCTTTGGCACGTTCCACATGCAGTCGCATGTAGGTGGGGTTGTTCGGATGGATACCGTCTGTCTTACGCACTTCCAGCATACCCAGCGAGTGACCCGGGCGAATCTGCTTCCATGCCGTACCAGCTCCCCAGCCGTCGCGTTCCGTCGGGCTGTATTCGAAAGAACCGTTTTGAACCAGCTCGGCATAGAGTCCGCCATCGGCGCTGGAACTGATATCTTCAAAGAAGATGCCAATCAATTCGTCACTAATAGCCTTGCCGCCTTTGGGGGCATTCATCTTTTTTTGGGCATTGATTCCCAGTGTTGCTGCCATCAGGAGGACAGCTAATACAATACATTTCTTCATATCTTGGATTTTACATATTTATAGTCTTACGTTTAATTTCAATTGCAAAGATAACCATTATTTTGAAAAACACATCACATTTTGGAAACAGTTGCAACAAATTATCAAAAATTTGCAACATCCTCCAAAGAGAGATATGGTCAGCAGTAGGCGCCATTATCGGAAACAATCGCATTCGTAATTGTTAAGAAATTAAAAATTCTAATATATATATAAGGTGTAACCAAAACTTTTCTCTACTTTTGCAGCCCAAACAATAAACGATAACAAGAATATGCAGAAGAATTTGGTGATAGTAGAGTCGCCTGCGAAGGCTAAAACGATAGAAAAATTCCTTGGCAACGACTTTAAGGTCATGTCGAGTTATGGTCATATCCGCGACCTGAAGAAGAAGGAGATGAGCATCAACACTACGACGCTTGAACCTGAATACGAGATCCCTGAGGAGAAGGAGAAATTAGTCAAGGAATTGAAGTCGAACGCACAGAAGGCCGAAAAGGTTTGGCTCGCATCCGATGAAGACCGCGAGGGAGAGGCTATCTCATGGCATTTGTGTGAAGTGTTGGGACTGGATGAAAAGAAGACCAACCGTATCGTGTTCCACGAAATCACCAAACCAGCTATTCTGAAGGCTATCGACACGCCGCGCCATCTTGACATGAATCTGGTGAATGCCCAACAGGCCCGTCGTGTCCTTGACCGCTTGGTAGGTTTTAAACTGTCGCCCATTCTTTGGCGTAAGGTGAAGCCGGCTTTGAGTGCCGGTAGAGTGCAAAGCGTGGCCGTGCGTTTGATTGTTGAGCGTGAACGTGAGATTCAGGGTTTCAAGAGCGAGCCATATTATAGTGTCAGCGGTGTCTTTGCCCTGACCAATCCTGATGGTTCTCAGACGGAGGTAAAGGCTTTGTTGGCTCAGCGACTCAAGACCCATGAAGAGGTCGCACAATTGCTGGAGGCTTGCAAGGATGCAGTCTACGTGGTTGAATCTGTGGCCAAGAAACCGATGAAGCGCACACCTGCTCCTCCTTTTACTACATCAACACTACAGCAGGAAGCTGCCCGCAAGCTGGGCTTTACGGTAAGTCAGACGATGATGGTTGCCCAGCACTTGTATGAACACGGACAGATAACCTATATGCGTACAGATTCTGTCAACCTGTCTGCTTTGTGTATCAATGCCAGCAAGGAGGAGATCACGAAGTTGTATGGTGCTGAATACAGTAAAGTGCGCCAGTATCATACCAGTTCGAAGGGTGCCCAGGAGGCTCACGAGGCTATCCGTCCTACCTATATGGAAAAGATGGAGATAGAGGGTACTCAGCAGGAACGTAAGCTCTATGAACTGATATGGAAACGCACGGCAGCCAGTCAGATGGCAGATGCAGAGATTGAGAAGACCACCGTTACCATCTCCATAGAACATCCTGAGGATCAAAAGATGAATGCCATTGTCAATGGCCAGACCTTTATAGCTCAAGGAGAAGTGGTTAGGTTCAACGGTTTCCTGAAGGTCTATCGCGAGTCCGTGGATGATGAGGATTTGAAGGACGACGAGAACCATACACTTCCCCCGTTACAGGAAGGCATGGTGCTGACCCGTCGCGAGATTCAGGCTACGGAGCGTTACAGCCAGGGACCTCAGCGCTATACGGAAGCTTCGCTGGTTCACAAACTGGAGGAACTGGGTATTGGCCGTCCTTCTACTTACGCGCCAACGATTTCCACTATCCAGCAGCGCGAATATGTACACAAGGGTGACCAGAAAGGCGAAGAGCGCTATTACACCATTGACACGCTGAAAGGAAAGATTGTGACCCAGAAGAAGCGCAAAGAGATGGCTGGTTCTGATAAAGGCAAGCTGTTGCCAACCGATATTGGTATTGTTGTCAACGACTTCCTGATGCAATACTTCCCTAACATCATGGACTATAACTTTACGGCCAAGGTGGAGCAGGACTTCGATAAGATTGCCGAAGGAGAAGAAAAGTGGAAAGACATGATGAAGAGCTTCTATCAGGATTTTGAGCCTACCGTGGAGAAGACCATGAATGCCCGCCAGGAACACAAGGCAGGAGAGCGCCGTCTGGGTAACGACCCGAAGTCTGGTAAACCTGTCTTCGTGAAGATTGGCCGCTTTGGTCCCGTTGTTCAGATAGGAACGGCTGAGGATGCCGAAAAGCCCCGTTTTGCCCAGCTTCCTGCGGAGAAGAGTATGGAAACATTGTCGCTGGAAGAGGCTTTGGAGTTGTTTAAGTTGCCGCGAACCATCGGCGACTATGAGGGCGACCCTGTTGTCATCGGTGCCGGCCGCTTCGGTCCCTATGTCCTGCACCAGAAGAAGTACACTTCGTTACCCAAGGATGCAGACCCGATGACGATTACGCTCGACGAGGCTATCCTGCTCATCAATGAGAAGCGTCAGCAGGAATCGCAGAAACATCTCAAGTCTTTTGATGCTGACGGGAAACTGCAGATTCTGAATGGCCGTTATGGTCCTTATATTGCTTTTGACGGCAAAAACTACCGTATTCCGAAGGCAATGCACCCCCGTGCTACAGAGATGACATTCGATGAATGCATGGCACTGGTTAATAAAGTCAAAAACTAAGCACAGCATACTGATGAGAAGAGTTATCCTCGTCGGCTATATGGGCTCCGGAAAGACTACCGTGGGCAAGGCACTGTCAAAAGCGACTGGTATGATGTTTTACGACCTCGATTGGTATATAGAGAGCCGGATGCATAAGACCATCTCGCAAATCTTTGCAGAAAGGGGTGAGGAGGCTTTTCGCCAGATAGAATATAATATGCTGCATGAGGTGGCAGAGTTCGAGGATGTCATCATCAGCTGTGGAGGCGGCACGCCCTGTTTCTTTGACAATATGGACTACCTGAACCAGCAGGGTGACGTGGTTTACTTAAAGGCCAGCCCTGAGACGCTCTATAAGCATCTGCTCATGGCTAAGGTTGAACGCCCGCTCCTGAAGAACAAGACTGCCGACGAACTGATCAGTTATATTTCCGGACATCTCCAAGAACGCTTACCTTACTACCAGAAAGCGCGCTACACCCTTGATGTCGACGTGCTTGACGCTTACGACAAAATCAAGACAAGCGTAGACCGTCTATGCAATTTGTTAAACTTAAATAGCCTACAATAACCTGTAAGAACATGAAGAAATGGACCATTGACGACTCGAAAGAACTGTACAACATTAACGGATGGGGTACTTCGTATTTTGGCATCAACGACAAAGGCAATGTCTTTGTCACGCCCTGCAAGGATGGTACACAGATAGATATCCGCGAGGTGATGGACGAACTGTCGCTGCGTGATGTCCAGTCACCGGTTCTGCTTCGTTTCCCGGATATTCTCGACAACCGCATCGAGAAGACGTGGAGCTGTTTCAAGAAAGCGTCAAAGGAGTACGACTACAAGGGTGAGAATTATGTGGTGTACCCCATTAAGGTGAACCAGATGCAGCCCGTGGTAGAGGAGATTATCTCGCATGGCCGCAAGTTCAACCTGGGTGTTGAGGCTGGCTCAAAGCCTGAGCTGCACGCTGTCATCGCCGTACAATGCCAGAGCGACAGCATCATTGTCTGTAACGGCTACAAGGACCAGTCGTACATCGAACTGGCCCTACTGGCACAGAAGATGGGCAAGAAGATCTTTATCGTCGTCGAGAAGCCCAACGAGTTGGAACTCATAGCCCGCGAAGCCAAGAAGCTGGGTGTACGTCCCAACATCGGCATCCGCATTAAACTGGCCTCGTCAGGCAGCGGCAAGTGGGAAGAGAGTGGTGGCGACGCCTCGAAGTTCGGACTGACCAGCGCTGAACTCCTGGAAGCTCTGGAACTCCTTGACAAAAAGGACATGCGCGACTGCCTGCGCCTGATTCACTTCCATATCGGTTCGCAGATTACTAAGATTCGCCGTATACAGACCGCGCTTCGCGAGGCCTCGCAATTCTATATCCAGTTGCACAAAATGGGCTACAACGTCGATTTCGTCGACTGCGGTGGCGGCCTTGGCGTCGACTATGACGGCACGCGTTCCCCCAGTAGCGAGAGCTCTGTCAACTATTCTATCCAGGAATATGTCAACGACTGTATCTACACCTTCGTGGACGCTGCTAACAAGAACAACCTCCCTCACCCAAACATCATCACCGAGAGTGGCCGCTCATTGGCTGCTCACCATTCCGTACTTGTCATCGATGTTCTGGAGACAGCATCGCTGCCTGAGATGCCTGAGGAGTTTGAGCCAGACGAAAACTCACACCAGCTGGTGAAGGACCTCTATGAGATATGGGACAATCTCAGTCCTCGCAATGTCCTGGAAGACTGGCATGATGCCGAACAGATTCGCGAGGAAGTGCTCGACCTCTTTGCCCACGGCATTGTAGACCTCAAAACGCGTGCCGAGATAGAATCAATGTACTGGAGCGTCTGTCATGAGATTCATGCTCTGGCTAAGGGACTGAAACATATCCCCGAAGAGCTGATGAACATCGACAAACTGTTGGCTGACAAGTATTTCTGCAACTTCTCGCTGTTCCAGTCGCTGCCCGACTCATGGGCTATCGACCAGCTGTTCCCCATCATGCCGATACAGCGCCTGAACGAGCGCCCGACACGCAATGCCACCCTGCAGGACATCACCTGCGACTCTGACGGCAAGATAGCCTCGTTCGTCACCAACCGTCACAACTCGCATGCCCTGCCCGTACATCCGCTGAAGAAGAACGAGTCGTACTATTTAGGCGTCTTCCTCGTGGGAGCCTATCAGGAGATACTCGGCGACATGCACAACCTCTTCGGCGACACGACGGCAGTCCACATTTCCGTGAAGGATGGTCAATACCACATCGACCAGATTATCGACGGCGAGACCGTTGCCGAGGTGCTTGACTACGTGCAGTATGACTCCAAAAAACTGGTGCGCCAGTTAGAGGTCTGGGTCACCAAGAGCGTCAAGCAGGGTAAGATTACCCTTGAGGAAGGTAAGGAGTTCCTCAGTAACTACCGCTCAGGCCTTTACGGCTATACCTATTTGGAATAAAGAATAGTGCCTTTACTACCATACGATTTTACTTGAAGCAAACCTGGAGTTTACTTCAAGTAAACTTGTACTTTGCTTGAAGTAAAATCAGCACCCCAACTCTTACAGATGACAAATGACAGATGACAGTTAATTAATAACGCCCTATCCATCCCATATCCGCACACTCATATCCTCTTTATTCTTCATTTAGATTCATATACATATCTATATTTATATCTATATTTATATATATATATATTTATATAATAATGTATATATATACATATATAATAATATATATATCATAATAAATAAATAATAATATAATAATTATACAAATATACAACTATACAGCATTTCCATCGCCTCTAACGGGGGTAGGGAGTAGGCATAGTTAAACAACTGTCATCTGTCATCTGTCATCGCATCAAAATTCCCAAAATCAATGTCGCCTCAAAAGTTTATGAAGCAATTATTTTGTGTTTTGCTTGCTTTTTCGTACCTTCGCACAGCGTATGAAAGAAAAAGTAACAATCGTAAAGGTAGGAGGAGCTGTGGTTGAGGATGACCAGCAGCTTGAACAGTTGTTGTGCGACTTCTCGGCTATCGAGGGTCGCAAGGTGCTGGTACATGGCGGTGGTCGCAAGGCCACAAAGATGGCTGAGCGCTTAGGGTTGGAAACGCAGATGGTGAACGGACGCCGCATCACGGACACAGCCATGCTGGAAGTGGTGACGATGGTGTACGGCGGTTTGGTGAACAAGACGCTGGTAGCCCGCCTGCAGGCTCAGGGCGTGAATGCGCTGGGACTGACTGGTGCCGATGCCAATGTCGTCAAGAGCCACAAACGTCCATTGAAGGATGGTATCGACTATGGATGGGTTGGTGACGTTGACCATGCTGACGGCCAGATGCTGTCGAACCTGATAGAAGCAGGCATCATGCCCGTCATGGCGCCGCTGACACATGATGGCGAGGGGCACATCCTGAATACGAATGCCGACACGATTGCGTCAGAAACCGCGAAGGCTTTGGCACCATATTATGATGTCACACTTATTTTTACGTTTGAAAAGAAGGGGGTGTTGCGTAACGCTGACGATGACGATAGCGTTATCCCGACCATCACGCATGCTGATTTTGAGCGTTATAAGGCTGACGGCACCATCAGCGGTGGCATGTTGCCTAAAATTGAAAATGCGCTGAGTGCCGTCGATGCTGGGGTGTCACGCGTCATCATCACTCATGCAACAGCTATCGGTAAAACGGGAACGGTGATAATGCGCTAAGTTGTTTCGCCTTGAAGCTTGAGTCATGGTTAGTTTCCAAAACGACATATTGCCGCTGAAGAATGAACTCTTCCGGTTGGCACTCCGCATCACGCTCAATGCCGCTGATGCAGAGGATGTCGTTCAGGACACAATGCTGAAAGTATGGAAACGGCGTAATGACTGGGAGCAGATAGAGTCCATCGAAGCCTTCTGCCTGACCATTTGCCGCAACTTGGCTCTCGACCGTTTGCGCCATAAGGATTATCAGTCACAAACGTTAGATATGGCAGCAGACCCGGCGGATGCCAGCCATACTGCTAATCCGGAGCAGATGACAGTGCAGCGCGACCGTGTCCGGCTGGTGCGCCAGCTGATCAACCGCTTGCCAGAGCGACAGCGTAGCTGTATGCAATTGCGCGATATTGAGGGTAAGAGCTACCGTGACATAGCTACCATCTTAGGTATTACGGAGCAGCAAGTCAAGGTAACCATCTTTCGAGCCCGTCAGGCAGTAAAAACCGCCTTTCAAGAACAGGAAGAATTTGGGGTTAATTAAAAAAATTACATGTTTCTGTAACTTTTCCTTTTTCTAATCGTCTTATTATAAAAGCATCATTAAAAGCGTTATGGACTATAAGTACATCGAACAGCTGCTGGAGCGTTATTTCAACGCTGAGACCTCCTTGGAGGAGGAACGTATACTTCGTACGTTCTTCAGCCAGACGGAGCTCCCTGCGAATATGCAACAGTGGAAGCCGCTCTTCACGAATATTGAGGAGCAGGAGTTGGGCGATGACTTTGATGCCCGTATGCTGGAGATGATTCAAGAGGAGTCACCTGTCGTCAAGGCACGCACCATCAGTATCACCCAAAAGTTAGTTCCGCTTTTCAAGGCGGCTGCTATGATAGCTATTATCTTAACTTTGGGTAATGCCGCACAGGCACCATGGGACAAAAGCTGGCAGACATCTGAAGAGTACGCTGCAATACAGCAGGCTGATACAGTTGTAGCCGTTAGTCCTGTTCAAGCTGAAAACATTAGCGATGTTACAGCTGACAGTTCAAAAGTGATGATGACAGAACACCCCACTGATTAGAATATTTTCTATGCTTTCTCTATAAAACATGTTTTGTTAAAACACAATCATTGACGAAGCTGTGAAGCTTCACCCACATGGGGATTATCCCCGATTTGACCGAATGGTCAATAAATTCTCTCAAAATTTTCGTAACATACTAACTGTGAACGGGCTGTTTATCTGATGCGTCAGAAAACAGCCCGTTTTTGATGTTGATGTCCGGAGTTGGTGGCTCGGAGCGTTATTATTGCCAGCTGACCTGCAGTTGGTGGAGCATGGTAGTGCTTTCGCCGCCTGATGAACCTGTGTGCTGAATATGTATTCCACCAAAGGCATTAGGTTTAACAGTAGCACTAAGATCAACACTATGTGGTAGAGCGGAGTCGGCAGGCTGAGGCGTTGCTGTTTCGACATGAGCTGTCAGCGTTTTCCCGATGAAATCAATAGAAATGGTGCAGCCTGTACGGTAACAAGTGGAGGTAACGGCTTCTGTCAATGGGGTTACCTGACCATGGTCATAACTGACAAGAAGGAAATCGACGGCCTTGGCGTGCTTGGTGGTGCGAATGATACGTAATCCATATCCCGTTAAGGTGCTGGTATCGAACTTCAGGCAAACATCCATGTATTGACCTGTGGCTGAACCGAAACCTTGGCCTGCTGTTTTTGTGGGATCAACTTTAAGGGTTAGATGCATATCGCCATATTCGTTTTCAACAGGCGTGTACATGAGGCGTGCGCCACGTTGTTCTTGCAGCAGTCCTTTGCCGACTGCCCCATTGTATCCTTCCTTGTATGCCCACATGGGTTTGTTGTTGTCGAAAGTCCAGGGAAACTCGTTAGTGTCAGCTGGCTTGTAACCGTCGACGGTCCAGTAGCCAGGCAACACCTGTGACTGCCACTGACATGGGAAGTCATGGAAATCGGTTGATAGTGTGAAAGTTTGTTTGTGGTTGCCAGTAGTAGTTACGCCCCCGACATCTAAAAGTGCTTTAAAAGTGTTTCCGTAATCACTACGCTGGTGTTTAGGCCTGATTTTAACGCTAAGCGTATGTCCTTGGTCTGCTTGCGACAAAGAATATGTGCGTTGTGGATAATCATGGCTGACACTGACAGGGATGGCATCACGGCTCCATATAATCTCTGATTCATCGCGACGTCCCTGTAAATCAAGTTCATATTTAAGAGTGAGAATGCCTCCTTGTTGGGTGAGTTCAGGTGTCTGTGTGAATTCAGGAGGAGGTAACTGACTTGGATTGACATGTATTTGGCAGGCAGCCTCACGACCGTCATCAGTTGTTGCAATAACGGCGAAATGGACGGTTTCATCGGTGTTGTTAACAGGAATAACTGTTACGTTGGAACCTGTGGAACGGAGGGTTGCATATTGCTCGTAGCCTTGTTCTGTGCGCCATTTAACACCTGTCGGTGAACTTGTGTTGTCAGAAACCTTCAATAAAAGGGAATCGTGCGTTGCCTGAAGCGTGGCTTCATGCTTGTTGATAGACAAGTATGGCGGTTCCGTTAGATTGGCAGAAAGAAATGCTGGTGACAGCGTATTCTGCGGATGGCGGAAACCTATGGTATAGGGCTTTCCATTAAGTGTGAAATTTTTCTGATAACAACGTAGCCATGGTTGGGGATATGCTGTCCATCCAATATAGATGTCATCAATAGGTGCGTGGTAGCGACAGTCGATAAGTGTCAAAGCCCCGCCTTGCTTACAGAAATAGGTTTCTGCTTGTTTGTTTTGAACGTTTTTCTCTGTTACTGAACTGCCTTTGGCATAAAAGTCGCAATCAATGAGAAGTGCCCCCTTGCCGTAAGTGCTCCAAAAAGGTTTGGTGCCGTAGAAATCGAAATCACAATGGCGGTAGGTGGCATTGCCGTTAAGGGCGTCATCCGTGCACTCGAAATGACAGTCTTCATAATAGGAATGTGTGGCGCCTGTCAGGGGATTGAGGTTCAGGCGGCTGATAAAGCGCACACGCTTGGCAATGAGTGAGTCACCATGTATATATCCGACATGTGCCTGTGTGATGACATCGCTTCTTTTTTCACGATTCCATCGGGGGTTTTTAGGGTAAACGAGGTCAACGTTACAGTAGTTTCCCATGGTTAGGTTTTCTACTTCCAGCTTGTCACACCAAAAGTTGAACATGGTGAAGTTACCGATGGCGCCCTGCGTTTGCCCGCGCTGTGATGCCAGCACTACGTCTTGAGCCTCTTTTCCCAATCCTTCTAATCGCAGATGTGGACAGCGGACAACCATACCGAATGGCTCTCGTCCATTTTCCCCCACTTTAACTGTAGTGTCATCCGGGTCGTCAATCCAATACACTCCTGGTTGAATATATATTGTGATTCCATCGACTAAATGATTACAGGCTTCTTGGAAAGTTTTGTAAGTGTATGGTGTGTTGTCCTTAGCTCCTGCGTCTACCATGATATGGAAAGAATCAAGCTTTTGTGCAGAAGCAAGCAGAGACCATAAAGTCCCTAACAATAACAAGTTACGCTTCATAATTCTTGTCTGAAATTTATTGATGAGTCTTAGTCTTGTCTTTGTAGAAAAGTTTGTTGGCACCAGAAGTGATTTCCAACTCGCTACGGTGGGCCTTGATGAATGAATCAATGTGGCGCTTGCGCTTATCTTCCAGAATTTCATCGACAGCAATGAGAATACCGGTTTCTTCAACGTCGCCGAACCCATAGTTAATGGCTGTTCCAAACAGTTTCATCGTAGGTGACAGCCCCATGTAGGCGTTGACTAAAGGTGGAATGTTATAGCCCATTTTCCGAATTTCGCGGTTGAGAATGAGATAATCTTCTTTGAGGTTATTACCGCAGAATAGTTCCTCCAGTTCCTTTCTGTCTGTTTCTAATTCTAACGGTTTCACCGGAATAATCAGATGCTCTTTGTCATCGAAGTACTTCTTCAGGAAGTAGAGTATCATGTCACGACCCTTACGGATATAAGACGGGTACATGGTCATCTTGCCGAAGTAGTATTTGACATTAGGACGGATGACCGTCAAAGCACCGAGTCCGTCCCACAAGTTGTCAAGGGCAAAGAGACTTTTGGCACCCATGCGTGAAGACTGGTAGGGGAGCGATACGAACGAGCGTCCCAGTTCAACCGTCCAGGGTGCATAGTCCTTGATGAATCTTTCTGAGAAATGGAACATGTGACTGGTAGCCAAAATTGGCTGTCCATCATTGTCATAATCCCAGTCCGTACCTAATAGGTAGCGGTATCCGCCAATGATCTCTTCTTCATCGGGATTCCATACGATGAGCTGCTTATAGCAATTCTCACAGGTATCGAATTCGTCAATGTCGGCCTCTTTACCTGTTCCCCCTCCAGCTTCTCTGAAAGCTATCTCACGCAATCGTCCAATCTCCAACATCACGTTGGGAGCATTGTGTGCCGTGACTACATAGATTTTGTTGTTGCTTTTATTAGTCATGCGCAACTGCTTGTCAGGTGTAAGCTCGCTCTTGAGTACTTCCTTGCTGATAGGTTGAATAATGGCTTGTTCCATCGTTGGAGATTATGGGTTAGAAGATTTGAGAATTAAAGTTTTTAAGTTTAGCTTTTATAGTTCGTAAACTTTGTCTTGAACGTATTGTGCCCATTCTTTGGGAGTTTTGCTCTTGTCAAAGGTTTGCCAAGGGATGGGCTTCCCTATTTTCACTTCGAAGGTTTTCCCGACATTTTTATACATTTCATCGACAAGAAAGAGCATGGCCAGATTAAATGGCAGGAAACGATCGCTAAAGTTTGCTAAACGATAGAAGAAATTGGAGTTCTGCCCGCTAAAATGGATGGGTATTACGTCTCGCTGATATTCCACGCTTTTGGAAATGAAAGTCTTTGACCAGGGAATGTCGCGTATGATTCCATTGCGCTTGCGTGAGCAAATGCCAGCAGGATACATCAGAATGTGGTTATCACTTTCAAAACCTGCCTTGACCATAGCGGGGAAATCTCGACTCTGCTTGCCTGTTTTGTTGATGGGGATACAGAGGGGTGCCAGTCCTGGAAGATTCATTAAGAGGTCGTTTACCAGATAACGGAAATGAGAGTCAAAATGGCGACCGATAATACTTCCCAATGCCACACCGTCTACTCCTCCAAGTGGGTGATTCGATACGATAGTATAAAGGCGGCCACAATTTTTGTCAGGCAGGTTTTCCATGCCCTCAACCTTAAGAGTCATCTGTAGATATTTCACACATTCCTCTAACCACGCTGTTCCTTTCTTGTCGCGCGATTCCCAGAGGAATGCATTGACCTGATCCTGATGGACAATACGCTTAAGCCATGACACCAGGAATTTTGGTATCCGTTTGGCTTTCTCTCCCATTTTGTCCTTCAGAATTCTGTCAATGTCAATGGTCTTCTCGGTAATTTGTTCCATGTCTCTCTTGCAAATACTAACAAGTTGCAAAGTTAATGTTTTTATTTAGAAAACCTTGCACTTTTTCAGAAAAAATGTGCAAAAACTGATATTTATAAAATATTTACTAAAAAAAGTGGAGAATTGTGGGGGATTGTGGGGGGAAATGATTAACTTTGCAACCGATATTTAAATAAAATAAGTACGCATGCGCTTTTTAGGTAATATAGAGGCAAAGATTGATGCGAAGGGACGCGCTTTCCTTCCTGCCGTTTTCCGTAAGGTATTACAGACGGGAGGTGAAGAGCGTTTAGTGCTGCGCAAAGATGTATTCCAGCCTTGTCTTGTGCTCTATCCGGAAAGTGTCTGGAATGAACAAATGGACAGCCTGCGCTTGCGTCTTAACCGATGGAATCGTCAGCACCAGCAGGTGTTCCGCCAGTTTGTTTCTGACGTAGAGGTGCTGTCGTTGGATGGTAATGGGCGTTTTCTGATTCCCAAACGTTACCAACGCATGGCAAGTATTGATTTGGATATCAAGTTCGTAGGCATGGGCGACACCATTGAAATATGGAGTAATGCCAAGTCCGAGGAACTGCAGATGACACCGGAGGATTTCGGTAATGCCTTGGAGGAGCTGATGGGTACGGGCGAGACAGAAGACGCAAAAGTAATGGATGAAGAATGATAGTGACAGCTGAGACATATCACGTACCTGTTCTATTACAGGAGAGCGTCGACGGGCTGGATATCCAGCCCGACGGCATTTACGTAGACGTTACTTTCGGTGGCGGCGGTCATTCTCGTGAGATATTGTCGCGGCTGGGTCCGAAGGGGCATCTGTATAGTTTCGACCAGGATGCTGATGCAGAAAAAAATATCGTCGCTGATGATAGATTTACCTTCGTTAGGAGTAACTTTAGGTATCTCAGCAACTGGATGCACTACTATGGCGTGGAACAGATTGACGGTCTGTTAGGCGATTTGGGGGTGTCAAGCCACCATTTCGACGACGAGACACGCGGTTTTTCTTTCCGATTCGATGCACCGCTGGATATGCGAATGAATAAACGCGCCGGTCAGACGGCTGCCGATGTCTTAAATAGCTACAGCGAGGAACAATTGGCCAATGTATTTTACCTATATGGTGAATTGAAGAATGCACGCAGGTTGGCCAAGTCAGTTGTCAAGGCTCGTCAGCAACAGCCTATCACGACCACCTGTGACCTGTTGGCAGCATTGGGTATAGAAACAGAACAGGCTGATGCTCAGTTGTCCATAGTCAATGCTCAACTGAAAAAAGATCTGGCACGGCTCTATCAGGCCCTTCGTATAGAGGTGAACCATGAGATGGATGCCCTGCGTGACATGTTAAATTGTGCTACTGAGTTGTTGAGGCAAGGAGGTCGGTTAAGCATTATCACCTACCATTCGTTAGAAGACAGGATAGTTAAGAATGTGATGAAATCCGGAAATGTCGAAGGTAAGGTGGAGCAGGATTTCTTCGGACGTATCTCGTCGCCTTACCGTTTGATTAACAGGGTGACGACACCCGATGACGAAGAACTGCAGCTCAATTCACGTAGCCGTAGTGCCAAGTTAAGAATAGCAGAGAAATTGAAATAACAAAATGATGGAAGAAGACAAAATTATACAATCAGAACAACTCCAAGAGCCTGTTGTAGAGGATGTGGTTGAGGCGAAGGAGAAACTGAAAGAGACGATACAGAAAATAAAGGAGTCCGCAAGTGAAGAGGATCCCGGCCCTTCGAGTCAGCTAAGCCTGCGTACCATTCTCGGTGGCGATCTGCTTACGACGGAGATTGTGCGTTCACAAATTTGGCTGTTCGTACTCATCGTCGGTTTTGCAATTGTTTATGTTGCTTTCCGCTATCAGTGCCAGCAGGACATGATTGCCATTGATAAAATGGAGAAGGCATTGAAAGATGCCAAGTACAAGGCCCTGTCGTCATCGAGCACTCTTACAGAGAAATGTCGTGAGAGCCATGTTCTGGAGATATTGAAACAAAACAAGGACTCGCTGCTGCACCAGGCAGACCAGCCTCCTTATATGATAGAAGTACCCGAGTAGAATAATGAGCAGATTTGAGACAGATAAGATGATGCCGCGCTATATGGCTATCGCCGTGGTGCTGACGCTCATTGGTTTTGCCGTTATCGGCAAGGCCATCTATATCATGACAGCCAAGCGACAATATTGGACGGAGGTGGCAGACCGCCTGAAGCGCGATAGTGTGCCCGTATTACCTAACCGTGGTAATATTCTCAGCAGCGACGGGCAACTGATGGCGACAAGTATTCCAGAATATAAGGTGTTCATGGACTTTCAGGCATCAGCCTTTGAAAATGATTCTCTTTGGCTGGATAAAGTTGACTCTGTCAGCGAGGGACTGAGCCGAATTTTCCCGCAGAAAAGTGCAGGGGAATTCAAAAGATATTTGGAGGAAGGACGGTTGAAAAAACTGCGCAGTGGTAAGACGGGGGCACGCCACTGGCAGATCTGGCCACGCCGTCTGGACTACAATACCTATTTGGAAGTGAAGGCGTTACCCTTCTTCAATATGCCCAAGAACAAGAGCGGCTTTCATGATACCATCTACAATGCACGGCGTCGTCCTTTTGGTTCTCTGGCACAACGTACTTTAGGAGGTACGATGATGGCTACGGGCAGGCCCTACTTCGGTTTGGAATTGGCTTACGACTCTGTGTTACGTGGTACTCCTGGTATCACAGGCCGTCGTAAGGTGCTGAACAAGTATATGAACATCCCCGTGACGATGCCCATTGACGGTGCCGACATTGTCACCACCATTGATGTGAATATGCAGGATCTTGCAGAACGTGCCTTGTTGGACATGCTCAAGAGTCCTGAGGTAAATGGTGAGATGGGTGTGGTTATTCTGATGGAAGTGCAGACAGGCGACATTAAGGCCATCGTCAACATGATGAAAAACGAGAACGGCAACTATATCGAAGCTGTCAATTCTGCCGTCAGCTATCGTTGTGAGCCTGGTTCTGTGTTTAAGACGGCCTCCATATTAGTAGCACTGGACGATGGGGTGGTGGATACGAGCTACGTCATCCATACTGGTTGTGGTGTCAAGCCCATGTATGGTCGTGAAATGAAAGACCACAACTGGCGCCGTGGCGGTTATGGCGACATCAATGTTGCACGTACTCTGGAGGTCAGTTCAAACATCGGTGTCAGTCACGTCATCGATAACTTCTACCACGATCACGCCGAACGCTATGTCCAGGGATTACAGCGTGTGGGCATTCGCGAAGATTTGAAGTTGGAAAATATCCTGCCTGGTTATCGTAAACCGTTGATTCGTATGCCTGGACGCAAAAAAAACGGACGATACGATGATAACTGGTATGCCACGACATTGCCTTGGATGTCGATAGGTTACGAGACACAGATTGCTCCGATTAATACGGTGACGTTCTACAATGCCATTGCCAATAATGGCAAGATGATGCGTCCGCGCTTTGTCAAAGAGGTGGTTAGGAATGGCGAAGTTTTGGCTACCTTCCCGCCAGAGGTTGTTAAGGATCGCATTGCCAAACCTTCATCTATCAAAACGATACAGACAGTCTTAGAGCATGTTGTCAGTCAGGGTTTAGGACGTAAGGCTGGATCCCCGCTTTTTAAAGTAGCAGGAAAGACTGGTACTGCACAGGTATCTCAGGGTAAGGCGGGTTACAAGAGTGGTGTAGTGCAATATTGGCTCTCGTTTGCCGGTTATTTCCCTGCCGATGCCCCCCGCTATACATGTATCGTGTGTATTAAGAAATCGGGACTTCCTGCTTCCGGTGGCGGTATGAGCGGTGTCGTGTTCCATCACATTGCTGAAGGCGTGATGGCTCGTCATTTGAAGTTGAGTGTGGACGATGTCTGCGACAGTAGTTCTATTGTCATTCCCGATGTTAAGAATGGCGACATGGCTGAAGCAACCCAAGTCCTTCGGCACTTCGACATCAAAACTTCCGATTACTGGGATGTGACTGGTGTTCCAGTTTGGGGTAAGGCAGAACGGCGCTCCAACGATGTGGCACTGACTAGAGTGGAGACAAAGAAAGGTAAGGTGCCTGACGTAACGGGCATGGGTGCCAAAGATGCTGTATTCATGCTTGAAAGCCGTGGCTTGAAGGTCAAGCTGCAAGGGCGCGGCAAGGTGAAGTCGCAGAGCTGTCCAGCCGGTAGCGATATCGCAAGGGGTAGTACATGTGTATTGGTATTACAATAGTATCAACAATAAAATAACGGGAAATATAGGATATATGAAACTAACTGAACTGCTGAAGAACATAAAGCCTCTGGCTGTCATCGGTGACGGCGAGGTGGAGATTACGGGTGTAAACATCGATTCTCGTAAAATCGAGAGTGGTCATCTCTTTGTAGCCATCAGGGGTACTCAGACTGATGGTCACCGCTTTATTCCCAAGGCGTTGGAGTTGGGTGCCGTGGCTGTGCTGTGTGAGGAACTGCCCGAACAGCTCAGCGGAGCAACCGCAACGCATTCTCATGTGACGTACATACAGGTGGCTTCGACTGAGGATGCCGTAGGCCCTGTGGCAACAGTATTCTATGGCGAACCGTCGACAAAGTTGAAACTTGTCGGTGTAACGGGTACTAACGGCAAGACGACCATCGCCACCTTATTATATAATATGTTCCGCAAGTTTGGTCATCGGTGCGGTCTGCTCTCGACGGTATGTAACTACATTGAGGGCGAGGCTATTCCCGCTGACCACACGACACCTGACCCCATCGAGCTGAACCGTCTGCTGGCGCGTATGGTTGAAGCTGGTTGCGAATATGCTTTTATGGAGTGTTCAAGCCATGCCATTGCGCAAAAGCGCATCGGTGGATTGAAGTTTGCGGGCGGCCTGTTTACTAACTTGACACGTGACCATCTAGACTATCATAAGACCTTTGAGAACTATCGTGACGCCAAGAAAGCTTTCTTTGATGGCCTGCCCAAAGATGCCTTTGCCATTACTAATGCTGACGACAAGAATGGCATGGTGATGGTGCAGAACTGCAAGGCCACGGTGAAGACCTACTCTATACGGACTATGGCCGACTTCCGTGCCCGCATTATCGAGTGCCATTTCGAGGGTATGTATCTTGAAATCGATGGTCATGAGGTAGGCGTGCAGTTTATCGGAAAATTCAATGTGTCGAACCTACTGGCTGTCTATGGTGCTGCCGTCATGCTGGGTAAAAATCCTGAGGATATCCTCGTTGTGCTGAGTAAGCTGAAAAGTGTTGCCGGTCGTCTGGAGCCAATTCGTTCTGCGGATGGCGTTACAGCCATTGTCGACTATGCTCACACTCCTGATGCCTTAGAGAATGTGCTCAATGCTATCCATGAGGTGCTTGAGGGCAAACAGGGTCAGATTATTACTGTCTGTGGCGCTGGTGGTAACCGTGATAAGGGTAAGCGTCCGTTGATGGCTCAGGAGGCCGTCAAGCAGAGTGACCGTGTTATCATCACCTCTGACAATCCGCGTTTCGAGGAGCCGCAGGATATCATTAACGATATGCTGGCAGGTCTTGATGCGAAGCAGATGAAGAAAGTCGTTTCTATAGCTGACCGACGCGAAGCCATCAAGACGGCCGTCATGTTAGCACAAAAGGGTGATGTCATCCTCATTGCAGGTAAGGGTCATGAAGACTATCAGGAAATCAAGGGAGTCAAACATCACTTTGATGACCGTGAGGTCGTTCGCGACATCTTCAATTCATAAATCTAAATTATAAACAGATAATATGCTGTACTATATCTTCCGCTTTTTAGAGCAATACGATATTCCCGGTGCCCATATCTGGTCGTACATCTCGTTCCGTTCGCTGTTGGCGCTGATTATGTCGCTGATGATTTCGGCTTGGTTTGGTGAGTACTTCATCAAATGGATGAAGCGTCGCAATATCTCTGAAACGGCGCGTGATGCCAGTATCGACCCGTTTGGTGTCGAAAAGAAAGGTGTACCCACGATGGGTGGCATCATCATTATCGTCAGTATCCTGATTCCCGTCCTGTTATTGGGGCGTATGCGTAATACCTATCTGTTGCTGATGATTGGCACGACTATATGGCTGGGCTTCCTTGGTTTTATGGACGACTACATCAAGATTTTCCGCAAGAACAAGGAGGGTCTGAAGGGCCTGTACAAAATTGTAGGGCAGGTGTCTATCGGTTTCATCGTTGGACTGACGCTGTGGCTTAGCCCCGATGCAGTCGTTCGCGAGAATGTCACTGTGGCACGGCAGAATCAGGAAGTGGTCATCAAGCATAAGAGTGAACCTGTCAAATCGTTACAGACTACTATCCCGTTCATCAAGAACCACAATCTGGACTATTCGTCTGTAATGTCGTTTTTGGGAGAATATAAGGTGGCAGCCGGTTGGGTGTTGTTTGTCATTATGACCATCATCGTCGTTACTGCCGTTTCCAACGGTGCCAATCTGAATGACGGCATGGACGGTATGTGTGCGGGCAACTCGGCCATCATCGGCGTGGCCCTACTTATCTTTGCCTATATCTCGTCGCATATTATCTATGCGGCCTATTTCGACATTATGTATATCCCTGGCTCACAAGAACTGGTGGTGTTCCTCTCTGCTTTCATCGGGGCGATGGTCGGTTTCCTCTGGTACAATGCTTTCCCTGCCCAGGTGTTTATGGGTGACACAGGTTCGCTGACTATCGGTGGTATCATCGGTGTGTGTGCCGTTATCATTCACAAAGAGCTGATGCTGCCTATTCTCTGCGGTATCTTCTTTATCGAGAGTCTTAGCGTCATCATCCAGACGCAATGGTTTAAGTTGCAGAAGCGCAAGGGCAAGCGCGTCCGCGTGTTCCGTGCCACCCCCATACACGATACCTTCCGCAAGCTAGATTCGCAACTCGACCAGACCAGCACATACATCCTGAAAAGCTGGCCTCACCGCCCATTCCATGAGTCAAAGATCACCATTCGTTTCTGGATTACTACCATTATTTTGGCAGCATTAACCATTATAACACTCAAGATAAGATAAAAGTGAAAAGATAAAACTGAAATAATAGCAATGAAAAGAATCGTTATATTAGGAGCAGGCGAAAGCGGTGTAGGAGCTGCCGCGCTGGCTAAGAAGCAAGGTTTTGAGGTGTTCGTCTCGGATATGTCGAAGATTCACGACAAATACAAGAAGATGTTAGACGACCGCCACATTGTATGGGAGGAAGGTCGCCATACGGAAGAACTTATCCTCAATGCCGACGAGGTCATTAAAAGTCCCGGCATCCCTGACACGGCACCGATGATTGTCAAAATCAAGGAGCGTGGCATCCATATCATCAGCGAGATAGAGTTTGCCGGCCGCTATACAGACTCTAAGATGGTTTGCATCACGGGATCCAACGGAAAGACTACGACCACTTCGCTCATCTACCATATATTCAAGGCTGCAGGTTATGATGCTGGTCTGGCTGGTAATATCGGCAATTCGCTGGCCTTACAAGTGGCCGAGGATCCGCATGCATATTATATTATTGAGCTGAGTTCATTCCAGCTTGACAATATGTACGACTTCCGCGCCAATATTGCTGTCCTGCTCAACATCACTCCTGATCATCTGGACCGCTACGACTTTAAGATGCAGAACTATGTAGACTCAAAGATGCGTATCATCCAGAACCAGACGCCGCAGGATGCTTTCGTCTATTGGAATGACGATCCCATCATCAAGGCTGAGTTAGAGAAGTATGATATCCAGGCGATTCAGTATCCGTTCTCTGAACTGAAAGAAAAGGGCAGCATCGGCTACATCGAGGAAGGACAATACAAGATTGAACAGCCTGAGCCGTTTAATATGGAACAGGAATCGCTCAGTCTGACAGGCAAGCACAACATTTACAACTCGCTGGCAGCAGGTATCGCCTCGAACATTGCCGGCATTAAGAAGGATATCATTCGCAAGTCGCTCAGCGACTTCCCTGGTGTGGAGCATCGTTTGGAAAAGGTCTGTGTGGTGCGTGGTGTACAGTATGTGAATGACTCAAAGGCCACCAACGTTGACGCATGCTGGTATGCCTTGGAGTCGATGAAGACGAAGACCATCCTCATCATCGGTGGCAAGGACAAAGGTAACGACTATAGTCCGCTGATGCCGTTGGTGCGTGAGAAATGTGCTGGCTTGGTGTATTTAGGTGCCGATAACCAGAAACTGCACGACAACTTCGACCAGTTAGGTATTCCTGTTCGCGATACACACTCTATGAAGGAGTGTATTGAAGCCTGTTACGAAATGGCGGAGCCTGGCATGACGGTACTCCTTTCACCTTGTTGTGCTTCCTTTGATCTTTTCAAGAACATGGAAGATCGTGGAGAACAATTTAAAGAACTGGCACGAAATCTATGAACAAGAAAATAGGTAATATCTTCAAGGGCGACAAGGTCATCTGGATGGTGTTTTTCTTTCTCTGCATGATCAGTCTTGTGGAAGTCTTTTCGGCTTCCAGCGGACTGACTTATAAGAGTCAGAACTACATCGGCCCCATTGTGTATCATGCAGGCACCATTATCTTTGGTGTCCTGGTTGCCGTTATTACCCTTAACATCCCTTGTCGTTATTTCAAACTCATGACGCCCTTCTTGCTGTTGCTTAGCGGCTTTACCCTGTTATGGGTGCTGATTGGCGGACAGACCATCAATGGTGCCAATCGCGTCATTTCGCTCTTTGGCTTCACCTTCCAGCCGTCGGAAATCGCTAAGGGAACTATCGTTTTGGCTGTTGCACAGATTCTGAGTGCCATGCAGCGGGAAAGTGGTGCAGACAAGAAGGCTTTTAAGTGGATACTATGGATAACAATCCCTACCTGTGTGCTGATTGGCCTGGAAAACCTGTCTACGGCCGCACTACTCTTTGTGGTTGTCTTCCTCATGATGTTCATCGGTCTGGTGCCGATGCGCCAACTGGGTAAGTTAGCTGCAGTCATTGCTGTCATTGGCATTCTTGCTGTTTCAATGGTCATGATTGTTGGCCATGATACCACAGCAGACAATCAGCAATTGAGCAATACAGAGCAGTTGGACCAGCAAAAGAAGGAAAAGAATTTCTTTGAGAAGATGCTGCACCGTGCCGACACTTGGAAAGGACGCATTCTGAACTTCAACAAGGGAGATGTCAGCCCTCAGGAATATGACCTCGATAAAGATGCACAGGTCGCTCATGCCAACATCGCCATCGTTTCGAGTGGCATCGTTGGTAAGGGACCTGGTAAATCTACAGAGCGCGACTTTCTGGCGCAGGCTTTCTCGGACTTCATCTATGCTATTGTGATTGAAGAACTGGGAATCATCGGAGCAGCATTCGTGGTGTTCCTTTACATCATCCTGCTTTACCGCTGTGCCCGTATTGCCAGTCGGTGTGAGAATAATTTTCCCGCATTCTTGGTAATGGGACTTGCTCTTTTGCTGGTTATCCAGGCAACCTTCAACATGATGGTGGCCGTCGGTCTGGCTCCCGTGACAGGACAGCCTCTTCCGCTCATCTCAAAAGGTGGTACGTCGACTATTATCAATTGTGCCTATGTAGGTACCATTCTGAGTGTCAGTCGTTCTGCCAAAATGAAGAAAACAAAAGAAAAAGAGGCAAAAGTGGTTTAGTTTGATAGAAAATATGTAATTTTGCAAACTAATAATAGTATATAGTATTAGGTATATGAGTGATGAATTGAGAGTGATAGTCAGCGGCGGTGGTACAGGAGGGCATATCTTTCCAGCCGTCTCGATAGCCAACGCAATCAAAGAATTGCGCCCAGAAGCCAAGATTCTGTTTGTCGGTGCCTTGGGACGCATGGAGATGCAGCGTGTCCCGGCAGCAGGCTATGAAATCAAAGGTTTGCCGATTCAGGGCTTCGACCGTAAGAATCTGTTGAAGAATGTCAAGGTGCTTTTCAAGATATGGAAGAGCCAGCGTATGGCAAAAAAAATCATCAAGGATTTCCGTCCGCAGGTAGCTGTCGGCGTTGGTGGCTACGCGAGTGGTCCATTGCTGAATCAGGCTGCAGCTATGGGAATACCATGTCTCATTCAGGAGCAGAACTCGTATGCTGGTGTCACTAACAAGCTACTGGCCAAGAAAGCTGCAAAAATATGTGTGGCTTATGAGGGTATGGAGCGCTTTTTCCCTGCTGAGAAAATCCTATTAACGGGCAATCCTGTGCGACAACAGCTTTTGGAAACCACTATCACTCGCGAGGATGCCGTGCGCTCCTTTGGTTTTGATCCGTCACTTAAGACCGTGCTTATTGTGGGTGGAAGCCTGGGAGCCCGTACTATCAACGACAGCGTGATGCAGAATATGAGCCTGATCCGTCATAGTAATGTCCAGTTTATCTGGCAGACGGGTAAATATTATCATGCAGAGATTATGGAGCAGCTGAGAGGACAGCAGATTCCCAATCTTACCGTCACTGATTTCATTAGTGACATGGGGGCTGCTTACAAGGCAGCAGACTTGGTTGTCAGTCGTGCTGGTGCAGGCTCTATCAGTGAGTTCAGTTTGTTGGGGATGCCTGTCATCCTTGTACCTTCGCCCAATGTGGCTGAAGACCATCAGACCAAAAACGCTCTGGCACTTGTCAACAAACAGGCGGCTCTGTACGTCAAGGATGTGGAGGCTCCGAAGTTGCTTCTGCCGCTGGCTGTTGATACGGTGAAAAATGATACGTTGCTGCAGAGCCTGAGTGAAAATATTCGGAAGATGGCCTTGCCTGCTTCGGCGGAAATCATAGCCAAAGAAGTCATAAAACTGGCAATATCTCCATCCAAAATGTGACAGTAAACAATTTTGTACGACAATAACAAGTATATATGAATAATAACTCAATAGATCTCTCTCGTCAAACGCTCTCTCATTGGGAGGGACTTGATAAGCTCTCCGCCGTTTATTTTGTTGGAGCTGGAGGTATTGGCATGAGTGCTATTGCCCGCTATTTCATGAGCAAGGGATTGGTTGTGGCAGGTTATGACAAGACGCCAAGCACCCTGACGGCCCAATTGGAGAAGGAAGGTATGCTGATACACTATGAGGATAATGTCGATGACATTCCTCATGCTTGCAAGCAAGCAAAGACATGCCTTGTCATTTATACTCCGGCCATTCCTGCTGAACACAAGGAACTGCTATACTTCCGTGAGAATGGTTTTGTGATACAGAAGCGTGCGCAGGTTTTGGGCACGCTGACACGTCAGCATAAGGGCCTTTGTGTAGCTGGAACGCACGGCAAGACCACCACCTCAACGATGTGTGCTCACATCATGCACCAGAGTCATTTGGACTGTAATGCCTTTCTCGGCGGTATCTCTAAGAATTATGGCACTAACTATATTCTCTCTGATTCCGACTATGTCGTTATCGAGGCAGATGAGTTTGACCGTTCTTTCCACTGGTTGTCACCATATATGACGGTCATCACCTCAACCGACCCTGATCATCTCGACATCTATGGCACAAAGGAGGCTTATCTGGAGAGCTTCCGTCACTATACGGAACTGATACAGCCCGAGGGAGTTCTGATTATCCATCGTGGTTTAGAGATGAAAGAAGCACAGGCTGATGGTGTGCGGCGTTATGACTATGCCCTTTCAGAAGGCGATTTCCATGCTGAGAACATCCGGATAGAAAATGGCGAGATTACGTTTGACTTTATCTCTCCTTTAGAATCGGTCTGCAATATCCAGTTGGGACAACCCGTCCCCATCAACATAGAGAATGGTATTGCCGCCATGGCCATGGCACAATTGGCTGGATGTACGGCTGAGGAGTTGCGCTATGGAATGCGGACGTATGCAGGTGTTGACCGTCGTTTTGATTTCAAGATCAAGACCGACCATCTTGTCTTCCTCAGCGACTATGCCCATCACCCCAAGGAGATTTATCAGAGTGCACGCAGCATCCGTGAATTGTACCGTGACCGTAAGATTACGGCTATTTTCCAGCCTCATCTCTATACACGTACCCGTGACTTCTATAAAGATTTCGCTGATGCGCTGAGTTTGCTTGATGAGGTAATCCTCACTGAGATATATCCTGCCCGTGAACTTCCGATAGAGGGTGTAACGTCGCAGCTTATCTATGATAACCTGCGCGAGGGTGTCGACAAACAGATTATCCGCAAGGATGACGTGCTACAGTTGGTCGGTTCTCGCGATTTTGATGTGTTGATCGTCCTTGGTGCCGGTGACTTGGATAACTTTGTGCCCGAAATGACCAGACTGCTGAAAGAAAAGATTAAAAAGTAATAAGTATAAAAAGAATAGAATAATTAAAGCATGACCGTCAACTGGAAGAAATACACTGTTATCTTGATAGACATCGCACTGGCTGTTTATCTGGTTATGGCCATCACGGCATTCAACAAGCCTGATGAGCTTTCCAATATATGTAGTGAGGTGAAGATCGATATCAAGGATGACGTGGTGAAAGGTTTTCTGAGTGCTGATGAGATTAAGCAACAGCTTCAGCGCTCTGGTCTCTACCCGTTAGGAAAACCGATAGCTGACGTCAAGGCACGTCATATCGAAAAGGCTTTGCTCCAGAATCCTTTTGTCGAGACGGCACAGTGCTATAAGACACAGACGGGACGGGTGTTCATAACGCTTTCGCAGCGGTTGCCCATCGTGCACGTGAAGTCTGCTAATGGGGATGATTATTATGTGGATTCCCATGGCAATATCATGCCCAATGTCCGCTATGCCAATGACTTGGTGATAGTTACAGGTACCTTAACCCGCAAATACGCTCAAAATGTTTTGTCTCGTATCGGCAATTATCTGGTACAAAACCAGCTGTGGCGTAATCAGATAGAGCAACTTAACGTGCTTCCCGACGGAAGCATGGAGATGGTTCCCCGTGTAGGTGATCATATTGTGTATTTGGGACAGCCTACAGGATTCGCTAAGAAATTGGAGCGGTTAGAGAAATTCTATAAGTATGGACTCTCCAAGGCTGGATGGAACAGGTATTCCTATATCAGTCTGGAGTTTGACAATCAGATTATTTGTAAGAAGGCTAATATATAAGGTAAAAAGTAAGAAACAAAAAATAAGAAAGAGATGGCAGCAAAAGAATTTATCGTAGCAATTGAACTGGGGTCATCTAAGATGACCGGTATTGCGGGAAAGAAGAATCTTGACGGCAGCATTCAGGTATTAGCTTGTGTCAAAGAGAATTCTTCTGCTTTTATTCGCAAAGGAGTGGTTTACAACATTGATAAGACTGCCCAGTGCCTGACCAACATCATTAACAAGTTGGAGAAGCAGCTAAAGACCAGCATCACGCAGGTCTATGTAGGCGTGGGAGGACAGTCTATCCGCTCTATTCGCAATGTCATCACCAAAGACCTGCCAGGTGAAACGCTGGTGACGCAGGATATGGTGATTGAGCTGATGGATGCTAATCGCAATATGAAGTATGCTGACCAGGAAATCTTAGATGCCGCCGTTCAGGAGTATAAGGTAGACTCTCAGTACCAGCTTGACCCTGTGGGCATCCAATGTTCTCGTATTGAGGGTAATTTCCTCAATATCCTACAACGCAAGGCATTCTATAAGAACCTCAATAAGTGCTTTGAGAGTGCAGGTATTATTGTTGCAGAGATGTATCTCGCACCGTTGGCACTGGCTGACAGCGTATTGACTGAGACAGAAAAGCGGTCGGGCTGTGCCTTGGTGGATATTGGTGCTGATACTACCACCGTCAACGTCTACTTCAAGAACATCCTGCGTCACTTGGCTGTCATTCCCCTTGGTTCCAACAATATCACCAAGGATATAGCTTCTCTCCAGATGGAAGAGAGTGATGCAGAAAAGATGAAGTTGAAGTATGGCTGTGCCTATACCGAGAACAACGACATCGACAATAACATGAAGTACCCTATTGACCAGGACCGACAGGTGGAAACACGTAAGTTCATTGAGATTGTCGAAGGTCGTTTGGAGGAAATTATCGCCAATGTCTGGTGCCAGGTTCCTGAGGACTATTGTGATAAGTTACTGGGTGGCATCATCCTGACTGGTGGCGGTTCTAACATGAAGGACATTGAAAAGGCATTCCGCAACTATACGCATATAGACAAGATTCGCATTGCCAAGTTTGTCACACAAACGATTACGTCGAATATTGCAGACGTGACGGCGCATGATGGAAAGATGAATACCGTGCTGGGGCTGTTGGCCAAGGGTGACATTAACTGTGCAGGTATGGAGAAGGATCCTAATGGTGACCTCTTTGCCCAGCGTCCGGCACCTGCCGAAACCATTGAGCAGCGCCGCGCCCGTCAGGCAACGGAGACGCCTGCTGGTGTCGTGCGTACAGCCGATGAGATTCGCCGTGCTGAGGAAGAGGCTCGACAGAAGCGCGAAGAAGAGGAGCGTATTGCCCGTGAGAAGGCAGAGGAAGAGGCTCGCGAACGTGAACGCATCCGTAAGGAGAACAGTCCTTTGAGTAAGCTGGGCCGCTGGCTGAAGAAAGCCGCCAACGAAATTGTTAAGGAAGAAGAATAAAGGCACATGTTTGAGACAGTCTTTTGAATAGTCAATAAACAGTAAATTGTAAAATATATGGCAGACAACAACATATTGCTCGACTTTGGCGAGCCCGAAAAAGAGAATAGCATCATCAAAGTGATTGGTGTAGGTGGTGGTGGCGGCAATGCCGTCAACCATATGTATCGTGAAGGTATCCATGACGTGACCTTTGTACTATGTAATACGGACAATCAGGCACTCAACGATTCTCCTGTTCCTGTACATTTGCAGTTGGGCAAGGAGGGCCTTGGCGCAGGCAACAAGCCCGAAAAAGCCCGCGCTGCAGCTGAGGAGAGTCTTGACGACATTAAGAACATGCTTAACGACGGTACGCGTATGGCCTTTATCACTGCCGGCATGGGTGGTGGTACTGGTACAGGTGCAGCCCCCGTTATTGCCCGTGTGTCGAAGGAGATGGGCATCCTGACCGTCGGTATCGTCACAATTCCTTTCCGCTTTGAGGGTGACCGTAAGATTGACCAGGCCCTCGACGGCGTCGAGGAGATGTCCAAGCACGTTGATGCCCTACTGGTTATTAATAACGAGCGCTTGCGCGAGATATACCCTGAACTCACTGTTCTCGACGCTTTTGGCAAGGCAGACGATACGCTTTCCGTAGCAGCCAAGAGCATTGCTGAGATTATCACCGTCCATGGACTCATCAACCTTGACTTCAACGACGTCAAGACTGTGCTTAAGGATGGTGGCGTGGCTATCATGTCGACGGGTTATGGTGAGGGTGAAGGCCGTGTGAAGAAGGCTATTGACGACGCCTTGAACTCACCGCTGCTCAACGAGAACGATGTCTTCAACTCCAAGAAGATCCTGCTCTCTATCTCCTTTGCAGGTAGTAAGGACGGCAAGGACTCCCTCATGATGGAGGAGATGAACGATGTCAACGACTTCATGGCTAAGTTCGGTAACGACTTTGAGATTAAGTGGGGACTGGCTACTGATCCCGAGTTGGGCAAGAAAGTCAAGGTGACGATTCTCGCTACCGGCTTTGGCATCGACAATGTCGACGGTATGAGTAACCACAGACAGCGTCATAACACGCAGGAGGAGGCAACGCGTATTGCTGCCGAACAAGAGGCTGAGGCCAAGCGTATGGATCGCCGCAACCGCTATTATGGCGGTGATGGTCAGACACGCCGTTACAAGCGTCGTCCGCATATCTACCTCTTCCGCCCGGAAGACCTTGACAACGACGATGTCATCTCTGCTGTTGAGCAGACACCGACTTACAAGCGTACCCGCGAGATTCTCGACAGTATTTACTCGCAGGCCAGCGGTGAGGATTATCAACAGAAGTCGGACACAACCCCCGCTGATGTTGTTCAGGGAACCATTCGGTTCTCATAAATAATAATAGGTGTTGATAGGATATAGCCCGCGATAGTTTTTTGACTGTTGCGGGCTATAATCTTCCTGACTCGTGGTAACTGAAGTAGTTGCCGTCGGTCACGATGACGTGATCTAACAACTTGATGCGCATCACCTGACACGCCTTATTGAGGTTGGCGGTCAGCTCGTCATCCATCTTACTGGGTCTCAGACTGCCCGAGGGGTGGTTGTGGCATACGGCCAGCATGGTAGCATTTGAGAGCACGGCTTCGCGCATGATGATGCGGATGTCGACGCTGACTTCGGTGATGCCGCCGTGTGAGATACGCATCTGCTTGATGAGACGGTGGTTTTGGTTCATCAGCAACAGCCAGAACTCTTCCACATCTAAGTCCTGCATCAAGGGGTGCATCTGGTTATAAATGCGTGTCGCCGTCCCAACGTCAGGACGCTCCTCCGGCTTCTCTGCCTGACGGCGCTTACCCAGTTCACAGGCGGCCAGGATGGTGATGGCCTTGGCCTCACCCACGCCTTTGTATGCGCAGAGTTCGCGGATAGTCATTTTTCCCAGCGTGTTCAGGTTGTTATGGCAGTCAGCGAGGATGCGCTTCATCAAGCTGACAGCGTCTTCCTTCGTCGACCCTGAGCCTACCAGGATGGCCAGCAACTCAGCATCGCTAAGTGCTGCCGGTCCCAGTCGCATCAGTTTCTCGCGTGGCCGATCTTCCTCGGCCCACTCGTTGATATTGAGTTTGGAGTTCATTTTCTCTCCTTTCATCACCTAAACTCTAAACTTTTCTAAACAGTGACTCAATGAATCCGATACCATAGCCGATCAGCTGTACGAAAACTGCAGGAATAGATATGAGTCCAACCTTCACACTCTTATTGCGGATGCTGGAGTCGATGAAGATTAGCAGAATGTATAGCAGCAGTGGCAGCAGCGATAGTCCGCGTGTAAACGGAGCCAGCAGCAGCAGGCCTGCCACACCGATAGTGAACACCGACGGCAGAGCATGGACGGGCTTCAATGCCTCAGGATATTTGCGCCACAGGTTGACGCGGGCAATGCCGCTGTTATACACCTGACGCCAGAAGCGACGGAAGTCGGTGCGGCGCTTGTGCCACAGCCACGCTTCTGGGAAAAGACGGCACGAGTAGCCGCCCTTGTAGATGCGGATGGAGAAATCGATGTCCTCACCATAGAGCGACATCTTCGAGAAGCGCAGGGGTGAGAAACCGCCCAAAGCCTGATAGACCTCACGGCGCACGCCGAGATTGAAGGAGCGGGGATAGAATTTGTCCAGCTGTTTCTTGCCGCCACGGATGCCTCCTGTAGTGAAGAAGCTCGTCATAGCATACGAGATGGCTTTCTGTATGTCAGTAAACGACTCGTGGGCAGCGTCAGGACCACCCCAAGCATCGCTGGGCTGTCGTTTCAGCTCGTCGTCGACGGCCTGTATAAAGCCCGGCGGTGTGACGGCGTCGGAGTCGACGATGATGACATATTCGCCATTGGCGCGCTCTACACCGTAGTTTCGGCTTTGACCTGGCCCGCTGTTCTCCTTGAAGTAATAATGCAAATCAAGGATGTTTGCGTACTTGTCGCAAACATCCTTGCAGGGAATTTGTGAACCGTCTTCTACAATGACCACCTCGAAGTCGCGAAGCGTCTGTGAGCTTAAACTCTCTAAGAGTTCATCTACCTCGTCAGGACGATTGTAGACCGGAACAATGACAGAATATTTCAACGTTCAATATTCAATGTTCAACGTTCAATAGGAATTACTCTTTGGCACGAGCCAGATAAGAACCGTCGCGGGTATCAACCTGAATCAGGTCGCCCTCGTTGATGAATAAGGGAACGCGAACCTCAACACCAGTCTCCAGCGTAGCGGGCTTCAGGGTGTTGGTAGCGGTGTCGCCCTTAATGCCGGGCTCAGAGTGAGTGACGCGAAGAATAGTCTTCACGGGCATTTCTGCATAGAGGATGGTGCCGTCGGTAGTGTCGCTGACCACGGATACAATGTCGCCTTCCTTCATATACTCGTGACCGATGACGAGGTCGTTGGCAATGGGAATCTGCTCGAAAGTTTCCTGGTTCATGAAGATGCGGCCTTCCTGATCCTCATAGAGGTACTGGTAGTCGCGGTGTTCGATGATGACGTCTTCCAGCTTCTCACCGATGTTGTAGCGACGCTCCAGCACGCGGCCGTCGGTGACGTTCTTCATCTTGATGTTCATAATGGTGTTACCCTTGCCGGGCTTACGATGCTGGAAGTCGATGCAAACCCAAATAGCACCGTCCATGCGGATGGCGGTACCTTTCTTGATGTCTTGTGAGTTAATCATAAAAATACTATTATAATAATATGTCGTTTTGCGGGTGCAAAGGTACGAAGAAAAAAGAAAAATGAAGAATGAAGAAAGAAGAATGTATGCGTTCAAAGGCAAAAAAAAGTTAAATATTGCTTTAGCGTGAGCAATTTCTTCATTCTTCATTCTTCATTCTTCATTTAAAGTTGTACCTTTGCAGCCCAATTCGACGAATAATCACAATAAAAAATAAATAAGACAATGAAAAGAACGTTTCAGCCGCACAATCGTCGCCGCGTGAACAAGCATGGTTTCCGCGAGCGCATGGCAACGAAGAATGGTCGTCGCGTTTTGGCTTCTCGCCGCGCTAAGGGCCGTAAGAAGTTAACAGTATCTAACGAGCATCACGGAAAGTAAATCCTGTTATTAACGGATAAGAATTGGGTATGTTTCTACGAAAATATACCCAATTTTTTTGCTGTCTCAATATTTCTTTGTACTTTTGCTTTCGAATCAGTAATGTGATACAATGAGCGCAAAGGATTTCTTTGGTAAAATGGTCAGTGGCTACTTCTGGGGCAACCTGTTGGCAATGGCTCTTGTCGTGTTGGCTTTATGTGTAGGTGTCAAGTATGGTCTGGAGTTTTATACCCATCATGGCCTAAACATCGTTGTACCTAAAGTGAAGGGTATGACCTATAGCAAGGCCCGCCAGCTACTCGAAGAAGACGGACTGGTAGTAATGGTCAGCGATTCGGGCTACAACAAGACGCTGCCCCCTGACTGTATCCTTGCCCAGAGTCCCGCTTATGGAGCCAAGGTCAAGCAGGGCCACACGGTCTATATCACGGTCAATTCCCCTTCCTCTCCGCCCTTCGCTATCCCCGACATCGTCGACAACAGCAGTCTGCGCGAGGCCGAGGCCAAGCTCACGGCAATGGGTTTCCGTTTGTTGCCTGCCCAGCGTGTCTCTGGGGAGCGCGACTGGGTCTATGGCATTATCTGCCGCGGCCGTCGCGTCTCTAATGGTGAACGTGTTCCCATCGACTATCCGCTGACGCTGATGGTCGGTAACGGCAGTATCGGCGAAATGGATGACTTTGAATATGTAGACCCGTCGTATGCCGCACCTGATAATGACGACATTGACGAATTTGTAGAAATCACAGAACCGCCGTTAGGCGAATAGACTATGGTAGAGGAACTGGACGATATGGCGTTGGGCCTCGACGGAGGCGATGACAGCACGCTCTACGAGCACCTTCGTATGGAGGTTGACCGTGGACAGGAGCCAGTGCGCATCGACAAGTTCATGTCCGAACACATGCAGCACGCTTCTCGCAACCGTATTCAGAAGGCTGCCGATGCTGGTTTCATCCATGTTAACGATAAGCCCGTCAAGAGTAACTATAAGGTGCGTCCGGGCGACGTCATCACACTGATGCTCGACCGTCCGCACTATGACACTACCATCGAGCCCGAGGATATTCCACTCGATGTCGTCTATGAGGACGACCAGCTGATGGTTGTCAATAAGCCTGCCGGGTTGGTGGTACATCCTGGTGTGGGCAATTTTCACGGCACGCTGGTCAATGCCATCGCGTGGCATCTGCGCAACCTGCCCACCTATGACCCCAACGACCCCAGCGTGGGTCTGGTACACCGCATTGACAAGGACACCAGTGGTCTGCTGGTGGTGGCCAAGACGCCAGAGTCTAAGACCGAGTTGGGTGCACAGTTCTTCAACCACGACACCCATCGCTCCTACCAGGCGTTGGTCTGGGGCAATTTCGCGGAGGACACCGGCCGTATTGAAGGCAATATCGGCCGTGACCCCAAGGACCGCCAGCGTATGGCTGTCTTTCCGCCGGGTTCCGACATCGGTAAATCAGCAGTGACTCACTACCGCGTCTTGGAGCGTTTCGGCTACACCACGTTGGTAGAGTGCCGTTTAGAGACGGGGCGGACCCATCAGATTCGCGCCCACATGAAGCACATCGGTCATCCGCTCTTTGCCGACGAGCGCTATGGTGGAATGGAAATCCTGCGTGGCGAGCGTACGGCATCGTACAAGGCGTTTGTCCAGAATTGCTTCAAGCTATGCTCGCGTCAGGCTCTCCATGCTCGCACGCTGGGTTTTGTACACCCGGTCACCCATCGTCAGATGGACTTCACCAGTCAGCTGGCTGCCGATATGGAGGCGCTTATTGACAAATGGCGGAATTACACCCGGCATGCTGTGACATCGTAACGATAAAACGGTATAACGGAATAACGACAATAAAAAAACATTATAATAATGAAACAACTGAAACGCAACATTGCCATCGTCTGTGGTGGCGACTCTTCGGAGCACGACGTATCGCTGCGCTCCGCACAAGGACTTTATTCGTTTTTCGACAAAGAACGCTACAACGTGTACATCGTCGATATCAAAGGGCAGGACTGGCATGTCGAGCTGCCTGACGGCACGACCGCCCAGATAGACCGTAACGACTTCTCGTTCATCGAGAATGGCAAGGCCCGCCTTTTCGACTATGCTTACATCACCATCCACGGCACACCGGGTGAAAATGGCATCTTGCAAGGTTACTTCGATCTCGTGGATATTCCCTACTCCACCAGTGGCGTCCTGGTCGAGGCTATGACGTTCGACAAGTTCGTGCTCAATCAGTATCTGCGCGGCTACGGTGTTTCCGTTGCTGACTCGTTGCTCATCCGCCGTGGCTATGAGCATTTGGTGAGCGACGACGAGATAGAGCAGCGCATTGGCATGCCTTGCTTTGTGAAGCCTGCCGCCGACGGTTCTTCTTTTGGCGTGTCCAAGGTGAAGAAAAAGGACCAGCTGGCCCCAGCCATCCGTAAGGCGATGATGGAGAGCGAAGAAGTGATGGTGGAGCAGCTGTTGGAGGGTACCGAGGTGACCATGGGTATCTATAAGACCCGCGAGAAGTCTGTGCCACTGCCCATCACTGAGGTGGTGACGCAGAACGAGTTCTTCGACTACAATGCCAAGTACAACGGTCAGGTGCAGGAGATTACCCCCGCCCGCATCTCTGAGAGTATTGCCCGCCGCGTCCGTGAGATTACCAGCCACATCTACGACATCCTGCATTGTAACGGCATCATCCGCATCGACTACATCATTTCGAAGGAAGGCAAGATCTTCATGCTGGAAGTCAACACCACTCCCGGTATGACTGCCACCAGTTTCATTCCCCAGCAGGTGAAGGCTGCCGGCCTCACGATGACAGAAGTGCTGACAGACATCGTGGAAAACCAATTTTAAGAAGGGAAAAGTGACTAATTTGCTTCCGCGCTATGGAATACGACATCAAAGAATTCGACGAAATCAGACCATACGAGCCTTCAGAGATGAAGCAGGCGTTTGACAACCTGCTTGCTGACCGTCAGTTCTCGCTGATACTCAAGGGCTTTGTACCCTGGTTGCCAAAGAGCCTGCGTAACGGTCTGCTCAGGCTGGCTTTCATGGGTGTGAAGACGCCTCTTGACTTCCAGATGCGCTTCATGAAGCCTGTGGTCAAGTGGATTATGCGTAAGCACACAGATGGCTGCACGTTCGACGATAGTGTAATGAGAATGGAGGGTTTCCATGATTCTTTAGTCAATCCTCATCTGAGATACACCTTTGTCTCGAACCATCGCGACATCGTGCTTGACTCCGCCTTCCTTGACGTACTGCTGGTAGATGCCGGCTATCCCACCACGGTGGAGATAGGTATTGGCGACAACCTGCTCATCTATCCCTGGATCAAGCGACTGGTGCGCATGAACAAGGCCTTTACCGTGCGTCGCGGCCTCTCGCTGCGCGAGACGTTGGCGGCCTCACAGCTCATGAGCAAATACATCCATTATGCCGTCACCCAGAAGCATGAGAATATCTGGATTGCCCAGCGCGAGGGTCGCGCCAAGGATTCCAGCGACCACACCCAGGATGCCGTGCTGAAGATGCTGGCCATGGGAAGTCCCGTCTCGGCCTCCAAGGGTGAAGGTTCATCGGCCGATTTGTTGCGTGACCTGAATATCGTACCCCTTACCATCAGCTATGAGTACGACCCCTGTGACTATTTGAAGGCTCAAGAGTTCCAGCAGAAGCGTGACAACCCCGCCTTCAAGAAGAGCCGTCAGGACGATCTCGACAACATGAAGACGGGCATCTTCGGCTACAAGGGCCGCGTGCGCTATCATTGTGCCGCCCCCATCAATACATGGATTGACGAACTCGCAGACCTTCCCAAGACGGAATGGTTCAAGGCTTTGGCTGAGCGTATTGACAGGGAAATCTATCGCGGTTATACGCTCTATCCCTGTAACTATATGGCCCTCGACGAGTTGGAAGGTACCAACGCTCATGCCACTCATTACACCGATGCTGACAAGAAGCAATTTAATGACTATCTGCAAGGGCAGCTGGCCAAGATTGATATTCCCAACAAGGACGAAGCCTTCCTCCGTGAACGTATGCTGACCATGTATGCCAACCCGCTGAGAAACTATTTGAAGGTAAAAGGGTAAGAAAGTAAGAAGGTCAAAAAAGGTAAATCATGAAAGCTATAATGAAGAAGATGATGAAGGCAGAAACGGCAGGAAGGTTTTTACCTTTTTACCTTTATACCTTTATACTCCTCCTTTCCCTGTCTTCGTGCGAGACTGACAGCTACGAGAAGGGTGAAGGCGTGTATTCGCTCATGCAGGCCGACTTCGCTGAACTGACAGTCAACGCCACGAAGCAGGCCGTCGCCTTCACCACTGACGATGGTGACACCTATCAGTTGACGGTACCCTTTACGGCCAAATGGATGCAAACAGCTGATACCACCTATCGTGCTATCGTCTATTATAATAAAGTGAGCGAAGGACAGGCCGAACCGATGGCCGCAGGCACAGTGCTCACGCTGCTGCCCATCGAGCACTGGCGTTACAAGGTGCTGCCGCAAGACCCTGTCGGACTGGAGAGTGCTTGGCTTGCCAGAAAAGGTAAATACTTGAACCTGGGTTTGCTCGTCAAGTCGGCCTACATCGACGACGAAGAGCCCGCTCAGCAGATTGGCCTTGCCCAGGATACCGTCTACGTCAGGGACGACGGCCGCCGCACGGCCTGCTACCGACTGCTACACAATCAGAACGACATCCCTGAATACTACACTAACCGCCGTTACGTCAGCATCCTGCTGCCTAACGAGCGTCCTGACACCGTCCGACTTGTCATCAACACCTACGACGGGGTCATAGAGAAAACTTTTATCCCTTAACAAAACGACACAGAAACCATTATGAAGAGGCAACGCATTGTCACTTTCGGAGAATTACTGCTCCGTTTCTCAAAACCCGGTCAGTTACGCTTGACACAGGGCGACATGTTTACCAGCAAATACGGTGGTAGCGAGGCCAACGTGGCCGTTTCACTCGCCACCCTCGGTGATGACGTCACCTATATTACCCGCCTGCCTGATACACCTGTGGGTCATGCCGGTGCCATGAACCTGGCTCAGCTGGGTGTCGACATCAGCCACGTCATCTATGGAGGACAGCGCATCGGCACCTACTACTTTGAACCTGCTGCCGGAATGCGTGCCGCTAAGGTTGTTTACGACCGTGCCGGTTCGGCCTACTACGACCTGAAGCCAGGCATGATACCCTGGCGCGACATTCTGAAGAATGCCGACATCTTCCAAGTGTCGGGCATCACTGCCGCCATCTCTCAACAGGCCGCCGATGCTACCTTTGAGGCCCTTGACATTGCCGAGGAACTGGGAGTGACCATCTCTTTCGACATCAACTATCGCAAGAATCTCTGGCGTTATGGTGCCGACCCTCGCGAGACGCTCAGCCGCATGCTCTCGCGCTGTGACATGATGTTCGGCGACGCCATCGAGTTTGAATGGCTCAGCCAGCATCCACAGCCGCCCTTCACGGCTACTGATTCCAATTTCAAGATGCAGATGGACGAATACCGTCAGTGGTTTGATGAGCTCCACGCCCGTTTCCCCCGCCTGCGCCACTGGCTCATGGGCATGCGCAACATGGTCAGCTCCAACCACCACACGCTGACGGCCCTCCTCTGGACCGAAAGTGAACTGCTGCAGGCTCCCATCATCGACATCCCCGACGTTGTTGACCCTGTGGGTGTAGGCGATGCCTTCATGGGCGGCTTCCTCCATGCCATCCACGCCTTCCCCGGCGACCGCCAGCGCCAGTTAGACTACTCGCTGGCCGCCGCCGCGCTGAAGAACACCATCCCCGGCGACTTCAACCTGTCGACGGAAGACGAAATCCTCGACGTCATGCATCATCGCTACACCGCCTCGACGCTCTATAAGTCCTTCGAGTAACCTTTTGATTTTCACCGCGTTGAAATTTTATGCCCCGCGGCACCGAATTTGATGCCCCGCGGCACCAAAAAGTATCAGCGACTTTACCAAATCGGCTAATCAAATTTGGTAGCGTCGCTGATCTTTTTTACCACTGCCGCCAATACTTTTTACCACCGCCGCTGATGCTTCTCCATCGCGTCGCTGCTAAAAAACACCCGCATCCCTTTGTCGTTTCAAAATTATTTCATATCTTTGCAGCATCGCTTGTTAGCCCTGAGAGAGGATAATATCAAGCGTGTAAAATCGGCTTGCCGATGCCACATTTTTCAAGTAGTGGGTAGCCTAATACCCCATCTTCACTCCGTTAGATCAGAGTGTGCCACTTTGAAGCAAACCTATTGTGAGTTTTCTATGGCTAATTCCATCGTAATTAGTTGATCCCTATTCTAACGGAAATGATAAAAAACACATCTTTGGCTTGTCAAAATCTGTCTTTTCTTTAAAAAACATAAATAAACACAGATAATTGCAATATGTTGCTTCGTTTTGCAATTATTTTTATATCTTTGTGGTCGAAATTTGGCAAACCTGAACAGGAAAAGCCAATCGGCTTAATTTTATAACTTTTCAATGACTAAAATAACAAAAAATATATTATCCCTGAATCATGAGAAAGTGATGGACTTCTTCACAAAATCTGAACAGTATCATGGTTTTGAGTTGCCGGAGTATTTCACGTTTGACGATTTGCTTTACGAAAGCATTCTATAAAAACAACACGATTTTACTAGCTTATCAAAGATAATAGTGTAAATGGTTAATCATATGGAACAAGATATTCAGAATTTTACTACTATAGAGGAATACCAGGCATACTTGAAAGAACGTCAAGAGCTTCTTGGTTATTGCAAGAAGATAAGCCAAGGTATAGAAAATCTTGACGAGAAAAGCGGTGAGCGTGCTATTTGGGAGTTGGTACAGAATGCGCGAGATATGGATTCAGACTGTATGATAAAGATTGAACTCAATACTGATAGTATAATATTCTCTCACCATGGCAAACCGTTCGATTACCTTTCTCTACTTGCATTAGTAAACCAGAATAGCTCAAAGGACAATCCAGGTGCAGACCTCGTCGGTCAGTATGGAACTGGGTTCATGACGACACATGCTTTTAACGATATTGTGTCTGTAGATGGTCCATACAAGGTTATGGCTAATCCTACAACTGTGAAAGGTTATGTTACTTTGGGTGGCTTTATACTTAATCGTTCATTCAGAAATGACACGGAGTTGGCGATTAGCGAAATGCGCAAAGAAATGAAGCTCGTCAATGACATGCATAAAAAACTGCCTTTATATCCAGATTATGAGAGTTTGGAAGAAAAGGCAAAATGGACATCATTTACATATAAACTTAATACCAATCAAGTAGAAAGTGTGTCGCAACAGTTGTCAAGTGCAACACGTTTGATGCCAATGGTATTGGTAATAAATGAGCGAATTAAGGAGGTGGAAGTGCATGACTATTTTGTTGACAAGCATTACAAGGTTTATAAAACCACAGATGAGAATAAAAATAGCTTTAAGCCTGAAAGCAAATGGATGAAGGTGGATAATCAGATTGTCACAAAAGACCTAAAAAGTGGCGACGAAGAAAAGTCGACATTAGGCAGCCTACAATCAGAAGACGGTTCTGATGTGATAATTTTACCACCATATCCTAAATCATGTGGTACTGTTGATACGATTCCAAGCCTTTTCCTGTGGTTCCCTCTGTTGGGTACTGAGTTTTTCGGCGTTAATTTCATCTTTCATTCAAAACGATTCCATCCTGTAGAGAAAAGAAATAATATCCTATTACCTGAAAATGTGCCCTCGAAAATTGTAAAGGGACAGCATAACGAAAGCGTGTTAAAGGAAATGATGCAGAACCTTCATGCCTATTATGCAATAGAAGGCAATGATACTGTACTAACGCGACAGATGTGCATCGTTAATTTTAAGAGCGATAAAGATGATGAGGTCACCACTAAATTTTACACAGATCTTCAAGAAATGTGGAAGGCTGTTGTACCTCAATGGAAGATAATACCTACAAAAGAAGGAAAGAAATCAATTACTGAGCCTCGTGTAAAAGTTCTTCATCCTGACTTCTATTCTAAGTTGGATGCAGAGAAGCGTAAAGAATATGAGTCAACATTAGCGTTGTTTGCGGAATCCGTAAAGTACTCAGAAGAGGAAACCTATCTTATACCGAATGAAGATTTGATAGGATGGTCTGAAACCGTAAATCAATGGGGAAGTCAAAGAGCTTCTGATTTTTTTATTACCGTAGAAGATGTATGCAAGGCTGTTCAAGGAAAGTCTGAGAACTTGCATAAGTTCTTATTGTTCTTGAAAGAAAGCGGTAACGATGCCCTACTGGACCAATATGCCCTTCTGCCAAATAGGAAAGGTGAGCTTAAAACAAAGACGAGTTTGCGTCATGGCGACTTTATGACAGAAAGCTTGTACAATTTGACTTCGCTATTGATGGGTAGTGATGTAGATAAAATGATTGATACATCATTCAATGACATCTGTACAGTTAGCGAATATAAAGCAGAAGAGTTGCAAAGAGCTATAAGTCAGACGATATTACAATGGAGAAACTCTGCTCTTAATTCTCAAAACAAGACCGCTTTGACCGAAGAACAAAAGAGTGCTTTGATTTCATTCTGTTCAACGAGTTCTCTTGAAGACTTTACCAATTTCCGAGGTCGTATGATGGCTGAGATTGTAAAAGTTTACAATAAGACCTTAACTCATAGGATAGAGCCAAAAGTTATTGAAAAAGAGGATGATTTTTATAATCCGGCTTTCAACTTTTTATTAGACTATACGCTTTATACTATTAGCACGAAAGGGGAAGACTGGATCAAGGACAATAGAGCTTTGCTACTCTCGTTTGTAAAAGAGTACGCAACAAGTACTGCTACTGAAAGAGTCACAAAACTGGATGATTATGCAGTCATCCCAAACCAAAATGGAGCACTCTGCATAAAGAAAGAACTCAACAAGAATGTGAATATCGACGACACATTGGCAGGCTTCTATAAAACCGTTATGGGAGAGGACCTTCAAGATAATTGGGTTGCAGTCGATTTTCAAGACTTATTCACATATACCGAACAGAAGGCTTCAGAGGTTGCTAATGATGTACAAAACAAATTAGCAGAAGGAGACTTCAAAGACACGATAGTTCTTGACATTATAGAACTTGCAGAAAATGAAACTATAGACAATTGGAAGATATTGTTCCGCACAATTTTTAAAGAGAAGGAATCCATTAGATATAATTTGGGTACCGCTCAGGAGCACCGGGCTATAAATCAATTGATGAAGAAGAAAAATCCTGAGTTGCTAGAAAAAATGGCTAAGGTAGCAGAGCGCGAAGATGCTATGACGGTCATGGATAATATTGACTATGTCATAGACCAGATGGAGCATGAAGCCTATTTAAAGATGCTAGGCGATTACGTTGAGACACATATCCAACAATATCTGATAGAGGCATTATCAGATATCAACATAAACGTCAATAATCAACAAGGTGGTCAAGATTTCATTTTAACAAAAGAAGGATTTAATGATTATTATGTTGAAGTCAAGTCACGGTGGGAAAGTGACCAGTCTGTAGAAATGAGTGCAACTCAGCTTAAACGTGCAGTGGACAATAATGAACGCTACGCTTTAATAGGGGTTAATATGTACAATTTCGATCGCGAACGCGCCAAAAACAACGAAGCACTGCCACTATCTGATATATATACAAATATCAAAGTATTAGACAATATCGGTCATCTGGAAGAAGATCTCAAGAAACGTACTGATGAGGCATTTAAAGGCAATAATACAGAAATAAGACTTGATGGTTCATATAAAGTGCGCGTGCCACAAAATGTTTTTGATTCATATCCACTTGATTTCAACGGTTTTGTAAAAAGGCTGCGGGAGAAATTCCATATACAATAGTTTGTGAAAAATATAAAAACAACGGATTATGCAAAAGAATGACAAAATCATATGTAGGATAGTAAACTACATACCTCGTGAAAGGACTTTTGAGGTGGAAGATCTTGCATCAAAAATAAGGGGATATGTTATTTTCGTCAATAATTACCAAGACATTCCTGTCTTGAAAGAAGCCTATAGAAAAGGGAAAAATATCCCCTTGTATTTTGACAGGTATGAGGGTGAAAACGCATTATTTTCATATAAAGAGATTAAGACGGAAGTAGCTAAAGGAAAAACTTTGGTTGAGATAAAGGCATTATTTTCTGGAACGGATAGAGATTTTAATCAGACTCTTTTCGATGCATTATTCAACTCATTAGGAGAAACTATTGACACAGAAGAAAAGTATAATCTTGCAAAGCAACTTTTGCTTGCCAATAAAGAGTTAAAAGTAAGAGGAGGTTTAACAAAAGATCTTTTCAAGATGTCAACTCCTGCATTTCAAAAATTGTTTTGGGAAGAAGGCGTATTACCTTTTTTCTCAAATTTTGGTATAAGAAAACTTTGGTCTGAAGCGGATGAAGACGAGAAAGACTTGATTCTTCAGAGACTTGGCATCACCGTTCAACCCCATTACACCACAAGCGTAGAATGCTTCTTTGAACAAATAGGGGAAGAGGTCGTTAAAAATATCATATCAGCCAAGAAGTCTATCAAAATAGCTATGGCGTGGTTTACTAACTTCGATATATTTAGAGTTGTTAAGCACAAGCTCGAAAGCAGTGATGTGGATATTACACTCGTAACTAATAACGACCTAATCAATAATGGTGGATACTGTCTAAACCTAAATGAACTTATCGATGCCGGATTGAAGATGTATCTATATGAATATCCCGATATGCTTCATCACAAGTTCTGTATTATTGACGAAGAATTGGTAATGACGGGTTCATATAACTGGACATTCTTTTCGGAAGCTGTTAATCGTGAGAATATGCTCGTTATTAAAGGTGACAATATTATCGTAGAATCATTCATCAAAGAGTTTCAATATATCATAAGTGACCGTCCTGCTATTGATAAAATGCCAGAAGCAGTTCCAGACCGTCCAGAATATGACAGGAGTTCCTTCAAACAGTACATTTGTGAAGAACTTGTCATAAGGACTAGAAAACGCATAGGAAATGCTCGTGAAAATATAAACCGTGCTAAGTCTCTATCACCATCATATGTTTCAGTTGCGAGGGCTATACAAGATTTTAATATAACCCTTGATAATACTGCTATATCAACACAGGTTTTGGAGTCTGTCGCTGCCACAACTGCGATAGAAGAAAGAAGAGAACAAATTGCCTCTCATCAGTTACAGTTACAGCAATTAGATACTAAGAGAGAAACAATACAAACACAGCAACGAATTATTAGTCAGAGACAACAAGAAGTTCAAGCTCAAGCACAACAGATTGCCGATAATGAAGATATTTCAGAGAAAGACAGAAAAAATCTACAGGATAATGTTCGGCAACAAGAAGAACAACTATGCAAAGAAGAACAACAACTAAAAAATACATTGAATGAAGTTGAACAAGAATCAACGGGGTTAGAAAGAGCTGTTCAGCAAGCACAAGAAGAAATTATAACCATTCAGGAAACGGCTCAAACAGAAACACAGGGTGGAAGAGGGACATTGAAAATCAATCTAAAATGGAATACAACAGATGATTTAGATTTGCATGTTTTTGATCCATCAGGATTTGAGATTTATTATGGTCAAAAAGAACATGATTGTGATGGAGTAAAAGGACAATTGGATGTTGATGCCAATGCAAGTTCCCCATATACACGAACACCACAAGAAAATATTTTTTGGGAAGAAGGAAAAAATGCTCCAATAGGAAGATATAAAGTTCAGGTTGTATTATATAATAAAAGAGATAACGTCAACACAATTCCTTTTACCGTGACTATTTATCCTGATAAGGGAGAAACTAAAACATTTACAGGGAAGGTTGAAGTTGAGAAATCTGCGAAAGACATTGTCGATTTTGAATATTCAGAAAACGGCATATCATATATGTAATAGAATACACTATGACTGAAATCGAATTACAGCAATACCTGCTCCGCGAGTATCCACAGGAAAATGCTCGGTGTGAGTGGAAGGAATTTAAGAACTTGAAGAACTCATTCTGTGGGGACGAGAAGGATGATGTTATTTCCTACGTGTCGGCTATCGCCAACATGGAGGGTGGTTTTCTCGTGGTTGGTGTGCATGACAAGACACTGGAGATTGTCGGTACAGATACCTATAACTATGACCGTCAGAAGGCAATTCTTCGATTGACGGAACGTTGCACGAACCTGTCAAGCGAGGGCCTGGACATCGAGGAGTATATCACTGACGACACCAATAAGGTGGTGTGGGTGATTCATGTCCCTAAGCATCTGCCAAAGCGTCCTGTCTATGCCCACGACAAAGCATGGCAACGGATAGAGGACTCTTTGGTGGAGCTGACACAGGAACGATTGAATGCTATCTTGGATGAACCGTTGTTCTCAGATACCGACTGGTCGGCCGTAATCGTGCCCAATGCCACGATTGATGATTTGGATGAGGTGGCCATTGCCAAGGCAAAGGTGATGTTCAAGAAGGTACACAGTCGTATTCCTGCAGCAGAGGTTAATGCTTGGTCGGTAGAAGAGTTCCTGAGTAATGCCGGAGTAATGATTGATGGTGGAATCACTCGCGCCGCCATCATTCTGCTGGGTAAGCCTGTGTCAGTGTTCAAACTCCGTCCTGCCGTAGTGAGAGTTACTTGGTCGCTACGTGATGCACACGAAGATGTAATTGACTATGAGCATTTCACAGCCCCATTCATCTTGACGGTTGACCAGATACTTGCCAAAGTGCATAATCTGACGATGCGTGAGATGCCAGGCGGCACGATGTTCCCTGATGTAATGCAGCAATACGATGACTATTCCATGCGCGAAGTGCTTCATAACTGCATTGCACATCAGGACTATACCCTGCAAGAGAGAATCAATCTTGTGGAGAATCCTGGATTCCTGTATTATGCTAATGGCGGCAGCTTTATTCCTGGCTCCCTGCAAAAGGCTTTGGCTACACATGGGCCACAGCGTCACTACCGCAACGAGTGTCTTTGTAATGCGATGGTGAACTTCAATATGATTGACATCGTTGGTCGAGGTATCCGCAAGATATTCAATGAGCAGTGGAAACGCCACTTCCCCATGCCTGACTACGAGATTGATGCTGCCAATAAAGAGGTGGCAGTCCGTTTATATGGCAATGCAATCAATGAGAAGTACACTACACTCTTGAAAGAGAAGAAGGATCTGACTTTGGAGGATTGTATATTATTGGATGCCGTTCAGAAAGGACATCGAATCAATGAAGCTGATGCCAACAATTTGCTTAGTAGAGGATTAGTTGAAGGTGAATACCCAGACCTTACTATATCGTTGAGTATTGCAAGGCAAACAAAACAAGTTCCGGAGTATACAAGATTGAAAGGGCTTGAAAAGGACAAATTGAAGCAAATGGTTATACAATTCCTGCAAAACTCTGGAAGCGAAGGAGCACGCCGTGAATTTATATATAAATATCTCAAAGATGTGTTACCTTCCAATAAAACAGAAGAGCAGCAATTGCGTATCGTTGGGAGATTGTTGGTAGAAATGAACGAAGAAGGATTAATTGAAAAGGAAGGACTTAGATGGCTTGTAAGATGATACGATCCGACCAGATTCGCCTAATCCAACCGTCAATCCGACCGTTTTTGGCATCATCCGACCGAAATCCGACCGTTTTAATGGCATTCATCAGTTCATCCGACCAAAAATATTTTAAATAATGAGATAAAACAATTGAATTATGATATTTGGAAAGAAAATAAAAGAGCTCAGAGAAGAGCGAGGATTGCTGCAACGACAATTGTCTGCGGCATTAGAGATTGATACACCAATGTATAGTAAAATTGAGCGTGGAGAACGTAAGGCAAAACGTAGCCAAATTCCTATCATGGCCAAACTTTTCAATGTGGAAGAAAAGGAACTGCTCACCATCTGGTTAGCAGACAAGGTGCTTGACACAGTAGAAGATGCAAGTGAAGTGAAGAATGATGCTATCGCTTACGTTCAAAACGAGATTGAGAATGGATAGTGTCGGAGACGAAACTCACTGATTGTCTGAAAAATGCTATATTCTGCAAAGAGGTCTCCGACAAAAACCATCAAACATATGTCGGAGATGCTGTCGGAGAGCCAATGTTCCGTAGAACATGAAAATAAATAATAAGCAATCTACATTTTACAATAGAGTTTACATTATTTATCATTAATAAACGATTGAAATAGAATTGATCATGGCTTTTAATGATGACATAAAAACACTGATAGATGCTTCGGTTGATCAGCCTACTGAAGTTCAGATAGACCATATAGAGGAATGTGTGGTAATGATACATGATCATGTGACCAATGGCTATCAGCAAAGCCGTGAATGCCTTCAATTTTCTATCGGTCAATTGGAAAGAGTCCACAGGATTGCAGTGGTGAAAATGATATTCATGGCTATGGATTCAATAGACCTATTAGCCAGCAGGTTCTCTAAAACATCATCTCCTTCGACCACCTATTACGATGTAAATGTAGATGGGCAAGTGATAGACCAATTGATGGATCGAATAGGACCAGACATCAGCGGAAATGTAAATATGAGCCAGTTGAAACCGGAGATTAGTCATAAGTTGACGTTGGAAGAGCGGAAGTTGATGGCAAGTTATTGTGTAGAAACTGTACAGACGCTTGGACTTAGGGCTAATTGGGATGGAGACATCATAAATGGTCAAACCATGCTTATGACAATTATGTACTCCATCTGTAAGCATGATAACGTAATGGACTTCTTTTTCAATTGGGCTAATAATATATCAGACAGGCTCAACACTTCCAGCCAATATCAGTTAGCCAGAGATTTTGCTGAAAGTCTGATGATGATAGGACATCAAGAGGGGATGATTGCTGAATGTTATTATGATGCATCGAGAGCTTATATAGGCGCGAGACATGTATTGGGAGGATTGCTGTATTTAAACATATCTCTTCTTGATTTGCAGAAAAGAACCATAGTACGAAAAGAATTGGCTTTTGATATTATATGGCAGATGTTAAAAATAATGCGTGATGCCCATTTCCATAATCAAAGTTTTGTCGACAAACTGCTGAAAATGTATGATGGGCTTGGTATGGATGAATACAAGACCTTATCAGTATATCAAACAGCATTTGGGGCAGGCTTATATGGTGAAATAGAAGAGACTGCAAAGCGTGTTGAAGCGTTCCTATGCGATAAAAGAGATATGATATTTAGTTATATAGAGCATAGTGCAGCGCCTTGGTATTCACTCATCAGATCCCTACGTCAAAATGGTGCTAAAGGAGATTATCTTGTGATGGATTCGTTTGAAGGAATGATGAAAGCCATCCTGCTACAGAATGGGAATGAGAAAATGGTAAAGTTCTATGACGAGAATGAGGACAAGAGCGCACTTTTGATGGAAGAGCTTGCTAAATTGGAAACGACACGTAACTCAGAAGATATCGGCCAAGACAGTTATAAGGCTTTGGTGCTGGCGAAGGATGTGATAGAAAAAGCCGTTGCAGATAGTAAACCAGCAGACTTTATATTGGCGATGAGACCGAAATCTGACTTCTCATTTGCAATGACTGACAAGAAACTTGAAAGTGACTTCAAAAAAGTGGATGTAGTTGACCCCAAAGCAGAAGAATGCGATTTACCATACGGTGAAATAGACAGTTTAGCGTGGCTATTGCAGACGGAGAAGAGTGACTGCGTGATGTGGATAGGAAAAGGCAACAGCAATGTGTTCCGTATGACACTGCTCGGAAATATGTATAAGTTTGACGAACTGCCAGCAATCAGTACGGTCGATGCCGATAAATTACAGAAATGGACCATCAGTAAGCTGGTATTCAGTCAAACCGAACGAGACAGAAGTGATACTATCTATACAAAGAATGAACTGGAGCTTAAGTCAGAAGCAGAGCAGATATATCTGCAAATGAAGGATTGCACTATTGCTGTGCCAAACATTGTAAATAGGATATTCTTCGTCAAGGATATGGCGCTCTCGGCCATTCCACACCAGTTGATGATAGACGAAAGAACAGGAAAGTTTGTTGGGGAATCGCGCCCATCTGCTAATGTTATTTCAACGGAGTTCCTGATAAAAAGCAATTTTAATGATCCTTTGCCAAAGGGTTATAATAAGTCCTATTGGAGTCCATTGAACAAGGAAGCCACATTTTGGGGCATCAAAGAAGGACTGAAACAGGTGTTTGAAGATTACCAGTTTGATGTGGATGATAATGATGAACCAGCAGTGCCGTTACATGCAGATTTGAATATTGTATGCGCCCATGGTGCAGACAATATCAGCGATTCGGAGTGGTTCTATGCAGGTGGAACGCCTATTGTCAATTCAAAAAGAGCAATAGGGCCAGGGAAGGTGCTGGTGTTGTTTGTCTGCCATTCAGGTAGCATTACCCATCAGTATTACGACCACACAATGCATACTATCATAAAACGATATTTGCGAATGGGGTATAGTTCGGTAGTTGCGCCAATGTGGAGTCTAAATACCGAAATTACTAAGATATGGTTACCTGTGTTTATGGAGAATGTTGATGCTGGTGGATATGTGGTGGATGCTGTTTTCCAAGCCAATATGGAGGTGAAGAAACAGTTTATTACGCCGTCTGCGTGGGCATGTCTGCATCTGTTTGGGAATCCATATATGAAGATAGCGGATAAGCCGATATTATTTGTTGAGTAGAAGAGTTTATGTTAGATTACGACTTCAAAATATTACAGCCTAGTGAATTTGAATGTTTTTCACGTGACTTATTACAAGCTCGTGAAGATATTTTTATAGAGAGTTTTGCTGATGGGCGGGACAAAGGCATTGACTTGCGCTTTGCCTATAGCAAGGACAAAACCTGTATTGTGCAATGTAAACGCTATAAGGAGTGGAAGGAACTGAAAAGAAAACTGAAGGAAGAAGTTGAGAAGGTTAAACGATTATCCCCCCAACGATATATACTAACGACATCTGTAGATTTGACGGTGAAGCAGAAGGATGAGGTGCTTGCCATGTTTAATCCATTTATTTTGAATGGTATGGATGTTCTTGGCAAAAAGGATTTGAATAATCTGTTAGAGCAGAATCCTGAGATAGAGAAAAACTATCACAAACTGTGGCTGGCAAGTACAAACATATTGAACACAATTATCAACAGAGCTACGCTGAATTGGTCATCATTTGAATTGGAAAAGATAGAAAAAGACATTAGACTTTATGTTGAAAATGAGAGCCTGAACAAGGCACTTGACGTATTAAAAGAAAACCATTATGTGGTTATTTCTGGTATTCCAGGTATAGGAAAAACGACACTTGCAAGAATGTTAGTTTATACGATGCTGGCACGGGGATATGTGGAGTTTGTGTATGTTGATGACATGGATACTGCTGCCAAGATGTTCAGTAAGGAGAAACGACAGATATTCTTCTTTGATGATTTCTTGGGAGCCAATTCTTTCGTTCAGCAGTCTGTCAGTTTTGAGAACAAACTCATTACGTTTATAGATAAAGTCAGGAACAGTAAGCACACGTTGTTTATCCTATCAACCCGCGAGTATGTGTTGTCGGAAGCCATGGCACATTATGAAAAGTTGTCAATGAGCAATATCGACATTGCAAAATGTACAATAGAACTAGAATACTACACGAAGACCATCAGAGCCAAAATATTGTATAACCATTTGGCAGAAGCGAATATACCGCCAGAATACATAAATGTGTTTATAGATAAGCGAGGGTATATGACTATCATCAACCATCAGAATTTCAATCCACGAGTCATAGAATCGATTATCAAGGAGCAGATATGGGAAACCATAGATTCCAATGATTTTGCAAACAAGGTAAAGGAATTCTTTGATAACCCGATTAGCGTATGGCAGTTTGCTTTTGAAAAACTGGATGTTGAGACGAGATATACCCTGCTTGTGCTTGGAACGATGGGAGACCACGTAAGATTGGATGACTTTCAGGAGGGATATAGGCAGTTCTGTACATTATCCAGTCAGGACGTGGGGCTGAAATATGATGATGTCAAGTGGAGGCAGTCGCTGAAAGTACTGATGAACTGTTTTTTGAAGATAGATAACCGCAATGGCAGCAAACTGGTGACGATGTATAACCCATCAATAGCAGACTTCATCGTGTTTTATCTTAACCAGAATACGACAACGGCCTTGCAGATTATCAGAGGCGCTTGCTTTATAGAGCAATTGTATAAAGTGTTCTCTGACAATCGGGATTTTGCTGTACGGAAGAACCTTGTGTATGTTGACGAAGATTCGTTCCCTGTGATAGAAACCGCGTTTAAAAGGATATGGAATGAGCGAAGAACATGTCAGTTGAAGGATCGTATCTTTTATGATGCGGAAAGGGATGATTTCGTAGAGACACGAATATTATATGACTTCAAAAAAAATTATCCATTTTTCTGCAAGCAATATAATGGTTTTGCAGAGGAACTGTACAATGCGGACGAGTTGACATGGCAAACTGTAAAACTAAAACACAGAATCGGACTGATGAATCTGTTGGATTGGAACTATATGTTCAGGGGAGCAGAAGGGTATATTCCAACAATCATAGAGAACGAAACACTTGATACGGATGAATGGATAGAGTTGGTGGAAACTGTAAAAGAGTTGAACGTGGAAGACGAAGTGCTAAACAATTCATTTTATGATAAGCTTGATGATGATCTGAAATCAGAAATCAGTTGTTTTTCAGACCAAAGTGAATGTGATGAGGAATTAAAGAAAGTGGAATCGCTTAAAGAACTGTTGCCAAACAGGAAATGGTATGATGTTTATGGTGAGATTGATGGTGCTGAGAAACGTATCAAAGAAGAGGAGGATGAAGCTGATTATTATGATGATTACGAGCAATGGCGGTCACAGTCTGAAAAAGAAGATGCCCAAATAGATGAAATGTTCGGGGCTTTGAGATGGAATTGAATAACTAATGTAGACGATAATTCATCACCATGCAAACCTGTTGGATACGCAAGGGTATAAAACAACTATGTCTTTATATTGTAGCCCGATACGTTTTTTTTACACTCTCCATAAGAACGAACCTAAGTTCAAGATAGAAGTGCAAAATCCGTAGTGTGGCGCAAGCCTTAAAATCATGAAAAACACTGCGGAGGTTTGCCTGAGCGGCAGGAGGCGCAAAGCCTCCTAAGAGCGGATCTGAGGAAGAG
>Ga0247608_10000408_pt1 | contig 71049 bp, 45 predicted proteins | sample 176DNAGHGlowgp2_FD_193490 | JGI IMG/M metagenome (GOLD analysis project Ga0247608, IMG submission 193490) | Sheep rumen microbial communities from Palmerston North, Manawatu-Wanganui, New Zealand - 1766 DNA GHGlow gp2 | ecosystem: Host-associated > Mammals > Digestive system > Stomach > Rumen ... | reverse complement strand
ATCTTCATATCAAACAGGGTAAGGTCCACCGTACTTCCGCGGCTGTGGCTTGAACGCTTTGCGATGTATCCCCTGTTAAAAAGCTCCTGCTTCTCAAGCCCGGGATAGAAATACTGCTTCATCCTTATGTCCTGATCCTCTATTCCCCAGAAGATAAAATGCTTCACCGCGGTAACAGGCCGGTATGCATCATATATCTTCAGGCGGTAACCCTTGACCATCATTTCATTGTTTACCGCAAGCAGCGCCCGTGCCGCCTCCTTCGTAAGAAGGGCTATGGGTTCTTCATATCCGTTGATCCTGTCCCCCACAAAATTAAAAGTTGAAAAATATCTTATCTCCTGTATGATATGCGGTATATGATCCGAAAGCAGGACAAAATCCGCCGCATCCAGTTCCGGTATTTTCCGACCCATTCCTATACCCTCCCCTTTTCAGATTATAAGAGCCACTGTCCAAAGGCATTTCTGCCGCCGGCTGATGATACGCAGCACGCACATTACGTGTGCAATGTGTTACAGAAACATTATATCCGATATCAGCCCCGTAAACAAGTCGGGAACGGTCTTTAGCACGCTAAAAACCGTCCCCTTTCTGTCACTCTGCATTTTTCAGTGCTTCTTCCATCGGGATCCTTTTTATCCTCAGGAAATCCAGGAGCATGACCACCAAATATGCTCCAAAGGTGATACCAATGATACACAGATAATCGGAGACCCCGAAATGTACCGGCAGCCAGCCGTCCATGGTATTCATGTAAGCCACCCAGATCGCACCCAGTCCCCAGACTCCCACAAAGGCCGTGATCACTGCGGAAAGCAGTACGAACCAGGTTGTCGTTATCAGATACAGTGAGCCGATCTCCCTATTTTCATATCCGAGGATCTTCACCATGGAAATGGCATTTTCATTACGTTCGACAATAACCTTCGTCAGCATATATATCAGGATCAGCGCCAGCACAAAGCACACTACCTGGAATATCTTCATATAGTCGCCCATGGAATGCTTCAGCTGTCTGGATATCTTCATAACATCCTCAAGAGTAACGGATGCCGCAATATTTTTCTCCTCTATATCTTTGATCTCCTCATTGGACATATATCCGCTGAAGGAATTCTTCCTGAGACCGAATACGCTGTTAAAAGCCTCCCGCGGCATTACGACTATCAGTCCGCCAGTATAATCCGTTATCCCCGTCACATTAAATGTATACAGCTCTGAGGCAAAACGTTTTTTAAGCGTAATGGTGTCTCCGACCTTAAGCCTGAATTTATCCCTGTAGGCGGATGATACAAAAACCTCGCCCTTCTTCATACCCTTATCGATATGAAGATATGCACTGTCATCCTGAACTCCGTATACCGTTATGGATTCTCCCTCGCGGGAACCGTCGGTGGTAATAAGCTCCGTAACGCTGTACTTTTCAGCCCCCGGAACCGAGGTCGTTATCTCATTTCCGTCCCCATCCTCCGTAGTCTTCAGAATATACTGATAGTTGCAGAACATCTCATCCGCCACGGAATCCGTGTAACTGTTCAGGGTTGACGGAAAGCCGAAGGAAAAGGCCAGAAGTATCATGACAAAAGCAAGTCCGAAGAAGAGCACCAGATAACTCGGAATATTCTGAAGCAGAACCCTCAGCCTGAAACGTGCGAAAAAAGAAACCTTCGGCAGCCGGACGGCCTTCTTTCTCTTTGTACTTCTGAGATCGTGCCTGAGGAATTTCAGGGGAGAGAATCTCATGCTTCTCCGTATTACGGCCCATGTAACAAGTATCATTATGGCAACGGGCACAAGGGTGGTGCGGATGAAAGCCTCGGGGTTCCATACGGTCACATAGGCCGGAAGGCTGTAGCTGTTGTAGTACATGCCTACAACGATATATTTAAAGGCCGTATAACCCAGAACATTTCCCACGATGGATGAAATGAGCGTCACCACCACAGGTGCGGAAATATAATGCCTTACCATTTCCGATTTTGTATAGCCTGACGCCCTCAGGGTACCGATGGCCGATGCTTCCTTTGTGATCGTACTGCTTATTGTCACGCCGAAGATAAAGGCTATCATAACGATCAGAATGTACAGCAGGATGCCCGCCATAACTTCGTCTCCGCTTAGGTCATCCCTCGCAAAGCTGACCGCCTTGTTGGCGTAGCGCGGTACATAATCCTTCAGCTCATTTTCATTGACAACACTCTGTGTAACCAGCGCTGTCATGAAATTATCCGAAAGTATTCTTTCCTTTGCTTCCCGGTCTTCGCGGGATGCGGCGGGATCTATGGCATGTTCGCCCAGCTTTTCATTGTCATACATCCATGCATAATTATAGTGCACACCCGCGTCAAAGCTGTCAAACGCCTCCTCTGTCACATAACCCATATCAAATGCCAGCGCATCAAACATGGAATCCGTATTCTTATCATAAAGTGTTGAATAGTTTACACCGGCTATCAGTCCCGATACCGTGAAGTATTTATCCCGTATCCGCAGCTTGTCGCCCACCTTTATTCCGTTATTATAGGCATGCATGCGGTCAATGGCTACTTCTGTTTCGTTTGCGGGAAGCGAGCCTTCCATAATGCAACACAGGTCAATATCCGACGGTATCTTATATACACGGATCTTCGCATCTTTTTTTCCATCCTTATCCGTATCCTGCTCAAGGTCCTTATAGAAAAGCTCGTAGAGTGTAACGGGTACCGGGAAGAACTCCTCCTCAGCCTTCTTTTCCTCAGCTGTTTTCTTTGCTTCTTCCTCATCCTTACGCTTCTGGATCTCCTTATCCGCTTCTTCGTAAGCTTCCTTTCGGGCTTTCTCTACCGTGTCACGGAACTCTTCGGATTCCAGGGCCTTCTTCTCCAGTTCCTCCCGGGATCTTTCCTCTATCTCGCTGTCGATCTCCTTCCTGGCGGTCTCAGCGGCATAAGCCCAGATGTCTGCCTTCTGTCCCGAAGCGACAGCATTCAGCAGTTCCTCATCCGGAAGTGTGTTCAGTTCAAAATGTCCATACTCCAGTTTATAATCCAAAACCCCGTCATCTATCGCCTTAAGCATACTGCTGTTTGCAACATACATACCGGATACAAATCCGATGGTGATGGCAAGGAGAAGGAAGAGTACCAGGTATTTTCTCCAGTCCCCCACCAGCTCCCGCATCACACGTTTTGAAAGAGGGTTTATTATCTTCTTCTTTTTATCCATGATCTTGTCCTTATTGATTCATATCAATTATTATTTACCGGATATCTTCCGAACCGGCGGTATACTTATCTTCTGCCGGTTTTACCAATCGAGTTCCATAGCCGGGATCTTATTCTCGTTCACATTATTATGTCTCACCACGCCGTCCCTGAGCTTGATAACATGATCTGCCATATGGCGGATGGCTTCGTTATGGGTTACCATTATTATTGTATTTCCGTACTTTTGATTAACTTCCTCGATAAGCTTCAGTATCTCCTTGCTGGTGTTGTAATCCAAAGCGCCTGTGGGCTCGTCGCAGAGCAGGATGTCCGGATTCTTCACGATAGCTCTTCCTATTGACACACGCTGCTGCTGTCCGCCGGAAAGCTGGTTGGGAAGCTTGTGACGATGCTCGTAAAGCCCCAGTGTCTTAAGCAGTTCATCGATCTCCAGCGGAGCATCCGAAAGGTAAGCTCCTACCTCCACATTTTCCTTTACGTTAAGATTCGGGATCAGATTGTACATCTGGAACACATATCCCAGATGCTTACGACGGTATCTTGTAAGTCCTTTCTCCCCCATATCCTCCAGCTTGTCACCGTTGATGGAGATATACCCGCTGTCCGGATTGTCAATACCGCCGATAATGTTCAGCAGTGTAGACTTTCCCGAACCGGAGGGTCCCAGCAGTACACAGAATTCGCCCTTCGCCACCGAGAAATTCATCCCTCTCAGAACCTCCTGCCGGGTATCCCCCGAACCATAGCCCTTCTTCAGGTCAACGATCTCCAGAAATTTTAATTCTTCCTCTGACATTTTCTCCTCCTGACCGCACTTTACATACAGTACCTGACTGTTATGATTTTTACATTTTACCACGCCTTTGAGAAATGTGTTAGTTGTTTCTAACTTTTCTCCACATTGACTAATTTAGAATGTATAAACGCGATTTCTTTGTGCAATTTGAATGTTCGTATGTTCATCTGTTCATACGTTCACGCATAATATACATCCTGCCGCCCTGTCTGTCAAGTACTTTATAGATCCGATGAGAAATATTGTTCTTTTGATACGATGAGAAATTGTGTTTTATGATGCCGGGGTCAAAAGGTATTTTGCCCCCAGCTGGGTTTGCATAAAGAAAACGTTTTCAAAATATACAAAAGTATGTTAGAATAGGATCAGCATTGTAAACGTTTGCAAAATCAGATAAGAAGGAGGACTGCAGTTAATGACTATTTATGAAGGTAAGGCGGTATTTGAGGGTGTTGCGATCGGTAAGCTTTCGGTTTACAGGAAAAATGAGCAGACTGTAAAAAGGGAAAAGATAGAAGACGTTGATGCTGAAAAGGCTCGTTATGCGGCTGCAAGAGAGGCAGCCATAGAACAGCTTCAGGCGCTCCATGAAAAAGCAGTAAAAGAGGTTGGTGAAGCAAGTGCGGAGATCTTCGAAGCGCACCAGCTGATGGTGGATGACGAGGATTATATAGAATCCGTTGAATCCATCATCGAATCCCAGACTGTAAATGCTGAATTTGCGGTGGCACAGACCAGTGAGAATTTCCAGAAGATGTTCCTGGACATGGAGGACGAATACTTCAGAGGAAGAGCTGCCGATATCAAGGATATTTCGGAGCGGCTTATTTCAATACTTCAGGGCGCAGGCGGGGCGGCATCGAATCCGATGAACCCGTGATCGTCGTAGCGGATGATCTGGCTCCCTCGGAAACCGTGCAGATGGATAAGGACAAGATACTCTCCTTTGTCACCGTACACGGCTCGGCAAATTCACACACATCCATACTGGCAAAGACCATGGCCATCCCGGCGCTCATCACCTGTCCGGTGCCCCTCAGCGATGAGGTGGACGGACTTCTTGCCGTTGTTGACGGCTACGAAGGTAAGCTTTATGTGGATCCTACGCCCGAAGTGCTTGCGGATAAGCGCAGGGCCGCTGCTGCCGAGCTTGAAAAAAAGCAGCTTCTCGAGCAGCTGAAGGGTAAGGAAAATGTCACCCTCGACGGTCAGAAGATCAACCTCTATGCAAATATCGGAAATACTAAGGATCTTGCTCTTGTCATGAAAAATGATGCCGGCGGTATCGGACTCTTCCGCTCGGAATTCATTTATCTAGGTTCAGAGGATTATCCTACCGAGGAGGAACAGTTCCAGATCTATAAGCAGGTTGCACAGACCATGGCCGGCAAGAAAGTCATAATCCGCACTCTCGACATAGGTGCCGACAAACAGGCTGATTATTTCAAGCTTCCCGCTGAGGAAAATCCCGCACTCGGCCTCAGGGCCATCCGCATATGCCTTACCCGTCCCGAGATCTTCAAGACCCAGCTCCGGGCGCTGCTCAGAGCATCGGCCTTCGGTAAGGTATCCATCATGTTCCCGATGATCATTTCAGTGGATGAGGTTCTTGAGATCAAGAAGATAGTTGCCGAAGTAAAGGGCGAACTTGATGAAAAGGGTATTCCCTATGACAAGGATATCGAACTGGGTATCATGATAGAGACGCCTGCTTCTGTCATCATGGCGGAAGAACTGGCCAAAGAAGTGGATTTCTTCAGTATCGGAACGAACGATCTGACCCAGTATACCCTCGCCATCGACCGTCAGAACCAGTCCCTTGACAGATTCTATGACGCACACCATCCCGCTATCCTCCGTATGCTGAAGATGGTTGTGGATGCAGCTCATAAATATGGCAAATGGGCCGGAATATGCGGTGAACTGGGAGCAGACCTCAGCCTGACTAAGGAATTCCTGGCGATGGGCTTCGATGAGCTTTCCGTATCTCCGGGACGCATTCTTTCCATCAGAAAGATAGTAAGAGAGACCGATGTGACTGCATATAAGCAGGGCAAATAACGAAACTCCCGGGCGGTATTCGGGGACGGTTCTTATCGTTCCGGCAGCAGCATAATGGGGACGGTTCTTATCGTTCCGGCACTTAGGCTATTATGTCGGATTGATATGAACCGTCCCCACTCTTATCGCATTAGTCTGCGTATTTCTTCTCCGCCTGCCAGACCTTTGGTAAAGGCACTGGCACTGCCGGCGGCAAGTCCAAGCCTGAGGGCATATTCCGGATCACCGCTTTCGGCACATCCCGCCAGAAAGCCCGCAACCATGGAATCACCCGAGCCCACGGCATTTATCACCTTTCCCTCCGGAGCAGGCGATACATACACCCCGCCCTTCCCGGTCAGCAGAACGGCCCCATCCTTTGCCATGGAGCAAAGGATATTCTCCGCTCCCTTCTCCTGAAGCTTCCTCATTAGGGATATGACTGTCGGATAACCCGATCTTTTCTCCTCTTCCATCCTGTCTGCAAGTTCCACTCCGAAGAGTTCACCCAGCTCATGGTGGTTCGGTTTTATCAGGAAGGGATGGTATTTCAGCGTATCCAGGAGCAGCTCCTTAGTTGCATCCACCACGATCCGCACCCCTTTCCCCGAAATACGTTCAAGTATGTCACTGTAGATCGTAGCCGGAAGGGTCCCGGGGACCGTACCCGCAAGTACCAGCGTGTCATCCTTCCCCATTTCCTCCAGCTTCTTCATAAGTATCTCAAGCTTCTCCGCCGGGATCTCCGGTCCCATGCCGTTTATCTCCGTACCTTCACCGACGCCCGCGTCATCCTCATCACTCAGCTTAAGATTCAGCCTGGAGCAGCCCTGTTCAACCGTGATCGCTTCAACCTCTACTCCCCGCTCCGTAAGCAGCCTTTCGATCTCCCGTCCGACAAATCCCGCAGTAAAGCATATCGCACGGCACGGTATCCCCAGATTTGAGAGCACGATAGATACATTTATACCTTTACCTCCGGGCAGCATCAGTTCGCCGGTGGTACGGTTTGTTTTGCCGACACGAAAATCCCGTACGGACACAAAGTAATCCAATGACGGATTGAGCGTTACTGTTATTATCATACTTACTTCTCCATTTCACGGCTCCCGGATCTGTTGAAGCGGTCTTTTTCCGGAGCTGTTTCAGAATTCGTTCAGGGTTCTGTTTCAGAATTTGTTCAGGGATCCGATATCATATCCATCCCGGCAGCTTCTTCGTGACCTATCCCAGCATCTTCTTCAGATATTTTCCCGTATACGAACCTTTTACCTTTGCGACCTGCTCCGGTGTTCCCTTCGCGATCACGGTCCCGCCGGCATCACCGCCCTCAGGCCCCATGTCAATAATATAATCCGCCTGCTTTATCACATCCAGATTATGTTCGATCACTACCACCGTATTTCCGCCGTCCGCCAGCCGCTGCAATATATCCAGCAGCTTCTGCACATCGGCAAAATGCAGTCCTGTGGTAGGCTCATCAAGTATATAAATGGTCCGCCCCGTACTTCTTCTGGAAAGTTCCGCAGCAAGCTTGATTCTCTGCGCCTCTCCGCCGGAAAGAGTGGTCGAGGGCTGTCCCAGCTTTATATAGCCGAGTCCCACATCCCTCAGGGTTTCCATTTTCCTCTTTATGGAAGGAACAGCATCGAAGAAATCACAGGCTTCATCCACAGTCATATCCAGCACTTCATAGATATTCTTACCCTTATAATGCACCTCCAGCGTTTCCCGGTTATATCTCTTTCCGCCGCACACCTCGCAGGGCACATATATATCCGGAAGGAAATGCATTTCTATCTTGATGATACCGTCGCCCTTGCAGGCCTCGCAGCGCCCGCCGGCAACATTAAAGGAAAAACGTCCCTTGCTGTATCCGAAGGTCTTCGCATCCCTGGTGTTTGCGAAGAGATCACGTATCTGGTCAAAGACACCCGTGTAGGTCGCCGGATTCGATCTCGGCGTCCTCCCTATGGGTGACTGATCGATATCGATAACCTTATCCAGCACATCATAGCCCTCAATGGTATCATGTTTTCCGGGCTTGACCCTTGCCCGGTTAAGATCCCGAAGCAGTCTTTTCTTCAGTACCTCATTTATGAGAGAACTCTTTCCGGAACCCGAAACTCCCGTGATACATGTAAAAATACCCAGCGGTATTTCAACATCGATATTCTTCAGGTTATTCTGTCTTGCGCCGCGGATCTTAAGCCATCCAACGGGTTCACGCCTTTCCTCCGGCACCGGGATCACCAGCTTTCCGGACAGATACTGACCCGTAACCGACTCACTGCATTTCATGATGTCCTCAGCCGTACCCGTGGCCACGATCTCGCCGCCGTGTACACCGGCCCCCGGCCCCACATCCACTATATAATCCGCGGAACGCATGGTATCCTCATCATGCTCCACCACGATCAGTGTATTTCCCAGATCACGGAGATTCTTAAGTGATGCTATCAGCTTGTCATTATCCCGCTGATGCAGCCCGATACTCGGTTCATCCAGGATATATGATACTCCCACAAGGCCGGAACCGATCTGGGTCGCAAGACGGATACGCTGGGCCTCACCACCCGAAAGCGTACCTGTTGCCCGGCTGAGAGTCAGGTAATTCAGTCCCACATCTGTCATAAAGGAAAGCCTTGCCCCTATCTCCCTCAGGATCTGTTCACCTATCATGGTCTGTCTGTCGGTAAGCTCGGTATCCTTCAGATAATCTCTCAGCTTTTCTACGGATAATTCGGTCACGTCGAAAATATTCTTATCACCTATGGTCACTGCCAGAGATGAAGGCTTAAGCCTCTTCCCGCCGCAGGCCTCACAGGGGATCGCCGTCATGTATTCCTCATATTCTGCCCGCATGGCTTCGGAGGCGGTCTCCTTATAACGCTGCTGGCAGTTCTTTACCAGGCCTTCAAATGAATAATAAAATACACTTTTTCTGGAACGCTGGCTGTCATAGTAAACCTTTACTCTCTGTCCCTTCGTGCCGTTCAGTATAACATCCTTTGCTTTATCTGAGAGATCCCGCCAGGGTGTGTCCAGGGAAAACCCGTATTCCTTTGCCAGTGCTTCCAGCATGGCGTGGCCATAGCTCTTCTTATCCCCGCTGCTCTGCCATCCTATCACCGCAATGGCTCCCTCGTTCAGACTTCTGGTCTTATCCGGTATCATCAGATCCGGATCGAACTCCTGCCTGAAGCCAAGACCCGTACACACGGGGCACGCTCCGAAGGGATTGTTGAAGGAGAACGAACGCGGCTCGATCTCATCTATGGATATTCCGCAATCCGGACAGGAGAAGCTGTCGGAATAGGTCAGCTGCTCTCCGCCGATCACATCGATCTTTACGGTGCCCTCCGCCTGCTTCAGGGCGGTTTCCAGAGATCCTGCAAGACGGAGCTCTATTCCTTCCTTCATCACCAGACGGTCGATAACGATATCTATGTTATGCTTTTTGTTTTTATCCAGCTTGATCTCTTCCTCAAGCGAATACTCACTGCCGTCGATCACCGCACGTACAAAGCCGCTTCTTTTTGCGGCAGCCAGCAGTTTCTCATGTTCACCCTTTCTGCCCCTTACCACCGGAGCCATCACCTGGAATCTTGTCTTCTCCGGCAGAGTCATGATGCTGTCCACCATCTGATCCACGGTCTGCCTCTCTATGACCTTTCCGCATTTCGGGCAGTGCGGAACACCTATCCTGGCAAAGAGGAGCCGCAGATAATCATAGATCTCCGTCACTGTTCCCACAGTGGAACGGGGGTTTCTGTTGGTGGACTTCTGATCTATGGAAATGGCCGGTGAAAGCCCGTCTATCTTATCAACATCCGGCTTGTCAGCCTGTCCCAGAAACATTCTCGCATAGGAAGAAAGAGACTCCACGTAACGTCTCTGTCCCTCTGCATATATCGTATCAAAAGCCAGGGAAGATTTACCCGAGCCTGAAAGTCCGGTGAATACCACAAACTGATTTCTCGGGATCTTAACCGTAACATTTTTCAGATTATGCTCTCTCGCCCCCTGGACGGTTATGTATTTGATGTCTTTCATAGTTGTTTTCCTTTTTCCTGCTCTGCCGGAAAGAATCCGCCGCCGGGTCACCTGAACTTATCCCTCATGATCCCTGAGTGTCCCTTCATCATCCCGGCCTTATCCCTCATGATCCCTGAGCGTCTCCTTCAGCAGCTTGATCTCATCACGGAGCTCCGCTGCAAGCTCGAAGTTCAGCTCTGCCGCCTCCCTGTTCATCTTTCTGGTCAGGCGGTCTATCTCCTTCTTAAGATCCTTCCTTGACATCAGCTCGGGATCTTCCTTCGTATGACGTCTCTTCTTTCCTGCCGCTGCCTCTTCATCTTCGATCTCGGTGGAAATAAGCTCCCTCACCGCTTTTCTTATGCTCTGCGGCGTGATACCGTTTTTCTCGTTATATTCCTGCTGCAGCTTTCTTCTGCGGTTTGTTTCGTCTATCGCATATTTCATGGAATCGGTTATGGTATCGGCGTACATTATTACATGACCGTCCACATTTCTTGCCGCACGTCCTATGGTCTGAACCAGTGATGTGCCCGAACGAAGGAAGCCCTCCTTATCGGCGTCAAGTATCGCAACCAGCGTGATCTCCGGTATATCGAGGCCCTCACGCAGCAGGTTGATGCCTACCAGCACATCGAATACACCCATTCTGAGATCCCGTACTATCTCTGTTCTTTCCAGTGTATCGATGTCCGAATGAAGATACTTCACCTTCACATCCATACCTCTGAGATACTCCGTCAGCTGCTCTGCCATCCGCTTTGTAAGCGTCGTCACAAGTATCTTATGTCCCTGTTCGGTCTCTTTTCTTATCTCGGCATAAAGATCGTCTATCTGTCCTTCAACGTGACGTACATCGATGGCGGGATCCAGCAGACCCGTGGGTCTTATGATCTGCTCTGCCCTCAGTTCCTCCTGCTCCGCTTCATACGGTCCCGGAGTTGCGGACACATAAAGCGCCCTGTCGATCCTTTCCTCAAATTCATCGAAATTCAGCGGGCGGTTATCCATGGCCGAAGGCAGCCTGAATCCAAAGTCGATAAGAGTCTGCTTCCTCGCCTTATTTCCGCCGAACATTCCCCTCACCTGTGGAAGCGTGATGTGGGACTCATCCACTATGAGCAGATAATCATCTCCGAAGAAATCCATCAGAGTGTCCGGCGGATCTCCCGGCTTTCCGCCTGCAAGAATGCGCGTATAATTCTCGATACCGGAGCAGAATCCGGCCTCGCGAAGCATTTCCACATCAAATTCGGTCCTCTCACGTATCCTCTGCGCCTCCAGCAGCTTGTCGTGAGCCTTGAACCAGGCCACTCTATCCTCAAGCTCCTCCTCTATCTCCCTAAGCGCTCTTTCCTTCTTCTCATGCGCGATCACATAATAGGACGCAGGAAAAATGCAGGAAAAGTTCACATTTCGCTTAACCTCTCCCGTCACCGGATCAAACTCGGCGATCCTGTCTATCTCATCGCCGAAGAATTCGATCCTTAAAGCCTCTTCGTTCTTATTAGCCGGAATGATATCCAGCACATCTCCCTTTACGCGAAATGTACTGCGCTTAAAATCCATCTCATTCCGTGTATACTGCATATCGATCAGTCTTCCGATCAGCTCATCCCTGTCCATCTGCATGCCGGGGCGAAGAGAGATCATCATGGCCTTATAATCCTCGGGATTTCCTATACCGTAAATGCAGGAAACCGACGCCACCACGATGACATCCTTCCTCTCGATCAATGCCGCCGTTGCACTGTGGCGCAGCTTGTCGATCTCATCATTTACGGAAGAATCCTTTGCGATATAGGTATCGCTGGAGGGCACATATGCCTCAGGCTGGTAATAATCATAATAAGACACAAAATACTCCACCGCATTTTCGGGGAAGAAGGCCTTCATCTCCCCGTAAAGCTGGGCAGCAAGAGTCTTGTTGTGTGAAATGATCAGCGTCGGCTTACCCAGAGCCTTTATCACATTGGCCATGGTAAAGGTCTTACCGGAACCGGTCACACCCATCAGCGTCTGTCTTTTATTCCCGTCACGAAAGCCCCGGACCAGTGTATCTATGGCCTGGGGCTGATCGCCTGTGGGTTCATATTCAGAATGTAAGATAAATTCCATATTATTCTCCCAGATTGCATACATATACTGCCGCGGAAAGCTTGGGCATCACGATCGACATCTGATTATTCTGGGTTATGACGGTCTGGGAGCCTGTTTCATAGCCCTCCTCGGTGGTCAGCATGATGCGCCGCATGGTGCGGTTGTTTGGAACGCCGAGATGCCTTATATGGAGATTCAGCTTTTTATCGGCGTAATCATTGTTGATCACTATCGCAACCGCCTGGTCCCTGGTAAACCGCCCATAGGAGATACAGCGGTATTCACTGTGAAGCAGAACTATCGAGCCTTTGATGAGGGCTTTATAATTCTTATGGATCCTGATCATATCCTTATGGAACTGAATAAGCTCATGATCCTCATTTCCCCAGGGATAGGTCCGTCTTGAATCGGGATCTGTCCATCCTGCCACCCCTGCCTCATCACCGTAATAAATGGTCGGCGCGCCGGGCCAGGTCATCTGAAACACAACGGCCATACGGAATACGCCCTTGCTCACATCTTCATTTGCAGCCTCGGGGCCCAGCGTATGGATACGTCCTACCCTGCGGTTCGTACGCGTAAGGAAACGTGAGTGATCATGATTGGACAGCTCATTCATGGCTGTCATCAGAGAGCCGTTCATAAATGTTGACATGTAATGCCGCATGGATCCCACAAACATGTCCGCATTTCCCAGGAAATCTCCGCGGAACTCATCGCTGTGTTTCTCGACGCCCGTCAGGAACCAGGTGATGGGCTCCATAAATGCACTATAGTTCATTACCGTATCCCACTGGTCTCCCATCAGCCATGCCTTGGGATCACCGTAATGCTCGGCAAGGATGATTGCCTCCGGATTAGCCTCCTTCACAGCCGCCCTGAAATCGCGCCAGAAACGATGGTTATATTCCTCGGAATATCCGAGATCCGCCGCCACATCAAGTCTCCAGCCATCCGCATTAAAAGGAGGCGAAACCCATTTCCTGCCTATGTGCAGGATATAATCATGCAGCATTTCCGACTCTTCATAATTCAGCTTGGGAAGGGTATCATGTCCCCACCAGCCGTTATAGCTGGAGTTGTCCGGCCACGCCTGATCATCCTGGAAACGGAAGAAGCTGCGGTACGGGCTGTCCTTGGATATATACGCTCCTTTGGGATAATCGGGATTCTTTTCGTAGATCTTCTCTTTATCCATCCATTTGTTAAATGAGCCGCAGTGATTGAAGACCCCGTCAAGTATGACCTTCATACCCCGGCGGTGCGCTTCCTCCACCAGCTGTATGAACACCTGATTGGATGCCTCGAGATTCTCCTTATCCGTCACTCTGGTGATATAACGGGTCGCGCGGGTGTTATCCATGGAATTCTCCGGAAGCAGCTCGCCCTCATCCTTTACGATCTTACCGAAATGAGGATCTACATAATCATAATCCTGGATATCATATTTGTGATTGGACGGCGACACGAAAATGGGATTCAGATATATGGCGTCAACCCCCAGATCCCTGAGATAATCCAGTTTGTTGATAACGCCCTGCAGATCTCCGCCGTAGAAATTACCCACATCCATATTGTCGGGATACTTGTTCCAGTTTTCGATCCTGCGTACTGGCTGGCCTATATAGGCATACTCATTTGTCAGAACGTCATTTGAAGTGTCGCCGTTGCAGAAACGGTCCACATAGATCTGATAGAAGACCGCGCCCTTTGCCCAGTCCGGAGTCTTGAAGCCCGGCACTACCTCGTAATCATAGTTTCTGTTGAGATCCTTATGCTTGCTCACACGGTTGTAATAAACCACCACCCTGCCGGCATGGATCTCGTAATAATAACGGATGCGTTCCGTAACGTGAGGGATGACCACCTCGTAATAGTCGAAAAGCATATCCTGCTCCGCCACCTTCATCTCATAGCGGTCATCATTTACCACAACAAAAACACCGTCCACATTATCGATGGCCGTACGAAAACGCAGAGTCAGATCATCTCCGACCTGCGGTTCCGAAGGAGAACAGTAATTCTCCGTGCCGTCGCTGAACAATGCTCCGAAATTAATAATAGATGTTGAGTTGTAAATGTATTCCAATAATCTGAGAGAACGGTCGTCACGCATCCCTTAACAAGCTCCTTTTATCCGGCGTCCGTAAATCCTGTGACCGGAAAGAATATGCTCCTTATTTTACCCCATTTATATATAAAAGTCCACCCCGTGATACTTTTTACGGCGCTATAGGAGCAATCCTCCCCGACTCAGTCTTTGTACCGCGCCCTGAGCACCGCAAGGCTTCTTGCCATAAGTTCTATCTCTCCGAAGACCTTCTTTCCTGAAGATTCATCATTCCTGTCACCTGTACTGCAATAGATCTCCCACTCCATTCCCCCGGGGATCACAGGAAGCCGGAAGGTTTTCTGCTCCCAATATGCATTTACCGCACAGTAAATGAAGCAGTCCTCCTCAGTTCCGAAATCCGCCGCCGGTTCCGCATAAAGCACTCCGAAGCAGTGCGAAGGTCTGGCTATATCGCACTCCCACGGATCCACTCCGTGAAATGAAATCTCCGGATAACCACTGGAATTCTTTTCGGCAAAAAAGCTGTTACGGCGCAGCACCGGATGTTCCCTGCGAAGCTTCAGCATCTTTTTTACAAATTCAAAAATATCCCTGTTCTTCTCCAGCAGGCTCCAGTCCAGCCAGGATATCTTATTATCCTGACAATATGCATTATTGTTTCCGCCCTGTGAGTTCAGGAATTCATCTCCCGCAAGCAGCATCGGAACTCCGCGGGAAAGAAGCAGAATGGCAAAGGCATTTTTTGCCTGTCTTCTGCGGAGAGCTCTGATCTCCGGATCATCGGTTTCTCCCTCAGCACCGCAGTTCCAGCTCAGATTATCATTAGACCCGTCCCTGTTATCTTCTCCGTTTGCCTCATTATGCTTCTCACTGTATGAAAAAAGATCATAAAGGGTAAAACCGTCATGACAGGTTATAAAATTGATTGATGCTATCGGATCACGATTGACATAGAGATCCGGCGAACCCAGCATACGCTGCGCCATCTCCGGAAATGCATTGTCATCACTTTTTATAAACCTTCTGAGACAGTCACGGTATTTTCCGTTCCATTCCGCCCAGCGACCCCAGGACGGAAAGCTGCCTACCTGATACAGTCCTGCGGCATCCCACGCTTCCGCAATAAGCCTGGTCTTCCCCAAAATAACATCCTGGGCAAGAGTCTCCAGAAGAGGCGGATTCTGCATGGGCTCACCTTTCTCATCCCTGGAAAGGATGGAGGCAAGATCGAACCTGAATCCGTCAATGTGGTAATCCGTCACCCAGTACCGAAGCGCGTCAAGGATAAAGGATCTCACAACCGGATTATTGCAGTTCATGGTGTTGCCGCAGCCGCTGAAGTTTACATAATCTCCTTCCGGTGTAAGAAGGTAATAGGTCCTGTTATCTATGCCGCGGAAGGAGATACAGGGACCGTCTGCCCCCATTTCCGCAGTATGATTGAACACCACATCCAAAATGACCTCTATACCTTCCTTATGGAAACGCTTTATGGTATTCTTCAGTTCCTCGGCCGCAAGCCCAAGACTGCCGGCTGCCGAATAACCTGATTTCGGCGCATAGAAACCCACCGTGGAATAACCCCAGTAATTATACAGTCGTTCACCCTGGTAGCTCCTCGGATTTTCGGTCTCATCGAATTCAAATATGGGCAGCAGTTCTATACAGTTAACGCCCAGTTCCTTCAGATACGGAAGTTTCTCTACAAGTCCGGCGAATTTACCTCCGAATCTTACCCCGGAGGAAGCATCCCTGGTAAAACCTCTTACATGGGCTTCATAGATCACCAGCTCCTCCATGGGAAGCTCCAAAGGCTTATCCCCCTCCCATTCAAAATCAACGGGAATAACGCGGCCTCTTATGGGGAAATTCTTTTTATTTCCCAGCTCCCCCCACTCCTCACGGCCGCTTATAAGCAGGGCATACGGATCCAGCAGCACCTTATCCCGGTTAAAGAAATACCCCTTTTCCGGCTGATATGGTCCATCCATACAGTATCCGTATTCAAGGTCCTCATAATTCAGGTCATATACGATCATGGAGTATACATTTCCTATCCTGAACTCCTCCGGAAAGGGAATGCGTACAAAGGGTTCCTCGTCATCATCGTGATAAAGAAGAAGCTCACATGAAACCGCATCCTTTGAGTATACCGAAAAATTAACAGAACCGTCCGCCAGCATTGATGCGCCAAAGGGATACACACGGCCGTGCCGGTAGCGCACCCCATCCTTTTCATGGGTCGGAAAGCTGTCTATTCTAAGCATGCCATATCCTTTCTGGTACCATCCGGCTCACCATCCCCGGCTGCTTACCTTCGAAAAAGTCAGATCATGTTATTGAGTTCCGAATATCCTGTCTCCCGCATCTCCCAGGCCCGGGCAGATATATGCGTCCTTATTCAGGCCCCTGTCAAGATTGCCTACATATACTTCCACGTCAGGGTGCTCATTCGTAAGCTTTTCAAGGCCCTCAGGTGCAGCGAGGATACACATGAATTTGATGTGTTTTCCTCCGGCCTTCTTGATGTAATTAACCGCATCCACAGCGGACCCTCCCGTTGCCAGCATGGGGTCCAGCAATACCGCAAGCCTTTCCTCGATAAGATCCGGCAGCTTGCAATAGTATTCATGAGGCTCATGGGTCTCGGGATCACGGTAAAGTCCGATATGCCCTACCTTTGCCGACGGTACGAGTGCATGTACTCCGTTGACCATTCCTATCCCGGCACGAAGTATCGGGATTATCGCCATCTTTTTCCCGTCTATCACCGGTGTCATGCAGGTCTCAAGAGGAGTCTCCACTTCTTCATTTCTCAAAGGAAGATCCCTGAAAGCCTCATAAGCTTCCAGCATTGCGATCTCCTCCACAAGATGCCGGAATTCCGATGTCGGCGTATGCTTATCTCTGAGAATGCTGATCTTGTGTTTGATCAGCGGGTGATCCATTAAATACACTTTTCCGGTCATGAGCTTATTTATCCCCCTTCTACAATTGTTTATTTTTGCCTCCCGGGTATATATTATGGCTATTTACCAACTCGTGGTTGATATTTGTAAATTCCCGAAGTTTTCTGCTCCGGTCCTTTAATGGCACTAGCCTAATGCCTCTACCTGATCTAATTCAGGCTACATATTTTTAGTGAATATCGAAATATGGCCTTTGTTAAGTTTCGGCCTATAACCTTTAAGATTTTACGCTATTCAAGGATATTTAGAAAGCAACCCCTTATCTTTTCAATGATCGATATATATCATTATATCGAACGTGCGTTCTATCGTCAACCATGAATTGTAAAATAGCCTATATTATTATCCCATTTTCGCGGGGATATTTCAACTATCCATTCCCTTTGGTTTCTGTTATAATGCAAACTGATGGACAAAAAATCCAATTGTTTTCTATCACTGTTTATGCCGGGCAGCAGAGATTACGTGCAGTAAAACTATACCCGAGGTACATGGAAATGACTCTTAAGGAAATGAAAATAGGTTCTTCAGCCGTTATAGAGAGTGTCGGCGGTGAAGGTGCTTTAAGGCAGCACTTTCTTGACATGGGTGTCATTCCGGGTGCCGAAGTTACGGTCGTAAAATACGCTCCCATGGGCGACCCTGTGGAACTTATGATCCACGGGTATCAGCTGACCCTCCGTCTGGATGATGCGGCAAAGATTGAGGTTAGGGACGCAGCTTCGGAGACCGTTTTCGAAAATGCCGATAGTAAGGCTTCCGATAACGAACAGCGCATCGGCCATATCCACCACCCCGGACTCGGTGAGGGCGGAAAATTCCACCCCAAGGGAAGCGGGGATCCGCTGCCGGATGATACCATTCTGACCTTCGCTCTGGTGGGTAATCAGAACTGCGGCAAAACCACACTCTTCAACCAGCTTACGGGTTCCAACCAGCATGTGGGCAATTTCCCCGGCGTTACGGTGGATCGCAAGGATGGCGCGATCAGGGGATATCCGAATACCCTGGTCACCGATCTTCCCGGCATTTATTCCATGTCCCCCTACAGCAACGAGGAGATAGTTTCAAGGAACTTCGTACTGAACGAAAAGCCCCACGCCATCATCAATATCCTGGATGCAACAAATATCGAGCGCAATCTGTATCTTACCATGCAGCTGCTGGAAATGGATATCCCCATGGTAGTCGCCCTGAATATGATGGATGAGGTGACGGCCAACGGAGGCACCATAGATATCAATGCCATGGAATCCCTGCTGGGCGTGCCCGTTATACCCATTTCCGCAGCGAAAAACCAGGGTATCCGTGAGCTGATAGAGCATGCGGTCCATGTGGCACATTTTCAGGAGCGTCCCCTGAGGCAGGATTTCTGCGACGAGCAGGAGCATGGCGGCGCGGTCCATCGCTGCATCCACAGTATATGCTTCCTTATCCGGGATCATATAACGATGGCCGGGCTTCCCCTGCGCTTTGCAGCCGGAAAGGTGATCGAAGGCGATCCCATAATCACGGAACAGCTGCAGCTGGATCAGAATGAAACCGAAACCATGGAGCATATCGTCCTTCAGATGGAAAAGGAGCGCGGCCTGGACCGGAGCGCTTCCATCGCCGATATGCGTTACTCATTTATCTTTAAGGTATGCGATTCCTGTGTAAAGAAGCCCAGGCACAGTAAGGAAAGCATCCGCAGTGAGAAGCTCGACCGCATACTCACCGGCAAATGGACGGCTATCCCCGTATTTATCCTCATCATGGGTGTCGTTTTCTGGCTTACCTTCGATCTGATAGGCGGTAACCTGCAGGGTCTTCTGGAAAGGGGCGTCGATGCCGTTACCGGTTTTGTTGATAACGCAATGACTGAGGCACATGTTAATCCCATCCTGCACGGATTGATCATCAAAGGTATCTTCTCCGGCGTGGGAAGCGTGCTCAGCTTTATCCCGATCATCATAACCCTGTTCTTATTCCTTTCACTCCTGGAAGACAGCGGTTATATAGCGCGCGTTGCCTTCTTCATGGACAAGCTGCTCCGGAAGATAGGACTCTCGGGCAGAAGTATCGTTCCCATGCTGATAGGCTTCGGCTGTACCGTCCCTGCAGTTATGTCAACCAGAACCCTTCCCAGTGAGCGTGACCGAAGGATGACCATCCTTCTCACGCCCTTCATGAGCTGTACGGCAAAGCTTCCGATATATGCCTTTTTCGTGGATGCTTTTTTCCCGGACTACAAGGCTCTGATCATGGTCGGGCTGTATCTGCTCGGCATCCTTATGGGTATACTGGTTGCCTTCCTTTACCGCAAAACCCTGTTCCGCGGAGAGGCTGTGCCCTTTGTCATGGAGCTTCCGAACTACCGGTTCCCCGCTGCCCGCAATGTATGCCAGCTGCTTTGGGAAAAGGCCAAGGATTTTATCCAGCGCGCCTTCACCGTGATCCTTATTGCGACCATAGTGATCTGGCTTCTGCAGAGCTTCGACTGGCATTTCAATCTGGTGCAGGATCAGGGTGACAGTATTCTTGCCACCGTTGCCGGATGGCTGACTCCGCTGTTCATCCCCGTCGGATTGGGGGACTGGCGGATCTGTACCGCACTGATCAGCGGTTTTATGGCAAAGGAAAGCGTTGTCTCCACCCTCAATGTGCTGTTCGGGGAAAATGTGACCGGCGCCCTTACGGGAGCTATAGCAGCCTCCCTGATCGTTTTTTCACTGCTCTATACCCCCTGTGTCGCAGCCATCGCTTCAATACGGAGAGAAATGGGCCGGAAATGGGCCGCCGCAGTAGTATTGTGGCAATGTGCAGTGGCCTGGCTTGTCTCACTGGTCGTTTTCCTTATAGCAGGGCTGCTGTAATATCGAGATCGATTAAATGCTGAAATCACTCAGATGCTGAGATCGCTCAGATGCTGAAATCGCTATGATTCAGAAACCTCAAGAGGTGTTTTATGAATATATGGGATATTCTGATACTGATATTTATAACTGTCGCCGTGATACTTGCTGCAGTTAAGCTGATACGGGATAAGCGCCGCGGTGCCGGCTGTCCGGGAAACTGTTCCTGCTGCAGTGGCTGCCGGCAGCGTAGAGACGGTTCTTAGCGTATTGCATACATCATTTGCTATCGGTATCGTCCCCTAACTTCGCCTTGAAGAGAACTTTCATATACTGTATAATACTATCTGTAAAAGATCCTGAAAGCCGCCGGAGGGAGAAAGGCGGCAATATATATATATGAGAGGGGTATAAAATGAAGAGAGGGTATGCAATCTGTCTATCCGCAGTGCTTGCTGCAGCATCTGTGTACACCATCCCGCCGGATAAAGCCTATGCCGAGGAAGTAACTTTCCACACAACTTCCGTGGAAGACGGTACCTCGCAGCAGACCGGCTGGATAAAAAAGGATGACCTGTGGTACTACTACAGCAACGGGGTTGCAAGTACAGGATGGGTTAAGGTCAATGAAAAATGGTATTTCTTCAACGAAAACGGCGTTATGCAGACCGGATGGATCAAGGACGGTGACAAATGGTACTATGCAAATGCCTACGGCGTGATGCGTACCGGCTGGATCAGCGACAACGGTCACTGGTATTATACCGACTCAAACGGAATAATGCAGACCGGGTGGGAGACGATCTCCGGAAAGAAGTATTATTTCAGCAAGGTCGGCGTCATGCAGACCGGATGGTTTAAGGATAATGCCAAATGGTATTATGCAAATACCCGCGGTGTGCTCTGCACCGGATGGATCAACGACAATGGTTCCAGATATTATACGGACTCAAAGGGGGTAATGCAGACCGGATGGCAGACGATCTCCGGAAATCTGTATTATTTCAACAAGGCCGGCGCCATGCAGACCGGAAAGGTAAAGATTGACGGAAAAGAATACAATTTCGGTGACGAAGGTATACTCAGGACCGGATGGGTCGGGTCGGGCGATAAATGGTACTATTATGACACGGATGGTCAGATGCTTACCGGCTGGCGTTACATAGACAAGAATAAATATTATTTTGATGCTGACGGTACTATGGCCACCGGCGAGTACCGCGTTGACGGGGTGCTTCATAATTTCGGTTCAAACGGTGCATGGAAAAATGAAATCATTGAGCATAAGGCCGGCGATTACAATGCCGCAAAGGCGATCAATTTTGCTGTAACCCATACAGCTGTGGACATTAAAAAGGGCCTTTCCGCTACACAGTGTATCTATGGCTGGCAATGTGCGGAATTCGGTTCCAACGTGCTGAAGGCCGGCGGCGCCATCAATGATTATGATGACCACGCTACCGCCCTTCACAGGAAGCTTGCAAATAATCCTCTGATCGAGGAATTCGTGGTTCCCATCGAAGACGGATATATCAAGCTGGCAAATGTGCCTGCAGGCCATGCCATCGCACCGGGAGACCTGATGCTTCTGTACTGTCCCTTTGAGAGAGACGGCCGCCCCTTCGTTCACACCCTGATGTTCTACGGATGGAGCCCTGACGGTCTGGCAAAGGTATACTGCCACAACAGCAGGACCGCCGGAACAGTAAGCCACAGGATTTACTGTTACGCATGCCACGGCGTTATGTCGGAAGCCCATGTCATGCACATCAAAACAAACACCGACAAGGAGAACAACGCCTATCCGGCCAACAGCTGGATGAACATAAAGGGAAAGAAGCTCCACATTAACAGCCGCGGAATCAAGGATACCGGATTCTCAAAGATCGGTGAAGACTGGTACTTCTTTGATGAGGACGGCGTTATGAAGACCGGCTGGATCAAATGTGACGACGGCTCGTATTATTTCGGCAACAGCGGAAAAATGGCCAACGGATGGTGCCGGCTGGAAGGAAGCTGGTACTACTTCAACGACGGTCTCATGCAGACAGGCTGGCTGGATGCAGACGGTCACAGGTACTATTTTGAATCAAACGGAAAGATGGTTACAAATACAAAGATGAAGATCGACGGTAAGACCTATACCTTCGGTAAGACCGGCGCATGCCAAAATCCGTAACGACCGAATTTTAGACTGTATAACGCAGCCGAATAAAGGACTGTATATAACAGCCGAGTAATGGACTGTATATAACAGCCAAAAAGAGGATGGAACTGCCCTGCGGCAGGCTCCATCCTCTTTTCATTTTACAGTCTCTTATTCTATCGTCCGATACCGTTCAGCGCTACTCTTCCTCTCTTTGCGGCAACACCTGTCAGCGAAGTCTTTGCTGCAATGATCCTGTAATATACAATCATATTCATAAGCATGGCTCCGGACCAGGCTGCAAGCTCGGCATATGCCGTTGCCCTGAAGCCAATGCTTCCCATAAAGACGGCTATGGTCACGATACGCAGTACCATTTCCAGAAGTCCCGAGAACATCGGAAGCACGGGGAAGCCCATGCCCTGTACTGCACTCCGAAAAACAAAGAGCACATCCACAAAGATCAGCCCCGCTCCCGTCAGGGGAAGATACATTTCCGCCAGCTGTATGGCCTCTTCTCCGTCCAGCATCAGCGTTGCCAGCTGATGTGAGAAGAATACCATGACAGATCCGAGAAGGATATAGGCCGCCATCGCCACCCGGAGGCAGACCCTCAGGCCCTCCCGTATCCTCTGGTATTCCTTTGCCCCGTAATTCTGACTGGTATAGGCGCTCATGGCATTTCCCACCGTAAATGCAGGGTTCATGAAAAGGTTGTTGTACTTGCCGCATACCGAATACGCACTGATATATGCAACGCCGTAGCCGTTAACAAAGAACTGGACCACCATACACCCGATGGCCGTAATGGAATTCATAAATGCCATTGGAAGTCCGTTCTTCAAAAGTCCCGTGTACAGAGATCTCTCGTTGTGGAAATCCTTCCGGGAAAGGCGTATCTGTTCTATCCTGCGAAGTCTTCTGATACATATCAGGGATGAGATCACCTGTGATATCACAGTCGCAATGGCAGCACCCTCCACACCCGTATGCAGCACGAAGATGAAGAAGGAATCCAGCCCAAGGTTAACTACTGAAGATACAAGGATCGCCACCAGGGGCGTCTTGCTGTCGCCCAGGGAACGCAGCATGCAGGATGACACGTTATATGCGATGGCCGAAGCCAGTCCCCCGAATATAAACCTGCCGTAAGTAAGGCTGTCCGCCATGATCAGTTCATCTGTCCGCAGCATGCGGAGAGCGGACGGAAGAAGGAGCAGACCCACTGCAGTGAGCAGTACGGCAATGATGATCGCCAGTTTTATCGTAGCGGCGATATTCCTTCTCAATCTGTCATATTCCTTTGCGCCAAAGCTCTGTGCGATCATTACGCCGAAACCGTTGGACAGTCCCAGCGAAAAACCGACGATCAGGAAAAACAGCGACCCCATATTTCCAACTGCAGCGAGGGCGTTATCACCCAGTCCGTTCCCGACGATAAGCGTGTCCACAAAATTGTAAAGCTGCTGGAGCATACTGGTCAGCAGCAGCGGCCAGAAAAAGCCGAGTATAAGACGTGTCGGGTTTCCCTTTGTAAAGTCAGACACCTGACTTTTCTTTTTCTTTTCAGATACAGACATTTCCAAGAAAATCAAGTCCTTTCATGCTCGATGATTGTTATCTGATTTTTATCACTTTACGCATTTTATGTTTTACAAAAATTTCATTTTTTTTATAAATTTATGGCATGATGTTTTTGTATATGATAGAATGAAAACCGTATCCATCCGAAAAGACAAGCGGGGTGTGCCATGAATACAAACAGGGAACTTGATTACAGACTGTATCTTCAAAGAGATGAGGAATTCGTCCGGACCGATGTGCGGAAGGAATTCTCCCGTTATGAAATGATCGTTGCCGGTGAGACGGAGCTGGTAAAGGCTAACTATGCAGAAGTAAGGAAGGATTTCTTTGCCGGAAAGGGCGTGCTGTCGCAAAACCCTCTTCGCAACAGCATTTATCATCTGGTTGTATCCCTCGGGGTCATCGCCCGGATGTGTGTGGAGAACGGCCTTCCGCATACGGAGGCCTATACCATCAGTGACATATACATCCAGCAGGCGGATGTGGCAAAGTCAGTGAAGGAAGTCCTTGATCTACTGGGACAGGCCCAGATCGACTACTCGGAAAGGATGCGGAAGCTGCACCGAAAAGCCGGCTCCTACTCCCTTTATGTCCGGCATGCCATCGATTACATATACGATCACCTGCACCAGTCCTTAAAAATGGAAGAACTTGCTGAGGCGGAGGGACTGAGTCCGGGATATTTCTCCAAACTCTTCGCAAAGGAAGTGGGTACTCCCGTAAAAGCATATATCCTTTCGGTGAAGATCAAAACAGCGGGAAAGATGCTGGGCAACCGGGACCTGTCCATTTCCGACATTGCATACTCCCTTGGTTTTTCTTCGCAAAGCGCATTTACCACCGCATTTAAAAACCTGACGGGGCAGACTCCCGCCGCATACCGGAACAGGATGGAATATATCCGGATAATCTGATCGGGCAGGGTGCCAGACAGGAACCCGTACAGCGCAGAAAAGGGGGCAGTTCCCTGTCTTTACGGGAACCGTCCCCTTATTGGCGCCTGTTAATTATATGATGATAGGTTCAAAAGGTCCGTGCGATGCGACGAGACCTTACCTGACCCGCCGAACACGAATGGCGTAGTCATTATATTCTTGCAACTCCGCTCTTCCTTGCGGCCTCGGCAACCGCTGCCGCAACAGCGGGTCCTACCCGGTCATCGAAAGCCCTGGGAATGATGTAATCCGCTGAAAGCTCGTCATCGGAAATGAGTCCTGCCAGAGCCTCAGCCGCTGCCATCTTCATCTCCTCATTGATGTCCTTTGCACGGACATCGAAGGTCCCCCGGAAGATACCGGGGAAAGCAAGGACGTTGTTGATCTGATTCGGGAAATCACTGCGTCCCGTGGCGATCACCGCCGCACCGCCTGCCTTTGCATCGTCGGGGAATATTTCCGGTGTCGGATTCGCGCAGGCGAATACTATGGCATCCCGGTTCATGGTCTTTACCATTTCCGTGGTTACGGTTCCCGGAGCGGATACACCGATGAAGATATCAGCACCGACAAGCATATCCGCCAGGCTGCCGGCCTTCTTCTCAAGATTGGTGGAGAGGGCCATCTCTTCCTTGATCCAGTTAAGGCCTTCTCTTCCCTGATAAATGGCGCCCTTACGGTCACACATGGTGATATTCCTGAAGCCTGCGCTGAGTAAAAGCTTCACGATGGAGACCGCCGCTGCGCCCGCACCGGAGGTCACCACCTTCACCTCTTCCTTCTTCTTTCCGACTACCTTAAGAGCGTTGGTAAGTCCCGCAAGTGTGATGACAGCGGTTCCGTGCTGGTCATCGTGGAAGATCGGGATGTCACAGCGTTCCTTCAGCTTTCTTTCGATCTCGAAGCAGCGGGGTGCCGCGATATCCTCCAGGTTTATACCTCCGAAGCTGCCGGAAATGTTATAGACCGTCTCTACAAATTCATCCACATCCTTGGTTTTTACGCAGAGAGGAAATGCATCTACGCCGCCGAAGGATTTGAACAGAACGCACTTTCCTTCCATAACGGGCATGCCGGCCTCGGGACCGATGTCACCCAGACCCAGCACCGCGGTACCGTCGGTGATCACCGCACAGAGATTGTGACGGCGCGTCAGTTCGTAGCTCTTATCAATATCCTTCTGTATCTCCAGACACGGCTGTGCCACGCCGGGAGTATAGGCCAGACTGAGATCCTCCTTTGTCTTAACGGGCACGGTCGAGATCACTTCAATCTTACCCTTCCACTCCCCGTGTAACCGCAGAGATTCCTTAGCATAATCCATTTTCGCTTCCTCCTGAAAAAATATGTATTGCCCCTTGCTTTGTTCACAGAAACAGGACAACCGCCATGTGATAGCTGCTGTCCTGCTTACATGCTTTATTTATCTTACACCATCAGACGGAAGGGCGCAAGGGGATATCCCTTCCCGTTGTAAAGGCTTACCTTCCCGTAATTGAAGAATCCGTATCTCACCCCGGATATCCGGTCCCGCGCCGTGAGCACTACCTTCTCACCGTCGATCCCTGCGTCGGGGACGATCCATTCATCCGGCGCGATCATTACTTCAAATCCGTAAATATGATCCTCATCCGGCCGCACCAGTTCCTTACGAAGGTCGGTCAGTTCATTTCCGTCCGGGTTATTCTTAAGCTCCCCGAAGGTATTCCGGAAGGATAGTACCACGCTTCCATCCTCCTGCTTTTCTGCCTGGTCAGGCTCCATATGCAGCGCGCCTGCCGGGGCGCCGTATATCACCTGCAGCACCTCTCCCGCGGTTCTCTCGCCCGGCGTCTTCTTATCCACCGGATGCACATTATCGAACTCCCCGCAGTCGATCAGCGGTATCAGCACTGCGCCTTCCCTTTCGGAAACAGCTTCCGCCTGAGCCTCACGCAGGTACGCCCAGTCCCTCATATCCTCTGTATCCCGTGAAATGAACATCGGAAGCTGAAGGATCACCACAGGAAGCTTATCATCCCGGAAATCCGTACGGAATTCATCCATCAGCTCCGAAAGAAGGATGCGGTATCCCGAAGCCCTGCCGGAATCCTCCTCCCCCTGATAATATATGATTCCGCGTGAAGTAAAGGGCGCTATCCTTTCCAGCATGGTATGATACAGCCCGCTGGGCCTGAAAGCCGAGGCAAGTCCCTGCGGAGGCGGCCAGGGATAATCCCCCGCCTCCGCAGACAGTTCAGCCGGCGTGATGCCCGGATTTTTCGCCTTTGCTATTCTCTCTCTCTCCAAATATTCCTCAACAAGGCGATTGTATTCCAGCAGCTTCCGGTTGTACTCCTCTTCAGTCTGTCCCTTTACGGCCTCGGCAAAAATCTCCTGATATATCCTGCCCTCGGGATGTTTTGAAAGTCTTTCCTCCGAAAGCCAGCAGGATATTGATGTTCCTCCCTGATAACAGTCCACGATACCGACGGGACATTTCAGTTCACTGTACAGCTTTTTGGCAAAATACCACGCCACACCTGACATTTCAAAGAAAGCACCCTTACGGCAGAGCTTCCACTCCTGGTACTTTTCATTCTCCAGGACCGTTTCATCTATCACCGGAGTCTTGATGCACTTAAATGTCCTGATAAGCGGGAAATCCGCCGTCTCCAGCTCCTCTGCCCCGCCCCTGGCATTCCTGATCTCAAATTCGATATTTGACTGGCCGTTGTCGATCCATACCTCGCCGTAGTAAATATCACCGATCAGCTTTTCATCCGTAACCTCACCGGCCTTCTTTTCCTTCACCGTCATGGTGTAGGGCCCGCCTGCACCATGAGGCGGAAGCGTCAGTTCGAAATGACCGCCGGGCACTTCCTTCTCGATGGATATGTCATCTATAGCTACAGCTATAGATGCTGTTCCTTCTGTCTCTCCGAAAACCCGTACCTCTTTATCCCTCTGAAGTACCATATGTTCCGAAAAAATCGCCGCAAGACGCATAATCTAAGCCTCCTGTATGTTCCAAACTACACCGTTTACACTTTACCGGCCGGATGTCAGTAAAAGTGTCTGTCCGTTCAGGCCTCTGCCGTATTCCCTTCGAGCTTCCTGATGAATTCTTCTATCCTCCGGGCATCTTTTTTATGGGTGATGACGGACGGATGACCCGATGCCATACCGTCATGCTCTACATCATGATACGGGAGCTCCAGACCGTATACATCCTTCATCAGCCCGTCAGCCAGTACCTTGTCTATAACCTCCTGAATGTAAGGGTATACGCCCGAAGCCAGGGTTCCCATCACGCACAGGATCTTTGCCCGGGGATATGCCACCCGCAGGGTATAGAGGAAGCTTTCGTATCTGCTCTTAAAACCGCCCACCAGCAGAGGATTCTCCGCCATGGGACCCGAATCATTTGTACCGAGGTTCAAAATGATCCATTCCGGCTGGAAACGGCTGTAATCCTCTCTCGTTTCTTTATCGTAAAACCAATTTGTATAGGGAAATTCCCTGGGCAGTATATTCTCCGGATCCCCTGTATATTCAACGAACATACCGTGGCCCGACACGGAGACCCACTCAGCGTTCCAGTCCATACTCTTTGCAAGTACCCCGGAATAGCTTTTTTCTCCGTCTTCATCCCTGACAGTATACTCACTGTCAGGTTCTCCCAGCACACCGAAACCGCAGGTGATGGAGTCCCCTATAAACAGCGCCTTTACCCGTGTATCCTCCGGTACCGGAAGCAGTTCTCCCTCCACCTCCAGTTCCGCAAATCCCACATAGGACATGCCGGCTTCAGTGATCTTGACTACCCTTACGGTATGCTCCTCCGGTTCGGGGAACTCAACCAGTGTGACCCACTCCTCCGGCGGGTTCACCACTATCTCCTTCACCGCCGTTCCGTCCACATATACCCTGAGCCCCGGGTAATTGATTTCTTCATTATAGCCGGTCCTGAGAAGTGCCCTGAGCCCCGTTCCTTTGAAATGCACCGTAAAGCTGCTGTTGGTATAGCCCATTACAGCCATATCCTCCTTCCACAGGATACGTCCCTGGAAGTATATCTTTTCCTTTGCTGTCCCGTTTATCTTCATTCTGTCCTCCCGGCCTTCTCTTTTCTGCAGAAATGATACAATGACGACGCCCCGTCACCCCAGATCTGATCGGTAACGAAGCCCGCATACATAAGCTCCTCACCGGAATACTCCCGGCCGTCATCAAGCGCATATACCGCATCAGGCTGAAGCCCCTGCAGATACAGCACCTCCGACCTTATATTGGCTCCGCCTCTTACCTGAACATAGGAAAGCAGTGCCTCAGACCTGTCCTTTGCCACACTCATCCATGCATAAGACGGTCTGTCATTACTGCATTTTGAAAGGGGCGACATATCCGTGATCCTGTACAGATCACCTTCCCGGATCAGGTCATTGCAGCGGTGATACATTTCCACCTGACCCCGTATTTCACTCAGCTCATCCTCCGAGAGCCTTGTTATATCCAGCTCATAGCCAAATGTTCCGGCCAGTGCCACCACGCCCCGCGTAGCAAGGGATGTGGTCCTGCCCACTATATGATTCGGGCATATGCTTACATGCGCTCCCATGCAGGATGGCGGATAAATAAGAGTCGTACCCTCCTGGATGGAAAGCCTCTCAATGGCATCGGTATCATCCGAGCACCAGATCTGCGGACTGTAGTAGAGCATGCCCGGATCAAATCTCGCACCGCCGCTGGAGCAGTTTTCAAGCAGCAGATCCGGAAATGCCTGCAGTATCCTTTCCTGCAGCTCATATACTCCCAGCATATATCTGTGCAGTATCTCTCCTCCCGCAGTAGCCATGCTTCCTATATCCGTAAGAGGACGGTTCATGTCCCATTTCACATAGCTTATATTGGCGCTCCCGAGGACAGCGCTCACGCTTTCTACAACATAATCCCGCACTTCCTTACGGGTCAGGTCCAGTACAAACTGGGTCCTGCAAAGTGAAGGTTCCCGTCCCGGTATCTGCAGTGCCCAGTCGGGATGCGCCCGGAAGAGGTCAGAATCCGGGCAGACCATTTCAGGCTCGAACCATACGCCCAGCTCCATTCCCATGGCATTCAGCTCATCCGCCAGAGCCTTCATGCCTCCCGGAAGCTTCGTCTCATTTACCACCCAGTCGCCAAGGGAACTATTGTCGCTGCTTCTTTTCCCGAACCAGCCGTCATCCATAACAAGCATTTCGATTCCCGCCGACCTTGCGACCTTTGCTATCTCCAGGAGCCTGTCTTTGGTAAAATCAAAATAAGTGGCTTCCCAGTTATTTATCAGGATCGGACGTTTTTTATGGAGATAGGGGCTGCGTATCAGATGCTCTCTGAAGAGATCGTGAAAGCTTCTGCTCATCTTTCCGAAGCCCTCCCCGGAATAACAGAGGATCACCTCCGGCGCATGGAAGGTCTCTCCCGGCTCCAGTTTCCAGCTGAAATTCTTTTCGGAAATGCCCATTCCGACCCTCAGCATATCATGCTGGGTACGTTCAACCTCCGCGGTAAACCCTCCCGAATAAACAAAGGAGAATCCAAGTCCCTCGCCCCTCATTTCTCCGGCATCCTCGCTTACCACAGCCATGAAAGGATGCTCCTGATGACTGGAGATACCCCGTTTTGAGCCCACATCGATACGCCCATGGCCTATAGGACGTCTGTCCACGGATCTCTCCCTGGCCCAGGAGCCCGAAAGGGTTACTATCTCACGGTTTTCCCAGGGGAGTTCCACGCAGGCGCTCATAACCTTTTCCAGATACACCTCATCGGCGCCGTCATTTCTGACCCTTACGCTCCTTGCCAGTGTATCCAGGCCTCTGAAAATACTGTAGGAAAGCGTGACCGTAAGTCCCAGAACCTTATCACAAAGATCGATCTCCAGAGTCCTGATATCCTCCTCATTTCCGAAGGTTGCCGGAAGTCCCGGGATACCGGGTTTTCCGTTAAATATACGGTATCCGCTATAGACGAGCTCACAGCCGGTAAAACCGTCCTTATTCCTTACCTCCAGTGAATCCGGGCGGAAGTCACCCGTTCCTCCAAAGCTGTATTCAAAAGGAAAACCATCCATAAAGGTACACTTATCTCCGGGTTTTCCGTCGCAGTAGCTGTAGCTCTTTTCACGCAGCAGTGACAGTCCGGGAGTAAAGTCGTATTTCCCCGCATTTTCCAGCTTCCGGCCGTAATACACATGTCCCAGGTATTCCCCCGAAAGACTCATGATATAAGTGGAATCTGCCATCTGCAGGATAAAGCTTCCCGTATCCTCCCGATATATTATTTCAAGCTTGTCAGACATTTTTCCCTCCAGGGTTATATTATAAACTGCCGTCCGCTTCCTTACCGGAGCGGCAGCTGTTTTTATCTTGTTTCTGTTTTCCCAATGGGCGGATCCGTATCCCTCATATGCTTCAGTTCGGAATACGCAAGGATTATCACGAATCCGAAGGAGAAGATGTCCGCAACCATCTGGGCCATTTCCACACCCTTAAGCCCCAAAAATGAAGGCAGCAGCAGGATAGAAGGGATGAAGAAGATGCCGTTCCTTGCCATGGCAGCCAGCGAAGCCTTAACGCCCTTACCCATGGACTGTAGCATCATATTTGATATAAAAACAGTGGAAAGCAGCGGTAATGTTGCCGACTGAAAACGCAGGGCAACCGACCCCACATCGATAACGTCCTGATCATCCCTGAACAGGGATACAACCTGCGGTGCAAATATGATCAGTACGACTGCCAGGATCGAAAGAAAGACTGTTCCCCACCGCAGGCAGAACCAGTACCCCTCTCTTACCCTGTTCTTCTTATTTGCTCCGTAGTTAAATGAGCATACCGGCTGGTAACCCTGGCCGAAACCGATCACGGCCGAGCATACCATCATAAGTATCCTTGTCACGATGGACATTCCCGCGATTGCCGCTTCGGCACCGTACTGTCCCGCAGCCCTGTTTAGCAGTATCGTTGCGACAGCCGCAAGCCCCTGCCTGAAAAGTGAGGGGATACCTCCGTTGATGACCTCCTTGATATAATATCCGTTGATGCGTATATTTCTGATACTGAGACGGATATTATCGCCCTTCATAAGTCCTGTCATAAGGGCTGCAAAACCGACAGCCTGTCCCGCAACGGTAGCGATGGCTGCCCCTCTTACTCCCATATCCATTCCCAGAATGAGCAGCGGATCAAGGATCACATTTACTATGGCGCCGGAAAGAAGCCCTATCATGGCATACATGGCTCTTCCCTGAAAACGCAGCTGGTTATTGACCACAAACTGACAGATCATGAAAGGCGCACCTATAAGGATTATACGTCCGTAGGATACGGTCATTTCCATGGTATCCGCGGTCACATCCGATGTGGCAAGGAATTCCATCATGGGATGAATGAAAATATTTCCCATGAGCAGTAGAAAGAGGCCGAAGAAAAGTGCCAGGGTAAAACCCGTGGCAGCCATTTCCGAGGCTTCCTTTTTCTTTCCCGCCCCCATCATCCTTGCAAGGAAATTGCCCGAACCATGTCCGAAAAGAAAGCCCATTGCCTGTATGATGGCCATCATCGGAAAAACTATGCCTACGGCCGCAGTTGCTTCCGTCCCCCGGTTCGGAATCTGGCCCACAAAGTATGTATCAGCCATGTTATAAAGGCCGGTGACCAGCATGCTGATGATCGTAGGTATGGCAAGCCGGATAATAAGCTTCGGAACAGGTGTTTCGGTCATCATCGTATATTGATCCTTTTTATCACCGTTTCTTCCAAATGCCATATCCCTGTCCCTGCCTTTCAAAATAGTTGATCACTCATCCAAACAGGCGGGAAGCACTTTCCCGCCTGTCATATCAGCGTTCCACACAGCTCTAACGGATTCCCTCTTCGGTATCCTCGCCGCGTACCAGGCTGTATTCCTTGATGTAATTAACTATATCATCAACTTCGGTAAAAGCAAGTCCAACATAGCTGTCTGCGCATCCATAGTAAAGCGCTATCCTTCCTGTCTCGGGATCATGCACCGTTGCGCAGGGGAAGGTAACATTCCCTACAAAGCCTCTTTCCTCATACCACTCCTCCGGAGTAAGAAGGAAATTCTGGCAGCGGTATTTTACGACTGACGGATTATCGATATCAAGGATCGCACCGCCTATCGAATACACATAACCGTTACAGGTTCCTGCCACTCCGTGGTAGAAAAGCAGCCAGCCCTCCGTAGTTTCGATGGGGGCGGCTCCTCCGCCGATCTTCAGCGACTCCCACCACTCGGAGCAGCGTCCCATAACATGCCGATGCTTGCCCCAGTAGGTAAGATCCGGGCTCTGGGACAGGAAGATATCTCCGAAGGGAGTATGACCGCTGTCGGACGGCCGGCTCAGCATAACATAATTGCCGTTGATCTTTCTGGGGAAGAGCACTGCGTTACGGTTGAATGGTATGAAAGGATTCTCAAGACGGGTAAAGGTCTTAAAGTCCTTTGTCTTTGCAAGCCCGATGGATGCTCCGTAGAAATCCTGGCACCACATTGTATAATAGGTATCCTCAACCTTTACAAGCCGGGGATCATATGCATAAATGGGCTGGAAGGGTTCACCCTTCTCATCCACAAACTGGATCTTATCTTCTTCAAAATTCCAGTGGATGCCATCCTCGCTGCGTCCGAAATAGATCATGGACACACCGTTTCTCTGCTCGCCGCGGAATACTCCCACGTACTTTCCTTCAAATGGTACTACCGCACTGTTGAAGATACGTGCAACATTTTTAATGGGATTCCGGTCAATGATCGGATTCTCGTTATATCTCCAGATCGGTGCATCCTTCAAACCCTCCGGTCTTTCCTGCCAGGGGATATTCGGAAGCGGATCACAATTCAAAATCTGTACTTTTGACATTTCATCTCTCCTTAGTTATGTTAACTGCCCGGCTTCCTGTTCAGGATGCCGTATCTTTATTTTTTCTTCTTTTTCCTCCACCGGGATTCCGTGTCGGACCATATGGTAAATCTTTTCTTCGGCGGCCCCGGAACAGTCTGTCCGTCTGTCTCCTCGTCTTCTGTTCCTATGGATTCTCCCAGTCGTTCATTGCCGTCTCCCCAGTACCAGGCATCGTGTCCCGGCTCCCCCTTTTCGGGTCTCTTCATGAACCGGCGCATTACATATTCCATGGGGAAGGTAAGCAGATACATATAAACACCGGGGAAAACCACAATAGCCCAGGGCAAAATGTAGATCCCTATCACCATAGCGGCGAAAACGACGATTATCAGTACCGTTACGGGAAGGAAGCGAAAAGCCCCGAAGGCCGACATTTTAAAGAGCGCCATATTGCGCTTTGAAAAGCGTGAAAGGAAGGGACAGAAATATACCACGCATGCAAGAAACAGGAAGCTTATTCCGGCAAGAATGACAAACAGCGCATCATTCAGCTTACTCCGGTTATTCCAGACATAGATTATATCCATGACCAGTACCACGATCACCAGTACAAATACCAGCGAAGGTATTATGGACTGCCTGAAGTTGGTCTTGAAGCTGTGCCGGAACTCCCTGAAAAAGTATCCCGTCTTAAACCTCACAGCCTTTGACATGGAATAGTAAGCCGCCGTTGTCGCGGCACCTATGGTTATGAGCGGAAGGGACGCAAGAAACCACAGGATACCGATCATAAGCACATCGAAGGTTGTGCTCATGGCCTTATACAGATTTCCGTCCGGTGAAAACATCCTTTTTCCGTCCTTTTTCCTACTTTTTGATCGGGCAGGATACCCGTATCGCGCAATCGAGTATATAATAATAGCCTACGCCACACCTTAGGCCAGCGTAGGCTATCCCATTAAATGATCTTTTCAGATCCGCTTCGGCATTTCCGCACTTGCAAGCAAGCTTGCGTGCAGAATGCCTCGCGGATGTGCATGGCTTATTTAAACATGTTATCCAATGCGGTCTGTACGAGCTGCTTATTGGTCTCCTGGAACTGAGCTGCGGTCTGCTCGCCCTTCAGAAGGAGCGGGAACTGATAATCTACGCCGATAGCGTTCCAAAGGTCAACACCTGTCTTCTCACCGCAGTAATACATAACGTTGTAGTTTTCTTCGGTAAGCGCGTTGTTATGCCACCAGTCATTTACATAATCCCTGAGCTCGAAATCGTCACCGTAGTAATCCTTGTAATCCTGGAATACCATGTATACAAGATACGGATCCTCTACACCCTGAGGAATGAAGTAAGCAGCACCTGAAGCGGAGTTCTTACGTGCGTTGGTCTCAACATTTCCGGAAGGTCCGATGGGCATCGGGCACCAGATCTGCTCGAAGGAAAGCTCAGCGTCCTTGTTTGCGTCTGCGATCCATGCCTGCTCAAACCAGCATGCAACTTCACCGTTTACGTAAGCGTTCTGGTTGTAGTTCCAGTCGTCTTCGTTCCAGGGGTTAGCTACATGGTCAACATTGTACATGTTGTAGATGAAATCAAGGGTCTCTCCTACTTCCTTGCTGGAAAGGTTTTCCTTGTTGGTGGATGCAACTGCCGTACCGTTACTCATGTTAAGGTACTCAAACAGCCAGTCGTAACGTGAACCGAATCCGTAAACATCCGTAACGCCGTCGCCGTCTGTATCCTTTGTAAGCTTAAGAAGATATTCTCTCCACTTATCCCATGTCCACTCGCCTCTTGCATAGAGATCGTTGGGGTTCTCAAGTCCGGCATCATCAAGCATCTGCTTGTTGAAGGAAAGAACGTATGAGGAACCGGGAACGGACTCGCCGCCTACGGGAAGCATGAAATATGTTCCGTCGATACCGTTGATGTTGATGGTTGTCAGATAGTTCTGGTCTGTAAGGATATCTGCATCCGCGGGAAGTACCTTGGAAAGGTCTGTAGCATATCCGTTTGCAACTGCCGGGATACCGAATGCAGGCTCTGTAAGGTAAATATCGCAGTCAGGCTTACCTGCAAGAACCGAAGTATTGATGGACTCCTGGATTCCGTCATAGGTAAGATTTACATACTCGATACGTACATTGTACTTCTCTTCCACATTTTTCAGAGCGTCGAACATCTTCTGAGCCAGTTCCTCATCGGATACTGACGGATCATCATGGATGTCCTTGTGTGTACTGTCATAATAAATGTCATACCATGTACCGATACGAATGGTTCTGGGGGTGTCGCCCTCATGACGGGGGGTCTTGGCTGTGGATCCGCCGCCCTCTGTGGTAGCTTCCGATGTTGCTGATGATGAAGCCGTTGTATCCTTTGTATCGGATGTTGCGCCTTCGGTTGTGGACTTATTGTCGGATCCGCAGGCTGCCATACTGAGTGCCATGGCACCGGTCAGAGCAACAGCTGCAAATTTCTTTAACTTCTTCATTTCTTTCTTTATCCTCCTTTTGGATTAACCCCGCGGAACCGGATACCGGTCCCGCAGGAAGCTTTCATACAAACTGTCTGCTTACTTTACAACACCGATCGATGCGCTGTTAACTGTCCACGGGCTGGATGCCTCAAACTGAATACGTCCGCCCCACTTGGATACATCTTCGCCGCACTGCTCTGCGATCATCTCATAGGAGATCTGGCAATGTGAACCGTCGAACAGTGCATAGCCCTGTCCAGAACCATCGAAGTCGCCAACACCGACGCGCTTCCAGCCTGCTTCCGAATCAGGCATAACGATCCAGATCTCACCTGTATCCGACTGATAGCTGATATCGATAACGGAACCGGGTACCAGAGCAGCCTTCATCTCATCTGTAAGCTCGATGCCGTCCTGTGCCCATGCATCACCCTTGATGCCGTTTGCGCCAAGATCCACATGGCTGTTAGCTGCCGTAAATTCTGCTGCCGTACCTACACGTACTCCGTAAACTTCCCATGCGCTGTCGGATTCGCACTGGATCTGAGATCCCCATGTGGAGATATCATCACCGCAGTACTGAGCGATCATCTCATACGGGATGTATGCCTTGCTGCCGTCAGCTACGATGTAACCCTGACCTGATCCGTCATAGTCGCCTACGCCCACACGCATCCAGCCTGCAGCCGCTTCATTCATTACGATCCACATATGTCCGGACTCGGACTTGTAGCTTACCTCGATCATGGAGCCGGGAACCAGTGCAGCCTTAACCTCATCGGTCAGAGGAGCACCTGCCTGTGCCCATGCATCGCCCTTAACTGCAAAGCCTTCATAGTTAACTGCCTTGGTCAGAGCGTAGCTCGGAGCAGCCGTACCGATCTTAACGGAGGATACGGACCAGTCGCCGTCTGACTCACACTGGAAGCCTGATCCCCAGGTATTTACATCATCGCCGCAAACTGCCGCGATCTGCTCGTATGTTACCTGAGCGATGTTCTTTGCGTTGTTCACTCTTGCATACTGCTGTCCGGAACCGTCTGCGTCACCTACGCCTACACGCATCCAGCCTGCAGCTGCTTCATTCATTACTATCCACATATTTCCGGTTGTTGACTGGAACTCAATCTCGATAACGGAGCCGGGTACCAGAGCTGCCTTAACCTCATCCGTAAATGCAACTCCTGCCTGTGACCACGCACCGCCTGATACCGCAAAGCCCGCGAAGTCAACCGGCTTGATGATACCCAGAAGGTTTGCCCTGTCTGCTGCTGAAGAGAAGCCTGCGGGATTGCCGAATTCTGCAGCTGTATCAGCAGTGATGGTTGCGCCGGAAGCATCCAGGAAGGTGATGTTGTCGATCCACAGATCCGACGGCTTGGTCTTGGAATTATCCGTCTCCTTGGAGAGGATGATGTAATTATCCTTTCCTGCTATGAAGCCTGCACTGCTTACATCAAATTTAGCAGTCTTCGGGTTTGCGGTATCAATGTATACAGACCAGTTTCCGGCCTTTACTTCCTTGTTGTCCTCACCGGTGTAGCAGTAAAGCGTACCGCTGGAGGATGCAAATCCGTCAGAGTTCTCGGTACCGAGATCGATATTGATGGTCTTAACATCGCCGATCTTATCGCCAAGAAGAGCGGATACGTTAATGCCTATGAACATGTTCTTGCCTTCAACATTTGTAACCTTAACGGCCTTGGAACCGTTGAAGTCTCCAACTGAAAGCTCTGATTTGTCTGCGCCGCCTTTTTCAGAGTTAACCTTCATGAAAGCAAATTTGCCATCCTCGAAGTCTACACTGGGAGTAGCAGCAACAGGCGCTTCTGTTGCCGGCGTCTCAGTCGCTTCAGTAGCAGCTGTGGTTGCTTCTGTGCTTGCAGCAGATGTTTCTGCAGAGGTTCCTGCTTCTGTTGACTGGGAAGCGGTTGTTCCGGAGCTCTCATTCCCGCATGCTGCAAAGGAAGTAACCATCATAGCGGATGCCAGTGCGATGGTTGCCAGTTTTCTTTTCTTCACTTCTTCTTCCTCCTCTTTTGAAGTTAGTTTATCAGTTGCTTTATATTTTAATATAAATATTGTTAAATTGCAACTTTACTATTGTATTTTTTTACTTAAATTTTTGTTACAAAATTATACCAAAATTTGTATGTTTTGCTAATTTTTTGTGAAATATCCTTTTTTTATTATTCACAGTCCACAAATCACGCTGCTAAGCCCCATCGATCCGGGGCTTAAAGCAGGTGAAAAAGAAAGTAACCCGGGATACTATCCGACGATACCGGATCTTTCGACGCCTTCGATAAACTGCTTCTGGAGGATCACATAGATGATCACCAGCGGAAGCATTACAAGGATTATACCCGCATCCATGTAAAGCTGCAGTATGTTGGGGTCATAGATCTTATATACATTTCCGACCGTACTTGCCAGCGTCGCGATACGCTTGGACAGGAGTACCGAGTCACTGATATTGAACAGCTTTGCATAGAAGGTATCATTATACTGCCAAACCAGTGAGAAGATGGCAACCGTTATGGCCGCCGGAGTAGCATTTCTCAGCATGATCCTGAAGTATGTATACCATACTCCGCAGCCGTCCACATATGCAGCCTCTTCGATCTCCTTGGGGAGCCCGCGGAAAAACTGGTTGAAAATGTATATGTACAGTCCCGACCTCAGACCGCAGGCCAGGAAGGTCATTATATACATCGGCCAGACCGTACCCAGCAGATTCGGGCTGCTTCCCGTGATCATGTGAATGATCCCGAAGACATCAAAATTCGCAAATGTCATATACAGCGGAAGCATGATGGTATGCGTGGGTATAACGATCATTACCACTACGAAGGCAAAGAGCACCTTCTTTAAGGGGAAATCGTACCGTGCAAATCCGTAGCCGACCATGGAGCACATCAGTACCTGAATGATCATCAGAGTGATCGAATAGATGATGGTACTGATCGCCGTGGAGCTGTAATTGAGAGTTTCGTATGCTATCTTATACCTCTCCATGGTGGGCTGCTGAGGGATCATGTATACCATGGTATTGTAGTTATCCGCATCCGAGAAGAAGGACCTGGCCAGGATTCCCAGTACCGGCCCGATGATCACGTAAGCAATACCGATCAGTATTACCCAACGGAACAGGCCAAGGAAGAATCCTTTAAAGCCCTCGGTGATCTTACTCTTTGTATTGACATCCATTTTTTTGAAACGGAAGCCTTTAGGGTTAACGGCTACAAGCTCATCGGAATCAGTCTTCTTCTCCCCTGCCTCCGGCTTAACCTCAGCCTCTGCTTCGGCCTTAACCGCAGTCTCCGCTTCAGCCTTAACCTTTGTCGCATCTGCAACCTTATCCATTTTATGATCACCTCCTCCCGTCAGTTATAGTAGAACGTTCGTTTTTGTATGAACCGGACGACTATCGCAAGTATACCGCACGTTATTATCGTGGATATTAACGAGAAAGTCGAACTCAGTCCGTAATTCTTTTCTGAAAATGCCGTATTGTAGGCCAGTGTAACAACGTCTGAATTGACGAAGCTGTCCACCACGGTATAAACCACAACCGTTATGATATGGGGCATAACCATGGGGAAGGTTACCTTCCAGAAAGTCTCATACGCCGTAGCGCCCTCGATCTTTGCAACCTCATACATAGAGCTGGGTATGGACTGCAGGGCAGCTATGAAAATGATTATCTGCACACCCGATGCATTTATGATATCGCTTATCCTGCCTACCGCGCCGACTACATACTCGACGAGTCCCATGGGAAGACCCAGGTTTGAGAACATCTGTATATAGTACTCTACGCTGACTCCGGCGCTTGCGGCTTCCGCCACCTCGGCGCCCGCAGATGAAAGTCCGCCTACCATCATGCTTGCCGCAACCTTCATGGCTGCAAGGATAGCCTCGGAATTGAGGATGACCGGCAGGAAGAAGATGGCTCTCATCAGTGTACGGCCGCGGAATTTCTTATTCAGCAGCATCGCAACCATCAGTGAGAAGAAGGTGATCAGCGGAACGTCGATCAGCATATCTCCCACAGATGTCGTAAGGATCTGCTTAAATGTACCATGACCGCGGAACGCATACAGGAAATTATCCAGCCCGACATAGTCCAGTGTATAGCCGCCGCCCGGCGTGACCGTCAGATCCGAAAGCGAGAACTGTACGGTCATGATAAGGCTGCGCAGATAGAACCACAGGAAGCCTATAAGCCAGGGCACGATGAAAAGGAAGCCTTTCAAGGAGCGCTTACGGGTAAGAGTTAATTTACTTTTCTTTTTCTTCTCTCCCATATCATCCTCCGATCACGTAGCTCTTTGCATCGATCTCAACACCGTCTACGTTGACGCTCTCGTCCGTATGGTTGACATAGATCGTCACCCCGTTACTGTAAACTGTTTCCGAAACGCCTTCACTGATATTTCGGTGTCCGGTGATACTGGCCCCGCTGACTCTGGAAAGCGCCGTATTGGTCTCCTTCCAGATCTTTACAGCGGAATCCTTCCAGCTGTCAAATGTAGTAGAATAGAACTTGTTAAGTGCAGTCTTCTTCATTTCGTTTGATTCGGACTTTGTGAATACGAAATGCGGAGATGCGCCGTTTTCAATAAGTGTCAGTATTATCTCATTCTCATCGGTAGTATTTCCGAGATTGATCACACTGCCCGAATAATCGATGCAGCCGTGGATCAGCATCTCATAGAAAGGTACCGATTCATCAACCACGTAATAGTCATTGTCGGAAAGAGGCGCATTGATGATATCATCGGCATAGGCGAAGCTGTAATCATTTCCGTCATTCACCATGATATTCTTGCCCGTATCCTCCATCTTCTGCAGCTGTACCTTTACGATCTCAAGCGCCTGCTCCCTGGTGATGACATTTGTCCTCCTCTTATCGGAATGGAGCACATTGCCCAGATCCCTGAGGGATATTCCCGCCACATCGTAATCGGTGATCCTGTCGGTAAAGCCTTCTGTATAACGCACCAGGAATTTCGGGGAAATGAGATAGTAAATATTCTCGTCATAGCGGAGACTTGAGGTCTGGCGCAGAGTTGCGGGATTGACTTCTCCAAGCTCTCCTACATATCCTGTTCCGTAATATCTGGAGCTCTCATTTGACGGCGAGTAACGGCTGCTGACATCCGAAACCTTCTGGAAGGCACAATCCACATAAAGTGTTCCGCCCATATCCGAAAGCTCCTTCGAGAGGTCTTCGAGATCCGATCTGCCGCCCAGCTTACCCAGCACCTTGATCTTGCCCAGGGTATCGTGGTAATAACCTCCGCCGCTCCAGCCCTGCATGTTCAGCACCTGGTTTGTGACTCCCGCCTCTTTTAAGGCCTTTGCCATATCCTCTGCCTCTTCAAAGGTCGTCATGGCTGTAAGTCCGCGATACTGGGTTCCGAGGAAAAACTTCACCTGCTCGACGCCGCCTACCACATCGTAATAGAACTTGATATCTCCCGTCTCCGAATTACCGGCCTCAAGCTTTCCTTCATTTATCAGACGGCTGCGGTAGTAATTTGCCGCTCCCGAGTAACCCTTGTATTCTTCGGTAAGGAAGGTATAACGCATGGTGAGGGGAGAATCATAATAATTCTTCTCCACTATCGGGAGCTCCGCCTCAGAGCCTGTAGTTCCGAACATTGCCAGGGTATCATTTCCCCGGACAATGAACTTTGCATATACATTGTTATATTCGTTTACATCCCCGGATACGCCTGCGGAAATATTTGCAAGTGATGCGCCGGATTCTATGGTTGCAAGGATGCCGCTCTTCTCACGGAAGATGCCGAACAATGCAAGCTTTGAATTCTCGGTGATCTCACGCACCGTATAATCAGCCGCCATGGGATCTATGCCGTAGATGTACTCGGAATAGTCATCACCGGCCTTCATCCTGCTCTTGTCATTATTGAAGTAGATGATGGATCCCGATCCGTTGGGTACCAGCATGTATCCTGACTCGTCCTTGCCTGCGGCCCCGAAGAAATTCAGCATCTGAATGTCATGGATCGCGCCGCCGCCGTTTTCAACCACACCCTTCATGTATACGGTTGCTTCCATGTAGTCATCCTTGATGGTGTAATCGATGGGAACGGTAAATGTAATGGGTACCGCTTCCTCAACATCGGCGTTTTCCATCTCGCGGACATAATCCTCTTTTGTGAAGCCTGCCTGTTCAAAATAGGTATTCAGTCTTCTCAGCTCTGCCACACCGTTCTGGGTATTGGAAAGCATTACCAGGATGTCCTCCCCAAGATCGCTCTGGATGAATTTCTTCTTGGTGTACTTTGCGTCCGCATCGCTCAGCTTTGAAAGCACATTATCCAGCGTCTCCTGACGGATATAGATAGGAACGATACCTGTCTTTGCGGTTGAATCCCCGAAGGTGTATACCATCCGCACACCGTTGGGAATGCTCTTTGCCTCGAGCTGGTCAAATGCCACCGCCTGGCTGTAGGAATCAAAGGTTCCTTCGAGTCTCTTTGTATTGTAGTAGTCAACGATAAGCTGACTCTTCATGTAGTTCTTGTTTGAAACATTTGCAATACCGTCCTGATCCGCACCGGGAGGATTGGAATAGATGGTCTCACCGTTTCTCTTATCATAGACCGCTATATTTCCGGTCTTTGTCTGAACGTACAGCTTCAGGTTATCGCCCTCCGCCGCAAGCTCATACCCTTCGACCGACGGTGAGCTGTCGCTAGCCGCCTTGAAATCCGAAGCCTCGGGGTATTCATAATCTGTAAGATAGTCCCTGTAGTGGTTATAGAAGTTATACCGGATCAGGTAGTAGGCCATGTATGCTCCGAATATAGCGAACACCGCAAGGATGATGTAGATCACCCATTTACTTACCTTTTTCCTCTGCTTCTTCAGATTCAGTTCCTTAAGGGCTTTCTTCTGTTCTTTCGTCTTTGCCATGAAAAGCCCCCCTTTACGCCCGGAACATCAGTTCCTGATAGATACTCCACAGGAAGCTGTATACCTGATTTACAAGGTCAACGATAAGAAGAAGGACGAAAATGATCAGCAGCATGGCAACGATCGTAAGGAAGATGGTTATAATGGTCTTCCCCAATGTAAAATTATGCACCGTCATTATGCCCACCAGCATCATGAACAGCGTATAGGCTATACCGATACCGCAGATCATGGTATAGAAAGCCGCCTCATCCTCCGATACAAACTGGCTGAAGATCGTACCGATCAGAATACATACAATAGCCGGAGGAAGTGAATAACCTATGGCTATTATGATATCCTTGATCCTTCCCTTGCCGTCCATAAGACAGGTCACCGACCAGTTGCTCACACAGATCAGGAAAAAGAACAGGAGCACGGTGATGAGCTCTGAAATAGAGTTTACCTCTCTGGGGTCTATATCATTTACAATGAAGCCTGCCGATATCCTGTTGATAGACCACATCACCGAGAAAAGCACCACAAGGATCAGCGCTATCACAACACTTCCCTTCTCTCTGTGGCGGATCTCGTAGTAACCGTCAGCGGGATGGCTTATGGTATAAAGCATGAATTTCCACTTATCTTTCGATAATTGCTTTTTCATTTACAGCAGCCCCTCCTCTCTGACTATGCCCTTTTTCTTGTTTCGTATCCTCTTGAAAATGACCAGCGCTATTATCAGAACGATGACGCCTGTCAGTATCCAGCCGAGATTATCTGCGAGGATCTGGTTTCTGTATCTCTTATAGGCTATGGAATAGTACTTCTTGTTCATTCCGAGTTCGAAGTAATGCATGGCTTTCTCGTTATCGCCTGCCGTAAGATAAGCCTTACCGATACCATTGTTGGCAAGCTCATTGTTCTCATCAAGCTTCAGGACCTCCTGCCACTTATCTATGGCCTTGGTCTCATCACCGTCGAAGCGAAGTCCCACCGCATCGTTGATCAGCGCGCCGTAATTGGTCTCACGGAATTTAAGGATCGCATTGCGTCCCGCATCCAGGACAAGGATCTCATCCTCTATGGCCTCGATAGCAGCCGGTGTCTGGAAGGTTCCCTTCTGAAGTCCTATACCTCCGAAAATGTAGAGCAGATTGCCTTCCTTGTCGTAGGTGAAGATCCTTCCTCTTTTACGGTCCAGCAGCGAGTACTTACCCTTATCGCGGTATACCACATCCACGATCTCTGAGGGTCCGCTGTAGGTTCCGTACTTGCCTATCGCTATATCGCCGCCGACATTTCCGTTTTCACCCTTCTGGATAACATCCTTACCCTGAGGATTAAGCCGGCGCACCGCCTGGATGCCGTCGGAATCGATATTTGACGCATATATGAATCCGCCGCTGTCAACGTCGATACCGGTAAACTCCGTGGGAATGTAGAGCTGAGTATTGGACCTCTCTTCCTTGGATGCGAACCGCCGCCAGAACTTCTCCCACACGGAAATCTTTACCTCAATGGTTCCGAAATAACCGGAGAAGTCCCCGTTCGCTTCGAATACAAGGATACCTTCGAAGGCTCCCTTGCTGATAACATAGATACGGTCCGCGTAATCAACGGTGACCTTGAGGGGGATGAAGGAGAAATTATCCTCCAGTATCTCCGACTTCGGTTCATTGACTATTTTTATGAATTCTCCCTCGGGAGTAAGCTCTACCACACGGGCGTTATTTGAATCCGCCACGTAAAGCTGATTATTCTCCGAGAGGCACACTCCGTAGGGAGCGTTGAAATGGTCCTCTTCACCATCCCTGGTGAAGCTTTCTATGATACGGTTAACCTTTGTCATCTTATTATCCATAACGACGATACGGTTATTACCGGTATCCGCCACATAAACCTCTCCGGCATCGGATACGCAGATATCCTGCGGTTCCCTGAAGGCTGTGGTACCCACATCCAGCCCGGTTACCGTGCCGTCCGGAGTATAGGCTGCAGGCGTTTTTACGATGTCTTCCCAGTAATTATAATTGTAGGTATCATAAGGCACATCGTCCTCCGCCCTTGCCGGCATCCCGGATAGCGCAACCGTCACGGAAAGCATCAGGGCTCCGAGGATCTTTGCTATTTTATTTTTCTTTCTCATAAGCACTCCCCTCACCCTTACTCCTTCATTCCGGAGGTGGTCATGGTTTCAAGCACGTTACTCTGGCAGAGCAGGAAGAATATGATAGGCACTGCCGCTATGATAAATGTTACGGCTGCGGAGGCGCCCGCTCTTGCGGTACCGCCGGCAGCGATCTGCTGAAGCGCGAACTGCAGAGGCTTCAGCTGTTCATCGCGCAGGAACAGGGAACCTGTATTGCCCCACGCCTGCTGGAACTGGAAGATGGCCAGAGTAAGCCATGCAGGCTTTACATTTGGCATCACGATGGTCCAGAAGATACGGTACTCGGAAGCACCATCCAACCGGGCAGATTCCATCAGCGAGGTCGGTAACTGCTCCATGAACTGTTTCATCAGGTAGAGACCCATACCATACTGCCATAACGGAAGGATCAGTGCGAGATAGGTGTTGTTGATATGGAGCCAGCTGACGATCATGTACATCGGTATCTGGGTTACCTGCCAGGAGAACATCAGCGAGAGCACAACCATACTGAAGAGAAACTTCTTACCGGGGAATTCATGCTTAGCCAGCGGATATGCTGCAAGTGAAGCCACTACTACATGTCCGAAGGTTGCAAGTCCGGTTATGATTATGGTATTCAGGATGTATCTCGAGAATGGCACCCAGGAATCGCTCATTACATGGAAGAGATCCGAGAAATTCTCCAGCGTCGGATTCTTTACGAAGATCGCCGGCGGATACTGGAAGATCTCATCCAGAGGCTTCAGCGCGTTATTTATGATCATTACCAGCGGCAGCGACATAAAGATACCGCAGATGATCATGATACCGAAGAGAAGTCCGTTTCCGGCCACTGACCGGTTAAGCTTCTTTTCCTTATAGGTTTTCTTCATCAGCTCCCGTACTACGGCATCCGGATCTGCATCCGGAACCGGCTTCGGGATGACTACTGCGCCATGGGTAAGCGGCTGAGCCGCAACTTTTTTCTTTGCCACGCTACTCACCTACCCTTCTAAGTAATTTCTGTACCAGCTTATTGGTGCCGACCATCAGAAGGAACAGCACCGTAGCTATCGCCGAGGCATAGCCCATATCGAAACGGGTTGAGCCGTAATCCAGAAGGTGGGTTACTACCGTAGCACCCGCATAGTTGACCGAAGGGTTGCCTGCCAGCTGTATGGAGATATCCGCAACCGCAAAGGACTGGGTGATCTGCATAACCGCACCGAACATGAGCTGAGGCTTCATGGCAGGAAGGGTCACATACCAGAGCTCCTGCCAGCGGTTCTTGATACCATCAATGGCTGCAGCTTCATAGAGTGACTTATCCACTGTCTGAAGACCCGCGACAAAGGCCAGGAATCCGGTACCCAGGGACAGCCACAGCTGAACTACTATCAGACAGGGAAGGATAAGATCTGCATCCTGCATCCACAGCTTCTGCTCATTTATGAAACCAAGCTTCAGAAGAATACCGTTCAGGTATCCGTAACGGTCTGATGAAAGGATCAGCTGCCATACCATATAAGCGTTGCCGCATATGGATGGCGCATAGAAGATCAGCGTCAGGAAGGTACGTACCTTCGGTCTGAACTCATTGATTATCCATGCAAAGAGCAGGCAGAGAAGGTAACTGACCGGTCCTGTAACAACTGCAAAGATCAGTGTGTTCTTAAGGGAGATCAGGAAGATATCATCGTTCAGGAACAGCTTGGTATAGTTGGACCAGCCGTTGAACTTCGGGAACTCCAGCATGTTAAAGTAGGTAAAGCTCAGTCCTATGGACATAAGAACCGGCAGCACCGTGAACAGGAAGAACAGGATGAAATAGGGGCTCAGCATTACGTAGCTTGCCCTGTTCCTCTTGAGGCGATACCTCAGCGTTCTCTGCTTCTTCGCGATCTCATCGTTCGCTGCTGCATCAAGCGCCGCCTGATAGGTGGTCCTGGAAGGATCCGGTACACTTACTGCGGCAGCCACTGCTGCCACTGCAGGCTCGGAGCTTTCTTCAACATTTCCGTCATTATTGAGTGCTGAAATGAGATCTCCCACTTCCTCATCATCAACCGGTTCAGTCTCCGAAAGGTCAGCATCCTCAACCACATCATCCAGATCGTCCAGATCATCCGGCATATCTACAGCTTCATCAGCCACCGTCTTTGCAGCATTCAGCGCATCACGGATATTCTTTGCCGGTTTTCCTTCACCGGAATTGGTTTCTTGCTTAGACACGTTTTCTTCCCTCCTTTCCCCTAATTTTCATCTTCCACCGGCAGCCCGAATTCAATTCGTTTATACCGGATCTCTTCGTTGATATACAGCACCTTATCCATCAGCTCTTCTCTTGGAGATGCCGTATCTGTCTCTGTCGTGACTGTATAGAATGCGTTATTTACATTTCGCCAGGAGTAATATCCTCCGGGCACCTGAGGGATACCCTTTACCCAGGTAAATGCCTTTGAAAGGTTATGATAGGTCTCCACAGGCCAGGGCAGCATCTCGAAGGCTTCCTTATTGGCTGTAGCCACACGTGCTGCGGAACCCATGAGACTCTCCATCTCGCGGTCATACAGCGCCTGTACATCCGCCGAGGTCCACCACTTAAGGAACTGCCAGCAGGCATCCGGATTCTTTGTATCAGCCATGATCATGCTGGCCAGACCCGTACAGCCTACGCTGTGATCAACCGTTCCGTCCTCTTTCCTGGTCCCAGGAACCATGGTGAAATCCCACAGTCCTGCAATATCCGGAGCGGATACCTCCAGGTTGTTATATACGGTATAGTCCGCGATAATGATTGGGCACTCACCTGTACGGAAGCGTTCCTCAACTGTGGTCGTCTTATCAAGACCATAGTCGGTATAGAACTCGCAGTACTGTTTAAATGTATTAACCGCGATATCGGAATTGAGTGCCGATGAGATACCGCCTTCGTTATAATACTTGCCGCCGTTCTGATAAAGGAGCATTGCGAATATCTGCTCGCTGGGAAGCATACCGAATTCCATCTGGTTCTTTGCGAAAACCGACATGATGACCTTTACATCATCCCAGGTCTCCGGTATCTCAAGTCCCAGCTGCGCCAGGATGTCCTTCCTGTAGAACATTACCGGGAATGTCTGTGTCTCCGGAAGCGCATACAGCTTTCCGTCAAAGGAGAAGCCCGTAAGTGCACTTTCATAGAAGCGTTCCTTTACTTCATCTGCGTCACTGAACTGATTCAGATCCATAACCGCATGTCTCAGGCCATAGTTTACCGGAGTATCGTTACCCGTATTCAGAACCGCACCGGCGATACCGTTGGTATTCGCAACCTGGATGGCCACATCCGGTCCCTCTCCCGCCAGCTCTGCACGGAGCAGGGTGTTCATATCTACCAGCTGCACATTTACATTAATGCCGTAAACACTGGTGAAGGATTCATCTATAAGGGCTCTGATAACATTTGCCTGGTCACGGCCGGTACCTATCCAAAGAGTAATTGTGGTCTGCTCTTTTCCAACCTCTCCCGTAGAACCCAGGGAGTTGTAATCAATAACAAATGAATTGAAGAGTCTTGCCATCTCATTTCCGAAGCTGCTGAAGAAATTATCTCCGGAGATCTCCAGGTTCTTCGAATCTGAGGTAACGAAGATCCGGTCTACCTGAAGCGGCTGGCTGATGACCTGAGTGATCCAGGTACCGCAGGCACGTACATTAACCTTGTATGTACCGATGACGCGTACGAAATGCTCCACATCCTCGATCAGATAATCAAGCTGGTCACGCATGGTGATCAGCACCGTTTCCTTATCGGAGGTTCTTCCCACAGCGGTACGAAGCGAATATATAGCGTCGTTCAGTTCGTCACGGACCTCTGTCATCTCGTTCACGATATTCGGAAGAGAAGCCTCGATCTGATAATCACGGTAGGTATCGGGAGATACGCCGATGATACGGATAACCTTACGATATATCTCGTTCAGCTTGCTTACAGAATCCTGAACCTCTGCGATTATCTCGGAGAATTCACCCAAAACCACCTGCATGCGGAGGGCATGTGCACCCTTGGTAAGATAGAACTTATAGGGATTGCCGTCCTTATCACTGAGGGTATCCAGACGCCAGTCGGATTCGTAATAAAAACCATAGTTTTCCAGCTCTGCGAAGGGAACCTCTCCGTCTATGGTGATCCGTCTTGAACAATAGATACCGCGCATGAAATTCTGAAGATCAAAAAGGGATATCTCGTAATAACCGTCCTCGGGAACGTCGATCTGCCACTCTATCCACTGACCTGCCTTGTCCCAGCTGGTGCCGCCAATGGTGTTGTTCAGAAGATATCTTGCGCTGTGAGGGCTGACCGCCGATGATGACTGATCCTGCTTGGGATACAGGGTCTGGGATGAGGTCTTTCTCGCATCCTCAGCCTCTACGGCGATGCTCACGCCGCTTGTATCCTTTGCACCAAGCTTGTCCCACTCAGCCTTGCGGTCCGCATAGGAAAGCTCTTCAGCCTTGTTGCTGAAACAGAGTCCGCCAAGGAGCATGGGCTCGCGGCGTGACTGTATCATAATGGTGTGCTCTCCTTCGGAGAGATAGAAAGAAAGAGGATTGGTGATATATCCGTTATTATCATAAAGATATGAATCGATCCATTCGGGGATCTCTATAGATGTGGGCTTCATGTCATTTCCCTGGTTATCCTTATTCCAGCTGACATGATCCTCTCCGGACTTAAATGCAGTATCTGCCACATCCGTAGTCCATACACGTGAAAACTGAACGATGCCCAGCTCAGTATAGGGCTGCTCACCGTCAAGGAAAAAGGCACGCTGTATCTCGGAGTTCTTGCCCTCTACAGGATAATAGGAAAGAGACAGCTCATAAAGACCTGCCTTTTCTACTGAGAATTTATAGGTGATCTCACCCGTCTCACTCGTGAGGATGCTGTCACCCGAACGTCCCTCGAAATCCGTGTAAACCTTCGGAGTTGCAGCCTTGCCCTCTTCAGTGTAGGATTCGTAAGCTGATGCTTCGATGGTGATCTCGGCATCCGGCCGTTTCTGATCGGGAACTTCCGTTAAGTACCGTCCGTAATCCGTGCTGTATTTGATGTCGGAAGCCCCCGGCACCACCGTGTCCTTGGCAAATACTGAACGCAGCACGAAGAACAGGATGACCGCAAGGATCACTGCACACCATATGATCCTGTTTCTTACTTTCTGTGACATACCCTTTCTCCCTTTAAAAATATGTATTGCCCCCTCAATCAGTTCGGCGGCTCTTCGGTCGGTACGATTCAAATCAATCGTAATACCATGCATCCTTTGTTTCTTCAGTCGGTTCCGGCATATAATCCTTAAATACCCTCTCCAGCAGGAAACCGGAGAAATACAGCCAGAAGGCCGGCAGGAACAGCAGTGTGAGTATCGGAAGTATATAAATGACCAGATATACCAGTCCTCCCATAGCCGCAACATGGATCAGCGTCACTATGAAGTGCTGCCCGCTTATTATAAACGCCATGTTGAAGGCCTGTCCCAGCGACACCCGGAACCGGGACATTATCGGGAAGAGATACACGGCTATGGCCAGTGTAAGTATGACCATGATCACCAGTATCTTTGCGGAAAAGCTCTGCAGCGATACCTCCACATGAGCCAGCTCCCTGTTAAAGATATATAATCCCGCAGTCCATGCCAGAAGTATCAGCGTTGCAAAAATGCCGTTCTTCAGATGTCTCCTGAATGCCTTGAAGTATTCCCTTATCGGGTAGCCTCTTTCGCGTCGCACGCTCTTTACTATGGCATGGTAGAGGGCTGTGGTCGCGGTACCGACAGTGACTACGGGAAGGCTTGTCAGGAGCCACACCAGCCCCAGAAGGATAAGCTCCCCTGTCTTTGTCAGAAATGTGACCACCGGTCCGTCCACATCCAGAAAGAAATGCCGGAAGGAAAACTTTTCCTGCTGTATAATTTCCGCGAATTCCTCGGGAGGCGGCGCCGGCCGGGCATTGCTGTTCAGTTTTTTGGCAGCATCATATTTCATACTTACTCCCCTGTCGGATAGTTTTTCAGATCCGGCAGTTCATCTCTCGTGATCACATGCTCGTGATCGTAAACCTTTTTCAGCATTTCCTCTTCCGTGTACTGGTCGGAGTAATAATTCATGGTTTCCGAAGCAGCGATGAATTCTCCGCCCCAGGTGCCGAAATAACTCCACATAGCGCCGTCCCTGATGGCAAGATCCGGATCAAAATGGCAGCCGTTCTCGGACAGCGTAATGATCTTATGTTGGGCCGTGACCTGAGCCACCTCCATATATTTCGGATACTGTGAGGTATATACCCTTTCACCCGGATATATATCGGTTCCCATGATATCCACCACATCATCCCCTGGATACCAGTCTTTGGACTGTGCGTTCCATACCCAGATCAGATTATGCAGTCCGTATTCCCCTGTGAACTTTTCATACATAAGGCGGTAAAGCTTTATATATGATTCGGCCGAGCAGTTGCCCCACCAGAACCAGCCGCCGCTGGCTTCATGCAAAGGCCTCCAGAGAACCGGAACATCCGCGTCCTTCAGCTTCGTAAGCTCCTTTGCTATGGCATCCATGTCGGATACCAGCAGGTCATAGCCCTCCTGATCCTGTCCGCTCATGATCTTATCCAGATCGATATTCGTATGCTCTTTATAGAATGCGCTGTACCAGGTACCTGTGATGTACTTCGTGGGAGTACGCCAGTGCCAGCACATGGTCACAAGGCTGTTGTTCTCCCATGCCTCGAGGGCGGCATCTATGCTCGTCCCCTTGCTTCCGTGTTCCACGGAAGACGGTGAATATTCCATCATATCCAGACCGACCATGGCGGGAAACTTTCCGGTTTCCTTTTTGATTATTGCCATCTCGTGACCGTATATGCCTCCGGATGAATACTGCCCGGAAATGATATTCTTCCCGTAATTATCCTTCAGATAGCTGTAAACCCTTTTTGCGTTGGTGCTGGCCGCCGGATCCACCAGCTTCGGCTCCACATCGTAAAGTGATGTATCAAAGGGAGCCCCGGTCATAACATCCAGTTTATCAACATTTACGTATCCCCAGTATTTCTCAACCGTAGCGTTATGTTCTCCGCCCTTCAGCCATACATGGGGAACCGTGTTCACCTCAAACTTTTTATTATCGCCGGAGATGGTTCCTATCTTTTCGCCGTCGACATAAACATAGTTTTCCTTATACCCTCCGGTAAAAGAACAGTAAAAATCAAGGTCATAAAATCCGTCATCCTTAACATTAAAGGAAATGGTAACGCCATCCCCGTCCTTCGTGAGGTTGCCGGCATAACCGGTTCCCGAATACCCGGAAACCTCCTTTTCGGCTTTTGCTCCTCCGAGCATCTTCCCGTCCTCTGCCTCCACGGATGTAACAAGTGTCTTTGTAAATTCTGTCGTTCCTTCCTCCGTCACCGATCCTGTATCCGCGGCCCCTGTGTCCGCTGTTCCTTTCCCGCAGCCTGAAATCAGCAAGCACAAAAACAGAGCTGCACCGGTACATTTCCTGCGTATTGCAGCGGTACCGTCACCTCTGCCTCTCTCTTTATCATCCAGGCCGGCATATATATCCTTCTTCATATCGATCCGTTTCCCGTCTATCCTTATCAGCTACGGCTTCCCCGCCGTTCAGCTTATTATTCTCACTTTTTTAGTTTTTTACGCCGCGAAACTGTCGGGAATTTCGTAAAAATTGTTATCAACGGTACCCGCATCCGTAGGATAACCCTGAATACTTATTCCCGACAGCTCCCCGGGCTTTGGAGGGTTTGTATAAAATTGCGTTTCGTCTCACAATTTCTATGGTAAAATATACCATATAATTAAAATATATACAAGTATTTTCGCTTAAAATTTGCCTAATTTTTCAATTTTCTTTACCTAAGATTTTCAACTTTTTTAGTTAAACACCGATCATGCACTACTTTTTAGCGATATTTACCCCATAAATCTGATATTTTGCCTCTTTCATACACTTATTTTTTTAGTCAAAAAATAACCCGTCATTTTCTGACGGGTCATTTTTATAAATAAGATGGTATTCAAATATTACTCTACATCCTGCAGCGCATCATAGTTTTCTTCTCCGGTCCGGATCTTTACGACACGGCTTACCGGATATACGAAGATCTTGCCGTCACCGATCTTTCCGGTGTAAAGGGTCTTCTTCGCAGTCTCGATCACGCTGTCTACAGGTATACCGCTGACAACCACTTCCAGTTTGATCTTCGGAAGCAGGGTCATATCCATTTCAACTCCACGGTACATCTCGCCGGCACCCTTCTGTATGCCGCATCCGCTGACCTGCGTTACAGTGATACCGGTTACGCCCAGCTGATTGAGAGCTCTCTTGATCTTATCATACCGCGACAGCTTGGTAATGATAACTACTTTGTTTATGCCTGTATCGGGGATAACGCCCGACATGGCCGCTGCAACATTTTCCACAGGAACCGCCGCGTTCCTCTTCGCCTCACTGGCCTTGTCATAATCAGACTCACCCAGATTGGTATTCTCATTTTCGTTCATCATGGCACTCGACATATCAACGATACTGAAGCCCGAGTATGCGGATACAAGACCATGTTCCGTAAGATCCAGACCTTCAAGTTCCTCTTCTTCAGACACCCTGAGGCCGAAGATCTTCTTGATGACAGCAAATACAACCAGCATTCCGATGGCTGCCCATGCCGCAACCGCTGCAAATCCTACAAACTGCTTTCCTAACAGTTCGAAACCGCCGCCGTAGAAAAGACCCTGAAGCTCGGTATTTCCGGGAGCAGTGGTTGTTGCAAAAAGTCCTACAGCAAGAGTACCCCAGATACCGTTCATCATATGTACGGCGCAGGCACCAACGGGATCGTCTATGTGCAGCTTGTGATCCAGAAGCCATACTCCGAAGATAACCAGCAGACCTGCAACCAGGCCGATGATGGTTGCACCAAAGGCATCAGTTACATCACAGGGAGCCGTGATCGCTACAAGTCCCGCCAGAGAGGCATTGAGACACATGGAGACATCAGGCTTGCCATAGTGTATCCAGGTAAAGATCATGCAGACAACAGTTGCTACTGAAGGTGCTACAGTCGTTGTAAGGAATACGGATGCCAGCTGATCCACTGATGTACATGCCGCACCGTTGAAACCATACCAGCCAAGCCAGAGGATGAACACGCCCAGTGCACCGATCGGGATGTTGTGACCCGGGAACGCGTTAACCTTGGTAACCTTGCCGTTCTCATCCCTCTCGAACTTTCCGATACGGGGGCCGACCATCTTAGCTCCCACAAATGCAGCGATACCGCCTACCATATGGATTGCACATGAACCTGCAAAATCGTGGAAACCCCACTGTGCAAGCCAGCCGCCGCCCCAGATCCAGTGGGCCTCGATAGGATAGATCAGGGCCGAAATGATCGCCGAGTATACACAGTAGCTGAGGAATTTTGTACGTTCAGCCATGGCCCCGGATACGATAGTCGCCGTCGTAGCGCAGAATACCAGGTTGAATACGAAATTCGACCAGTCAAAGTTCTCATACTCTGTAAAAATATCAAAGCCGGGCTTTCCGATCAGACCCACCAGATCCTCGCCAAGCAGCAGGCCAAAGCCGATAAGAATGAATACGACGCAGCCGATGCAGAAATCCATCAGATTCTTCATCAGGATATTGCCCGCGTTCTTTGCTCTGGCAAAGCCTGTCTCAACCATCGCGAATCCCGCCTGCATCCAGAACACCAGAGCCGCACCGATCAGGAACCATACCGCAAATAACTCTCCGTCCAATGAACTCATTAATTCGTCTAACATAAAAAGCACCTCTCTTTCGAACGATCGGTGCTTCTCTTCCGCAGTGGACGGTGCCGGCGTAGTCATCTGCATGAGAAGCGAAACACCGTTGCATCGCCTGCTGCCCCCTCTCCGGAAACAGCATATCTTTATATATTGAACAAGGCGCCTCGGAGTTACCTCCAAGACGCCCTTGCCTTTATGTTTTGGGATTATACGACGTTATTTTTTTCATGTCAATACCTTTTTTCAAAAAACAGCATTTTCTACAGCCACTTCTTTTTCTTGAAAAAGATAAGGCTGACTATGGCTATTGCCAGACTCACGCCTATCACGATGGGATATCCCCATGGGGATTCCAGTTCCGGCATATATCTGAAATTCATTCCGTACCAGCCGGCGATCAGGGTCAGCGGCATGAAAATGGTGGTCACCACCGTAAGAACCGTCATGATACGGTTCTGCTTTATATCCAGCTGTGCCTGATAAAGGTCCCGGACCTGCATGGTATAAGCCTGCAGAGATGTGGCCGAATCATAAAGCCTCATCATACGGTTTGTGAAAAGGTGGAAATACCTGACATTTTCCGACCTGAAGAAGCCGTTCTCATTCTCCTCCAGCTCCTGTCCGAGATCTATAAGCTGATCATAATGTATCCTCAGGTCACGAAGCTCACCGCGGATGGTATTCACGCGGATCAGCGCCTCTTCCGCCATCCCGTCCTGTATCGCAGTCTCTATCTGGTCCAGCTCACGTTCATAGCCCTCCATGATCGAGAGATCCCTGTAAATGATCTGCTCAAGGAAATCATATACAAAGCGTTCCAGACTGGGAATGTGCCATTTTTTCGCGCGTTTTACGCGGCGTATCAAATGTGCCGCATAGCCGCCGTCATCGATGAAAACTATGCCCTTTTCATCCATCGCGAATGCAAAGCGCCAGGGTTCCTTTTCAAAATCCCGGCGGTTCGGCACCGCAAAGGTTCCGGTAAGCGAATCGTAGTTTACCTCTGCCTTGGTATTGTGGATATTCTTCGAATCCGGCTCCATATCGATACCCATGTCAAATCCGGCCTTACCCTCCTGCCACTCCTCGGTGGTAAGGACCGCAACGTAGGGAACCCCGGAATTACGGCACTCTTCAAGAGTGCATTCTTCCAAAGTATCTTTGATAAGATAGTACAGCATAATCTCACTCCATCCATTTGGGCACCTTGAAAACTCCGCCCAGCCGAAGGATCTCCTCAAGGATGATCCGGTAATAACCTGGAACAAGTTTATCAGTATCATCATGAGAATGCAAGAGCACAATCTGTGTATCGTCGCCGAAAACCGATGAGCCCTCACCGGGATCCCCCTCGTTGAGGCGTCTGATGACGTCCTGAATAGTCATGGTTCCCGGAGGGATATTATACTCCTGACAGTCAAAGGAACAGGCCGTATCCACATCTTTATCCCAGCCTTTTGCGAGATATCCCGGTGCCCTGACCTCTGTATCATCCAACCCGGTAAAGCCCTCCTGTCTCAAAAAGGCCTGATATCTTTCTTTATTGTCACCGCCTTTATCCAAATAAGGGAACCGGAAGAATCTATGCTTTCTTTCGACCCCGGCCTCCGCATAGATGCGGTCCAGCAGCTCCTCGGTTTTTCGGATCTCGGTAACCCCGTCCTCAAAAGAAAGCCCCGAAAAGGCGGGATGACTGTAGGAATGATTTCCGATAAGAAAACCCTTCTTCAGCGCGTATACAGCAGGTCGGGGATCTTTCTCAATATTCTCCCCAACCGCAAAAAAAACCGCAGATATCTGCCTGTCCGAGAGATAATCCACCAGAGGTACAGTCACCTTCTGCGGGATATCGTCGATCGTTAATATCAGTCCGGCCACAGTATTTCATCCTCCTTATTTGTGTATTCTTAATCGTAAGGGGACGGTTAACCCGCAGGCAGAAAAGCCGCCCCCCGGGAACCGTCCCCTTACATAACCCTACCCCTTCTTACCGGTTTTTCTTTCCACCAGCCAGCCGTAGGCTATCACGGTTCCATAGCGGTATTCGGGGTTAACACAGTGCTGTTCCAGCATGTTCATGCACTGCGTGACCATTTCCTCGATATTTACATGATAAGTGGTAAGCTCCACTCCTTCGATCTTGTTTGTAGCATAGTCATCATAACCTACTACGGAAATGTCCTCCGGCACCTTAAGTCCCGCTTCGTTGAGCTTGCGTATGAGGCGGTACGCCGTAAGGTCACAGGTGCAGACAAAGCCGTCCGGCAGCTTCTTCGGAAGCACGAGATCTATATCTATGCCCCGGTCATCCCTGTCGCTGATAACAAATGACTCCTCGTAAGGCAGCTGATTCGCGATCAGATATTTACGGTAGCCCATAAAGCGGTCAAGATTACTGCGGGTGCTGAAATAATTCCCCACAAATCCCACCGTATGGCAGCCGGACTTCAGAAGATGGCGGGTAAGAAGATAACCGCCGTTCATGTTATCGCTTATGACCGCGTCCATATCGAAGTCTTCATTCTCAAAATCGAATAGAATGCATCCGATACCGGTCCTTACCACCGATTTAAGATAGGCGTTGCTGATCTCTCCGATGATTATGATCTGGTCAATGGATTTAAGGGACAGCAGCTTGGGCAGTTCGCCCCTTTCTTCGTCCTCCACACGCACGGCTTCCAGGATCGCCACAAAATTCCTCCTGGTCAGCTCCAGCAGTATCCTTTGATAGACCTGCTGATAGAAGGAGTTTTCGCCGATGAACCTTTCGGAAATGATGATCGCAACATTTTTGCTCTCACTCCGCTCCGGATTCTTTTTGAATACATACCCCAGATCATGCGCCCTCTCGACTATCTCCTGACGGAGCTGTTCGCTCACACCGTCCTTCCCCGCAAGAGCCTTGGATACCGTTACTATACTGACATTGAATTCCTGTGCAATGTCCTTCATGGTTACCTTTTTTTCTGCTGCCACCTTGTACCTCCAATTCTTTCCCCTGTTTTACTTTGCAATAACCCTTTCCCTTACCGTGCATACTTCATCAAAGCTTCCACTATGTCCCCGTACACAAAGTAACCGCCCATCCTGTACAGTAAACCGAAGCACTCCCCATTCCCGGAAAATGCATTATTGTCCCACCACAAAGCCGTCATGCCGCGCGCCTTTGCCGCCGCTATGTAATATGCCGCAAAATCCACCCGTTCCTGGATATTTCCCTTCTTGTCACAGGCTCCGAATTCTCCTATCACCACCGGGATCCCTTTCACGATAAACCTGTTGTAAAGCTTATCCATGAAGCTGTCGATCTCCTGGGTCGACGATGTCCTCGAGGCGCTGAAATAGGATGTCCCGTTCAGGTCAAGCGCAAAGCCGTAAGGTGTATATGCATGCACGGAAACCATGATATGCCCCTTTCCCTGCATTTCCTTCGTATCCGTCGGGAGTACATAGGAACTGTGAAGCGCTCCGTCGGGAGACGCATCATAGCCGGGACACATAAGATATCTCGATGCATTATTTCCGCCGCCTGCCCTTACCGTATCCACAAAAAGCTGGTTCAGCTCATTTATGCATAAGACGGATTCCTTTACTTCCTCATTTCCCGCCGGGAACCACCATTCATACTGATGTCCCACCAGACGGGGCTCGTTCATTGATTCAAATATCAGCCTGTCATCATAATCCTTATATCGTTCCGACAGCTGTTCCCATATACGGCGTATGTATCTTTTCGACTGCTCCATATGGGCCCTGTCCGGATAAAAGCCGCCCGCTTCCTCATGATTATCATGATGGATATTGAGGATCACGTGCATCCCTTCCTCAACCGCCCAGTCCACAACTTCATTCACTCTGGCGGCCCATTTTTCGGAAATGGTGAAGTCCTCATCCACAATATGGTTATGCCAGGACACCGGGATACGTATGGTCTCAAAGCCTGCCTCATGAAAGGCCTGTATCATGGACCTTGAAGTCCTGATGCTTACCCATGCAGTCTCCGTATCCATCTCGTCCCTGAGGCAGGTATCATTATATGCGTCAAATGTATTGCCGAGACTTACGCCTATCTTCATGTCCCGGACAAAACCGAAGCACTCCGTATCCGGTACCGGTTTTTGTTCTATCGATACTTCCGGTATCGTTGTATCCGGAAGAAACTTCCCGGATGAGGTCTCTGCCTCTGACGTAATATCCTCCGTACTCTCCGCGGTATCGGCGGTTTCCTCCGTTGTTACGGCTTCCGTAAGCTTTTCGGTAACGCCGGTATCCTGCGGTTCCCTGCCGCAGCCTGCAAGCGAGGCGCATAACGACAGCGCCGTCAGCACCGTTATTATTTTTTTACGCAAATCATTTCCTCCCGCGGTCATGAGATCCTTCGGCAGCACCCGCCTCAGGATGACAGAGTCCATGGTTTCCCGGGCACTTCCGGTCTGAAAGCCTCCGAAGACATATAACCCAGAATACTCCTCAGAAGAGCCCGGACCTCCGCATGTTCCAATAACGTTAAGAGCGGCGATGCCACAACCAGCACATCCGTCTCCCATTCCCTGTATTCAAAGATGAGACCGAGATCGTGACAGCGCTCTATATTATCTATATCCCTCACCAGCACGGTCACACCGGTTCCATCCAGGATCGCCGGGTATCCGTGTGAAATGATCTGATACCACTCCGGTGCGGAGAAGCTTTCGAAAGCAAAGCCCTTCAGGGCAGGATGATCCGGATCCATGGACAGCCCCAGCGTGCCTATGGGGACCTTTCTTCCCATACTCTCGCTGATAGACCTGAACATGGGATAACACCAGAAATCACTCGGATAATCTCCGGGTATGCTCTTTTCTATCTTATCGGGGATATAAAGCAGTTTCCCGCCTTCCTTAACGGCAGCTCTGTACTGCTCCGCAGATACCGCCGTCCTTATTCCGCCGTCGGAGAACAGACGCAGCACATCATCCCGCTCACGATACTCCGGAAGCTCAGGGAACAGGCGGAAGGAATAATGATTGCGGATATTTTCTCCCTCTACGGAAAGGCTCAGGGTAAGCTTTCTAATCCCGCCATCCGGAAGCATCGGCATCTTCAGCCTTCTTTCCGCTATCTTCCACAGCCCCTCCTTTATCTCCGGAAGCCTTAGCTGCTCATCATATATTATGCCGGTCTCAGTCCGGGCACCGGTCTTCCCCGGCTTTATCCCTGTCACTGACAGTGTGATATCAAGCTGTTTTTCCGATATATCCCTTCCCGAATGCATATTCCGGATCCATATCTCCAGCGGAAGCTCCCGGCCCTCTTCAATAATATGCCCCGGAAATACCGCCAGAAGCACGATATCATCGCAGAACTCTCTCCACTCCTCCGGAGAAATAAGCCCCTTGGAATTCATGAATGCATCCAGTACCCCGACATATGCGCCGCCCTGTCCGGGAAAATCCTGCAGATCCAGCAGCTGGAAGCCGGAAAGGGCTCCGGTCCTGTACGCCGCCTCCAGCTCGGATTTATAGCACTGCATGGCAAGGGCTCCGGAATCCCTGATGATGGCAGGCAGGAACTCTGTCAGTCCTTTCTCCTCAAGCCGGTGTCTGTATATATTAAAATTATCCGCTCTCAGCACTCCCGTATACCGGTCTGCCCGCCGTATATCGGGATACATGGAATATTGTCCGATCTCATGGGATATCACGGGGATCTCCGGGATCAGTTCTTCCGTTCCGGCGCCGTCAGTTGCGGAAACCTTCTTCACTCCGGTACCGAACTGGATCTCTATCTCATCCGGTGCTTCCTTTGCGGATGACTCCGCGGCAACGGCAGTATCCTTTCTGCCCAGGATCGCCTCTTCATAATCCCAGTCCGTGCCCGGTTCTCTTGTCTGAACCGGTCCGAGGGGTTCATCACACATGGCATAGGAACCGCGGAAAAGCCTTTCCTTCGCAAACCTCACCCCGACAAAATAATCTTCCTCCGGAAGTATACATGGGATAAACTGGAAATTATTGGATCCCTGTGTCATAAGTATGTGCGGATCCGTTTTCTTAAGTCTGCCAATGATCTCATTCAGCCTTTCCGCACTGCCCCAGAGTTCATTTCCCATAGACAGCATGACAAAGGAAGGGTGATGGCAGAACTGCATGAGCAGCCGCTCGCCTTCCCTTATAAGATACTCCTGTCCTTCCCCATCATAATCCGGTTCATCCTTTGCGTGGATCGTCCCCCAGAAGGGAAGCTCCGGCGACATATATATCCCAAGCCTGTCCGCTGCCGTAAATGCCGCATCCGGCGGGCAGCAGGTATGAAAACGATAATGATTTATACCGTAATCCTTTGCGGTGCCCATGACTCTCAGCCAGGAATCCACATCCGTCGGAGCCGCGCCCTCCAGCGGAAATACCAGTCCGTCATGTTTGCCGCGAAGGAAGATCTCCTTCCCGTTTATCCTGAGCTTTCTACCGTCCGGCCGGAAATCCCTGAAGCCCATATCGAGGGTCAGTGAATCCGCCGCTTCTTTTTCTTCCCCAACGTAGAGCTCACATTTCACGGGACACGTCTTCTTCTCAAGTTCATCCCAAAGCATCAGCCCCTCTGCAGGGAACTCTATACTGTGCAGGGAGCGCCCTTCCGGGAATTCACAGGCTTTTTTGCTCTCCTTATCCCCGGCATTCAGCCGGAGTCCGCCCTTTACAGCGCCTCCGGTACTGTTATATACAAATATTTCAACTGCCGCCGTTTCTCCGGTAAGGTCAGTCACTGTACGCATATTTTCAATGCGGATCTCAGGCAGGAGCCTTACCGAAAGCTCTCCCGTTATACCGCACCAGTTTGTCTGCGTGTCCGGCGAGGTCATGTGTCCGCCGGGAACCGGATAACCTGTATTTGTGACCTCTATCCTGAGCTCCTGTTCTTCGCCCGTTACGGCAGCTGTCAGATCATAGCGGTGTGCGGTGATCAGGCTTTTTTCGGTCCCGTCCCCGGCCGCTATCTCACAGCCGTCCAGCCATACCCGGGTGATGCGCGTGCGCTCCATAAAAAGCTCCGCAAGCATTCCGGGCCCCGGTACTATCCTCACCTTACGTGTGACCGTAAGCTTTCCCACGAAAGGATAGTCTTCGGTGAGGTATCCCTCTTCATGCTTTGGATTCCTTACCCCAAGCTTCTGCTGTGCGGTGGTCCCCGGCAGGGTGATCATGCCCTTAACCGGAGATCCTTCAACAGGCTCCATGATCATATTCCATTCACCGGACAGGTCGATCGAGTGCCGCATTTTTACTCCTTTATGATGTGTACCATTTCTTCAGTGTCTTCTCGGCAAGCTTTCCGTACACCGTAAAATTCCTGTTCTCCCGGGCCTTTTCCTCAGGCGGGAGCACTGCCTTCCAGTCCCACCAGAAATATCCCGCAAACCAGGGTATATCCCAGGTTGCTTCCATGGCTGTTTCATAGAAATCAGACTGTTCCTGTTCATCCGACGGTTTTTCCGGACGGTCATGAAAATCCCAGGGGTAGGCCGAACATCCCTGCTCATTTCTCACGCCGATCTCCGCAAACATTACGGGACGGCCGAAATGCTCATGCAGCCGTTCAAGACCCTCTGCAACAGACTTCCATCTCTCCCTCATTTTATCTATGCTGCGGTCCGTCCCGTCCGTCACGGGGTAGTAACCGCTTATACCGATCACGTCAACTTCATCCAGCCAGCCGAACCTTCTCTCGTCACCGTGATTTATATTATGCATGATGATGCCGCTGTATACCTTACGCACCTCGCGGATCATCTTCCTGCAGCGGTCTGTCTGGCTGTCCATTCCCGCCATCTCACAGCCGGTGCAGAGCATCTCGCAGCCCAGCCTCTCCGCCATCGCCCCGTAATATGTCATGAATCTTGTATAGGAATCAAACCACTGATCCCAGTAATGCGTCTCTTCCTCGGTCGGGAAATTGATCCTCGCCCGCCACGCCCTGTCCAGGCAGTTGACCATGGGTTTGAGACATACCTTAAGGCCAAGGGATCTTGCCAGCGCAACCGCATGCTCTATCTCCCCGTCCGTCTGGGTCATGCCGTAAAGCGAGAATATACGTGTACTGTAAAAAGCCTCCTGCCATGCGTTGACAGTCAGGCAGATCCAGTCAAGTCCGTTTGATGCAAGGCGCCTCATGGATGCCTCCGCCTCATCGGTAAGCCACTGTCCGTCGCGGCTGAAGAAACCCCAGGTATAACCTTTGCAGAACAATCTGTCATTCATTAGTTGATCCTCTGTTGTGATCTATGGTCACCGGCAGCTATTCAGCCGGCGAAGAGAAGATAAACTCCGCTTTCCCGCTTATCTCCACCGGCGGATATCCGAAAGGTATGATGAAATGATCTCCCTTTTTGAATAATTCACCGTCAAATGATGCCTCGCCCGATATTACCGAGCCTATCATAAAGGCTTCCGGCTGTTCGAAGGTCTCATTTCCGTTCAGGCTGCCCTTCCATACCTTATAGTATTTACAGGAATAAAGCAGCTGGAGCCAGGAATCCCCTTTGGGCGCCTCAGCCCTGCGTTCTTTAAAGGGCACCTCTATGACATCCAGGCTCTGACTGATATGCAGCTGTCTCGGTTTTCCGTTCTGTAAACGGCCGTAATCATAAAGCCTGTAGGTTATATCCGAGCTCTGCTGGCTTTCCAGGATAAGCGTTCCGGCCTTTATGGCATGGACCGTCCCCGGATCGATCTGGAAGAAATCCCCCTTCTTTATGGGCACCTCCCTGATCAGCTCGTTCCAGCGGCCTTCTTCCACCATTGCCCGCAGCTCTTCCCTTGTTTTCGCATTATGTCCGATAACTATGGTTGCGCCCGGTACGCAGTCGATGATGTACCAGCATTCCATTTTGCCCAGAGAGCCGTTCTCGTGCTCTGCGGCATATTTATCGTCGGGATGCACCTGTATGGACAGGTCCCCGTTGGCGTCAATGATCTTGGTAAGCAGAGGGAAACGGTCCGAGGATATATTTCCGAATAACCCGGGATGCTTCTCCCAAACCTCCGTGAGCGGCATGCCGTCATAGCTTCCGCCGTCCACAGTACAGATCCCTTCCGGATGGGCACTTACCGCCCAGCATTCTCCCGTATGGTCGCTCGGGATATCATAACCGAAATCATCACGAAGACGGGTTCCTCCCCAGATTGCCTCCTTGAATACCGGTTTCATACGCAGTATTTCCATTTACTAACGACTCCTTATCATTTTGCTCCCGTTCTCTTAAGCACCTCAAAAAACATTCTGCCGTTGTGATACGGACAGGTCCACTGATCGGCGATGCATTTTGCGGGATCCGGGGTTCCGTCGGGAGCCACCTCCGCATACCAGCAGGAGCCCTCCCTCGGATCTATGATCGCTTCACGTATATACCGCCATACAGCCTCAGCAGCCGACAGGTACTCCTTTCTGCCGGTTTTCTGATATCCGTTCAGAAATCCTATCACCGACTCACACTGTACCCACCAGACGCGGGTTTCCAACACCTCGCCCCTGCAGCATTCCGCCGGAACGCTGCGGCCGTCAAATGCCGTGTCATATATTTTCTTCGTCAAAACCCCGGTAATATCCGACAGATCGTACTCCGTGCCTTCCGCGCCGAGCACCTCCACCGCGCGGTCTATAAGCCACGCCGCCTCTATATCATGTCCGTAGGAATGAAGGTCTATGAGGGAACCGTAATCCGCATCGAAAAACACCTCCAGCCTTTCAAGACCGGGATTGTACAGCCTGTTCCGGAACAATCCCAGTATCTCCTGTAATCTGTTCCGGGTGGCGCTGTCCGGCGCCACCCGGTGAAGCTCGGTATAAGCTTCAAGAACATGGAGGAGGGTGTTCATTGTTCTTGTGGCCATAACGCCGTTTTCAGACAGTTTTTCATTTGATTCGGGGCCGAAGTCCCTGCTGAAGGCCTCGAGATAACCGTTCTCATCCCTGCATTTATCCTCTACGATCTGCATAAGCTCCCTTGCCAGTGCGAGGGCTTCCTCATCCCCTGACGCGTCATAGTATGCGGAAAGGCCGTATATCGCGAAGGCCTGGTTATAGGTATGCTTCATATCCTCGTCAGGCGTTCCGTCCGCCTTTACGGACCAGTAAACCCCGCCGTATTCCCTGTCCAGGAAATAGTTTTTAAGCATTTCATAAGCCTGTTTTGCATAGGGAAGATAGGATTCGTCCTTAAGCGTGAGGTAAGCTGTAGAGAAAGTCCAGAGTATACGGCTGTTAAGAATGCACCCCTTCGGAGCATCCCTGTGAAGATTCAGCCGAAAATCCATTTCCCCGTAAAATCCGCCGTTTTCGCGGTCTATAAGCCCTTCCCAGAACGGGAAAAGATGGTCTTCAAATTCTTTGTGAAGCTGTAAAATGATCTCCTGGTCCATAGACTATCCTTCTGTAATTTAAGTAATTTTTGAAGTAAAGCATGCTTAAATTTTAGCCTCCGTGTTCTGTAAAGTCAAGGGCATTTTTGCCGAATTTTTACTTATTTTTTACCCGGACAATCCTATTTCCGAAGCCTGCACATGGGACTGGAACTTGTCCCCTCCTGTCCGATTGCCGCCTTGAGCGGCAGGCACGCCCTTCCGGTCGTATCTCAAAAAAAGAAAGCCCCTCCCTCTGCCGGGAAGGGCTTTCTTTTTACGTAAAATTATCCGTGATCATTCCGGTTTCTTATCCCGGGGTCCCTCAGTTCTTATGTCCTTCGGAGGTCCCATACGGCGTTTTCCCACCACCAGCCTTGTATAAAGCGGCGAGAAGATGAATATCAGGACATAACCCACTGCCATGCATACTGCCAGAGACTTTAAAAACATGGGCAGATAGGGGATATTTGCGTTCGGATTGTGGCTTGTGGCCATCTTCCATGCAACTATAGTCATTACCAGCGTAATGATCGGTGTATATATCAGATCCGATACAAGTGACTCCACAGCGTTTGCGGCAAGGCTTCCAGGTCTCAGCTTCAGCGCATGGTCCACCGAGTCATTTACCTTCTTCATCGGAACCAGGAAACCGATTATCAGGCTTATGGTAAGTGAGATCGCAAAGCTCAGGAAAAAGCTTCCGATCTTAAATCCGTCCTCGGCCAGGAACAGATTCGCCACCAGAGACAGGCATAAACTGAGAGTGAAACCCATCAGTATACTTATCCTTCGTCCTATCCTCTTCATGCGCAGTGCGCCGACTTGTCTTTCTTCCATACAGTAAAATGATCTCCTTTCCGAAATACGCACATCAGCACCTGTCCGGCACTGATCAGTTACAGACATTCTACCATATCTGCCGCTTTTTTTCATCATAATCATAAGAAAATCCGGCCGTGCCCGAATATACTTCGCAATTTACCGTATTCCGCACAGCAGGGCATTTCTACAGATTGGTCCCTTCCTTCAGCTTGGGATCCTTTGCATATAAAAAGCCGAAAACCGCGCCGCATACGCCGCCCAGAATATGCGTAAGATGCGATATGTTGTCATGGGCCGTAAAGGCATCCCACACCTCGCCGCCGAGATAGATAAGGATTATAAGGATCATTGAAAGCGGGATGCCGCCCTCCTTCACATTTACCGCGGAAGTAAGAATGATCATCATAAACACAAGTCCGCTGGCACCCAGCAGCATGACTCCCGGGAAGAAGATCATCTGAAAAACAGCCGCGATCACCGATGCGATACCCATCATTTCCAGAAGATTTTTTGATCCGTATTTCTCCTCAAGCAGCGGTCCGAGCAGCAGGAAAAGGGTCATATTTGACACAAGATGAGCCCAGTTACTGTGCCCCAGGGTGTGGCCGAAGAGGCGGATCACCCAGAAGAAGCTGAAGTTTGAACGGTATACAGAGAAAAGATTCTCCGTGGTCCAGCCCTTAGTTACCGCATCAAGGCCGAGAACCGCAAGAGCGATCAGCGCAAAGGTAAGCGTGACCGGCGCATTATAGCGTATCCTTATCTTTCTTCCACTGCCCTTTTTGGCAGGTTCTCCGCCGTCGCCGGGCATCAGGCCGTAGTCTGACATAGTATTCCTCCCGTTATCTTTTTGAACATGTGCTGCCTATACCTTATCCGGGTTATGCTATACCCACAAAGGTATAATCCTTATCTTCCACAGCCTTTTTTATGGCAGCTTCGTCCGCTTCACCGCTGAGCTTAAGGACCGCCTTTCCGTCAGTATGGCTTACGGCCGCCTCTTCAACGAAGGGCAGGCTCTCCAGCGCCTTCTTAACATTTGCCTCACAATGCCCGCACATCATGCCCTCGATCTTAACTGTCATTTCCATTATTTTTCTCCTTTCCCTGTGGGGTAGTATATCCTCCATGGCCGGAAATACCCTGCCTGAATGCTCTTTTCTTCTATTCCTGCCGCGGGATGCATCATGCAGCCGGAAGCGGTTCAGCCTCAGCGCATTCATGCACACCGTGAAACTGGATAGGCTCATGGCCGCGGCTCCTATCATCGGGTTCATCTTCCATACGAAAAGCCCCGCTGCCAGCGGAATACAGATCAGGTTATAGAAAAATGCCCAGAACAGATTCTCGTGTATATTCCTGAGCGTACCTCTGGACAGCCTTATCGCAGCCGCCGCATCCATAAGTGAGCTGTTCATCAGCACTATATCTGCCGAATCTATGGCCACATCCGTTCCCGCGCCTATGGCTATACCCGTATCCGCGACCGTAAGCGCCGGCGCATCATTTATCCCGTCACCGACCATGGCTACTTTTCCGTATTTCCGCAGTGCTTTTATAACCTCGCCCTTTTCCTCCGGAAGAACTCCGGCAGCGACGTCATCCACTCCCGCCATTCTTCCCACAGCCCCAGCGGTCCGCGGGTTATCTCCGGTAAGCATTACCACATGACAGCCCATGTCCCGCAGCTGCTTTACCGCTTTGGCCGAATCCGGCCTGACAGTATCCGCAACAGCTATGATCCCTGCGAACCGGCCATACTTTTCAAAAAAGAGCGGTGTCTTTCCCTCCTCGGCAAGCAGATCCGCCCTGGCCGACATTTCCTGTGACAGACCCGCAAAGCTCTCTATATATGATCTGTTTCCTCCGTGCAGCCTGCATCCGTCCAGCACAGCAGTAAGTCCGCTGCCCGGAACTGCCTGAAAATCAACCGTCTCCGCTGCTGCTATCCCCTTTGCCTCTGCCTCGGCGGTCACAGCCCTTGCAAGAGGATGCTCACTCTTTTGTTCCAGAGCCGCCGCCAGTTCAAGCAGGCGCCGCTCCGTACAGCCGTCCGCCGCTATAATATCCGTAACCTTCGGTTCCCCGGATGTTATGGTACCGGTCTTATCCAATGCAACTATATCCGTCCTGCCCGCCGCCTCCAGCGCTTCACTTGTCCTGAACAGTATGCCGTTCTTAGCTCCCACACCGTTTCCGACCATGATCGCAACCGGTGTTGCAAGTCCAAGTGCACACGGGCATGAAATGACCAGTACCGAAATGCCCCGGGCCAGGGCAAAGCTCAACCCGTATCCCGCGATAAGCCATCCCGCGATCACTATAAGCGATATAACTATCACCGCCGGAACGAATATTGCCGAAACCCTGTCCGCTATCCGGGCTATCGGAGCCTTGGTCGCAGCTGCATCCGAAACCATCTGCACTATACGGGCAAGTGTCGTATCCTCTCCTACCCTTGTTGCCCTGCATTTCATATATCCCGAGGTATTGATGGTTGCGGCGCTCACAGTATCCCCGACGGTCTTATCCACCGGTATCGATTCTCCCGTAAGCGCGGATTCATTGACGGCACTCATGCCTTCAATGACCACGCCGTCCACCGGAACCGATGCCCCTGGCCTTAAAATGAAAATGTCTCCGGCACGAACCTCTCCTGCCGGAACCTCCTTTTCCTTTCCGTCACTTATCAGCAGGGCAGTCTTCGGCGCCAGCTGCATCAGACTTTTCAGGGCATTTGTGGTTCTCCCTTTTGACATGGCCTCCAGCATTTTCCCGACGGTTATGAGCGCCGGTATCATGGCCGCGGATTCAAAATACAGCTGATCATGATAGAGCTCCATAAGCTCCGCATTTGCAGCGCCGTTAGTGATCATGCCGCACATTTCAAAGAACACATACATGCTCCAGCCAAAGGATACCGAGGATCCGAGGGCAACCAGCGTATCCATGTTGGGCGCTCCGTGAAAAAGAGATTTAAACCCGCTGATAAAGAAGTCCCGGCTGATCATCATCACAGCCGCCGCCAGCACCATCTGTGTCAGCGTCAGGCCCAGGTGATTGTGTGTAAAATAAGACGGCAGAGGCCATCCCCACATATTATGGCCCATGGTGATATACATGAGCAAAAGAAGGAATACTGCCGACAGTATAAGTCTCCTTTTCAGCCTGGGAGTCTGCCTGTCTTTAAGGGCATCTTCCTCAGCTGCAAATAATCCGGCGGATGTCTTTCCCTCAGCCGGCTCCTTATTCTCTTTTTTTCCGGCTCCGTAACCCGCGTCCTCCACTGCACGGATGATATCCGCCGGCTCAGCCGTTCCCTCGACTCCCATGGAGTTGGTCAGCAGACTGACGGATACCGAGGTCACGCCCGGCACACCGGCCACCGCCTTTTCGACCCTGGTCTGACAGGCCGCACAGCTCATGCCGGTAACGATGTACTGATCCATCGTATTTTTCCTTTCTACATCACTTCATTTATCATTTAACCTGTTTCCATAGACTTTTCCTTTTAGACCCCCTAAACCCGGCATCGATGCCTGCAGATATGTGTATTATAGCATCCGCAAAATAGAGTCGCAACCCATAAGGGGGCAATCCCTTCCTGCGTCCCCGTAGTACCGGCCACGGGGGGGCATTTCCGCAGATAACAGTCAAAGAAGATGGTTCTTAATCGCTCAAAAAGAAAAAGGACGGGCAATCTCAACCCGTCCTTCCTTTCTTTTATGCGTCAGATCGTCACCACGATCTTATCGCCTGCAGATGTAAGCACTGTATTTCCATCTTCAACGGTCATTTCGGCGCCCTCGGCAGATACCGCCTCGCAGTTAACGATCACAACCTTTGCGGGTTTTTCGCCTTCAATGCCGATCTCTATCACATTATCCTTCTTATCAGCCGTGATCTTAAGGCCCTGCTTCTTCTCCATGGTGCAGACTGTCGCCTCAGCATGGCAGGTAAGGCCGTAGATCTTTACCGTACAATCCTTTGCGTAATCATATTCCGGTCCGTTATCTTCAGCGCCGAAGCATATTGCGGAGTTCGGTCTTGCCAGAATGGGCATTTCCGTATATCCGACCGTCTTCTTTACCCAGCCGCCTGAAGGATATGCCTCTTCGGTAATGATATCTGTCCAGACCTCATCGGCGGATCCGTCGGATGTCCTTGCAGCGCCGCTATGATCCTTTTCCCTGGGAAGGTAGAATTCGGCTATGCTGTCCGCGTTAAATATCGGCGCTACAAGAAGATCCTCGCCCAGCATGTACTGCTTATCCAGATACTGGCACATTTTATCCTTCGTGTAGGAGATTACCATGGAGCGCATGGAGGGGATGCCGCTCTCATGGGTATCCAGTGCAGTTTTCCATATATAGGGCATAAGTCTCGCTTTAAGGCGGGTGTAGAATCTTACAACATCCACAGCTTCATCATCATAAACCCACGGTACGCGGTAGGATGTGCTTCCGTGGAGACGACTGTGTGAAGACAGCAGTCCGAAGGCTGCCCAGCGCTTATATACATCCGGCGTTGAGGTATTCTCAAATCCACCGATATCATGGCTCCAGAAGCCGAAACCGGACATCTGAAGCGAAAGCCCTCCGCGGAGCGACTGCTCCATGGACTCATAATCCGACCAGCAGTCACCGCCCCAGTGAACGGGGAATTTCTGGCCGCCTACGGTGGCAGAACGGGCGAAGAGCACTGCTTCATCCCTGCCCTTCTTCTCCTCAAGCACTTCAAATACCGCCTTATTATACTGGTAGGTATAGTAGTTGTGCATCTTTCTCGGATGCTTTCCGGACGCATATACGGCATCCACCGGAATGCGCTCGCCGAAGTCGGTCTTAAAGCAGTCAA
>Ga0247608_10000407_pt1 | contig 71298 bp, 62 predicted proteins | sample 176DNAGHGlowgp2_FD_193490 | JGI IMG/M metagenome (GOLD analysis project Ga0247608, IMG submission 193490) | Sheep rumen microbial communities from Palmerston North, Manawatu-Wanganui, New Zealand - 1766 DNA GHGlow gp2 | ecosystem: Host-associated > Mammals > Digestive system > Stomach > Rumen ... | reverse complement strand
AGAGAAAAAGCAGACACTAGCTCAAAAGTAGTAACACAATTAAATCAAAATGATGAAGTTACTATTATAGAAGTAGTAGATAATACATGGTCTAAGGTTAAATCAAACGGATATGAAGGTTATACAGCAAGTGAATATTTATCAGAAAAAAAGGCTTCTAGCAAAACATCAAGAGGTTCAGATGATATAAGAAATGCAGAAGAAACAAAGAAAAAGGCCGAGGAAGAAGCTAAAAAGAAAGCAGAAGCAGAAGCAAAGAAAAAAGCTGAAGAAGAGGCTAAAAAGAAAGCCGAAGCAGAAGCAAAGAAAAAAGCTGAAGCGGAGGCAAAGAAAAAAGCAGAAGCAGAGGCTAAAAAGAAAGCAGAGGCAGAAGCAAAGAAAAAAGCTGAAGCAGAAGCAAAGAAGAAAGAAAATAAAAAAGAAACAAGTAGTTCGAAAAAATCATCAAGTAGTAAAAAGTCAGGAACTACAGGGGAAGATATAGTTGCTTATGCAAAGAAGTTCTTAGGATGTAAATATGTTTATGGAACATCAGGACCAAAAACATTTGATTGTTCAGGACTAACATCTTATGTATATAAACATTTTGGATATTCTTTAAGTAGAACATCTGGAGGACAAAGAAGCAATGGTAAAAAGGTTAATAAATCAGATTTGAAAGCGGGAGATATATTATGTTTCTCAGGACATGTTGGAATATATATTGGTGGAAACAAATTTATACATGCTGCAAATCCAAGAAAAGGTGTAATAATATCATCACTTTCTGAAAGCTATTATGTAAAAACTTACATAACAGCAAGAAGAATTCTTTAAGGAGGAATATGCTAGAAAATAGACCGATTGTGGCTATAACGATTGGATATTTAATAGGAATTATAATGGGGCTATACTTTAACTACAGTATAGTCCTTTTTTATTTAATTTTCTATTTATATTTTATTTTAAAAAAGCCACCAATAAAAAAATTCAAATTAATTTCTATAAAAAGATATTTTAGATATGCAAAACTTTTTTTTACAAAAAAAGTTTTAATTATAATTGTAATTTCATCAATTATTTCAAACAGTATTGTTTTATACAAAAATAAACAATATAATGATTTTGCAAATAGTTTAAATATGCAAGAAATACAATTAAAAGCTAAAGTTATTTCAAATGAAAAATTAAATCAATTTAATAAAACATATATTATTAGTTCAAATAATAAAAAATTCTATTTAAGTGTAAACAAAAATGCAAAAATACAATATGGGGATTATATTCAAGTAAAAGGTGTATTGTCAAAAGCAAAGGCACGAACAAATTACAAAGGATTTGATTATAAAGAATATTTAAAATCACAAGGAATCTATGGAACAATAAAATCTAATGAAGTGCAAATTATCAGCAAAAAGAGAAAATTCTTTAATCAAATTTTTTTAAAAATAAAGATTTTAATTCAAAGAGATTTTGAAAAAGAAATTTCAAATATATTATTAGGAACAATTTTAGGCTATACTGATGAAATAAGTGAAAATATAAAAGAGAACTTTAGTAAAAGTAATATTTCTCATATACTTGCTGTTTCTGGAATGCATATAGGATATTTAATAATATTTTGTACTTTTATTTTTGATAAGATTATTGGCAAAAGATTATCATTTTTTTTAAGTATATTAATTGTATTATTTTATGTCAAAATTATAGGGTACTCACCATCAGCAATAAGAGCAATGATAATGGCTATAATGCTATTAAGTTCCAAATTGTTATACAGAAAAAGTGATGTTTGGACAAATTTAAGTTTAGCTTTATTATGTATTTTAATATACAATCCTTTTTCAATAAAAAGTATAGGATTATTACTTTCATATACTGCAACTCTTGGAATAATACTTTACTCCAAAAACATAAGATTTAAATCTAAATTATTTAATGCAATCGGAATTACAATTTCGGCTATGATTTTTACATCTCCAATAATGGCAATATATTTTAACAAGATTTCAATTTTAAGTTTGATTATAAGCTTATTGGCTGGAATAATTGCAGGACCTATAGTATTTTTAGGTTTGACATATATTGTATTAGGTATTTTTTTAAAAGTGGATATAATAAAGATTATAATTATATTATTAGTAAAAATATTGTTATTTTTTGCTAACATAGGTAGTAAAATTTTTTTAAATCAAATATATGTTGTAACTCCAATTTTATTTGAAATTTTTATATTCTACATTGTAGTTTTTATTACGTTTTTCTTTATTTCGATTTATAAGCCAAAAAGAAAACAAAATAGAATGTTTAATAAAAGAATAAGAAATTTGATAAGTCTTGCAAAGTTTGAATTTAATCGAAATAAAAGAAGAGTATTATCATTTATCTTGCTTATAGCGATTATTGTAAATTTTATTATTTTTATTCCAAAGAATTTAAAAATCTTTTTTATAGATGTAGGACAAGGAGATTCATGCTTAATAGTTACTCCTCATAAAAAAACAATTTTAATAGATGGAGGCGGAAGCGAGAATTATGATGTTGGGAAAAATATTTTAATTCCATATTTATTAGCACGTAGAATAAAACATCTAGATTACATTATGATTAGTCATTTTGATACTGACCATGTAGGCGGACTACTTAAAGTAATGGAAGAACTAAAAGTAGATATTGCTATAGTTTCGAAACAAGCTGAGAGCTGTGAAAATTATGAAAAATTTATAAAAATTGTAAAAGAAAAACATATGAAAGTTGTGGTAGTAGGTAAGGGAGATAGAGTAAGAATTGAACGCAACTTGTATTTTGATGTTTTATGGCCAAAAAAAGATAATCTTGTTTTAGAGAATGTTTTAAATAATAATTCAATTGTTTGTAAGCTTAAATATAAAGAGTTTTCTATGCTTTTTACTGGTGACATAGAAGAAAAAGCTGAAAAACAAATAATTCAAGAATATAAAAATGGTTTAGATAAATTGAATTCAAGTGTTTTAAAGGTAGGACATCATGGATCAAAAACATCTTCAACAAAAGATTTTTTAGATGCTATTAAGCCTAAAATAGCATTAATTGGAGTAGGAGAAAATAATAAGTTTGGACATCCAAATGATAAAGTTTTAGAAAGACTAGAGGACTTGCGGTACAAAGATATATAGGACTGATAAAAATGGTGAAATCTGCATTACAATAGATGGCAAAGGTATGTTTAAAGTTAAAAAGTTTATTAAATAAAAAGTTAAACATAAATTTAATTAATTTATAAAATAAAAAGCTGAAAAGTTAAGTTCAGATTTAAAAGTGTGAATTGTGAAAAAGTAATATAAAAGAAATGCGACTAAAAATAGTTGCAAAATAATAAAAGGAGTGATATAATAAAAATGAGCAGATTAGAAAAAGAGATAGAAAGATTAAAGTCAAAACCAAAAGACTATACATATGAAGAAGCCAAAAGTTTATTAAATAAATTAGGCTTTTTCGAGTATAATAAAGGGAAGACTTCAGGTTCTAGAGTTGAGTTTACAAATGAGAAAAATGTACAAATTGAATTACATAAGCCTCATCCTAAAAATATTTTAAAACCTTATCAAATAAAAGATATTATAGAAAAATTAAAAGAAGGAGGAAGGATTTAAATGAATAGTATTATGAAATATAGAGGATATTGGGCCGAAATAAAATATAGTGATGAAGATGAATGCTTTTGCGGAAAAGTGGAAGGATTAAAAAATGATTTAATATCTTTCGAAGGGGAAACAGTACAAGAATTAAAGAAAGATTTTAAAGATGCGATTAATAGTTATCTACAAACTTGCAAAGAGTTAGGGAAAGAACCAGAAAAACAATGCAAAGGTTCTTTAAATGTAAGATTAGGAACAGAACTTCACACAAAAGCAAAAATGAAATCAATAGAAAAAAAGATTTCGATTAATGAATTGATAAAAGAAGCGGTAGTAGCATATTTAAAAACTAATTAAAATAGTGACAAAGTGGATGGGGCAATTTGGCATATTGTTGCGAATTTGCTCTGTTCTTTTTGTTAACTTTTGATAAATGCATAAAATTCTAAATTATGGTAACAATAATATTGGTGATTAATTATGAATAAAAAAGTTTTAATTTGGTCAATGATTATTGCATTTGCCATAATTGTAGGATTTATAACATATAAAATTGTAAACAAAAAAGAGGAGAAAGCAGAACTAAATGAAAATAAAAAAAATATTGTAGAAATATCAGCAGAAGATTCAAATGAAAGTTCAAATACAAACGTAAGTGAAATTTCAAATTCATGTGAAGACGCAGTAACAGATGAATGTTTAGATGAATGGGATGACTATAATGAATATATGAGTGAGAGAATAGAAGAAGCAAGTAGTAATTTATCAGAGCAAGACACACATTATTTATTAAAAGATGTTTATGGACATATAGAAGTGTACTATTTAGATGAAAATAATGATGAATTTTTATATAAAAAAACCGATATTTCAACAGAGTATTTATCTACAGAAGACATAGATGACTTGCAAGTAGGAATAGAAGTTGTAGGAACTGAGGCTTTAAATAAAATGTTAGAGGATTTTGAGTAAGGTTCTTTTTGGGGACGGAGGAAAAAAGGCTTATATTAATATATTTTAGAAATATACATTAAAAAAATAATACCAGCTACTATGAAAATATTTTTCAATTTACTTTGAATAAAGTAAGTGATGATTTTTTTGAAAAAACTCTTGCTAAATCTCAAATTTAGTGTTATAGTATATAGTGTAAAAAAATAACATTAAAAAGGATGAGAAGTTGAAAAATAATTACAATTTTTTTCCAACTTGAATTATACCTCATCAGGAAAGGAATGAGTTTTAAAAGATGGGATTATTCAAATCATACAGTGAAAGAGAAGTAAAGAAAGTTATGCCAATAGTTAAGAAAATTAATGAATTAGAAGAAACAATGGCAAAACTTACAGACAGTGAATTAGTAGGAAAAACTGCAGAATTTAAAAAGCAATTAGCTGAAGGAAAAACATTAGACGATATATTACCAGAAGCATTTGCAGTAGTTCGTGAAGCTTCAAAAAGAGTTTTAGGACTAAGACATTTTGATGTTCAGTTAATTGGTGGAATTATACTTCATCAAGGAAGAATTGCAGAAATGAAAACTGGTGAAGGAAAAACATTAGTTGCAACACTTCCAGTATATTTAAATGCACTAGAAGGAAAAGGTGTGCATGTAGTTACAGTAAACGATTACCTAGCTAAACGTGATAGTGAGTGGATGGGTAAACTATATAAATTTTTAGGATTAAGTGTTGGTCTTGTTATACCGGGACTAGATCCAAGAAAGAAACAAGAAGCATATAATTGTGATATTACTTATGGTACAAACAATGAATTTGGATTCGACTACTTAAGAGACAACATGGTTATATACAAAAATCAACTTGTTCAAAGAGAATTGCATTATGCAATAGTGGACGAAATTGACTCTATTTTAATAGATGAGGCAAGAACACCACTTATTATTTCTGGACAAGGAGCAGCTTCTTCAGACTTATACAAAAAAGCAGATAGTTTTGTTAGAACTTTAGAGAAAAAAGTTATAATCGAAGAAGATGAAAAAGATTTAGAGCAAGAAGAAGATAATGAAAAATATGATTATATTATAGACTTAAAAGCAAAATCTGCATCACTTACACAAAAAGGTATAGCAAAAGCAGAAAAATTCTTTGGTCTAGAAAACTTCAACGATATAGAAAACTCAACACTTGTACACCATGTACACCAAGCTTTAAGAGCACATGGAGTTATGCAAAAAGACATTGACTATATTGTAAAAGATGGAGAAGTTTTAATTGTAGATGAATTCACAGGACGTATTATGTATGGAAGAAGATATAATGACGGATTACATCAAGCAATTGAAGCTAAAGAAAAAGTTAAAATTGCAGATGAGTCAAAAACTTTGGCTACAATCACATTCCAAAATTACTTTAGAATGTATGGTAAATTATCTGGAATGACAGGTACTGCTATGACAGAAGAGTCAGAATTCGAAGAAATCTACAACTTAGATGTTGTTGCAATCCCTACAAATAAGCCAATGATTAGAAATGATGAACATGATGTTATTTACAAAAACGAAGAAGCAAAATTTAGAGCAGTTATAGAAGATATTAAGACTGCACATGCAAAAGGACAACCAGTTTTAGTAGGTACTGTATCTGTAGAAAAATCAGAAAAATTAAGTAAAATGTTAAAACAAGCAGGAATTAAACACGTTGTATTAAACGCTAAATATCATGAGCAAGAAGCTGCAATTGTTGCACAAGCAGGTAAACTTGGAGCTGTAACTATTGCAACGAATATGGCAGGACGTGGTACAGATATTATGCTTGGAGGAAACAGCGAATTTTTAGCAAAAGAGCAAATGAAAGCTGACAAAGTTCCAGAAAATTTAGTAGAAGAAGCAGATACATATTACGAAACAGATGACCAAGATATCTTAAGAGCCAGAGAAAAATTTATCAAGTTAAAAGAAAAATTTGATGAAGAAATAAAATCAGAAAAACAAAAAGTTTTAGATGCAGGTGGTTTAAGAATTATTGGTACAGAAAGACATGAATCAAGAAGAATTGACAATCAGTTAAGAGGACGTTCTGGACGTCAAGGAGACCCAGGAGATTCACAATTCTATATAGGACTAGATGACAACTTAATGAAAATCTTCGGAGGAGACAGAGTTACAGCTTTATACAATACATTAAATGTTGACGAAAATATGCCAATAAAAGTTGGATTTATTTCAAAAGCAGTAGAAAATGCTCAAAAGAAAGTTGAAGGAAGAAACTTCAGTATTCGTAAAAATGTATTAAAATATGATGATGTTATGAATGTTCAAAGAGAAGAAATTTATTCTCAAAGAAGACAAGTTCTTGATGGAATGGATTTAAGCTCAAATATTAGTAACATGATAGATTGGGTTGCTGACTCAACAGTAGACACATTCAACGAAATGGATGAAAGAGGAAACTTAAAGTTAAATGTTACAGCATTATCTACAGAAATTCAAAATATATTTGGAATTTCAATGTTTGACGAAATAAAAGAGAATGCAGAAGAGCCAACAAAAATAGCAGAACTTTTAAAAGAAAAAGCACACGCAAAATATGCAGAAAAAGAGAAAGAAATTGAAGCAGAACAAATGCGTGAAATTGAAAGAGTTGTTATGCTAAAAGTTGTTGACCAAAAATGGATGGATCATATCGATGCAATGGATGAACTTAAAAACGGAATCGGACTTCAAGGATATGGACAAAAAGATCCAGTTGTTCAATATAGAATTGTCGGAACAGATATGTTTGACGAAATGATTGAAGCAATTAAGGTTGATGTTGTTAAATTAATGATGAATTTAAGACAACAAAAAGACCTAAGAAGAGCAGAACAAGCTAAAATAACAAACACAGCACTTCAAGCAATAAGAAGTGTAGATGGTGGACAATCAACATTAGAAAATCCAGATGTTGACAGAACTGTAAGAAGAGAAGAACCAAAGGTTGGTAGAAATGACCCTTGTCCATGTGGCAGTGGTAAGAAATATAAGAATTGTCATGGTAAAAATGCATAGAACTAATACTTTTTAAGTAGTGGATTTTTGATATAGTTATTTATGATGGAGATAAATAAAGAAATAATATATTTATAATAAATCAAGAATGGGAGGAAATAAATATATGGCAAGTGGTATTAGTAGATCAACTGAAAAAGTAGTTTTTGCTAAATATAGAGAAAATAGAATGGAATGTGAAAAAGGTTCCTAGGAAAAACTTGAAATGTTATCACAAAAAAATCTTTTAATAAGAGACCCAGATAGAAAAGATCGTGGGATTAGAGAGGATTTTAAAAAGCACGGCAAAGCCCCTAATATGGAGGATAATGGACAGACTTACTCTGAAAAACAACGTAATACAGGAAATAGTACTATAAATGTTCAACAAGCAAGAACAGATGATGACGACGGAAGATAATCTATTTAAAATTTAAAGAGCAATAGAGCTAGTATAATTACTGGCTCTTTATTTATTTTTTCTAATATGTACGAAAGATTATCCAAAAAATTCTGAGGATAGTCTTTTATTTTTTATTAATATGTTATATAATATGAGCAAATAGAAAAAGGTGGTAATAAAAATGGAAGAAAAAATGTTAAAATTAATTATTAAGGTGGTATTAATAATAGTATTGATTGTAGTAGCTGTTATAGTATTGCCTGCAAAGCTAAGAAAAGGTAAAGAATCATTTATTACATCAGCTACATTAATGGAGGTAGTTGATATTTCAGAATTATCTAGTGCTAAATTTGTATATAATGGAATTGCAAAGGTATACAAGGATGAAAACAAACAAAAAATTAAAAGTAGAATCAGATATGAAGCTGATGTTAAAGCTAATGTAAATATGAAAGAAATTCAATTTAATGTTGATAAAAACAAAAAAACTATAAGGCCAATTTTACCTGAAATAAAACTAACTTCAAATGTTATAACTAGTGAAAATAGTCCGTCTTTTATACCAGAAGATACAAAACTTGAGTTAAAAGAAGTATTATTAATATGTGAGCAAGATGCGCAAGAAAAGGTAGAAAATACACCAGAGTTAATGAAAGTTGCTAAAGAAAATTTGAAAAATACGGTTGAAGCACTAATATTTCCTATTGTAGAATCTAATGGATATGAAATAATTTGGGAATAAAAGGAGGTATAGTTTAGATGGATAAATTAAATAAAGAAATAGATAATATTAAAGAAAATCAAAATACAGAGAGTATAAAAAGTGAATTTATAAAAAAATTAAATAAAAAAATTAGCCTAAAAGTAATAATTATTTGCTTAATTATTTTAGCTGTAATAGTTATATTTGTTAATAGAAAGCCAAAGTTTAGTAGCAAATCTCAAATATATTCTGTTGAGAAGATTTGCGAATTAGCAACATTAGAATGTTATTATCATGATGTTGCAGAATATAGAAAAGATGCAACTGGAATTTTTAATTATGGATATAAGAAATATTGGATTGAATATAATGGAATAGTTAAATACGGAGTAGATGCAAAAAATGTGAAAGTAACTAAACCAAATCAAGATGGTGTTGTACAAATTTCTGTTCCAGAAGCAAAAGTTTTATCAGTTAGTGTTGATAAAAATTCTATGAGTGACCCTATTGTAGATACAGGAATATTTACATCAGTATCAATTGAGGAAAAGAATAAAGCATATAATGAAGCACAACAGTATCTAAAAACTAATGCGGAAAATGACAGTGAGCTTCTTGGGCAAGCAAGAAATAATGCTAAAAAGCTTATTGAACAATATATAATTGGTGTTGGAAAGCAAATTGATAAACAATATACTGTTGAATGGATAGAAGAATAAGTGACTTTTATCGAAGCAAGAAAGGAAATGAATTTAAAATGCTCAGTTTTGGAGATTTTATAATAAATTTAACTCATAGTTTTCCGTTATGTATGATTACTTTATTAATATTAAGTGTAATATTAGTAAATGGATGGACAGATGCACCAAATGCTATAGCTACATGTATATCTACAAGAAGTATAAAGCCCAAAAAAGCATTAATTATGGCTGCAATATTTAATTTTTTAGGTGTATTAGTCATAACAATGATTAGCTCAACAGTAGCCGAGACTTTACATAGTATCGCAAACTTTGGAAATAATGCTGAGCACGCATTAATTGCTCTATGTGCAGGTCTATTTTCTATTGTTTTATGGGCTGTTTTAGCATGGTGGTTTGGGATTCCAACAAGTGAATCACATGCATTAATTGCAGGAGTATCAGGAGCTGCAATTGCAATTCAAAAAGGAATTGCAGGTATTAATTTAAATGAATGGAAAAAAGTTTTAATTGGGTTAATTTTATCAGTAATAATAGGATTTGCAGTAGGATATTTAATAACAAAAATAATTGAAAAAATTTGTAAAAATATAGATAGAAGAAAAACTATTCCATTTTTTAAAAAGATGCAAGTATTTAGTGGAGCTTCAATGGCATTTATGCATGGAGCACAAGATGGTCAAAAGTTTATTGGAATATTTTTACTTGCAATTGAACTTTCAAGTGGAATAACAGGCTCAGAGAGTTTTCAAATACCGTTTTGGTTAATGATATTATGCTCTGCTGTAATGACTTTAGGAACATCAGTTGGTGGTTATAAAATAATAAAAACAGTAGGTATGAAAATGGTAAAAATGGAGCCATACCAAGGAGCGGCTGCAGACCTTGCAAGTTCTTCAAGTTTGCTGGTATGTACATTATTAGGTGTTCCTGTAAGTACAACTCAAGTAAAAACAACTGCAATTATGGGAGTAGGAGCATCAAAGCGAATTTCAAATGTTAATTGGGGTGTTGTAAAAAATATGTTCTTAGCTTGGATTATAACATTTCCAGCATGCGGGATATTAGGATATTTAACAACATTTATATTTTTGAAGATTTTTGTATAATATAAGAAAAGTGGCTTCACCACTGCGCAGATTGCAAAGCAATCGCGCGAATATAGGAAACTTTGTCTTTTTATATACATAAAAATCTGACGATTTTTCCTATATAATAAAAAATGTGTTAGAATTACTTTAAAGCATATAAAATTGTTTATAGCAAATAAGTTTGAGAAATAATTATAAAAATGAATATTTTTAATTGAATTTTGAGCCTTAAAATAAAGGAGAGTTAGTAATAATGAAAATTTTAAGATTAAAAGAAAATAGATTAGATTATTATGATGAGTTTATAAAAAATGCTGAAATAGCAGTAGAAATTGCTACAGAACTAAAAACATACGCAGAAAATTTTGAAATAAATACTTCTAAAGAAATGGAAGAAAAAGTACATAAATTAGAAAATGATGCTGATAAAAATTTGCATGAAACACTAGATTTTTTAGCTAAAGATTTTTTACCACCAATAGAAAGAGAAGATATAGTTTTGCTTGCAAATAGAATTGATGATATAATAGATTATCTTGATGAAATTGCAATTAATTTTAATATTTTAAATGTTACAGTTATAAGAGATGACTTTAAAGAATTTATTGAAATAATTAACAAACTGGCTATTTTACTTAAAGAGATGCTTGAGAAATTCAAAGATAAAAAGAATTATGGTGAGGTTCATAAATTTATAATAGAAATAAATAATACAGAGGAAAATGGCGATAAAATTTACGAAAAATCAATAAAAAATTTATTTACAAATGAAACAAATTCTATTGAAATATTAAGATGGAATACGATTTATAATTCTTTAGAAAATTGTATTGATTCATATGAAAGTGTTGCAAATACTGTTGCAGAAATTATTTTGAAAAATACGTAATATAGAGGGGAATTTAATTTGAAAGTTGTAATTAGTGGGAGTTTTAGAAAACATCTACAAGGTATTTTAGATTTGAAAAAAGAATTTGATAAAAGAGGAATTACTATCTTAAAACCTGATAAAATAAAAACAATAGATAATTCAGATAGACCAGACTTTGTAAAATTCGAGGGAGAAGAGTCTATTCCTCCATTAGTATTGAAAATGGATTATTTAAAAGCTATAAAAGAGTGTGATGCACATATTATATATAATAAAGATTCATATTGGGGAAATAGTGCTACTACCGAATTAGGGATTTCTGAGGCGTATAAGAAAAAAATATATTTTATTGAAATGCCAAATTTTGAAAAAATGATTTCTAGTAAAGGTGTAACTGATGAATGTGAAAAAGAGGATATAAAATATTTTTACAAATATTTATTAGGAGGTATAGAAGTCGGCGTGTTTAGAGTAGGCATAGAGCAATTATATAAAGATTTTAATATAGAAGAGCCAACAATTGATGAAGAAAGATGAAATAATAACTATAATGTTTAAAAAAGCTAAGAAATGAGGCGATAAAAATGCTAGAAAAAATAAATAATGCAGAAGATTTAAGAAAGCTAAATATAAACGAAAAAAATATTTTAGCACAAGAAATAAGAGAATATATATTAAAAGTAGTTTCAAAAAATGGAGGACATTTAGCTTCTAATTTAGGAATTGTAGAATTAACGATTGCAATTCATGATGTTTTTGATTTAAGCAAAGATAAAGTAATTTGGGATGTTGGACATCAATCTTATGTGCATAAAATTTTAACAGGAAGAAAAGAAGAACTAAAAACAATTAGAACCTTAGACGGATTAGCAGGATTTCCAAAAACAAGTGAATCTGAAACAGATTGTTTTAATACAGGACATAGTAGTACATCAATTCTGCTGCAATGGGAATGGCAAAAGCAAGAGATTTAAAAAATGAAGATCATTCTGTAATTGCAGTTATAGGAGATGGTGCGTTAACTGGAGGTATGGCACTTGAAGCTTTAAATCATGTCGGAAGTTCTAGAACAAGAATGATAGTAATTCTTAATGATAACGAAATGAGTATTTCAAAAAATATAGGTGGAATAAATAAGCTTTTAACAAGGCTTAGAGCAAAGAAAAAATATACAATTTCAAACAAAAAAGGAAGAAAAATAATTGAGAAGATTCCTTTAGTTGGAGATTCTATAGTAAGAGGTGTAACAAAATTAAAGAAAAGTATAAAACAGCTTATTTTACCTAAAATGTATTTTGAAGAAATAGGATTTAAATATTTAGGACCTGTTGATGGCCATAATATTGAAGATTTAGAATATTTATTGTCAAGTGCAAAAGAGCTTGACGAGCCAGTTCTTATACATGTTTTAACCAAAAAAGGAAAAGGATATAAACCTGCAGAAGAAAATCCAGATAGATTCCATGGAACAGGACCTTTTAATATAGAAACAGGAGAAGCCACAAAGAAAAAGTCAAAAGATTATTCAAAAGCATTTGGAGAAAAGCTAATAGAACTTGCTGAAAAAAATGATAAAATAGTTGCAATTACTGCAGCAATGAGAGATGGAACAGGACTAAAAAGCTTTTCAGAAAAATTCCCTGAAAGATTTTTTGATGTAGGAATTGCAGAACAACATGCTTTAACATTTGCTGCAGGTCTTGCAAAAGAAGGAATGATTCCATTTGTACCGATTTATTCATCATTTTATCAAAGAGCTTATGACCAAGTAATTCATGATATATGTATTCAAAAACTTCCTGTTATAATGTGTGTAGACAGAGCAGGATGTGTTGGGAATGATGGAGAAACTCATCAAGGTTTATATGACATGGCATTTTTTAAACTAGTTCCAAATATTACAATTATGGCTCCAAAAGATTTTGAAGAATTAGCTCAAATGATGGATTTTGCAATTGCGTTGAAGGCTCCAGTTGTGATTAGATACCCAAGGGGCGGAGAAGCGGATTTTAAATTTGAAAAACATGAAGTGATGGAGTTAGATAAGAATGCATCAGGGAATGGTATTTCAAAGCAGAGCGAATTGGAAAAAAGTGAAACAGAACAGAGCGTAGCACTACAGAGTAAATCGGAAAAAAGTGAAGTAAAACAGAATGAACCAAAACAAAGAGAAGCAGAAAATGGAAATATAGAAAAAAACAAATTAGAAAAAGATGAGATAATTTTAGGAAAGGCTGAGATTTTGAAAGAAGGAGAAGATGTTACAATTATTGGAATTGGCAAAATGACAGCAACTGCAATGAAAGTTGCTAAAATGCTTGAGAATGATGGAGTTAGTGCAGAGGTAATTAATGCGAGATTTTTAAAGCCTTTAGATGAAAGTACGATTACAAAATCAATTTCTAAAACAAAGTTTGCAATTACAATAGAAGATGGAACAGAAATTAGTGGACTTGGAAGTTCTGTTAAAGAGCTTATTGTAAATAAAAATATAGAAGATGTAAAAATAAAAAGTTTTGCTTATCCTGATGAGTTTATAAAACATGGCTCAGTTCCTGAGTTGGAAAAAATATATGGGCTGGATTGTGAGAGTATTTGTGAATATGTAAGGGAAAATGAAAAAGAGTTGATAAGTACTTGTTAAAAAGTCTGATACTTATTGAATAAAAGGTAGAAAAATAGAGAAATTAGGAAAAAGTTTCCTCAATTTTTTAGTGGGACATTTGACATAAAACCGAAAATGTGGTATAATAAAATAGTAGCTAAATGTTTTTATTGTACAAAAAGGAGGTTAATAATGTACAACCAGAAATTTACAGATGAGATCATGCAGCATATTAATGATTTTAGCAACTGGATGAATAAGCTCATAATTGTTTCTTATGATGATAAGACTATGCGTGAGATGGTATCTCGGTATGAAGAGCTTGTTCCGGAATTGAGAGATTATCATATAGAGTTTAATGAAGATTCTATTATGAAACTGATTTCTCTGCTCCCGCTTATGATGCAGTACTTTGATCCAGCACCTGCTGCAAAGACAAGAGTCATTAAGAAGTATGTCTCAGAAGAAAAAATGGCTGAATATGCTATGATTCTGAAAGGGAGTTTTGAAGAAATCAAAGCATCTCTTGAGGCAGCTTTTCCTGGTATTATTGCCAAGATCAAAGAGAACTCTGAAAAAAATCTGCTCAGTGAGGCAGATCAGGTTAAGTACAAGTTCACTGTTATCAGAGAAGCCCAGAAACTGTGTATGAAACACGGAAAAATCTCTATGTCCAAGGCTATTAGAGATTATCTGAAGACTCATACCGGTGAGGATGCTTTCAATCTGGATGAAGAAGGCGTAGAAAGTCTCAAGAATGGGATGTCCTATGTAAACAAGTTCTTTGAATGGATTTGTGAACATGAAAAGGATATTCTGAAGGAAGTTGCTTTTTATATGAGTAAGGAGGAACTTCTTAAGGATACTATTAGAGAAGAATATTCTGACCCTACTCCTGAACTGCCAGAGCATCCTACTATGGCTGATTTCTTTGCTGCAGTTATGAAATCATCTATTGAAAGTGCAAAATTTAAGTATACTAAGACATATGATGAGTATCTTGAAGGCAAGGTCAAGGTGCTGATTGTTGCACTTGGTGGAACCTTGGAAGAATTTTCTAATAATGAAGGTAATGAGGATTGAAATCTTCCGTAAGTAACTATTAACCTTTAAATTTGGCCCCCTCTCTAATATTAAGAGAGGGGGTTTACTTTTTAGGTGCGACAAGTATGTCGCTTAACTAATCGGTGAAAGTCCATAGTGAGGTATATATCGCCAATCACATAGAGAAGCACAAGCTATCGATCGTGAGCTGAAAGTAGAATATCAATAAAGAACTATAACAAATAGAGGAATAATACAGACTTATAAAAGTATTTTTTGACTTTTAACCAGGAATTTGGTAAAATAAGGTCAATAATTGATTAAAGAAAAGTTTGGAGGTAATTGAATAATGAAAACAGGAAAAGTGTTTTAATCACGGGAGCATCTTCAGGAATTGGACGAGCAACAGCAATTAAATTTGCAAGCGAAGGATATGATGTGGTAATTAATTTCATTAAGAATAAGGAAGTAGAGGCTTTAAAATTATTAATAGAAAGACAGTATAAAGTTAATGTTTTAACCTATAAAGCTGATGTTTCAAAAGAAGATGAAGTAAAAGATATGATTAAAGAGATTATTAACAAATATGGAAAAATTGATGTATTGGTTAATAATGCTGGAATAGCATATGACAGAGATTTTAATGAAATTACTATAGAAGAATTTAAACGTACACTAGAAGTTAATGTTATAGGTGCATTTATTGTTGCTAGAGAATGTTCAAAATATATGAGTAATGGGAGTAGTATTGTAAATGTATCTTCAACTAGTGGAACAAAAGTGGTATCTCCAGAGTCTATTGATTATAATATATCAAAAGTTGGTTTACAAAGTTTAACAAGAGATTTAGCATTGAGATTAAAACCAAATATTAGAGTAAATGCAGTTGCAATTGGTTGGGCAGATACTGATATGAACAAAGACTTACCAAAAGAATATATTGAAGAAGAAAATGCAAAAATTTATTTAGACAGATTTGCTAAGCCAAGCGAAATTGCAAATGCAATATATTTTCTAGCAAGTGAAGAGGCAAGCTATATAAATGGCGAGATTTTAACTATTGATGGAGGGTATTAATCATGAGTAAATTAATAATGTTAGGTACAGGTTGTGGATTTAATGATTATTTTTATAATACATGTTTTGTAATAAATCATAATAATAAAAATTTTTTAATTGATGCTGGTGGTGGTCAAAAAATTTATTATAGATTACTAGAGAAGAATATTGAATTAACAGAAATACATGATATATTTATTAGTCATGCACATACTGACCATATTTTAGGATTAATTTGGTTATTGAAAAAATTGTGTAGTATGTTTGAAAAAACTTATAAAGGAAAGTTAAATATTTATTGCAATCAATTTGTATGTGACGCTATAAAAAGTATTTATCATTATACAATAGCAGAAAGCCGTCATGAAAAGTTGGAGAAAAATATTAATTTTATTATTGTAAAACCAGGAGACAAACTAAATATTATAGGACTGGACTTTTCGTTCTTTGATAGCTATGATGAGGGAAATAATTTAACTTGTTTTGAAACTAATATTGATGGCAAATCTTTAGTTTTTTTAGGAGATGCAACTTGTAATAAGAAAAACTATGACATTTTAAAGAATAAAGATTACGTAATGCATGAGGCTTTTTGCTTAGATAAAGATGCCGATATATTTAAGCCATATGAAAAACATCATTCTACAGTAAAATCTACGTGTGAAAGTTTGAAAGATTTTAATATAAAAAATTTAATTTTATATCATACAATTGATGATTATGAAGATAGTAGAAAAGAAAAATATATTAATGAAGCAAAAATGAGTAATTATACAGGAAATGTTTTAGTTCCTGAAGATATGGAAGAAATAGTTTTATAAAAAGCAAAGGTGAATTTATTATATGAACAATTATTTATTAATACATGGTAGTTTTGGAAGTCCATTTGTAAATTGGTTTCCATATTTAAGAAATGAAATAGAAAAAAGAAATTATGTGGTATATACTCCTGATTTTCCAACAGGAGTGGGGTATCAAAATTACGAAAATTGGTCTAAAGTATTAGAAAGTTATGTAAGTAGTGGAATAATTAATGAAAACACAATAATATACGCACATTCTATTGCTCCTATATTTGTATGTCATTTTTTAGTAAGTCATAAAATAAGAGTTAAAAGATTAGTTTTTGTATGTGGATTTAATAATTATTTTGGAATAAATGAAGAATATGACGAAGTAAATCATACAATGTATTTCGATAACTTAAAAGATGTAAAAGGTTTAGCAGAAGAAATCATATGTTTCTACTCAAAAAATGATCCTTATGTTAAATATGAAGCGGAAAAAGAATTCGCAGATACAATAGCAACAAAACAAATAGTAATTGATGATGGTGGGCATTTAAATTCAGAAAGTGGATATAGTGAATTTAAGGCATTGTTGGAATATTTATAATTGTAAATTAGAATTTTTAAGTGTAACTAAAAAAAGGTTATTATTTAAGTCTTGAATTGAAATAAATTCAAGGCTTTTTGTATGAAAATAATTGCCGAAAACAAACTAATTATTAGATTTTGTCGGACTATGTCGAAATGTTTTTCTTGATTTTTCAATACTTATATTGCAGTATAGAAATGCAAGTAGTCGATAAAAAGAATATGGAACATAAGAGAAGAAGAAAATCCAAAAATTATATTGACAGATGCCTTAGAAATTTATATAATAGAGTTAAGCAAAGGTGAGGAATTATTAAAAAATATAGATAAGAATGAGCAAACGAAAAATTCTCTTAACACTTGGCTTAAATTTATAAATAATCCGGAGGCGGTAAATGATATGGATAATAAAGAAGTAAAAAAAGCAAAAGAAGTATTAGAAGAGATAAGCCAAAACGAATATGAAAGGTATAAAGCAGAATTAAGACAAAAATATATAATGGATCAAAAAGCTACAGAAGCAGCAGGATATGATAAGGGGTTGGAAGCTGGAATAGAGCAAGGTATTCAACAAGGAATTCAACAAAACAAGATTGAAATTGCAAAAAAGCTATTAGAACTTGGAGACGAAATAGAAAAAATAATTGTAGCAACAGGTTTAACAAAGGAACAAATTCTTTCGATAAAGAATGACTAGATTTTAATAAAAAAATAATGCCATTTGATGAATTAAAGCATAAAATGGTATTATTTTTATTATGAATAAGAGATTTATAGGAAGAAAATACAAAAATTATATTGACATAAGTCTTTGAGATTTATATAATATTTGAAAGTAAAAAAATTGAATTTTTAATAATTATTGGAGGACATAAAATGAGTGAAGATTTAAAATTTTTAATAGATGTGGTAAAAAATGCAAGTTTTTTAATTAATGATGAATTAGAAGTAAAAGCTAAAGATGACAAAGGAGATTTAGTAACTAATTTCGATTATGCAATAGAAAACTATATTATTGAAAGAATACAAGAAGAATATCCAAATTTTTCTATAATTAGTGAAGAATATAATAGTAAAAATGAACTTACAGAAAATTGTTTTACAATAGACCCAATAGATGGAACAATAAATTTTGCAAATGGTATTCCATTGTGGGGAATTCAAGTTGCATGCATAAGAAATTTTAAGACATGTGTAGCTGTAATATATTTGCCTAAACTAAACGAGTTATATTATGCCGATGAAAATGGTGCATTTTTGAATGATAAACCAATATCAGTAAATAAATTAGGAGCTAACAAAGGAATTTATACAATTGAAGGACCTGGTAAATTTTTGATAATTGACAAGATTTTTCCAATAAATAAAAATGTTAGATTTTATTGGTGTTCAGCGGTTAATTTTACTTGGGTTGCTTCAGGAAAAATCAGTGTCGCGTGTTATATAGGAGAAAATTTGTGGGACTATGTTCCAGGTCAGTACTTAGTAGAAAAAACAGGTGGAGTTATTTATAATAGTAAAAAAATACATATTGCAGCCAATAGTGAAGAATTTTTAGATTTATTAAAAGAAAATTCACCATTTATGGAGAAAGGATAGGAGCATAGAATATGGAAGAACTATTTGATGTCTTAAATGACAACGGAGAGTTTACAGGAAAAATAGAAGGTAGAGAAAAATGCCATAAAGAAGGATTATGGCATAAAGGAGTTGTTGTATTTATAATAAATTCAAAGGGACAAGTATTATTGCAAAAAAGAAGCTCAAAAAAGAAATTATGGCCTAATATGTGGGATATAACGGCAGGAGGACATGTGTTAGCAGGTGAATTTGGATTTGAAGCTACAATTAGAGAATGCAAGGAAGAGATAGGAGTTGAATTAACTAAAAATGATTTAACATTTTTAGGCTCAACAAAATCTACAAATATAAAAGGTGAAATAATTAATAACCAATTTAACGAATTTTATATAGCTAATAAAGAAATTGATGAAACTAAATTAAAACTTCAAGAAGAAGAGGTTTCTGAAATTAAATGGGTTGATAAAGAAGATATTATAGCGAGAATTAAAGATAATTATAATGGTATAACAAATAAAGAAGGATGCTGGGAATACTTGATTAAATATTATGAATGGGTAGATAACTCTTGTTAAAAATCATATTGGCAGAATTTTTAGAAATTTATATAATATGCGCAAATAAGTTAGAAAGAGAGATGAATTTTATGAAAAAAATATTTGTAATATGTAGCAAAGCATTTTATAAAGATATTCCACCAATTAAAGAAAAATTAGAAGAAAATGGGTGGGAGGTATATTTACCTCATACATATGATAATCCTAATGCCGAAAATGAATGGTATGCAAAAGGCGTAGAAGAACATGCAAAGATGAAAGGGGAAATGTTTAAGAGAAGTAGAGAACGAATAAAATCTATGGATGCAGTATTAACTTTAAATTTCGATAAAAATGGAAAAAAGAATTATGTTGGTGGGTCAACATTTCTTGAATTATACGAAGCTTTTATGGAAAACAAAAAAATATATTTATGGAACGAAATACCAGAGGGGATTTTGTATGATGAGATAAGTGGATTTGCACCTGAAGTTATAAATGGCAATTTGGATTTAGTAAAATAAACTATAAAAAATAAAAAGCTAAATTTTTTCATGAGAAAAAAATGGAGGTATGAATATTATGTTAGATAAAATACAAGTCTTAACACATAGTAGTATAAAAATAAGCAAAAATAAAATAATTTATGTTGATCCATTCAATATAGCAAATAACTACAATGATGCAGATATAATATTTATAACACATAGCCACTATGATCATTATTCAGAGAAAGATATAGAAAAAGTAAGAAAAGAAAATACATTTTTTGTTGTACCAGAAGATGTAAAAATAGAGCTACTACATAAAGGAATAAGTAATAACAAAATTGAATCAGTAAAACCAAATCAAACAGGTGAAATTTTAGGTATAAAATTCGAAGCAATTCCAGCATATAATGTAAATAAAAAATTTCATCCAAAAGAAAATAATTGGGTAGGCTACATTATAGAAATAGATGGCACAAGATACTATATTGCTGGAGATACAGATATAAATGAAGATAATCTAAAAGTTAAATGTGATGTTTGCTTTGTACCTGTTGGAGGAACATATACTATGGACTATAAAGAAGCAGCACAATTTGTAAATCAAATAAAACCTAAAATTGCAGTACCAATACATTATGGAAGTATCGTTGGAACAATGCAAGACGCAGAACAATTTATAAGTTTATTAGATGAAAATATAAAAGGTGAAATTTTAATGTAGTTATATTTTTAAAAGATATTGTAATTTTTGACAAAATGTAATAAAATAAAAATCACAAATAAACGAGAGAAAAAGAAAATAAAAAAATAAGGTCAGTATATGTAGAAAACTTTTTTTAAGTAGCATACAAAAAAAGACAAACAATTCAAAAGAAAAGTGATAAAATAGCAATACTATAAAACAAAAAGTTAAACAATAAATATGTAAAATAGTGAATTGAAAAAGAACTTAAAAAAAGGACGAGGTGGTTTTAAAGTGTTTCAAAACATTCAAGAGGATAAACAAAGTAGTACAAAAGAAGAAACAAGTAAAAAGAAAAGTATATTAACCAATGCAATATCTAAAAAATACATAGTATTATATATAATTGCTTTAATGGTATCTTGCATAGGACTTGGACAATCTGTATCTCCAGCAAGTTTAGCTATGGTTGTAGCAGTTGGAGCAAACGAAATCCCAATTATTATAGTTCTAGCATTAGGGTTAATAGGAAATATAATAGGTTGTGGATGGGGTTCGATTCTTCCATATATTATTACAACTTTAATATTTTTTGCAAGTTTTTTTGTAAGAGAACCAAAATATAATGAAGAGAGTAGAAATGAGAAAATTAAACTTGGAAAAAGAATATTTATTGCTTCTTTAATTGTAGGACTGTTTAAAGCGATAATTTCAGGATTTTTACTATATGACATATTTGTTGCAATTGCGATGTCAACGCTAACATTTATACTCTACAAAATTTTTGTAAACTCAATAACTGTAATATTAGAATTTAATGAGAAAAAGGCATTTGCACTTGAAGAAATAATGGGAGCAAGTGTTTTAATTACAATAGCTGTATGTTGTTTGGGAAACCTACAAATATTTGGATTTTCTATAAGAAATATAATTGCAATATTTATGGTTTTAGTTTTGGGTTGGAAAAATGGAATGCTTGTTGGAGCAACTTCAGGTGTAACAATAGGAGTAACTCTTGGAATAATCTCAGGAAATGACCCTATAACTATTGCAGCTTATGCAATATCTGGTCTAATTGCAGGTATTTTAAATAGATTTGGAAAAATAGGTGTTATAGTAGGATTTGTATTAGGAGATATTTTGCTTACATATCTTTCAAATGGCGGAATAGAGAATTTAATAGTTTTTAAAGAAATATTGATTGCAGGAATTGGACTTATTGCGGTTCCTAAAAATATTAAATTAGATATTGAAAATATAATTGGAGATAAGCCTTTTTTACCTGTTGCTACAAATAGAGGATTAGACAAGAGCAAAGAAACTATTGAAAAGTTGAAAAATATGTCAGAAGCTGTTGAGCAAATGGCAAATTCTTATGTAGATGATACAGAAAAAAATGAAGAGTTAAAAGAAAATAATAAGCAAATATTTATTACAGAACTTTTAAATGCTACAGAATCATTAGAAGAAAACATTTTGTATGATAATATTTCAAATGTTGATGGAGAAATAGTAAACGAAATATTTGAAAAACTATTAAAAAAGCAATTTATAAAAGAAAAAGATTTAATAGAAATATTTGCAAAAAATAATAATTACATAGTCGGATTTGATGATGATGAAAGACCTGTAAAAGAAGAAGTTCAAAGGATGACAAGAGCTATAAATTCTGCATATAGAGTAAGCAAGATGAATTTTATTTGGACAAAAAAATTAAAAGAAGAAAAGAAAAACGTTGGAAGTCAGTTAAATGGAGTATCTAAAGCGATTTCTGCAATTGCAGAAGATTTGAAAAAAGAAGCGCAAGCAGATGAAGATATGTTTTCAAAAGAAAAAGAAGAAATAGCTATTTTGTTAAAAGAAAAAGAAATTCTTTTGCAAGATATTGCTATAAAAAAGGACGAAGATGAAAGAATAACAGCTGAAGTTTATATAGAAAAAACAGGCAAAAAGAACATATCAGAGCTTATTTTAAAGATTGTAGAAAAAATTCTAAATGACAAATTAGAGTTAGTACAAAAAGAAATAATAGAGACACAAAAAACAGAAAAATTGGTATATAAATCTGCAGATAAATTTGCAATCGAAATAGGACAAGCAATTGCAATAAAAGATGGAAATAAAGTTTCTGGAGATAGCTTATTATATACAAAAATGCAAGATGGAAAATATCTTTTAGCAATTAGTGATGGAATGGGTTCAGGAGAAGATGCTAAAAAGAGTAGTCAAATTGTAATTAATATGTTACAAAAATTACTAAATACAGGATTTAACAAAGAGTCTTCAATAGATTTAATAAACACAAATCTTTTAAATGTAGGACAAGATGTATATGCTACTTTAGATGTTGCAATTGTGGATTTATTTAAAGGAAATATTGAGTTTATAAAAGCAGGTTGTGCTCCATCTTATGTTAAAAATAAGAAAAAAGTTCAAATAATAAAATCTGCAAGTTTGCCAACAGGAATTGTAAAAAATATTAGCAAAGAAATTATAGAAAGAAAAATTGAAGGCGAAGAAGTAGTTGTAATGTGCAGTGACGGAATTGTTGATTCAAATGTAGAGTACAAAAATAAAGCTCTTTGGGTTAAATATCTACTAGAAGATATGGAAACAACAAATCCTCAAAAATGCGCAGATATTGTTTTAAACGAAGCAGTTGACAATAATTATGGAAAAGTAAAAGATGACATGAGCGTGCTTACGTTTAAGATTGTAAAAAAAGATAATAATTAATCAAAAATACAAGTATTTTTTGAATAATCTTAGGTAACTTTCATTTAACGCTAAAAAATTCTAATTAATTTTGCAAGCACCCTAAAAAAAATTGTTTTTAGATTCCCTTGCAAAATTATTAAGAATTTTTAACCTATGAAGTTAACTAAATTATTCTTCAAAATACTTGTATTTTCGATATATTAAGATTATATGTAACGATAACTTCTTCTTTTTCATACTATATATTATAGACAACAAAACTATGTCTATAGTAGGAGTTGAGAAAAGATGTGCAAGAATTATAATGTATGTATATTACCAGTTGTTATTGCAGTAATATTAGGAGTTGTAATAGGAGCATTATTCTTTGCAGGAACAATTGTAGCAGGTGTTATAGGTGTTCCACTTTTAATAGGAATAATATTTGCAATAATTACTTTAATACTTTTATATAACACAGCAGCTTTTGGAGTAAAAAAAGAAACTAAAGAATGTGTTTGCGAATATGGAAGATGCTTGGCTTTAGGAGGATTAGTAACTTTAGTTACTGCATTTTTAGCATTAACATTTGTCGATACTTTAGTTGCGGGAGCAATAGTTTCAGCTTTATTAATTGGAGTTTTCGGATTTGGTTTAATACTAAATTTCTTAAGCTTTGTTGGCTTACTTGTTTGTTTGGTAAATAATAATTGTTACAGAAATAATGGATATTGCAAATTTGATAATGAATAATATATAATAAAAAATAACATTAGATTTTTATGGTCTAATGTTATTTTTTACTGCGTAAGTAACAAGGTTCTGTGGCACCTCACCCACAATCTTTGATTGTGAGGTGGGTCAGGTTCTTATAAATGTGAAAAAATATGTGAAGAATTTTTTGTCGAAAATAGTCGAAATTTGCGACGAAAAGTACAGAAAAATGAAACAAATGTATTGACTTTTGATATGAATATGGTAAAATAATTATGTATTTTTAAACAAGCAATTTAAGAAAGGACTGATTTTTTGCAAAAAAATTTTTATCAATTTATTTGTATTCTTACAATTTTTACTATATTTATTAGTATATTTTTTATTCCAATAAATTCAAATATTAAAGTAATCGATTTTATAGAAACAGGTGAACTTTTGTGGCCAGCACCAGGTTTTTATGGAATAAATTCATATTATGGAAGAAGACATGCACCAACATCAGGAGCTTCAACTTTTCATAAAGGAGTAGATATTGCAGCACCGCAAGGTAGCGAATATGTTGCTGTAACAAATGGAACAATTACTTTTGCTGGATTTTTAGGCGGTGGAGGCTATACAATAACTCTAACAGATGAGAATAAAGAAAATGGAGAAATTAAATATTCGTATTGTCATTCTGATCCAAAATTAATGGTTTCTGTTGGTCAAAAGGTTGCAAAAGGTCAAGTTATAGGGAAAGTTGGACCTAAAAATGTTTATGGAGTTGTAGGAAACAGATATTTCGATTCTAACGGAAATCCAACCAATGGAGCAACTACAGGTCCACATTTACATTTTGGAATGAGAATCAATAATGAATATGTTAATCCATTAAATTACTTAAAAAGACCACAATAAAATTTGGTATTCTAATTGTATTTAAACTGATTGCTTAGACGATTATGAGGTATAAAAAAAATATATATATATATATCAATTGATATAAAAAACGATATTAAAATATAAAAAAATTGTTGAAAAAAGAAAAATGTTGTGGTAATATATAAAGTAGAGAAATTACGTAAATATTTTGGAGGCGAACTTAATTGAAATTACATATTGTTATGGTGGAACCTGAAATACCTCAAAACACAGGAAACATCGCAAGAACTTGTGCTATTACAGGAGCAAAATTACATTTAGTGCATCCTTTAGGATTCGATATTTCAGAAAAATCAGTAAAACGAGCGGGTTTAGATTATTGGGACAAGTTAGAAATTGAGGAACATGAATCTTTAGAAAATTTTTTAGAAAAATATCCACCAGAAGATTATAACATGTTTTTTGCAACAACAAAAGGAAAATCTGTATATTCTGATATTGACTATTCTAAAATGGATGAAGTTTTCGTATTATTTGGTAAGGAAACAAAAGGTCTTCCTGAATGGCTTTTAGAAAAATACCTTGATACAAAAACTATTAGAATTCCAATGCTTCCAACACTAAGGTCACTTAATTTATCAAACTCAGTATGTGTGATAGCTTATGAAATTTTGAGGCAGAAAAAATTCGAAAATATGCAAGAAATAAGTGCATATTTTGATGAGAAAAAATAAAGATATGTTTTTATTTTGATTATTAAATAAGAAATCAAGATTCTATATTGTGATAAAAAAATAAAAAAGAAAGAAGATTGAGAAAAATGGAATATAAAGAAATAAATATGTCAAAAGTAATAATAACAGCAATATCAGCTTTAATATTAGTAATAATAATTGCAGTTTTAACAAAGGTTTTAACAAGTAAAAAACAAGCAGCTGAAGTTGTTTCTGAGAATCCGCAAACTCAGGTAGCAAGTGGTGAAAATGTCTGGAAAGCCTCCACGAATGAAATAGCAAATACAAGTAAAGAAGCTACTGTTAATAATAACCAAGAAGCAAATACAAATAATGCTCAAACAACAGAAAATAACCAAGAAGCAAATACAAATAATGCTCAAACAACAGAAAATAACCAAGAGGTAAATACAAATAATGCTCAAACAACAGAAAATAACCAAGAGGTAAATACAAATAATACACAAACAAATGGTAATCAAGAAACTAACACAAATAATGCTCAGACAGGTGAAAATCAAGCAGCAAATACTAATGGAAATCAAACGCAAACCAATCAAAATTCAAATAATGGAACTAAAACAAACGAACAAAATGCAGTCAATACCTCAGCTACAACTGATAAAAAGAAATCAAATGAAGGAGTAATTTGGCTTACTTTTGACGATGGTCCAAGTGCAAACATTACTCCAAAAGTACTAGATATATTAAAAAAAGAAAATGTAAAAGCTACATTTTTCGTTATAAATTATAGCGATAGTAATGAAGATTTATTAAAAAGAGCAGTAGCAGAAGGTCACACAATAGGAATACATGGATATTCACACGAATATTCAAAAATATATAAGTCTAAAGAAACATTTATGAATAATGTGTACACATTGCAAGATAGAATATATAAATCAACAGGTGTAAAAACAATGTATACAAGATTTCCAGGAGGAAGTTCAAATACAGTAAGTAGAAAGTATTGTAAAGGAATTATGACTGAACTTACAAAAGAAATGCTTGCAAAAGGTTTTAAATACTATGATTGGAATATTTCTTCAGGAGATGCAGGAGGAGCAAAAAATGCAAAAGACGTTTACAAAAATGTAACAAAGAATTTGAGCAAAAAAAGAGGAAATATGGTCTTGATGCATGACTTTGGAGGAAACAAAAAAGGACTAGAAGCATTGCCAGATATTATAAAATATGCCAAAAAGGAAGGATATACATTTGCAAAGATAGATGACGATACACCAATGTATGCACAACATGTAAATAACTAGATTTTATACATAAATAAATTTTGAATTAATAAAAGTAAAAAATAAAATAAAGATTCATAAAAAGGAAAAAGTATTAGAAAGTATAAAAGATGAAATAAAAGGGGAAATAAAAGATGAAAAAAATATTAAAAGTAGCAATTATATTTATAACAATATTAGGAATATTTAATTTAGCCCAATATAGAACACATGCAGTAGAAGCAGAAAATACAAATAAAAATGAAACACAACAGGTAGATACTAAACAAACAGAAGAAAATGAGAAAAAAGTAAAAGAGGTAGAGAAAAAGCAAACTGAAAACAAAATCTCTCTTAACAAAACTAAAAAGACTATATATGTTGGCGAAAAATACACATTAAAAATAAAAGGAACAAACAAAAAAGCAAAATGGTGGAAAAGCTCAAATAAAAAAGTTGCAACAGTTAATTCAAAGGGAAAAGTAACTGCAAAGAAAAAAGGAACAGCAGAAATCACAGCTAAAGTTGCAGGGAAAAAATATAAATGCACTATAAAGGTTAAAAATTTACCAACTGATAATAAATCAACAAAAGGAGTAATATATTTAACTTTTGATGATGGGCCAAGTAGCACAATAACTCCAAAAGTTTTAGATATATTAAAAAAAGAAAAAGTAAAAGCAACATTTTTCGTATTAAATTATAGCAAAGCAAACGAAAAATACATAAAAAGAATTGTAAAAGAAGGACATACAATAGGAATTCATGGTTATTCACATGAATATTCAAAAATATACAAATCTAAAAAAGCATTTTTAAATAATGTTTATTCGTTACAAGAAAAAATTAAAAAATCAACAGGAGTTACAACTAAATTTATGAGATTTCCTGGTGGAAGCTCAAACACTGTAAGCAGGCATTATTATAAAGGAATAATGAGCATACTTACAAAAGAGATGGTATCAAGAGGATTCAGATATTTTGATTGGAATGTATCATCAGGAGATGCAGGTGGAGCAAGAACTTCAAGTGATGTGTATAGAAATGTAACAAAGAACTTAAGCAAAAAAAGAGGAAATATGGTACTTTGCCATGATTTTGCAGGAAATACAAAGACTTTAAATGCATTATCAAAAATAATAAAATATGCCAAAAAGAATGGATATACATTTAAAGCAATAGACAAAAATACTCCAATGTATGCACATGGTGTGAATAACTAGTTTGACATAATATAGGAAATGTAGTATAATATTAATAGAGAAACTAATTGGTTGTTTTCGAAGGCGCAAAGCGCTAAGGAGGATTTATGAACATCAAATATTTTGGGTACATTGTAGTAGTTATGTCGGGAAGCGGCATCGCCTGGGTAATAACAGGAATGATCGCGGACATTAAAAAAGCCCACTGTCGGCGTAGCGAGGACGCTGACAGGATCAATTCAAGAAGGCTCTCGGCAAGAGCTTTCATTGCTTTGATTGCTATCTGGCTCCTGGCAGCCAGTCTCAGTGGGTTGTTGTACGGCTAGAAAGGAGGTAAAGCCACTACGATACGAATGTGTCGTGGTGGCATTTGCTTTTTGTAAAAAATTTTTCAAATCTCTTGAAAAATCTAAAAAAATATGATAATATATAAAACATAGAAGTTAAAAACAGAATTAAGGACACGGAAAATAATACAATATCTAACAGAGAGCTTTGCAAAGGCTGAGAGCAAAGCAAGTAAAAATTATTTTTTATCACCTTAATAGTTGCTTGGCAGAAAAGAGATGTAATTTTTATTGCGTTGCGAAAGTAAGCCTTGCCGTATATCTGCGTTAAAGATAGCAAAGAGAGTAACAAAAAGTGTAATAGAAGAAATATATAATTAAGAGAATTTTTATCAAAAAATGCTTTAATAAGTAAAAAGTATTCTAGAGAAATATAGGTTACTAACTTAGGTGGTACCGCGGAACAAGTCATTTCGTCCTAAATACAGGAATGGCTTGTTTTTATTTTTGCTTTTGGGAACAGGAATAACTATGTATAAAGGTTACTTTTTTCCTCCGTCCCAAAAAAGAACCTAAAGGAGGCGATAGAATGAACGAACTTAAAGTTCATGGTATTTATAAACATTTTAAAGGAGACTACTATATAGTAGAAGGTACAGCGACTCATAGTGAAACAGGAGAAGAACTTGTAATCTATAGAGGCTTATATGAAGATGGAAATCATGTATGTGCAAGACCCAAAAATATGTTTTTGTCTGAGGTAGATCACGAAAAATATCCAAATGTTGAGCAAAAATACAGATTTGAATTACAAAATATTGAAAGTAAAAATAAATAATTTTTTAATATGGGCAGGAGAAAAAATAGCTTAATGTAAAACAAGGTTACTTTTTTCCTCCGTCCCAAAAAGAAACCTAGAAGGAGGAATAATTATGTATAAAAAAGTAGAATTACCAGAAAACAGCTTCGCGAAGATGGAGCAAAAAGTACAAGCAAGTTGGAAGAAAAACAACATTATAAAGAAAAACCTTGATATGAATAAAGGAAAAGAATATTTTATGTTTTATGATGGACCACCAACAGCTAATGGAATGCCACATGTTGGACACGTAGAAACAAGAGTTATGAAAGATATAATTCCAAGATATAAAGTTATGAAAGGCTATTATGTGCCACGTAAAGCTGGATGGGACACACATGGACTTCCAGTTGAACTTGAAATTGAGAAAAAACTTGGAATTTCAGGCAAAGAGCAAATAGAAGAATATGGAGTAGAAAAATTTGTTAAAGAATGTAAAGACAGTGTATTTCAATATGTAAGTGCCTGGGAAGAGATGACAAATAAAACAGGTTATTGGGTAGATATGGAAAATCCTTATGTTACTTATCATAATGACTATATAGAATCTGTTTGGTGGGCATTAAAAGAATTATGGAATAAAGATTTACTTTATGAGGGACACAAAGTAATGCCATATTGCCCAAGATGTGGAACAGCACTTTCTTCACATGAAGTTGCACAAGGATATAAAGATGTAAAAGATTTAACATGTGTTGCTAAATTTAAAGTAGAAGAGGGACAAGGATTTGATAAAGATACATATATTCTAGCTTGGACAACAACACCTTGGACTTTACCTTCAAACTTAGCTTTATGCTTAAATAAATCTTATGATTATGTTTTAGTTAAAGCAAATATCGGAACAGATGAAGAGCCAAAATATGAAAACTATATTTTAGCAAAAGACTTATTAGAAGCAGTTTTAAAAGAAACACCTTATGAGATTGTAAAAGAATTTAAAGGTGAAGAATTATTAGGAACAAAGTATGAACAACTTATGCCATTTGCAAAAGTGGATGGAAAGGCATTTGTTGTAATTCATGGAGACTATGTTAACTTAGAAGATGGTACAGGAATTGTACACATTGCACCAGCTTATGGTGAAGATGATAGCCTTGTTTCCAAACAAAATGGAATAGCTTTTGTAAATTTAGTAGATAAATCAGGAAGATTTGTTAAAGAAGTAGAGCCATGGGCAGGAAGATTTGTAAGAGATTGTAATGAAGATATATGTAAATGGCTTGCTGAAGAAAACAAATTATTTAGCAAAGAAAAACATCTTCACTCATATCCACATTGTTGGAGATGTGACACACCACTTTTATATTATCCAAAAGAAAGTTGGTTTGTAAAAATGTCTAACCTAAGAGATGAACTTGTAGCAAATAACAACAAAGTTCATTGGTATCCAGATACAATTAGAACAGGAAGATTTGGAAAATTCTTAGAAAATGTTATAGATTGGGGAATTTCAAGAGATAGATATTGGGGAACACCACTTCCAGTATGGAAATGTGAATGTGGTCATACAGAATGTATTGGTTCTATAGAAGAATTAAAAGAAAAGGCAATAGATTGTCCTGAAGATATTGAGTTACATAAACCATATATAGATAATGTTCATTTAAAATGTCCAGATTGTGGAAAAGAAATGACAAGATTTAAAGAGGTTATAGATTGTTGGTTTGATTCAGGTTCAATGCCTTATGCACAATTACATTATCCTTTTGAAAATAAAGACCTATTTGAAAAAGAATTCCCAGCAGGATTCATTTCAGAAGCAATTGATCAAACAAGAGGATGGTTCTATACATTAACAGCACTAGGAACTGCATTATTTGGAAGAACACCATTTGAAAACTGCATAGTATTAGGTCACGTATTAGATGGAAAAGGACAAAAAATGTCTAAATCTAAGAAAAACGGAGTTGATCCAATGCTTCTATTAAACACAGTAGGTGCAGACGCAACAAGATGGCATTTCTATACATGTTCAGCACCATGGCTTCCAACAAGACTTTCTTTAGAAAACGTGCAAGAAACACAAAGAGGATTTTTATCTACACTTTGGAATGTATATTCATTCTTTGTACTATATGCAGAAATAGACCAATTTAATCCATTAAAATATGCTGATTTCAAATCAGAAAATATAATGGATAGATGGATAATTTCTAAATTAAATACTTTAGTTAAAAGTGTTGATGAAAAACTTGATAAATATGATATTACAAGTGCAGCTACAGAACTTGGAGAATTTGTTGATGAACTTTCAAATTGGTATGTAAGAAGAAACAGAGAAAGATTCTGGGGTTCAGAGTTAAATGATGACAAGATTGGAGCTTATGTAACACTATATAAAGTTTTAACAACTGTTATAAAAGTTTCGGCACCATTTGTACCATTTATGACAGATGAAATATATCAAAACATTGTTTTAAGTTTAGATTCAACTGCACCAGAAAGTGTACATTTATGTACATGGCCAGAAGTAGATGAAAATGCAATTGATACAAACTTAGAAGAAGAGATGGGATTAGCATACAAGATCGTAAAACTTGGAAGAAGTGCAAGAAATTCTGTTAATATTAAGAACAGACAACCACTTTCAGAAATGTTAATATCAGCTAAAAATTTACCAGAATACTACAGTGATGTTGTAAAAGAAGAACTAAATGTAAAACAAGTAGTTTTAGGCGCAGATATGAAAGATTATGTAAGTTTTGAAATAAAACCTAACTTACCAGTTTTAGGAAGAGAGTATGGTAAATTAATTCCACAAATAAGAGCAAAAATAGCTGAATTTAACCAAATGGATTTAGCTGTAAAGGTTCAAGCAGGCGGCACAGAATATATTGAAATAGACGATACTCAAATTGAATTATCTTCAGAAAATCTTTTAGTTACAATGCATGGTAAAGAAGGATTTGCTTTTGCAGGAGAAGGCGAAATAGGTGTTGTTTTAGATACTCATATTACTGAAGAACTTAAAGAAGAAGGAATGCTTCGAGAGGTACTTTCAAAAGTTCAAAATATGAGAAAAGACAGAGGATTTGAAGTATTAGACAGAATAAATCTTTATGTATCAGGAAATAGCACAGTTGAAGAAATTGTTAAAAAATTTGAAGATACAATTAAACATGATACTTTAGCAGATTCTGTTATATATAATGAAGAAAGAACAACAGCTGAAGAAGTTTCGATAAATGGTGAAAAGACCATATTTGATGTAGAAGTTGTAAAAAAATTATAAATAAGTCTTGACAAATCAAAGACAAAAGTATATTATATTTATAAATGAATAATACTATGAGAGAAAATAGCTGTATGCTAAATGAGAAAGGGGTAAATTCAATGGAAGAAGTAAACGAAGAAATACAAACAGAAAAAAAAGAAGAACAAAAAGCATCAAATTTTGGTGTTACATTATTATTTACACTTTTAGCGGTTATAATAGGTTTTACAATTTTAATATGTATGCAATAAATTAAAATATAATATTCTCCATTATTAGACAAAAGTTTAATAATGGGGTTTATTTTTTTTTTATTTTATGATATAATAGCGCAAAATACTAATTATTTTGTTATTATGAAGCCTTCTATTTTGAAAAAAATATAAGCCAATTTTAACAAAAGTTTAGAAGGGATAGAAATGAAAGAGATAGATGATCAAAAAGAATTTATGAAAAAAATAGCAGAAGAAAATAATGGTCAAAACAAAAAATATACAATTCTTACAATGGGATGTCAATTAAACGAAAATGATTCCGAAAAAATAAGTGGAATGGCAGAAAAAATGGGTTATACCAAAACAGAAAAATTTGAAGAAGCAAATTTAGCAATAATAAATACCTGTTGTGTTAGAGAAAATGCAGAAGAAAGGCTATTTGGAAAAGTTGGAGAATTAAAGAATTTAAAAGAAAAAAACAATATGATAATTGCAATTGGCGGATGTATGATGCAAGAAAAACACATGGTAGATAAAATAAAAAAATCATATCCACATGTTGATATAGTATTTGGAACACATACACTTCATAAATTACCAGAAGATATTTTTAAAGTTATAAATTCTAGAAAAAGGATTCAAGATGTAATAGATATAGATGGACGTGTGTTTGAAGGACTTCCAATTTCTAGGGAAAGTAAGACTCAAGCATCAATCACAATTATGTATGGTTGTGACAATTTCTGCACATATTGTATTGTGCCTTATGTTAGAGGAAGAGAAAGAAGTAGAAATCCAGAAGACATAATCCACGAAGCAAAAGAAGTTGCAAAACAAGGATATAAAGAAATAATGCTTCTTGGTCAAAATGTCAATTCATATATGAGAGCAGAAAACAAAAAAGGAGAATGTAAATCAGAAATAAATTCATTTGCAAAATTACTTAGAGAAATAAATAAAATAGATGGAATAGAAAGAATAAGATTTGTATCTCCACATCCAAAAGATTTTACAGATGATGTAATTGAAGCAATAAGAGATTGTGATAAAGTATGTAAATTTATACATTTACCACTTCAATCTGGCAGTACAAATATGCTTAAAGTTATGAACAGAAAATATACAAAAGAGCAATATTTGGAACTAGTAGAAAAGATGAAAAAACAAATACCTGATATAAAATTTTCAACAGATATAATAGTAGGTTTTGCAGGTGAGACAGAAGAAGATTTTGAAGATACCTTAGATGTGGTAAGAAAAGTATGTTTTGAGCAAGTATTTATGTTTATATATTCAAGAAGAAAAGGTACACCAGGAGATAAAATGGAAAATCAAATTCCAGAAGAAATAAAACATAAAAGATTTGATAGATTAAAAGAATTAGTCGAAGCAAAAATTGCAGAAAATAACAAAAAATATATAAATACAATTCAAGAAGTATTAGTTGAAGGACCAAGTAAATCAGATGAAACAATGCTTACAGGAAGAACTGAGCACAATAAAGTGGTGGTTTTTAAGGGAGAAGAAGATATGATTAATACTATTCAAAAAGTAAAAATAGTAGAAGATCATATGTGGTATTTTAAAGGAGAGGTTCTTTTTGGGGACGAAGGAAAAAAGTAACCTGAAAGCTATATGTGCCTCTAAGTGAAACTAGAAAGGAATGTTTTTGATATGGAAGAAAAGAAATTATTTGAAAATAGTGATGAATTTTTAGTAAAACAAATTGAAAGAATTTTAAAAGAAAACGATATCCCTTATGTTAGAAAAGATGAAGGAATAGGAAGTTATATGAATCTAACTTATGGTCAAAGTTTTGGACTAGGTAAATCAATTTATGTAAGCGACGAAAACTTTGAAAAAGCGCAAAATGCTATTCAAATATTTAATGAACAAGATTTTGAAGATGAAGAAATTCCAGAAGAGTTAAAACAAACACAAGAAGATATAGATGAGGAATTAAATTCAAATAAAAAATATGGAATTCCTAAAAAGATATTTAAAACATATATAGCATTGAGTTTAGGTTTCTTTGCAATAGTTTTGATTATAGGATTTATAGTTATGCTAGTTCGTGCTATAGCTTTATTATAATAGATTTAAATTAATTATGCTATGTGCGAAAGTTTGAAAAGATTGAGCTTAGATTGAAAGGAATGTCTAAATAAATGAAAGAAAAAGAAGTATTTTCAAGTACTGACGAATCAGTAGTTTCAAGATTATGTGATATTTTCGACACTCAAGGGATTTCATATATTAGAAAAGATGGAGGGGCAGGAAACTATTTAAGTATAGTTAATGGACAAGATACCCTTTCTCAAAAAAAGATATTTGTAAGCGAAGAAGATTATGAAAAAGCAAGAGAATTGATAGATTTTTTGGGAGTAGAAGAGAGTAAAGAAGAAAAAATAAAAGCTCTAAAAGTAATTCCTATAGAAGATGAATTTGGTTTTGGAAAATATCATACTATAAAAGTTGTTTTGGGAGTATTTCTAGGAACAACACTATTATTGATTTTACTTTTCTTAATTGTGCAAGTTTTAGTTTTTGTGTTTTAATGTTTGGTAAAAATAATTAATTTTTTTGGAGAAATAATGGAAAAAGAAGAACTAATAACTTTAGTAAATAATGTTGAATTAATAGATGAAATAAAAGAAATTTTGCAAAGAAATAATATTTGGTATGAAGATAAGTGTGAATTTCAAGAGCGTTATGTACGAGCAACAAGAGGTGCAAGATGGACAAAAAAAATAGATTATATAATAACAATTTATGTTAAGACAGAAGATATAGAAAAAGCTATGAATATTAAAGAAATTACAGATATTATTTATGGACATGATCAAGATTTAATTGATAATGTATCTAAAGAAATGAACAATGATTCTGATAAGATTTTTAATGATAATATAGCAAATGCTGAAGATGATGAGGAAGAAGGAGAAGATAAGTATACTAAAAGAATTAATTTAACTTTTAATATAATGATAGGAGTACTTTTTGTAATTCTTGGATTAGCTTTAATTGCAGTAATTTTATAATTTGGAAAATGAAGAAATGCAAGAATTTTTCTTGCATTTTTCTTATAGGTGCAGTACAATAAATATATAAATTGGGAGGTGCCATAATGAAGAAATTACCAATAGGAAGAGATAATTTTAAAGACATAATAGAGGGAGACTTTTATTATGCAGATAAAACTAAAATAATAGAAGAACTTTTGGAAAGAGGAGCTTATGTTACACTATTTCCTAGACCAAGAAGATTTAGAAAAAGCCTTATGATTTCTACTTTAGATGAATTTTTTAATGCAGAAAAAAGAGAAAACAATAAAAAACTATTTAAAGGGTTATATATAGACAGAAGTAGTTATAGCAAGGAACAAGGAAAATACCCAGTAATTAAACTTAATTTCAAAAGTTTAAAATCAGATAATTGGGAACACGTATATGAAGTATTAAAAGAAGAATGGCGTATGTTATTTGAAAACAAAAGATATGTATTAGAAATAAATAACAAAGAAAAAATATTTTATAAAGCTTGACAAATAAAATGAAAAACTATATATTAAAGATAAATTGGATTTATCCGAATAGAATACTAATTAGGAGAAAAAAATGAGATACTTAAAGATGAAACTTGTAAGCCTTGAGGCTGTACACACACGGTTATAGTTTAGATAATACAAAAGTAAATAAAAAAGACAGAGTAATTTTATCTTGTATAAGTATAGATACAGGATAATAATGCGCTGTCTAATTTTGATGCAGTTTTTAATTTTTTAATATATAAAATGAAAAAAGAAAGGGAGAACATATGATGAAAAACAAAGAAATAATGAAAAAAAGTAGCAAAGGTATAACTCTTATAGCTTTGGTAATTACAGTGATTGTACTATTAATTCTCGCAGGAATATCGATTTCTATATTAACAGGAAATAATAGTATCTTAAATCAATCAACTAGTGCTAGAACAAAAACAATACATGCAAATGTGTTAGAAAAAATGCAATTAGAAGCATCAGTTTATACAATATACAAAACTACTGAAAAAAATTCTAATAATTTAATTGATTATTTGAAATCAAAATCTATAATATTAGATATATCTGGAGAAGAAAATAAATGGTTAATAAATGTAACAACGTTATTAGGCTCTAATCAATCAATGGGAACAGGAATATATCCAAATGATGTATATGTATTAGAAAAACAAGAAACTTCAACAGGAAGTATAGTAAATACAAAAGTTGCAACAACAGAGCCTATAAAAATTGCAGTAACAAACAATGATAATATTATTTATAAAATTGTATATTATGCATCAGTAGATGAAGGAAAAATTATATTTATAGGAAATATTACAGATAACGAAAAACAAATTATAAATATAAAAACATTAGAACCTGATATAGGAAAAGAAGAGTTTATTATGGAATGTAAGCCTGTATCAAATTATGGAACTTATGATGTTAGGTTTGAAACTCAATCTGGATTAGGACAAGCATTTACTGTTGATTGGGGAGATGGAACAATACAAGATTATTCAGATGATAAAACATTTGCAAGTCATATCTATATAGATTCAAGTAGAACTTATGATATAAAAATTTCAGGAACATTGAATTATATTCGATTTGAAACAAGAGAGCCGTATTTTTCAAACTGTTTGAGAAAAATAAAACAATGGGGGACAGTCAATTTAAATTTTGTATGGCTAAATGGTTGTACAAATTTAACAGAAATTGCAGAACCAACTCAAAATAGCTTCAATAATCTAGAAACAATAGTTTTTTTAAATTGTACGAGTTTAAATAATATACCAGAGAATCTATTTTTTAACTGTCCAAAATTAACAAGCTTTAACCAATTATTTCAAAATTGCACAAGTTTAACTAGTATTCCAGAATATTTGTTTTATAGTTGTAATAATGTAACAAGCTTTTATTGCACTTTTGACGGTTGCACAGGGCTAACTGGAAAGGCAATTAAGTTGTGGAAAAGAGTTGAAAATGGAGAGAATAATGGATATGAAGGAGAACCCGATGGGAAGAACTGCTATAGAGGATGTACAGGATTGTCAAATTATGATTCTATTCCGAATTATTGGAAGGACACTAATGAAGAAGGTATAGAATAATCTAAATATATAGAATCTAAAGAAAATGTAAAATTTGTAAAGAAAAACATATAGATACTTCAACTGAAATGATGTTTTCATGTATTATAGAGAAAATTGATAATAACATTAGCAGTTTGTACTATGAAAATATATGAATGTTATAAAAATGGTTTAATAAAACTTGACTAATTAAATGAAAAAAAGAGAGGAAGAGCGTATGATGAAAAAAAATAATGAAAAAAAGTAGTAAAGGTATAACTCTTATAGCTTTGGTTATTACCATTATTGTGTTACTTATATTAGCAGGAGTTTCAATTACAATGCTTACAGGAGATAATTCAATTTTGCAAAAAGCTACAGAAGCTAAAACACAAACCGAGGAAAAGAGCAAAGAAGAGCAAATAAAGATTCAAGTAATGGGAAGTATTGGAACAGATGGAAAAATAGATGTACTAACATTAAAAACAAATTTACGAAAAATAGGTGCAACACCTTCAGAAGTAAATAACTTGCCTTTAACAGTAACATTAGGAGGACAAGAATTTACAGTAGATACAAAAGGAAATGTAAAAAAAGCAGAAGATAAACCTGTTAGTAGCTTTGGATATAACTCAGTAGAAAATTGTTTTATAGGACAAAAATCAGCAGAAATATGGATAAATGACGAAACAGGAGAATCAGAGGAGGTTGTTGACAACACTCAAACAAGTAATCCAACAGAAGATGGAACAGGATATAAATTTACAGCAGGACATTGGGTCTATGATGAAGAAAATGAAGTATATCTATGTTGGGATGCTGATTATGGAACAATAGAAAGCAAAAATGACTTAGATAATTATACTAATACACGTGGAGTTTCAACATATTGGGATGTGTTTAGCCCTTCTGGAGCATGGCTTTACGAGGATCGCAACTATAATAAGTAGTTTAGTTAGTCGCCAGATTTAAACTTTATACAATTTGATATCCATAGTAGTTCATAGAAAATTAGTATGTATAAAATTATGATGAATTTGAATAAATAAAAATGCAAAAATTTACATATATTTGTAGATTTTTGCATTTTTTTGTGATATACTTAAATTCATATAAAAATGCCCAAGAAGAATTGTTTACAGAAAAAATCTCTTTTTAGGGCTGAAAAAAATAAAATCATTATAGAATTGGGGAGGGTGAATTTTTGCCCCGTCCCCAAATTAACTTTAGGAAGGAAATAAGAAATGAATATAGACAAAGAAAAATGTTCACCAATGATGCAAAAGTATTTAGAAACAAAAGAACAGTACCAAGACTGTGTATTGTTTTACAGATTAGGCGACTTTTACGAGATGTTTTTTGATGACGCTATAAAAGTTTCAAGAGAGCTTGAACTTACACTTACAGGGAAAGATTGTGGATTAGAAGAAAGAGCACCAATGTGTGGAGTGCCACATCATGCAGCAGAAAGTTATATTGCAAGATTAATTGCTAAAGGGTATAAAGTTGCAATTTGTGAGCAATTAGAAGATCCGAAAACTACAAAAGGAATTGTAAAACGTGGTGTCATAAAGATAGTAACACCAGGAACTGTAGTTGAGTCAAATATGCTAGAAGAAAGAAAAAACAATTATATAATGGCAATATACAAAACAGGATTTTATTTTGGAATCGCTGTAAGTGACATTTCAACTGGAGAATTTTATGCAAGTCAAATAAAAGAAACAAATAATTTTGCCTTACTTTTAGATGAAATTTCAAGATTTGCACCATCAGAAATTATTATAAACAAAATGATGGCAGATTCTACAGAAGAGCTTAGCAAAATAAAAACAAGATTTCCTGCAAGTTATATAAGCAATTTTAAAGATGAGTTTTTTAAAGATGACGTAGAGATAACAAAATTAAGATTTAACCTTCAGGATGTAAAAGGAAATACCATTAAAGAGTTAGATGACAAATCTCTTGCAATATGTGCAATAAATGCTTTAACAGAGTATTTAACACAAACTCAAATGACTAGTTTAGACCATATAAACAAAATTACAATATATTCAATTTCAAGATATATGTCATTAGATATCAATGCAAGAAGAAACCTTGAAATAACAGAAAAAATGCGAGATAAATCCAAAAAAGGAACTCTTCTTTGGGTTTTGGATAAAACTTCAACTTCAATGGGAGGCAGGCTTTTAAGAAGATGGCTAAATGACCCTTTAATTGATATTACAGAAATTAATAGAAGATTAGATGGAGTTAAAGAATTAAAAGATGATATTATGCTTCGTGGAGATGTTGTAGAAAACTTAAAAAAGGTTTATGACATAGAACGTTTAGCTGGAAAAATGGCTTATGGAAATGGAACTCCAAGAGATATGATAACTTTAAAGAATTCGTTAAGTAAGCTTCCTGATGTAAAAAAAGTTTTGTCAAAATGTCAGTCACCACTTCTAAAAGAATTATATGAAAATTTAGATGAATTACAAAACATTCATGAATTAGTAGAAAAATCTATAGTTGATGATCCACCAATGGTAACTAAAGATGGAGGATATATAAAACTTGGATATAATGATGAAATAGATACTCTAAAAAAGGCAACTACAGATGGAAAAACATGGCTTATGGAATTAGAAGCAAGAGAAAAAGAAGCTACAGGTATAAAATCGCTTAAGGTTGGATTTAATAAGGTTTTTGGATATTATATCGAAGTTACAAATACTTACAAAAATATGGTACCTGATTCATACATAAGAAAACAAACTTTAACAAATGGAGAAAGATACATTACAGAAGAACTTAAAAATCTAGAAAATCAAATTCTTGGTGCAGAAGAAAAAGTTATAAAACTCGAACTTGAAGCATTTGATAAAATTAGAAAAGAAATTGCTTCAAATGTAAAAAGGCTTCAAAAATCTGCAGAAATAATTTCTACTTTAGATGTCATAACATCATTTGCACAGGTTGCAGAAGATATGAATTATTGTATGCCAGAAGTAACAGATTCAGGTGTCATAGACATTAGAGAAGGCCGACATCCTGTAATTGAAAAAATGTTACCACAAGGAGAATTTATCTCAAATGATACATATTTAGATAAATCTGACAATAGAGTTTCTATTATTACAGGACCAAATATGGCAGGAAAATCTACATATATGAGGCAAGTAGCTTTAATTACTTTAATGGCACAAGTCGGAAGTTTTGTACCAGCACAATCAGCTAAAATTGGAGTAGTAGATAAAATATTTACAAGAGTTGGAGCTTCAGATGATTTAAGTATGGGACAAAGTACATTTATGGTAGAGATGATGGAAGTTGCAACTATTCTTAAAGAAGCAACAGCAAATAGTTTGGTTATTTTAGATGAAATAGGAAGAGGAACTTCTACATTTGACGGACTTTCAATTGCTTGGGCAGTAGCAGAATTTATTGCAGACAAGCAAAAGTGTGGAGCTAAAACATTATTTGCAACACATTACCATGAATTAATAGATTTAGAAGAAAAACAAGAAGGAATTAAAAATTATTCAATAGCAGTTAAAGAAAAAGGAGAGGACATCATATTCTTACGTAAAATTGTAAGAGGTGGAACTGATGAAAGTTATGGAATACACGTAGCACGTCTTGCAGGAGTTCCAAAAGATGTTACAACAAGAGCAAATCAGATTTTAAGAACTATTGAAAGAAAAAGTGTATTAAACGGAAAAAATTTAGAAAAAGAAAATAAAAAACAAGTCGAAGGACAATTTGATATGTTTAACTATAAGTTGGCAGAAATTGCTCAAGAACTTGATAAAGTAAATTTAAATGAATTAACGCCAATTGATGCTTTAAATACATTGGTTAGAATTAAGGAGAAAATGAAATGAGGAGAAAAATAATATCAATTATTGTTTTATTGAGTATATTTATTGTTGTGTTTCAAACAACAGTATTAGCAGTTAATCCGGCAGATTTAAAACCAGCACAAGAAGATGTGAGTCAAATAAGAATAAGCAATTTAAATACATTAATAAGAATGATAGCATCTTTATTTGAAATAATTATTAGTCCAATATTATTAATAATTGGTATTATAATAAAAATGAAGTATAAAAACAAAGATGAATCTAAAAAAAATAAAGGTATATTAATTATCTGGTGTGCTGTAATACTATTTATAATAAGTAGTGTTATCCAAGTGTCTTTGCAACCTGTATTTAATGTATTTTAAGTCGAATTTCGTCGAAATCTTTTGGTGGACAAATAGTGATAGTCATTATATACTATTCTTTATAGGAAATGAGAATATACTTTCATATAAACATATTATAACATATTTTGAAAAAATACAATACTTTTAAAATAAATTTGAAATTAAGGGAAGGAAGAATTAAAAATGGAACAATTAAAATTAGTACCAATTACAATACTTACAGGATATTTAGGAGCTGGAAAGACAACACTTATGAATCACATTTTAACAAATCAAGAAGGATATAAAGTTGCAGTAATAGTTAATGATATAGGAGAAGTTAATATTGATGCAAAGTTAATTGCGGATGGAGGATTTATTCAAGAAGAAGACAAAGGAAATGTTGTACCACTATCTAATGGATGCATTTGTTGTACTTTAAAAGAAGATTTAATGAAACAAATAGTAGATATTTTAAAAACAAGAAAGTTTGACTATATCTTAATAGAAGCAAGTGGAATTTGCGAACCACTTCCAATTGCACAAACAATTACAATGTTATCTAGTTCAATGGAGCAATATGGATTACCTCCAATATGCAGATTAGATAATGTGGTAACTGTTGTAGATGCTCTACGTTTAGCTACAGAATTTGGATGTGGAGAAAATTTAGTTAAAGAAGACATTGAAGAAGAAGATATAGAAAATCTTTTAATACAACAAATAGAATTTTGTAATGTAATTGTTTTAAATAAAGTTGATGAAGTAACACCTGAGCAACTTTTGCAGGTTAAGAAAGTTATAAAAGCACTTCAACCTACAGCTAAAATAATAGAAACAAATTATGCAAAAGTTGATGTTGGAGAAGTAATAAATACAAACAATTTCGATTTCGAAAAAATTTCATCTTCAGCTGGATGGATTAAAGAGATAGAGAAAGAAGATGAGGCTGAGCATGATGAAGAAGAGCATGACGAGAATGAACACGAAGACTATGATCACAAACACCACCATGACGAAGATGATCATAATCATGAAGGACACGAACATCATCATGAACATCACCATCACCACCATCATGATGAAGGCGAAGCAGAAGAATATGGTATTTCTACATTTGTATATACTTCAAGAAAGCCATTTAATGAGCAAAAATTTGAAGAGTTTGTAAATGAAAGATTTCCAAAAACTGTTATTAGATGCAAAGGTTTAGTTTGGTTTGCAAACGATTATGATATGTCATATTTATTTGAACAAGCAGGACGTCAAATGCAACTATCTCAAACAGGTTATTGGATTGCATCTGCTCCAGAAAATGAATTAAAACAAATGATAGAGCAAGAACCAGAAATTATGAAAGATTGGGATGAAGAAGTTGGAGATAGAATGGTTAAACTTGTTTTTATCGGAAAAGATATGGATAAAGAAGCAATAATAAAAGAAATGGAAGATTGCCATTAATGAATAAAAAGTAAAAACCTGCATATATATTAATAGATATATGGAGGTTTTTTGTTTGAAGAAGTTTCTTTAAAATCATATTTGCCTCCAAGTGATGAGAGAGGAATGATTTCGTATGAAAAAAACAGTTTCTATTTTTATATTAGGAATTTTATTAATATTTTTTGCAACATATAGTAATGCGGACTTTTCGGGTTATATATGGAGTAGTCCTGCTAGTAAAACAGTCACAGTTTCAAATAATATTACAGAAGAATATACAAATGATATATCTAATCCTTTAAAATTAGATTGTGGCTCTGCAATTCTTATAGAGCAAAATACAGGAAAAGTTTTATATTCATATAATGCACATGAAAAATTGAGACCAGCAAGTGTTACAAAAGTTATGAGTATTTTGCTTATAATGGAAGCAATAAAAAACGAGAAAATAAGTTATGATACAAAAATTCCATGTTCAGAAAATGCTGCATCAATGGGTGGTTCACAAATTTGGCTAGATACAACAGAATCATTGTCTGTAGAGGAAATGCTAAAAGCAATATGTGTTGTCTCTGCAAATGATTGCGTAATGGCAATGGCAGAATATCTTGGTGGTACAGAAGAAGGATTTGTGAAAATGATGAATGAAAAAGCTAAAGAACTAAGAATGAATGATACAGAATTTAAAAATTGTCACGGAATAGATGAAGAAGGACATCTGACTTCAAGTTATGATATAGCATTAATGTCAAAAGAGCTTTTAACAAAATATCCGGAAATTACAAAATATACAACAATTTGGAGTGATTCTTTAAGAGATGGAAAATCAGAGCTTATAAATACAAATAAACTTGTTCATAATTATACTGGTTGTACAGGCTTAAAAACAGGCTCTACATCACAGGCATTATTTAATTTAACTGCTTCAGCAACAAGAGATGAAATGTCTTTAATAGCAGTTGTTATGAAGGCACCTACATCAACTAAAAGATTTAAAAATGCATCTAGTTTATTAGATTTTGGATTTACTAATTTTGAATATAAAAAAATGATAAACGCAGGGGATAGTGTTAAAAAAATAACAGTTGAAAAAGGTGTAAATTCAGAAGCTAATGTAGTAGCAGAAAAAGATTGTGGAACGTTAATTACAAAAGGAAATGATTTTAATATTGAACAAAATATAGAAATGCAAGATATCATTCAAGCACCAATAAAGAAAGGTGAAGTTATAGGAAAATTAAAATATACATTAAATGAAGAGAACATTGGAGAATGTAATTTAATATGTGCAGATGATATTGATAAAATTAATTTTTTTAATATGGAACAATATGTGTTAGATAAATGGTTTACTTTATTAAGGTAAAAAATATGCGAAATTCAATAGTATTTTTACAAGTTAATCTGAACTAAAGAATTTCGCATACTATTTTTTACTATTATATGTTAATAAATGTTGACTAAATTATTATTCTAATTTTAAAATTTTTACTGTAACATTATTTTTTGTATTTGAAGCTTTTATTTTTATTGTATTTCCAGTATTATTTACAAATTTAAAATCTTGAGCACCATAAGATACAGCTGCATCTTTACCAGATTTAATATATGGAACTTTGTTACTATGAGGGTGTCTTTCTGTAACTTTGAGTTCAGGAATTTTTAAAACAGCATTATATAGAGTGGTACTCACTTGGCAAAGTCCGCCACCAAGAGCTTCTACAACATCTCCGTTTCTAAAAACATCAGCTTTTTTATAACCTTTACCAGAGGTGGCTTTTCCAACAGTTTTTGAAAAAGAAAATGTTTTTCCGTTATCTACAGTTGTGTTGTTTAAAGAGGAACAGGCAAGTGTAAGATTGTTTTGTCTACCTGAATCTTTTGTGTAAATTTTTGTTGTAAAGGATGCTATTTCTTTTTCTTTTTTAGGAGTTTCTTCTTTTTTTGAGTCATTTTCAGAAGATTTTTTTTCTGAGTCTTCTTCATCAGACTCATCATCACTATTATCATTATAACTTTTGTTTTCTTCCACATTTGATTCATCTTTGTTGTTATCAGTAGAGTTTGTATCATTAGATATATTTTGAGACGTTCGTGTAGAATTATAATTTGTATCACTTTTTGAATTACCATCTCTATTAAAAAAATAAATAAGAGCCAAAAAAATTGCTATTGCTAAAATTATCCATAAAATATATTTTTTCATATCTAAATCCTTTCAAAAAATTAAACAATAATATTTTGACCAAAAAGTAAAAAAATATAACATGAATAAATAAATTTTTTTAAAACAAAATAAATATAAGACTTATATGTTGAGATATATGAATTAATTTGAAATTTTTTGTGGCAAAATATGAATAAGTTGAATTTTTAAAATAAAAGAGGGTTTAATTATGATTTTAGTTATGCTTGGAACTCAGAATAATGATTTTCACCGATTATTAGATGAGATAGAAAAAAATATAGAAAATGGGAATATTAATGAAGAAGTAATTGTACAAGCAGGTTTTACAAAGTATAATTCTGATAAAATGAAAATTTTTGATTTGACATCAAAAGAAAACTTAGAATATTTAATAAAAAAAGCTGATTTAATTATAACTCACGCAGGAGTGGGGTCAATTGAAATGTCTCTTGAACAAAATAAAAAAGTTATTGCTGTTCCGAGGTTAAAAAAATATAAAGAACATGTAAATGATCATCAAAAAGATATAGAAGTTGAATTTAATAATAGAGGGTGGCTTGTAGGTATAAATGATGTTTCTGAACTTGGCGTAGCTTTAAAAAAAGTAAAGAGGTTTATTCCTAAAAAATATGAAAAGCCAAAAACTAGTGAAATTATTCATGTTATAAAAACTTTTATTGATAAAATTTAAGGGAATATATCGATATAGTTCTACTAGCAATTAACATAAAAAAGTCTAATGTGTTTCTTTACTTTTCTTTGCAATTATGATAAAATAGTTACAATAATGGAAAGAAAAAGGAGCAATTAAAGTGAAATTAGAAGAATTTGATTATAATCTACCAGAAGAATTAATAGCACAAATACCAATAAAAAAAAGAGATGAATCAAGATTGATGGTACTAAATAGAGATAACAAAACAATAGAACATAAAACTTTTAAAGATATAATAGATTACTTAAAACCAGGAGATTGTTTAGTTAGAAATAACACAAAAGTAATTCCTGCAAGACTTTATGGAAAAAAAGAAACAGGAGCAAATGTTGAGTTTGTTTTGTTAAAACAGCTAGAAGGAGATGTTTGGGAGACAATAGTAAGACCAGGAAATAAATTAAAACCAGGAACAAATGTTGAATTCGGAGATGGATTACTTAAAGCCACAATATTAGATATTATGGAAGGTGGAACAAGAAAAGTAAAATTTGAATATGATGGGATTTTTAACGAAATATTAGACAAAATAGGGCTTATGCCACTTCCACCATATATACATGAAAGTTTAAAAGAAAAAGATAGATATCAAACAGTATATGCAAAATATGATGGCTCTGCTGCAGCACCTACAGCTGGTCTACACTTTACACCAGAGCTTTTGAAAAAAATAGAAGAAAAAGGCGTAAAAATTGCAAATGTAACATTACATGTAGGAATAGGAACTTTTAGACCTGTAAAAGAAGAAAATATAGAAGATCATCAAATGCATACAGAGCATTTTTATATTAAACAAGAAGATGTAGACAAAATAAATGAGACCAAGAAAGTAGGAGGAAGAGTGATTGCAGTTGGAACAACATCTTGTAGAGTGCTAGAAACAATTGCATCAAAAGAAACAGGACTTGTTCAAGCAACAGAAGCTGATACTGGGATTTATATATATCCAGGATATAAATTTAAATGTATAGATGGGTTAATAACAAATTTTCACTTGCCAAAATCAACACTTTTAATGCTTGTATCAGCTTTAGCCGGAAGAGAATTTGTTTTAGAAGCATATAATGAAGCAGTAAAAGAAAAATACAGATTTTTCAGCTTTGGAGATGCAATGTTTATAGAGTGAATTTGGGGACGGAGGAAAAAATCAACCTCAGGTTACTATACATAATAATCGTTACAAGAGTATAAACGGAAAAAGGAGAAAACGATGAATAGCAATGAACCTTTAGCTTATAGAGTGAGACCTAAAACTTTAGAAGAATATGTAGGTCAAGAGCATGTTTTAGGAAAAGATAAAATTTTATATAGAACAATAAAAGCAGACAGATTGTCAAGTTTAATTCTGTTCGGACCTCCAGGGTGCGGAAAGACATCTCTTGCACAAGTAATATCTGAAACAACTAAATATAAATTCTACAAAATAAATGCTGTAACAGCAGGAGTTGCAGATATAAAAGCAGTTATTGAAGAAACAAAAAACTTCATGCTAAACCCTACAGGAAAAGCAGTATTGTTTATAGATGAGATACATAGATTTAACAAGTTACAGCAAGATGCATTACTTCCTTATGTTGAAAATGGAACTATAATTCTGATTGGAGCAACAACAGAAAATCCATATTTTGAGGTAAATAAAGCTTTAATTTCACGTTCTATGGTAGTAAAACTTGAGCCATTGACTCAAAATGATATTTTTAAAGTTTTGAAAATGGCACTAACAAAAAAAGAAGGTCTTGGAGAATATAACATAAAAATTGAAGATGAAACGTTAGAAAAACTTAGCAATATTTCAGGAGGAGATGTAAGAACAGCTTTAAATGCACTAGAAATTGCAACACTTACAACTTCTATGAATGAAAATGGAGAAATTGTTATTACAGATGAAATTCTTCAAAACTGTGTTCAAACAAAAAAAGCAGTTTTTGATAAAACTGGAGATTCACATTATGACAATATAAGTGCATTTATAAAATCTATGAGAGGCTCGGATCCTGATGCAGTTTTATTTTATTTGGCAAGAGCTTTACATGGAGGAGAAGACCCAATGTTTTTAGCAAGAAGAATAGTTATATGTAGCGCAGAAGATGTAGGACTTGCAAATCCAAATGCACTTGTTGTGGCAAATTCTGCTATGCAAGCAGTTCATATGGTTGGAATGCCAGAAGCAAGAATTATTTTGGCAGAAGCTGCTGTATATGTTGCAAATTCAAAAAAATCAAATGCAACATATTTAGGAATAGATAAAGCTTTGGAAGATGTTTCAAGTAAAGATACAGGAACAATTCCAATGCATATTAGAAATGCACCAGCAGAAGGAATGAAAAATTTAGGGTATAGTATTGGCTACAAATATCCACATGACTATCCAGGACATGTTGTGGAACAACAATATTTGCCAGATAAAATGCTTGGAACAAAATATTATGTTCCTGATGAGAATGTAAAAAATATTGAATAGAGATAAAATAAAAGATATAAGAGGAGGAAAAAATGCTAAATATAGTAAAAGAACTATCAGATTATATAGGAAAAGATACAGGATTAGATAAACAATATATTTATTTGACGATTCTTACAATATTAACATTTATATTTTTTGCGATTTTAAAATCTATCATAAAAAAGATATATTCAGAATTACACGTAAGTGATAAGAAAAAGTATTTTAGAAACAGAAAAATAAAGATTTCTTTAACTGTGATTTGTTGGATAGTAGTAATTTTAATTTGGAAAGAACAAATAAAAAGTTTAATGACTTTAATCAGTTTTATATCTGCAGCAATAACAATTGCATTAAGAGAAATAATATTTAATTTTTTTGCTGGAATATATATAAGTACAAAGAAAATATTTGAGATAGAAGATAGAATAGAAGTTAAAGGAATAAAAGGCGATGTAATTACGATGCATGCTTTAGGATTTGAAATGTTAGAGATTGCAGAAGGAAATGAGTACGAACAAAGTACAGGAAAAATAATACATATACCAAATTCTGCTGTATTTTCCGAATCTACAAAGAATTTTACAAAGGCTTTTAAATACATATGGGACGAAATTAGAATTAATGTGGAGTTAGATTCTAATTTGGAAGAAACTAAATCAATTTTATATGATATTTTAGAAAACAACGATATTTTAAAAGAAATTCCAAAGAAGATGGAAAATCAAGTAGATGATGCAACAGTTGAATATAGAATTTATTTTAATAATCTAGAACCAATTATATATACAAGAATTGAGAAATCTCATATAGAGCTAAGTTTAAGATATTTAGTTCACCCTAAGAAAATAAGAATTGTACAAAATGAAATATATTTGAAGGTATTAGAAGAATATAACAATGGAAACATAAAACTATATAAGGAGTAAAAATGGAAGAGGATTATAGTTATTTTGAAAAAAAATTTTTAATAGCAATAAGAATGGATGGAAGAATTATCTCAGTGGCAAGAAAAGAAAATGAATATGCTCATTGGCAACCATTTTTAAGGTTGGACTACCAATTAGTTCTATCAGTTGAAATTAATTGGTATTGTACAGCACTAAATGCACCTAATATATGTGCTAAAGATGGGTATATAATTATTTATCCAGTTAATATGGATGAATATGATATAAGAAATATTATTTTTGGTGTAGTTTTTCCATATAAACCTACAAAGAAACAATTATTAGCCTTTACTAGTTTGTATGATCAATTAGAAAAAGTAAAAGTAGAGTATTTTGAAAAACCGAGTATTGATAGAGATTTGGATTATAAACAAAGTAAATACGGATTAGAAGATTTAAAAAAATTTGTGGAAGAAAAGTTAGAGTTATTAAGTGAGCAAAATAAATTAGGAGAGGAAAGAGAATGAAAGTAGGATTTATATCACTTGGATGTAGTAAAAATTTAATAGATACAGAAGTAACAATAGGAAAATTTAAAGAGTATAAGTTTGAAATAGTAAACAATCCGAAAGAAGCGGAAATAATAGTAATAAATACTTGTGGATTTATAGAATCAGCCAAAGAAGAAGCAATAAATACAATTTTAGAAATGGCGGAATACAAGAAAAAAAGATGCAAGTACCTAATAGTTATGGGATGTTTAGTACAAAGGTATTATGACGAACTAGTAAAAGCATTGCCAGAGGTAGATTTGTTCTTAAAAATAGAAGATTATGATAAAATGTGGGAGAAGGTTCCTTTTGGGGACGGAGGAAAAAATGAACCTTGCTCAAAAACAGAAAAGAGCTTGCAATCTAAAAAAAATACAGAAAATGATGTAAATGGCTATAAGGAAGATGAGGAGGATTTTTTCCTCCGTCCCAAAAAGAAACTTCGCAAATTGCCGATGTTTAAAGAGCAAGAATATCTACAACGAACTATATCTACAGGAGAAAATTATGCTTATTTAAAAATAGGAGAAGGTTGTAGCAATTTGTGTACATATTGTGCAATTCCATATATTAGAGGGTTATTTATAAGTAGACCAATGGAAGAGATTATAAAAGAAGCGGAAATTTTAGCAAGACAAGGAATTAAAGAATTAATTATTATTGCGCAAGATACAACAAAATATGGAGTCGATTTATATGGAAAATCAAAACTTGCAGAATTACTTCAAAAACTTTGCAAAATAGATGGAATTCATTGGATTAGATTTTTGTATTCATATCCTGAAGGAATTACAGATGAATTAATACAAGTTGTGAAAAATGAGGATAAAATTGCAAAATATTTTGATATTCCAATTCAACACATATCAGATGAAGTTTTGAAAAGAATGAATAGAAAAACTTCAAAGCAAAATATAGAAAATCTACTTTCAAAAATTAGAAAAGAAATACCAAATGTAACCTTAAGAACAAGTTTAATTGTAGGCTTCCCAGGAGAGACAAAGGAACAATTTGAAGAATTGTATGATTTTGTAGAAAATGCAAAATTTGATAAATTAGGAGTTTTTGAATATTCAAAAGAAGACGGAACTCCTGCTAGCACAATGCCAAATCAAATACATCACATGACGAAAAAATCAAGATTTAATAAGATTATGAGTTTGCAACAACAAATTTCTAGAGAAAAGATGAAAGCTAAAATTGGAACAGAGCAAGAAGTATTAATTGAAGCTAAATCGTTTGATAGAAAATACGTAATAGGAAGAACTAAGTTTGATGCACCAGATATAGATGGGTTAGTGTATATTAAAAATACAGATTTGAAAATAAATGAATTTGTAACTTGCAAAATTACAGAGTATAGGGATTATGATTTGGTGGGAGAAATTAAATAGAAAGAGTGAATTTAAAATGGAAATAGAAAAAATAGAGTCAATAATAGAAAGTATGCTATTTGCAGCAGGAAGAATGGTTGCAATAGAAGAAATGGAATTTGTGTTAGAAGTATCTAAAAAAGACCTAAAAAAAATATTAGACAAAATGAAAGAAGATTATAAAGCACAAAATAGAGGAATTGAATTAATAAGCTTAAATAACGGATATCAACTATGTAGTAAAAAAGAAAATTATGAATATATCTATCAAATAATAGATAAAAGGAATAAGCCAAAACTTTCAAATGCAGCATTAGAAACTCTTTCTATAATTGCATATAATCCAAAAATTTCTAGAGCAGAGGTAGAGGCAATAAGAGGTGTAAGTGTAGATGCTACAATTTATAAGCTTTTGGAATATGGTTTGATAGAAGAAGCAGGAAAGCTTGATTTACCAGGTAAACCAATGTCATATAAAACAACAGATGAGTTTTTAAGAATGTTTGGTTATTCTTCTTTAGATGAATTGCCAGAACTTCCAAGGTATAAGATGGATGAGAATCATCAGATTGTTATTGAAGAATTAGAAGAGAACGCTGAAGAATCTGAAAGCCAAGAAACAACTGAGAAAACAAATAAAAAAGAAATATCTGAAGAAGCTGAAAATTAATTTTACGACTTAAACGAAAGGGTGGGTAATGAAAAATGGATATTGAAGAATTAAAACAAAAAGCCAAAGAAATTAGAAAAGATATAATAGAACAGGTATATAATGCAAAATCAGGACATCCAGCAGGTTCACTATCTATAGCTGATATTATGACAGTACTTTATTTTAAAGAACTTAAAATTGATGAAAAAAATCCAAGATGGGAAGATAGAGATAGACTTGTTTTATCTAAAGGTCATTGTTCTTGTGCGTTGTATGCTGCTCTTTGTGAAAGAGGCTTTTTTGAAAAAGAACATATAAAAACTTTTAGAAAAATAGATAGTATTTTGCAAGGACATCCAGATTTAAACAAAACTCCTGGAGTAGATATGACATCAGGTTCTTTAGGGCAAGGACTATCTGTTGCAAATGGAATGGCAATTGCAGGAAAAATGGATAATAAAGATTATAGAGTTTATGCCATTTTAGGCGATGGAGAAATAGAAGAAGGACAAATTTGGGAAGCTGCAATGACTGCAAACAAATATAAATTAGATAATTTGTGTGTAATTGTAGATAACAACAATTTGCAAATAGATGGCACAATAGAAGAAGTAATGAGTTCATACCCAATAGATGAAAAATTCAAAAGTTTTGGATTTAATGTGATAAATATTGATGGAAATGATATAGAGCAGATTATAAATGCTTTTGAAGAAGCAAAACAAGTAAAGGAAAGACCAACATGCATTATAGCTAAAACTATAAAAGGTAAAGGTGTTCATTTTATGGAAAATAAGGTAGAATGGCATGGAAAAGCTCCAAGTGAAGAGGAGTATTTACAGGCTATGAAAGATTTAAGTTAAGAGAAATACTATAATTTGAATTAGTTGAGATTGACATAATCTTAAAGATGTAAAATTTCTTTGTATATTGCAAAGACAACACTAAGTGTAAGCTGTCATAATAACAAAAAAGGCTAGATATTAATGAATACAAACTATCATTATTATCTAGCTCTTAAACTTTATTCTCCCACAATTTCTAACTCATCAGAATTGAAATCAATCTTAATTGTTTGACCATTTTTAATTTCTCCACGCAAGATTTTTTCAGAAATCTCATCTTCAACATATCTTTGAATTGCACGACGTAGAGGACGAGCGCCAAATTTTAAGTTTGTTCCTTTATCTAAGATAAACTCTTTAGCCTCTTTTGAAACTTCCATAGTTATATCTTTTTCAAGAAGAACTTTTTTAGTGTCATTTAGCATTAAATCAACAATTTGTAATAATTGTTCTTTATTTAATGAATTAAATACTATAATTTCATCAACTCTGTTTAAAAATTCAGGTCTAAATGTATCTTTTAATCTGTCTTCAATTTTGCCTTTATCTATAGTTTCGTTTCCAAAACCAATAGAATTATTGTTTAAATTTGAACCTGCATTTGATGTCATTATTATAATTGTATTTTGGAAGCTAACAGTGTTTCCTTGTGAGTCTGTAAGTCTTCCATCATCAAGTATTTGAAGAAGTAAATTAAACACATCTGGGTGAGCTTTTTCAATTTCATCTAAAAGGATAATTGAATAAGGTTTACGTTTAACTTTTTCTGTAAGTTGACCTGCATCATCATAACCAACATATCCTGGAGGTGCACCAATTAATTTAGCTGTTGAATTACTCTCCATATATTCTGACATATCTATTCTAATAATAGATTCTTCTGTTCCAAACATTTCGTAAGCAAGACTTTTTGCAAGTTCTGTTTTACCAACACCTGTAGGACCAACAAATATAAATGAAGGTGGTCTTTGTGTACTTTTTAAACCAGCTCTGTTTCTTCTAATTGCACGAGATACAGCAGAAACAGCATCTTCTTGACCTATAATTCTTTTATGAAGATTTTCTTCTAGGTTTAATAATTTCTCTGTTTCTTTTTCTGTGATTTTTTTAACAGGTATTTTTGTCCAACTTTCTATAACGCCTGCAATGTCTTGGACTGTAAGACTTTTTATCTTCATAGTAGAATTTATTCTATCAATATCTTCAATTAATTTACATTCTTCAGTTTTAAGTTGAGCTGCTTTTTGATAATCTTCTGTAGAATCAGCATTTGCAGCATCTTCTTTTTCTTCTTGAATTTTCTTTAATTGATTTTTTAATAATTCTAGTCTAAATAGATCCACATTTTCTAAGTTAATTCTAGAACATGCTTCATCTAAAATGTCGATTGCTTTATCTGGCAAGAATCTGTCATGTATGTATTTTTCAGACATTAGAACTGTTTGTTTAATTACTTCATTAGAAATTTTTACTTTATGATAATCTTCATAATATTTTTTAATACCTTTTAAGATGTCTATTGCATCATCTGAAGAAGGCTCATCTATCATAACTTGTTGGAATCTACGCTCTAAAGCTGTATCTTTTTCGATATATTTACGATATTCTTTAATTGTAGTTGTTCCAATTAATTGTATTTGACCATTTGCTAAGGCTGGTTTTAGAATGTTTGCTGCATTCATAGAATCATTTTCTCCACCTGCTCCTGCACCGATTATAGAGTGAACTTCATCAATTACTAAAATGATATTTCCAAAGTGGATACATTCTTCTATAATGCCTTTCATTCTTGACTCAAATTGACCTCTAAATTGAGTTCCTGCAAGAACTGCAGTCATATCTAATAGATAAACTTCTTTATTTAAAAGCTTAACAGGTACTTTTTGATTTGCAATTTTTATAGCTAAACCTTGTGCAATAGCTGTTTTTCCAACACCAGGCTCACCAATTAAACAAGGGTTATTTTTTGTACGTCTATTTAAAATTTGAATAACTCTTTGAAGTTCTCTGTCACGACCTACAACCATATCCAATTCGCCATTTTTAGCTTTTACAGTTAGATTTGTTCCAAAAGTGTCAAGATATTTTTTCTTTTTGTTTGCATTCTTTTTCTTTTCGGGCTTAACTTTTTTCTTAACATTTGAACCACTGTTTGTTGCTTCATCTTGACCATTATTTTGTCTAAAATTATTTAAGCTTCCAAAAATTGAACCAAGTGGAATTGCTCCTGCAAAAATAGGTGGATGCTTAGAATTATGTTCTTCATCGTCATCATCTTCATCATCATTGCTATTATTTGTAAAATTCATATTTCCCATATCAGGAAAAGCCATAGCATCAAATTCAATACCATCTATATTATTTAAACTTTCTGCAAGATGCCCAAATAATTCTTCAAGTCCATTATTTAAATTTTTTGCTTGTGCATCACTTTGTGCTTTTAGTATTTCGTCAGTGTTAATTCCTTGCTTTTTAGCACAACTTACACATAATCCTTCCATTTTCCTTGTGCCATTTTCTTCTTTACTTGAGAAAATAACAGCTGGATTTTTCTTACATATATTACATAACATAATTTTTCCTCATTTCTTTTATTAATACATTCTATCATACAATAAAAATAGACTAAAGTCAAGGGATTTTGTTAAAATTTTAGCAAATAGTTTGTTGGTTTGCTAAAATGAACAGGAACACTAAATACAATAAAATGTTATAAATGCCATAAATAGTAATTGAAAAGAAAGTAGTAATAGTTTGACAGATAACACTCTCTTTTTAAATGCAAATATAATAATTATAATTATTGTTTATTTGTAAGGTGTAAAAAGTAAAGTGTATGTAATACAAGAAAAATGTCGAATTATGTCGAAATGTTTTTTAAGTTTTTTGAAAAAAATACTTGAAAAAGCAAAAAAAATATGTTATTATGTATGTAGTGTATTAATAATTAGATTAATGCGTTATGACCATTTATAAAAATAAAGTTAGTTATTTAGGTTATTTTAAATTTTTGGAGGTGTACCATGGAAAATAATATGAGTGAATTTTTGAAAATGGCATACAAAAGAGGTAAAGTTAAAGAATTACAAGAAGCGTTTGAAGAATATCCTGTTGAAAATGAATGGCATAAAGGAGAAGAAGATTTTTTTATTCGCGAAGACACAGAAGAATATTAAAGCTGAGAAAAAGCAGTAATTATAATAAAGATTTCTGCTTTTTGTTTTGTTAATTTTTTGTCGAAATTTGCAATGAAAAGTTGTAGTAAAAATATGATTTTTTGTTGCATTTTATAAAAAAATGTGATATTATAGTTATGCAATAATTATTTTTGTTGCAATATTTTATTTAAATATATTTAAGTTATTCAGAAATTTATATAAAAGAATTTAAATTTCAAGTTATTAGTAATATTATGGTAAAACAAAATGTATTAGATTTATTTTTCAATTTGTTAAGATTTTGCCAGTAAAAAAGAAAGATTATATTTTGTTAAGTTTTTTCTTTAATAATAATTTAAGTCTTAAAAATTTTTTAGGAAAGGGGATTGTAGTACGAAAGTTTAACTATTAGTTATAAAAAATGCTAAAAAACAAAAATAACTATTGCAAAAGAATAAAAAATATTATATAATGGAGGTACAAATTTATGGCAGAAAAATTAGTAATGAAAGATGATATTTTATTTAAAGCATTCTTTAGTAGAAAAGAAAACTACTTAAAAAGTTTCTTGAATGCAATCTTAGGAAAAGATATAAAGATTAAGAAAGTTATTCATGATGCAAGGTTAGAACAATTAGCAAAAGAAAACAAGTATGGAATTCTGGATTTAGAGGTAGAATTGGAGAGTGGAGAATTAATAAATATAGAAATGCAGGTAAAGGACCACAAAAATATTGAACCAAGAACTACTTTTTATGCAAGTAAGAAAATTGTAGAACAATTAGAACCTAGACAAAACTATAATGAATTGAAAAAGGTAATTGTTATAGCTCTTTTAGATTATATCTTAATAGATTTACCTGATTATTTAACAGAAACAGTAAGAGTAGTAAGAGGACATGAAGAATATGAACTAAACAATCAAGTAAAATATTATTATATAGAACTAGAAAAGTTTAGAAAACAGAATCCAGATATGCGCAATGTTTTAAATCAATGGCTTGCTTTTATAGATATGGAGAGGAGGGATTTGTTAGAGATGGCTATGAAAGAAAATAAAGAAATAAAAAAAGCTGTAGAAGATTATGAAGTACTAACTGGAGATGAAGAAGTAAAAAGAATAGCCGAAATAAGATTAATGTCAAAATTGGAAGAAAATGCTGCATTAGCTTCAGCTAAAGCAAAAGGAACTGAAGAAGGATTAAAACAAGGAAAAGAAGAAGGATTAAAACAAGGAAAAGAAGAAGGATTAAAGCAAGGAAAAGAAGAGGGATTAAAGCAAGGAAAAGAAGAAGAAGCAAGAAAGATTACAGTTAGACTTGCAAAAATGAATTTTACAGAAGAGCAAATACAAGATGCAACAGGATTATCGATTGATGAAATAAGAAAAATAATAAAAGACGAGAATTGAAAAGTAAAGATTTATTAACCATAAAGTATAAAAAAATAGCATCAGAGTATCTGGTGTTATTTTTATGTTTGGTGTATATGAAACTTATAAAAAAATTAGCAAGTTGTCCTTGACTTTGCTAAAAATGAATGATAAAATATGAATCAATAAAAGAATTACACAGAAAGGAAAGTGTAAATAATGGAAGAAAGAAAAAGAAAAGTATTACAAGCAATTGTAGAAGAATACATAAATTCTGCAGAACCTGTAAGTTCAAACTCTATAATGAACAAATATGATTTGAATTGTAGTAGTGCAACGATTAGAAACGAAATGGCAGACTTAGAAAAAGGTGGATTTTTAGATAAAGTTCACACTTCAAGTGGAAGAGTGCCTTCTGCAAAAGGATACAGATTCTATGTAGACGAGCTTATGCAAGATGATAGAATCAGTTTAGATGAGATTAAATATATAAGTGAAAAGTTAGAAACAAAAGTACACGAAATAGAGGATTTAACAAAAATTACAGCAACAACAATTTCAGAAATGACACATTACACAGCTGTTACAATTGGCCCAAAAACAACAGAGCAAATTATAAAAGAAATAAAATTTGTTTTGCTTGGAACTAGAATGGTTTTGGCAATTATAATGACAGATACTGGAATGGTTAAAGAAACAATAATTAAGTTTGATGAAGATATTTCAGAAAAGCAAGTAGAAACTTTAAACTATATGTTTAACAACAAATTGCAAAATCAACCAATAGAAAAAATTGATGGCCCATTAGAAGAATACTTATATAAAGAAATGAAAGGTTCTGTAAAAGTTATTAAGCCAATTATAGAGCAAATTAAAAAAGTTCTATTTGAAGAAGAAAAAATTTATTTAGAAGGTGCAAGAAGAGAACTTGATTTACCTGAATTTAATAGCCTAGATGTTGCAAAAAACTTTATGAGCATAATAGATACAAAAGATCTTATGGCAGATATGCTTAATTCTGGTTTTGCAGACGACATAAACATTTATATTGGTGAAGAAAATGAAAAAGAAGAATTAAAAGACTTTAGCGTAGTTACATTTAAACATAAGGTCGACAACAAAGATATGGGAACTATTGGAATTATTGGACCTAAAAGAATGGATTATGCAAAAGTTATTTCAATTATGAAATATATTAGTAAAAAATTGAATGAGAAAAAATAGATAAAAAAGGGAGATATGTTATGAAAATAATGAAAAAAGTTATACTTGTACTTTCATTTTTATTTATAACTATATTACTTGTAAATACAACTTATACAATAAGTTATGCACATATATCAACAAAAAAGATTTCTGGCCAAGAACAAATAATAACAAATAATATGTTATCGAATGAGAATAACAACATTATAAATGTTAAATTTAACGATTTGAATTTATATAATGCATTAATACAAGAACTAGGAGATAGAATATTATTTGAACAAAATGAATCAGAAAAAACAATTATAGTGTCATTAGATGAAATTAAAAATGTTAAATCATTAAAACTAAATAATAATGAGATAAAATCGGTAAAAGGATTAGAACAGTTTATATATTTAGAAGATTTGAATTTAAGAAATAATTTAATTAATGATATTAGTGGTTTAAAGACATTAACTAATTTGAAAAAGTTAGATGTATCACATAACATTTTAAATAATCTAAATGAAATAAATCAGCTTGTAAATTTAAAAGAACTAAATGTATATGATAATATAATTTATGATTTTAATGGATTGGCAGGAATGCAAAACTTAGAAGTATTAATAGCTGGAGACAACAATGAACAAAGTAAATGTACTGAGGAAAACATGAAGATTTCTAGTATAGGAACTCTTACAAATTTAAAACAATTGGATTTTTCAAGAAACCATGCTGGAAAAATAATAAATCAAGTTACAAAACTGTCATCATTAGAAAAACTTGATTTACAAGAATGCAATATTGATGATAATTATATTAATTCTTGCATTGGAGATTTTGATAAATTAGTATCTGTTAAAGAATTAAATCTATTTGGAAATAGCATTTTAACGATTGATCCATTTATAGAGCTAACTCAATTAGAAGATTTTGACATAGGTAATAATAAGATAAAATTGATTAATAAAATACTAAAAGATAATGAGTTAGTTTGGGGAAATTTAAAGAAAATAAATATTTCAGGTAATTCGAATATAGCACAAAGTACAAATTATACCGAAAATAAAGTTGCAATTGACTATTTAATAGAAAAAAATTCTCAAAATTTAATATTTTTAAATTATGAATTTTTAAATGATACAACTGCATTACCACATACAGATGAAAATGGCATACAATATGTTACCTATGATGACTTTGGCGCAAGATGTGACGGAATACATGATGATTTCGTAGCTATAAGAAATGCTCATAATTTCGCTAATATAAACAATTATGAAGTTCGAGCTAATGGTGGAAAAACATATCATATTTTTAAATATAATGCAGAGAAGGCAGTTAATATAAAAACTAATGTAAATTGGGAGAATGCAAAATTTATTATTCATGATGAAAAAATAGAAGATAGACCAGGAAGATATAGTTATATTTTTTTTATAACAACTAATTCTTCTGATGTAACAACAATAGAAAATCCTAATATTATATTAAATACAAATACTAAAAAAATAGAAGGGATAGAAGATACTCTTAATAAATTAAATGTAAAGAATTATTGTAATTATTTATGTATTGCAGAAAATAGTAATAAGAAACAATATATTAGATATGGAAGCACTGAAAACGCAGGTATAAATCAAAATGACTGTTTTATAATAGATTCAGAAGGAACTTTACAAAATGATATACAGTGGGATTTTGATTCTATTACAAAATTAACAATTTTTCCATTTTCTAAAAATCAGCTATCAATAAAAAATGGTGATTTTATTACAAATACATTTGAAGATTCTCATGAGTCAATATATTCTAGAGGAAATGGAAAAAATAGTTATTTATATAGAGGTATGTATTTTTATGCTACGCATAATATGACTGTTCAAAATATAAAACATACTACTTCTAAAGATTTGCTTAGTGGTGTATATCATAGTTTTTTTAGATATCAAAAAAGTGCAAATGTAACAATGAAGGATTGCTTAATATATTCACATAAATATAAAGTAGGAAGTACATATGATTTAGTAGTAGAACAATGTGTTAATTTTAATTGTAATAATATTACATCAAATGATATAAAAAATACAGATAGATGGGGAGTAACTGGTACTAATAATTGTAAAGATGTTACTTTTGAAGAATGTGAGTTGAATAGAATTGATAGCCATCAAGGAATTTATAATCTAAATATTTATGATTGCAAAATTGGTTGTTACGGTATAGCTCAAATTGGACAAGGTACATTAAATATAATTAATACTGCAGTTGAAGCAGAAACTTTAATAAGACTAAGAGGAGACTATGGCTCTACATGGAATGGAGATATTAACATTATAAATTGTACACATAAATATATGGGGGATGGAAGATTTAAATTATTAAATTATAGTGTTTCGAAAGATGGAGACAAATTGCATGATTTTGGTTATGATCTGTATATGCCAAATTTATATGTTGAAAATTTAACACTAGATTGTGAATCTAAAAAAGATATAGACACTTATCTAATAGTTCCTAATATACAAGATAGTGATACTGAGATTATGCCAAATAGCTATTGGCCAAAAAAAATATATATAAATGGATATAAATTTATAAATAATAATAGCAATAATCCAAAAATTCAAATATTAAATAAAAATATCGATTTACCAAATATTAATAATTATGTTATTACAAATACATTATTTATAGAAGAAGATGGAAATGATTTAACAAATTTATTTAATAAAGGAGAAAAAATTACATCAAATAAAAATATAAAATTAGAAATAAATCAAAATTCTTCTTGTAAAAACATAATAACAATATATAAAGATAATATTAATATACTTGAACAAGAAGTTAGGGATAAATTTGAATATTTGTTTAATGAGGCTGGAAAATACAAAATAAAAATTACATCTATAGATAATGTATATAATAAAACAGGAACTAAAATATATGAATTTGAAAAATATACATTAGGGCATACATTTATAATAGATTCTATAAAGAATGCAAATTTAAATGAAAATGGATATATTAAGAAAAAATGTAATAAATGCGGTGAAGAAATAATAGAAACGATATATTATCCAATATCATTTGAATTATCAAAAATAGACTTTACATATAATAAAAAAATACAAAAACCAACAATTAAAGTTAAAGATAGTAAAGGAAATATATTAAGAGATGGTGAAGACTATAATATTTCTTATTCAAATAAAAAGAGTAAAAAAATAGGAGAGTATACGATTGAAATAAAATTTAAAGGGAACTATGAAGGAACTAAAAAATTAAAATATAAAATAATACCAAAAGGAACATCATTAAAAAAATTAACAAAAGGAAGGAAAAGTATTAGAACTACTTGGAATAAACAAAGAACAGAGACTACAGGATATCAAATAGAATATTCTACCGACAAGAAGTTCAGAAGTAAAAATAAGAAAAAAATAATAAATAAAAATAAGATAACATCATATACAATAAAAAAACTAAAAGCTAAAAAGAAATATTATATAAGAATTAGAACATATAAAAAGGTTAAAATAAATGGAAAAAATGTAAAGATATATTCAAAGTGGAGTAAATATAAATCTGTTAAAACAAAATAATAAGAAAAATTTAATTAATTATATTTTTTTAGCAAAAACACTTGACAAGTGCTAAAAAAAGTAATATGATATATTACGAAATTAGCAAAAGAACTTTTAGAGTGCTAAAACAATACTTTGAAGTAATCAAAGTAAAATAGAACACAAAGCTAAAACAAAGGAGGTTTGAAAATGGCAGAAAATGAAAATCAAACAGAAGAAATAAAAGAAGAAATAACAAACGAAGAAACAAATAATGAAGTAAAAGAAAATAAAGAAAAATCAGAACTTCAAAAAAAGCAAATAGAGTTAGATGAATTAGATGACAGATATAAAAGAGTATTTGCTGAATTTGAAAATTATAAAAAAAGAACACAAAAAGAAAGAGATGGCCTATACAATTCTGTACTTGGGGATATAATAGTAAATATGTTACCAATACTTGACAATCTTCAAATGGCAGTAAATGCAGAATGTAAAGATGAAGGATATAAACAAGGGGTAGAACTTGTAGAAAAGCAATTCAAAGAATTTTTAAGCAAAAACAATGTTGAAGAAATTCCTGCGATTGGAGAAATGTTTGATCCAAGTGTACATGAGGCAGTAGGAAGTGCACAAGATGATACAAAGCAAAGTGGAGAAATTGTGCAAGAATACAGAAAGGGCTATAAACTTGGAAGCAAGATATTAAGACATTCTATGGTGGTAGTGGTAAGCTAAATATGAATAAATTAAAGATAATATTATTAGTCTTATTAGGGATTTCCATTTTATATTTTTTTATCTTATTTATACAAAATGTAATTGCTCAAAATGAAATTAAAGAATTGTCAAAAGATGAATGTATATCTATTTTAAAAGATAATGGTGTTATGTATCATGAAGCACCTCCAATAAGTAGAAGTGATTTATTGAATTTAAAAAATAGAAAATTGTATAAGATAATATCCTATAATAGATTTAATAAAAGTTTTATATTAGTAAGGAAAATTCCACAAAAAAAAATAGATGAATTGTTAAAGATGATAGAAGAAGGACTAAATAACCATGAGACGAAAAAAAACAAGCATATTCCACCTACAGAATTAAGCGGATATTATTATTTGAATTATAAGGATAAAAACATTAAATTGGAAAATATACCATTTAGTTATTAATTTTTTTAGCATATATACCACAAAAGAAAGTAAATAAAATTATATAAATAATAGAGGCAAAACCTCAAAAAGAAAGGAAGTAAAAAATTATGGGAAAAATAATAGGAATCGATTTAGGAACAACAAATTCATGTGTATCAGTTATGGAAGGAGGAGAGCCAGTTGTAATTGCGAACAGTGAAGGAAACAGAACAACACCTTCAGTAGTTGCATTTTCAAAAAATGGGGAAAGATTAGTAGGACAAATAGCAAAACGTCAAGCTGTTACAAATCCAGATAACACAGTTATTTCAATTAAAAGAAAAATGGGAACAGCTGAAAAAGTTAAAATAGAAGGAGATACATTCACACCTCAAGAAATTTCAGCTATGATATTACAAAAATTAAAAGCAGATGCAGAGGCATATTTAGGAAGTCAAGTAACTCAAGCAGTTATTACTGTTCCAGCATATTTCAATGATAGTCAAAGACAAGCAACAAAAGATGCAGGAAAAATAGCAGGACTTGAAGTTTTAAGAATTATAAACGAGCCAACAGCAGCAGCACTTGCTTATGGTATGGATAAGGAACAAGATCAAAAAATAATGATATATGACTTAGGAGGAGGAACATTTGATGTTTCAATCCTAGATATTGGAGATGGAGTATTTGAAGTTTTATCTACAAATGGTAATACTCACTTAGGAGGAGACGACTTTGATGAAGTTATTATGAAATATTTAGTAGATGAATTCAAAAAATCAAGCGGAATAGATTTATCTCAAGATAAAATGGCAATGCAAAGACTAAAAGAAGCTGCAGAAAAAGCTAAAATAGAGCTTTCTGGAGTACAACAAACAAATATTAACTTACCATTTATTACAGCAGATGCAACAGGACCAAAACACTTAGACATCACATTAACAAGAGCTAAGTTTGATGAATTAACACATGACTTAGTAGAATCTACAGCTATTCCAGTTCAAAATGCATTAAAAGATGCAGGACTTACTATGAATGATATTCACAAAGTATTATTAGTTGGTGGTTCAACAAGAATTCCAGCTGTTCAAGAATTAGTTAAGAGATTAACAGGAAAAGAAGCAGACAAAGGAATTAACCCAGATGAGTGTGTTGCAATTGGTGCAGCTATCCAAGGTGGAGTTTTATCAGGAGATGTTAAAGACTTAGTATTATTAGATGTAACACCACTTTCACTTGGAATTGAAACTTATGGTGGAGTATTCACAAAATTAATCGAAAGAAATACAACAATACCTACAAAGAAATCACAAATATTCTCAACAGCAGCAGATGGTCAAACATCAGTTGAAGTTCACGTATTACAAGGTGAGCGTGAAATGGCTGCATACAACAAAACATTAGGAAGATTCCAATTAACAGGAATTCCAGCAGCTCCAAGAGGTGTACCACAAATCGAAGTTACATTTGATATTGATGCAAACGGTATAGTTCATGTTAGTGCTAAAGATATGGCTACAGGAAATGAACAAAACGTTGCAATTACAGCTTCTACAAACTTAACAGACGAAGACATCGAAAAAGCTGTAAAAGATGCACAAGCACATGCTGAAGAAGATAAGAAAAAGAAAGAAGAAATCGAAGTTAAGAATAATGCAGAAAGCTTAATATATAACAGCGAAAAAACTCTAAATGAATTAGGAGATAAGATTTCTGGAGAAGAAAAAGCAAAAATTGAAACAGAAATTGAATCAACTAAAAAGGCATTAGAAACAAATGATACAGAAAAAATTAAAGAAGCTACTGAAAAATTAACAAAAGTATTCTATGAAATGAGTGAACAATTATACAAAAATGCAAATCCAAATGCAACAGATAATGTTGCTCAAGCTGCAGGAACAGAAGATGCAAATGCAGGAACAGATGCAAATGCTAATTCAGATGGAAATGTTTATGATGCAGATTACAAAGTAGAAGATGATAATAAATAATGTAGATGTTTGGCGGAATAACATAAATTCCGCCATAACATTTATGAGGAGGATATAATGGCAGAGAAAAAAGATTATTATGAAATATTAGGAGTATCAAAAACAGCAACAGATGATGAATTAAAAAAAGCGTATAGAAAAATGGCAAAAAAATATCATCCTGATGCTAATCCTGATAATAAAAAAGAAGCAGAGAAGAAGTTTAAAGAAGTAAATGAAGCATATGAAGTGCTTTCCGACCCTCAAAAAAGAAGAATGTATGATCAATTTGGAACTGCCGATCCTCAGGCTGGATTTGGAGGAGCCGGCGGACCATTTGGAGGAGGTAATGGATATTATTCATATACAAGCTCTGGATGGGATGACTTTGGTGATTTAGGTGATATATTCTCATCATTCTTTGGTGGCGGATTTGGTGGACAAAGAGCAAGCTCAAGAAGAAATAATGGACCTCGTAAAGGTGAAGATTTGAACCTTAATTTAGAAATTACATTTGAAGAAGCTTTTATGGGAGTAGAAAAAGAAGTTACTATTACAAGACAAGAGACATGTTCTACATGCCACGGAACAGGAGCAAAGCCTGGAACAAATTCTGTAAAATGTAAAGCTTGTAATGGAACAGGACAAATAAGACAAATGCAAACCACAATTTTAGGTCAAATTCAAACAACTAGAACTTGTCCTGAATGTCACGGAACAGGTGAAGTTATCCAAGAACCATGCGATATGTGCCATGGAAAAGGTACTGTTCGAAAAATGCCAAAAGTAAAAGTTAAAATTCCAGCAGGAATAGGAGATAATCAAACAGTAGTATTAAGAGGACAAGGAAATCCAGGAACAAAAGGTGGACCAGCAGGAGATATATACATAACATTAAGAGTTAAAAAACATAGTATATATAAAAGAGATGGAAATAACGTTATTTGTGATATACCAATTACTATAACACAAGCAACTTTAGGAGCAGATATTGAAGTTCCTATGGTAGATGGAAAAAAAGAAAAATACAGAATTCCAGAAGGAACTCAAACAGGCACTCAATTTGTAGTTAGAGGTAAAGGATTTAAAAGCCTTAATTCTTCTTACGTTGGAAATTTTGTATTTAATGTTGTGGTTCAAACACCAAAAAAACTTACAAAAGAGCAAAGAGAACTTTTAACAGAGCTTGCAAAAACTATGAATGAACAACCACCTATAAAAAAAAGAGGAATATTTGGATAAAGTGAATTTAGGGACGGAGTTAAAATAAACTTTGTCTCTTATTTTTTTACAAAGATGTAATAAAAATATAACATAATTGTAATATAGAGAACAAACCAGCCAATATGAAGATGTTTGAACTTTTAAGATATAATTCTATATAAATAAACATATTTACAGAGACATTTTACTATGATAAAATTAAATGTAGAAAAGGGTAAATAATAGCTATTGAAAACTATGCGTGCTTTTTAGAAAAATAAGAAAGGAATGTGTTTTAATATGAGAAAAAAAATTTTATTATTGTTAGTGCTAATTATGGCATTTATAGTTACTTTTAAGTTTTTAAATAAAATAGAAGTAATTAATGATAAAACGAATGTTGAACTTGACAGAATGGAGGCTCCTACACAAGCAACTGCGACTGATAATATAGCTAGTGGAACATCAGGAACATGTAGTTGGTTAATAGATAAAGATGGAAAATTAATTGTATGGCCTACAAATGATACTAGTGGAACACTTAATAATATAACATCGATTACAGGCGCTCCTTGGTATGAAAAACGAGAAAATATAAAAACAGTTGAGTTTTTAAATGGAGTTAAATCTGATACAAGTAGTTGTATGGCTTTATTCTATAATTGCACAAATTTGGAAAGTATTAATTTTGGTAATTTTGATACGTCTAATGCACAAGATATGAGTTATATGCTTGAAAACTGTAATTCTATAAATGAATTAGATATAAGTAACCTAGATACAAGAAATTCGACAAATATGATTTCATTTTTTCCTACTAAAATTAATAAAATAAAGTTAGGAGCAAATAATAATTTAAAAGTCAATACAAATTATGGTTATCCATTTGGAAGAGGTACATGGAAAAAAGAGGAAGATGGAAAAGAGTACTCTATAATTGAAATATGCAATAATTCTTTAACTGGAAATGCAACAGGAACATATACGAAGATTAGCGATATTTCAAAACAAATGGTACCATCTTATTCTGTGGATTATAGAATTGAAAATTTAAATGAAATTGGCAGTTTTACTACAACTAATCCAGAAATCTTTGAATTGGTTAATAATAATGTGATAATAAAAAATATACCAGTTTCAAACAACGATGATTATACAGTTACTGGAAGCTGTGAAATAAAGTTTAATGATAAAGTAGTAGCTAAGAATGACAATACAAAGAAATATGATTTAATATTAAAAATAGAAAATATACATTTATATGATTTAATTGCAGTTGATGGAGTCACTACTACAAATAAAAGAATACTGATTGTAGATAATAGTGGAATAAGATTAGGTAGTTTTTTCTATGATTCTATACAAGATGTAATAAACAATAATCCACGAAATATAGATAATAATCATTCTTCAATAGCATTTGATGTTGATATAAAAATTGTTGATGAAAACGGAAATGCACAAAATGGTAGTTTTGTTTTTTCAACATATGATTTAGATGTTCCTTCATGGCATGATAGAAACTCTACATATCCCTCTGTTGTTAGAGCAAATTCAGGATATGGTGATTATAGTGAAGGAATTACATTATTAAAAGGATTTGATACAACGACAAAAACATTTGCACTTAATACATCTCTAAAAGAAAGTAATGTAACATACAATGGAAATACTTATGTGCGTTATTTTGGAACAAGACCAGATTGCGACAGTGAATTATCAGAATTTGTAATTAAGGCAGATGCTAGTGAAACTGCTTTTAGATGGTCAGTTGGAGGAGATGCTGCAACAAGATTTTTATCATTTTATCAACCAAATAATGTTGAAATTTCAAAACAAGATCAAAATGGAGCTAACCTAAAGAATGCTGTACTAAAATTATTTAAAGATGATGAATTAGTAGAAGGCTGGACTACTACAAATGAAAATAAAATTTTATTTTTAAATCCTGGAAGATATGTACTAAAAGAAGAAACTACACCAGAGGGGTATACAAAAGCAAATGACTTGGTATTTTATGTAGATATAAATGATAGAATTACTATTAATGGAAAAGAAGTAGATAAAATTGTAATGAAAGATATTGGTGAGGACACAAGTGTTTTAGTACATCATTATATTATGAATCCAGATGGTACAACTACTGAAACTAAAGTTCCAATAGCTAATGGTGGGGTTGCTGAAGATGTAACAATAAATGGAAAAGTTTCAGACCCATATAATACTAATACAGCAAATGTTGTAGATTACTATGAAGTGGTTCAAATGCCTGAAAATGCTACTGGAAATATGACAAAAAATCAAATAACTGTAATATATTATTATAAACTTAAAAAATATTCATATAAAGTTAATTATTATGATATAGATACAAAACAACAAATAAGAGCAACAAAAGATGGAGATGTTAAAGACTATGGAACAAATATAAGCGTAGACAGTGAAAAGGTCAATATAGAAAATTACAATTATGTTAGCGCAACAATTGGAAAAACAAATGAAACAGAAGGTACAAGTCTTTCAATTGGTACAAATACTACTGAAAATGTAATTAATTTATATTATAAACAAAAGAAACAAGTAAAAGTTATAACAAAACACGTAGATGAAGCAACAAATAAGGAAATAAATAATCCTGATGGAACAGATTCAAAAGTTGAAGAAACAAAAAGAGAAGGAGATAGTTATACTACTACATCAAAGGAATTTGAAAACTACGTTTTAGATACTAAAAAATTGCCATCAAATGCAGAAGGAACTGTAAATAAAGATGAAATAACAGTAATTTATTACTATAAACATGTTTCTGGTGGAGTAATTGAAAAACACATAGATTTCTATACTGATGAAATTTTAAATAATGAAGTTCATCAAGGTAATGAGGGAGATCCTTATGATATTAAGAGTAAACAATTTGAAGGCTATGAATTAATGGAAGATAAATTACCTTCAAACGCAACTGGTGAAATGACAAAAGAACCAATAGAAGTAAAATATTACTATAGAAGACCATCTAAGTTGGTAGTAGATTATATAGATAAAGATACAGGAAAAAAATTAACAGATACAATAACAAACAACCTATATAATGGTGAAAACTATACTACTGAAAATAAAACTTTCGATGGATATGAATTAATTCAAATACCATCTAATGATAAAGGCACAATGGGAAAAGAACAAATTAATGTAGTATATGAATATCAACCTATAAAAGCTAGAGTTACAGTTAAATATGTAGATGAAGATGGGAAAACAATATCAGCTACGGAAGTTATTGAAGGAAAAATAAACGATACATATAAAACAGACAAAAAAGATATAAAAAATTACAAATATCTTAAAGTAGAAGGAAATACTAAAGGAACAATGGACAGCAAAGAAATTACTGTAACATATATATATAGAAAAGAATCTAAAAAAGCACCAACAGTTTTACCAAAAACAGGTGAGAGAACAGTTATGTTATCTAGTATTTTTGGCGTAATGGCTATTGCTGTTGTAATGCATAAAAAATTAAAAAAATATAAAAATGTAAAATAACATAAGGAAAATTGATAATTTTTTATCAGTTTTCTTTTTTGGTGCTAAAATTATAAAATTTTTGAATTGTAGATATATAAGTTTTTCAGATTTTAGTTATAAAACGCAATATACTTTTTGTATAAAAAAAATAAAAGTAGATAAGATAAGTAATGGATTTATTTCTTTAAAGAAAAATGTAAAAGGAGTGAATAAAGTTGAAAAAAGTATTATTTATTTCAAGTACCGGAGGACATTTAAATGAATTAATGAATTTAGAGCCATTATTTAAAAATTATGATTTTACAATAATAACTGAAAAAGATAAAACAACGGAGTATTTAATGAAAAAATATAATGGAAGAATTTTTTATGTGCCTTATTCTACAAGAAGCAAAATAATTAGTTACATTATAAAATATATATTTGTTATTATAAAATCTTTTTTCTTATTTATAAAAATAAGACCAGATATTATAATATCAACAGGAACCCATACAGCAGTACCTATTTGCTATTTTAGTAAAATATTTGGTAAAAAGATCATATATATAGAAACATATGCCAATATAACTAGAAAAACAATTACTGGAAAGATTTTATATCCAATTTCAAATTTATTTATTGTTCATTGGAAAAGTATGAAAGAACTATATCCTAATGCGGTTTGCTTAGAAAAATAATCAATAATTTAGGAAAATTTGTAAAAATGGTTGACAAGAGGGTAAAAATAGTATATAATGTTCTTGTTGCAAGCAAGAGTTATCCACTCTTCACCTTAACCAAATAGGGAAAAGGTAAGAATAAGTTTAATATAAAATGTTGAATTTTTATATTATTTTTTGTGTGGATTGGCTTGTAATAAAGTCAATTTTTTTTAGTTTTTCAAAACTAAAGAAATATACAAAATTAAATAAAAATGGAGGTGTTTTATATAAAACAAGAATTGCCAATAAATGGTCAAATTAGAGCAAAAGAAGTTCAATTAATTGGAGAAAATGGAGAAAAACTTGGAGTTAAAAGTTTTAATGAAGCAATGAATTTAGCTGAGGAAAAAAAATTAG
>Ga0247608_10000405_pt1 | contig 71954 bp, 57 predicted proteins | sample 176DNAGHGlowgp2_FD_193490 | JGI IMG/M metagenome (GOLD analysis project Ga0247608, IMG submission 193490) | Sheep rumen microbial communities from Palmerston North, Manawatu-Wanganui, New Zealand - 1766 DNA GHGlow gp2 | ecosystem: Host-associated > Mammals > Digestive system > Stomach > Rumen ... | reverse complement strand
CACTCGGCTTTGCCGCTTGCCTAAGCAAGAACTTTTCTTGTCTTTCATGCGTCTAACAGATAGAAACTTTTAAAAGGAAACCAGATCAATGAAGACGTTAGGAAACATCATCTGGGTCGTATTCGGGGGCCTGCACATAGCCTTGGAGTATTTCATCGCAGGAGTGATACTGATGATAACCATCATCGGCATACCATTCGGAAAGATGCACTTTAGGCTGGCAAAGCTGGCCCTTTCACCTTTTGGGAAAGAATTAAGTTAACACCTCAATGTTTAACCGGGTTTAATAAACTGTCAGTATAGTTTAAGCGAGTTTAAAATCCGTGCCAGTTTGACTTCAGCGATTGTCATTCTGGCACGGATTCTTTCCATAGGCATGTACTTTGCTTATCCGTTAGTGAGAGCCGAAGCGAAAGCAGAGGCAATCAAGTAACAAAATGTCAAATTTAAAAATATAATTAGGAGGTATTGATTATGTTGAACGGATTAATGAAAAGCAACGGTTGGTTCCCAACAATGTTTGATGATTTCTTTAACACTGATTTCATGCCTCGTGCCAACAGTACAGCACCCGCAGTCAATGTCAAGGAGAGTGAGAAGGCCTACACGATGGAACTTGCAGCTCCAGGCATCAAGAAAGAATATTGCCGCGTAGGCATCAATGACGAGGGCAACCTCACCATCGCCATTGAGGACAAACAGGAACACAAGCATGAGGACAAGCACCATCACTATCTGCGCCGTGAGTTCAGCTACTCAAACTACGAACAGAACTACGTGCTGCCAGACGATGTGGTGAAAGACCAGATTTCTGCTAAGGTGGAGGACGGCATCCTGACCATCACCATGCCGAAGACCGAACCGAAGGAGAAAGTCACCAAGGCCATTGAGGTCTCGTAACAGACATTGATTAACCGCATAAGTTGAAGTCCCGACCTGCAATCGTGCAAGCCGGGACTTCTTGGATATATATGGTATGGCAAACATTTATGCCACTGAGTGCATGATATGACGGGCTGATACAGAACTACAAGGTCATCACTTCGTGTGAAAGCTTGTTGAATTCTGAGTGCAAAAGTACAAAAAAGTCCCGATAACGTACCTTATTATAATATTTATTTGTACCTTTGCAATCAGTTATGAGAAAGTTGCTTCTGATTATTGCGTTTTTTCTGTTGTGGGGGCTTGCGGCTTTGGCGCAGGAAACGATAGAACTGACGGGAGAATGGGAGTATTCCGTTGGTGACTCCACCCATTACAATGACTATGTGGTGCTGCCAGGAATGGTGCCGACGAATGAGAAGATCTGGTTCAGGAAGAGTGTGTATGTGCCGCAGAAATGGGAGAAACAACGAATAACCCTCTTTTTGGAGCGTCCTCTTGGCGAGACGACTGTCTTTGTGAATGGCCAGGAGGCGGGCCGTCAGGTGTCGCGCTCCATTCCGCATCAGTTTGTGATATCTGATTATATCGTGCCCGGACAGCGCAACAAGATTGTGGTCTGTGCCACCAAGGGCATCGTGGGCCTGATGGGACTGAAGGCGCAGTCGAGGCGGCTCTTCATCGACAAGTGGAAGATTGAGCCAGACCTGAAGAAATGGATGACACATTTGACAATGACCCTCGACGGAACCAGACGCGCCTATGAGGGTTTAGGATTTGTGGATGTTTGGCAGGTGGGCAAGGAGAACCAGCCGCCCAGCAGTTGGTCTGTTTTTTATGATAGTTACATACTGTCTGAATATATCATGTTTGGCAAAGAGGTGTTCCTGTGGGATGAGTTCCGGCCTAGGCTTTACAAGATAGGTGCTTCCTTTGGTGACGACTATCAGGAGCGGACCATCGGCATACGTGAGTTTTCCATGGAGAACGGACAACTCTGTATCAACGGCTGTCCGATATGGCTGCATGGAGTGGTGGAAGACGGTAGCCGCTTCTCAGACACGGGCTATCCCCCGATGGATGAGGCGACGTGGACGGATATCTTCAAGAAGTGTGAGGAGTACGGACTCAACTATATGGCCTTTCGTGGCTATTGTCCGCCGGAGGCTGCCTTTGCCGCTGCCGACAAGATAGGCTTCTATCTGCAACTGGACACTTGCAGGAAGGAAGAGATGCAAGAGATACAGGAGACCTACGGACACCATCCCTCTCTGATGATGCTTGCGCCAGACAGTGCAGCCACCCTGCATATCCCAGAACTGGGGTCTTGGCACACCTTCCCAGATACCAAGGAGGTGCGTGAAAAACTGCGTGACAACGGACTGGCCTATCAGGCAGAACTGTTTATGATGGCCAGTGGTCAGCAGCAGAGACTACGTTATAAAGACGAGATAGAGCGGAACCTCCGCGACAGTGACAAGGCTGGTTTTCTGTTGCCGCCGTTCACCCCCTATGTCAAAGCGGAGGAGTGGAGAGAGTTCTGCTCACCAGTGGTTGCGCTGGCAAAGTTCCCGAAGTATGTCTACACCAATACCGACTCGCTGATTGTACCTGTCGAATTGTATAATGCGATGTATGGTGAGTTACAGAATGCCCGCAACCTCTATTATATCTCTGACGACAGTATGAAGGTTGTGACGGGAGGAGTCCTGTCTGTGGGCAGTATCCCCGTTGCTAAAAACGTTGAGGCAGGTACCATCCGCCTCTCACTCGAAAAAATCAAGAAACCGTCGAAACTGACGCTTTTTGTGGCTGTGGCAGGAAAACTGAAGAATCAATGGGATTTCTGGGTCTATCCGACGGATAGTGCTGAGACCTCGGAAACGGATGTGCCCCAGGATATTCTTGTGACTGATACGCTCAATGCCCAGGCACTGGATGAGTTGAAGAAGGGCGGAAAGGTCTTGCTGACGGCACAAGGAAACGTCCCGCAGAATAGTCGTGAGGCGTTAGGAACCTATATCGAACAGTCGCACCCGCTCTTCAAATACGACTTCCCCACCGATACATGGGCTAACCGTAACTGGCAGGAACTATTGGACGAGGCGCAGGCGATGGATCTGACTACACTCCCTAAAGACTATCTGTCACCCATCCAACCCATCGACCAGCCAGAGACTTGCAGGAAACTCGGTATGCTGGTGGAGGCGAATGTGCTGAAGGGCAAGTTGCTGGTGACGACGATGGATATCACGAATGGTCTGGATCATCGTCTGGTGGCTCGTCAGATGCGCAAGGCCATCCTGGCCTATATGCAGAGTGACGACTTCAAACCCTCCATCACTCTCCAGCCCCAAACCATTAACAATATTATCATTCCCTGACAATTATGAGACGAATTCTTCTGATGACCATTGTGGCACTGTGCTGGTGATGATGTGAACCTGCATAGCAACATGGATGGAGACCAGTGCGTGATGGTGGGCACTACCTCCAATGGTCGCAAGATGTGGAAATAAATTTTTGAAAGGTATTTCCACTATCCATAAATCTGCCCTGAATCTGGGGCATGTTTATGCCCCCCGTGCATAAGTCTGCCCTAAATCTGGGGCATGATATTCCGACCTCGGGAAAGTCTGCCCTAAATCTGGGGCACGTTTCTGCACCCTGTGCATAAGTCTGCCCTGAATCTGGGGCATGATATTCCGACCTCGGAAAAGTCTGCCCTGAATCTGTGGCATGTTTCTACCCCCCGTGCATAAATATGCCCTGAATCTGGGGCACGTTTCTACCCCCCGTGCATAAGTATGAACCAGATTTAGGGCAGGGTTTTACCCCCTGGGGTACGGCTTGTCCGAAATTTCAGGCATATAATCTGATGTTCCGTTAGCGGCAAACCTTTATAGATGCAAAAATCCACAAGCGACTGATATTCAGTTTTCTTGCGGATTGTTCTTGGTGATCCGTTTGGGGCTCGAACCCAAGACCCCAACATTAAAAGTGTTGTGCTCTACCGACTGAGCTAACGGATCGACCTTATTTGCATTTCATTCGAAAGCGGGTGCAAAGGTAGGCATATTTTTTCAATCTGCCAAATTTATTGAGAGGATTTTTTGTTTTCGAGTGCTTTTTGATAACAATCCCGGCATAATGGCTCGTATTCCTGAGTCTCTCCGAGCAATACGCGCTTGTCATTCTGAATGGTGCGGTGGCTGACATAGGCGAGGTTGCCGCACTTTACACAGATTGCATGTACCTTCGTCACGTCGTCGGCAATGGCACAGAGGGCTGGCATGGGGCCGAAGGGAACACCTTTGTAGTCCATGTCGAGACCAGCGATGATGACACGCACACCACGATAAGCCAGTTCGTTGCAGACATCCACCAGCCCCATGTCGAAGAACTGCGCTTCGTCGATACCTACCACATCGATGTCGGATGACAACAGAAGGATGCTTGCCGACGAGTCGATGGGGGTTGACTGGATGTGCTTCTGGTCGTGGCTCACCACATCCTCCTCTGAATAGCGAACATCGATGGCTGGTTTGAAGATCTCCACTTTTTGTTTGGCGAACTGTGCCCGGCGGAGCCTTCTGATGAGTTCTTCTGTCTTGCCCGAGAACATCGAGCCGCACACTACTTCTATTCTTCCAGGACGGTGCGCCTCCCCTGTGATATTTTCTGTCATTTGCGTTATATTTTCTGCAAAATTACAAATACGTTTTAAAAATTGCAAAGTTTTTGGCGTTTTTTTTGTCTGTTATGATTATTTAGGCTAATTTTGCCACCTGTTATGGGCATATTGTATATTGTACCGACTCCCGTCGGGAATATGGAAGATATGACATTCCGTGCCATCCGGATACTGAAGGAGGTGGACTTGGTGCTGGCGGAAGATACCCGGACATCGGGCATCCTGCTAAAACACTACGAGATTAAGAACTCACTGATGTCGCACCATAAGTTTAATGAGCACGGTACCTCTGCAGCCATCGTCAACCGTCTGCTGGCAGGTGAGAATGTCGCCCTGATCAGTGATGCCGGTACGCCAGGCATCAGCGATCCCGGGTTCTTCCTGGTCCGTGAGGCCGTCAGGGCTGGGGTAGAGGTGCAGTGCCTGCCAGGGGCCACGGCTTTCGTACCGGCTTTAGTGTCGAGTGGACTGCCTTGTGACCGTTTCGCCTTCGAAGGGTTCTTGCCTCAGAAAAAAGGTCGGCAGACAAAACTCCTCTCGCTGAAGGATGAGCAGCGCACGATGATCTTCTACGAGTCGCCCTATCGGTTGGTGAAGACGCTGGAACAATTTGCCGAGGTCTATGGCTCGGACCGTCAGGTGAGTGTTTGTCGTGAGATATCCAAGGTGCACGAGGAGAGTGTACGCGGCACGTTAGAGGAGGTCATTGTCCATTTCAAAGAGCATGCACCGAAGGGCGAGATTGTGATTGTCCTTGCAGGAAAAGTTGAATAATTGAAGTATTTAATAAATAAGGTTATGAAAAAATTAGCAATTATGGCCGTGTGTGCGCTGGCAGTTGCCAGTTGTACTGACGGAGTGAAACAAGCACAACTCGCTGCTGAGATGCAGCGTGACTCTCTGAATCAGATCATCGAACAGAAGGAGAATGAGATTACTGACATGATGACCACCTTCAGCGACATTGAGGAGGGCTTCCGTGAGATTACCGAGGCTCAGAGTCGTGTGACGCTGGCCAAACAGGGTGAAGGGACGAACAGTGCCCAGCGCATCCGTGAGAATATGCAGTTCATCCAGTCGACGATGAAGCAGAACAAGGAACTCATCAACAAACTGAAGCAGCAAGTACGCGAGGGAAGCATCAAGAGTGAACAGTTGAAGAAACTGGTGGAGAACTTGACCCAGCAGATGGAGGAGAAAGACCGTCAGTTGCAGGTCCTTCGTGCAGAACTGGACAAGAAGGATATCCATATTGCCGAACTCGACGAGCAGGTGGCTGACCTGAACAGCAGCGTGGCAGACCTGACGGAGGAGACCAACCAGAAGAGTCAGACCATCAACCAGCAGGACAAGCAGTTGAATACGGCCTGGTTTGTCTTCGGCACCAAGAAGGAACTGAAAGAGCAGAAAATCCTGTCAGACGGTGAGGTGCTCCGTTCGAACTTCAACAAGGAGTATTTCACTAAGATCGATATCCGTGTTGACAAGGAAATCAAACTTTACAGCAAGTCCGCCAAGATCCTGACATCCCATCCGTCGGGTGCCTATACCTTGCAGCGTGACGCCAACAAGCAGTATGTACTCCGCATCACCGACCCGCAGACATTCTGGTCGACGAGCAAGTATCTGGTGATACAGGTGAATTAAAAGAAAAGGGGTGCTTAGGCATCCCTTCTTCTTTACCAGTCTTTCCAGATAATCTTCGGCGGTGCAGGATGCCAAGGTGCCTTTTCGGTTCGTCGCGTTTTTGATGCGTAGTTCCACACCGTCGGTTTGTGCTCCTTGTCGAAACCAACAAATTCCTCGTAGGTGGCAGTCTTGCCCAGGCCCATCTTCATCACCTTATTATAAATGGCCTGACGACTGGGTGCATTGAAGGGCGCATTGTTAGAACGCATCATGCTCTCTTGTGTCGGACGATACATACCCTTATAAAACGTATAGCCACCCTCATACGTGCTAATTTGTTCGTTGGCAAACTCTGGGTCGTAGATGAACTGGGTCCAGATGACTTTCGTGGAGTCCTTCTCCGAATCGACATTCATAAACCACGCCCATTTCTCATGTAATTCCTTCAGGCGTTTGATGTCATCATCGGTGGCAGAGCCCTCTGTGGAACGCACATACTCGTCGGCCAGTTTTGCAAAGCCATGACCGACGGCCTCATGTGTCAGCACCTGACGGAACGACTCACTTTTCAGGCTGTCGATGACAGGACAGAGTGCGATGGCGTAATTATAGTCCTGTTTGTTGCTGCCCATCATATAGGTAATGCCACGGTTGATGTTGGTATTCAGGATGACCACCGCCAAGGTGTTGATGGAGTCGATGTCCTCTACCTTCTTCACATATTTCATCACCGCCTGAGAATTCACGTCTATGCCCATCGTCTGACGATCAGGCACCGTGCCAAAGGCTGTTGAGGAGATGCCGTCAAAACGATTCCTTGGAGAGACTGCCGTCACCTGATAGACATTGAAGTAGTCGCGCAATGACCTGATAGGTTCTTCACTGAACAGATTCTCCATCGTCTGCTGCATCACACGGGCGTATGTGCTGTCGGCAATCTCCTGATCAATGAAACCATCACCCATCAGTACGATGGGGATACCCTTGCCCTCAGTGGCCTTGTTTAGGAGTTCCACCTTCCCGTCGGCAGAATAGTCACTTGACACATAACCTGGATCACGGCCTTCCTGATAGACAAACAAGGTGTCGAGCCCTAACAGATTGCCATCCTGATCCTTCATCACAAAGAACAGCGCACCGTCACGTGCTTTTGTGGACTCGTTCGGCAAGGCGCGCACGGGGTTGATCTCTCCCGTATAATCTGCCCTGGTGCGAGCATCAGACACTGTGTGCTTTATCCATTCGTCCAAACCGACGGTCGCATAGAGCAGTAACTGGTCGCTTTCCAGATTTGTTTGGAAGCCCACCTTGAAAGTTGCGCCGTCAGAAGGGAAATACAGTTCATCGGCATCGAAGATGGCATATTCGCCACGCTGCTTGACGGAGATGGTCTTCTGCGTACCGCCCGACTCGATGGTCAGATGGGCAGTCCTTTTGCTTTTCGTACGGTTGGTCGATGTCGTTGATATTGTGATGGCGTTCCTGCCTGCCTCACCGCTCTTTGGCGAGAATGTCAGCCAGTTGGCCGTACATCTGGCCTTCCATGTCGTTGTCGTCTCAAAGGTGATATCCAGACTCTGATTGGTCACCGACGAGAGTTCCGCCATGTCGGTACTCGAGAGGATTATCTCCCCATCATTTTTCTCACAACTGGCAAGTAGTATTATGAGTGCCGTTGCCAGCCCGCAATAATTCAGTAGTTTTCTTTTCTTCATATTGGTGCAAAGATACGACCTTTTTAAACCTCCAAAGTTTCAATTAGACAATCGTGGCGTTTGGTTTGTCGGTTATAACTGATACCAACAATTAGCCAACGGTCAGTGTACTGCTGCACTTTTTCAAGATATTGCCTGCGTTTGATCTGATTGATGGCAGTTTTGGCATTCTTGTCAATTTTTAGTTCGATGACAATGGCCGGTGAATCTACGCTCCTGCGGGGAAGAAGTATCAGGTCGGCGAATCCTTTACCCGTAGGCAGTTCACGATGTATAATATAGTCGTTCTTGGCATAATAGTAAGCGATAGAGAGTACACAGGCCAATGAATTTTCGTCGTTGTAAGAAAGAATGCTAGTGTTTTCGTCGTGAGCAGCCTCTATGCCGCGTGCCACAGCCTCAGCATCACCGTTGAGTGTGGCCTGTAATAGTTCCCGTGAACGATCAAGAGCGTCCGATACATGCTTCCACTGATTACGTTTTACGGCATTGACCATCTCGCCAGCCACTTCGCGATTAGGAATGTAACATTCTTCATTTTCCCAGTCGTATGAAAGGTAGCCTAGGTGAATGAGCACCGTCAATACGTCATCCTTACCGCGTATAATGGACATATCATTACCGAACATGGTCGGGTCAACCTTACATTTTTCTCCTGCCAACATTCGAATCACGTCATCCGTCAGACCTTCAAAATTCATCTGGATGTAGTTAGCCACAGTATCGTAAGCACCAGTTGATGCCCAATAACTCTCGCAACTGTCGTTGAAGATAGCACTCATCACGCTGTTAGGATTGAATATCGAAGATTGCCGTCCTATCTGATAGCCGTCGTACCACTTTTCCAACTCATCGTAGTCCAGATTATGTTTTTCTGCCAATGCGCGAACTTCTGCCTTGGTAAACCCAAAGAACTGCGACAAAGGACCGGCCTTAATCATCGAGTATTCTCTAAAATTGTTCAAGGCAGATTCGGTCTTATATTTCTTGATAGGAAGGATACCTGTCATGTAAACACCGGCAAAAACCTGATTGGTATTGCTGCCTTTGAACATACGGCGCAACATATTGACATAAATATCCATAGCCTCATTGTTTCCTGACGCTTCCCGGCAAATGGCATCCCACTCATCGATAATCATAATAAATTGTGTTTGGTATTGGTCTGCCACTTTTGTCAGAACAGCCATCAAGTCGTCATCAGGTAGCACCGTAACGTCAGGATATACTGAAAGAATCTCGGCTTTCACCTCCTTCTGTATCGTCGGCACGATCTCTGTAGGTGGAATGTTCCGTGTTGTAAAATTAGTCACGTCAAGATAGATAACTGGATATTTGTTCAGATGCAGTTCAAAAGACGGAACCTTCGCTATCTCCAAATCCTCAAACTGATGTCTGGAGTCGCACGAATTGTCATAATATGCACAAAGCATCTTTGCCGCCATTGACTTGCCGAAGCGACGACAACGAGAAACACAACTGAAACGGAACTCTGTATTCAGTGATTGGTTGATAACGGCTATTAAGCCAGACTTGTCTACATACTCTCCATTACGTGCAGATTGAAAACCGGCATTGCCCAAATTAATATATGTACCCATATTCCATTATCTTCGCTGCAAAGATACGACCTTTTTTCTGAATTTCCAAAAATTCTGTGAAAAAAGCGGGAATTCTGGATGCTATTGGGCTATGTTTGTTATTTTTACGATGTCTGCGGCATTTACGACTCTGTCTCCATTTGCGTCAGCACCATCGAACATGAAATTGTTAGATTGGCTGCCCATAATATAATTTGCAACCTCTACGATGTCTGCGGCATTCACTTCACCGTCACCGTTGGCATCACCCTTAGTGACTGATGATATTCCTGAGGTTGCTGATGTCCATTGGTCATCTCTATCTTCCGTCCATGTAATATCCTCTCCTTTTTTCACAATTATATAACTACTTACCTCCCCCTCACGAGTACGAACCAACTGCCATTTTGCATCTTCTTCTGTCCTTGAACCAACAAAGAGCCGATAGGTGCCATCAGGAATGTCTGAAAGGTTGTTGCTAGGCAACGACAATGAAGTGTAAAACCAAGAGCCACCAGTTACAGGATTTAATGTTGTTTCTTCTTTGGTTTTCAAAATTATGGTTGTTTCGTCGTTTTCCAGTATACATCCTATCTTCCCTACGAATTTCTCAGCAGCGGCATTATATATCTGGCCACTAATCGTCACTCTCTTAGTGGTTGAGCCATAGAAAGTGAAAGACAATTCGTCTGCCACAATCTGAGATTCATAGGGAATAGCGACTGTCGAGTCACATATTCCAATAATCATATTCTGGCTTTCTGAGAATTGATAACTCTTCGGATTAAGCAATGCGATATCAAACATACCATTGCCATCTCCGCCCCATCCCCAGTTTACATGCACCATTCCGTCTTTATTGTATCCATCAATAACAAAAGCATGCCCACCACTACCGCCACTATTGCCAGCATAGTAAATGGGGCGCTTCTGATTAAGTTCACGATAGATCATCTTCATCCAGGATTCCATCGTATAATAGTCACGCTTGTAAAGACGAGCATTCTTGTTATATCCAAAGAACTTCTTTAATCCAAGACAAGCCTCCTGTCCGTATGAGCCGCTGCCAGATGGAGTATAACCCATTTCAACGGCAACGCCACAATGAAGCATCAAAGTTGCTACAGCATTTGCTTGCTCGTCAGTATATCCCTTTGAATAGTCATCAAGCATATTGGCCCAATCATAGTGTGTTTCGCCAAAATTGGCAGAAATAACCCTACCTACACCAGACTGTGGCTTGAATGAATACTGATGGTCACCAATACCTACTTCAGGATATTTATGATAATACATAATTTGTGCCAAAGCAGTAGCCACACAGCCAGTAGGATAAAGTCTGGATGATGTCCCATTACCGCCAGGACATAACTTGTTGTATGGATTACCTTGATCCCATGTGGATGTCAGAAAAGGATCTAACGACTCAGGAAAATCCGATGGTGGAGTAACTGTTTTATATCGTACGTTGCCTGCAAGAATCTCTCTCATGGATTCTTCTGCTGCATCCAGAAACCAGTTAAGGCCTGGAGGCATATCTGACGAGAATGCTTCTCGTGAGTAGCCAATGACGGGAAAGAACATATCGTCATTAGCCACGATGACAAAACCGTTGTCTTCAGAACCTATCATCGTCAGCATCTCATTCTCCACTATCGTACGCAAATTGATAGAGGCTGTACGAGTAGAATGTGTACCGATATATTGTTCTGCCACCATTCTTTTTTCTGCAGTAGTTCTTTTTGTTGCTGACGAACAAATAGTTGCCAGTAAAAATGCGAGGATGATGGTTGCTTTCAGTTTCATAAATATCTACTATATTTTAAGTTAGAAAGGCCGTGCCGAGGAAAATGTCGCCGGCACGGCCTTGTAAAAATACGAACAGGCCTTATTCAGGTAGTTCTATAGAGTCAGAATTCGTTCCAAATGAGCCTGCACTGACGATATATTTTATGGGCAGGTAAATGATATTGTCCTCGCGGGCAATATCATACGGATTGCCGTCTTCACCAACACCATTGGTCAGAGATATCATTCCATAACTGTCATCTACATAACCCGTCTCCTGAGTAGCAATAGGCTTAGCCAGATGCTGATCGTCCTCTGTCAGTTCAAATTCGATATCATAACCCTCAGCAAAACAGCCAGGGAGTTTATAGAGATGAGTACCTTCACCACGATAGACTGGTTGAGGCCAACTCTCACCAAACAGCCATGATGTGTACACACCTTCGCCAAGATACTCCCATACAAAGTCACGTGTAATGGTGAATTTCATTTCACCTACACCGTATACCGTTGCACTTTGAGGAGCCACAGAGATCGTGACGACTTCTGTTGTACCACCAAGAATGGCGAATGGAACAGAAACATCCTTCTTAGCCTCGCCAGCAGCAAAATTGACTAATGAAGGAACCTGGAACTTGTTATTATCACAGGTCAGGGCAATGTCCTCTGCAGCCTCAGTATTTGTACGCTGAAGCGTGAAAGTCAGTATTTGAGCGTCATCTGCAGCGTACTTTATTTGTGTGGCAGCAGCAGAGATGAAAGCACCAGGATCACTCTCACCCACACCGTCATATTCATATTTATCCACACAGGATGCCAGGGTCAGAACCATCATTCCTGCCAGAGCAACGTATGTATATTTAAATATTTTCTTCATAATACCTTTTTTTTTGATGTTATTATTGACCTGTCCAGACTTTGTAAACATCTGAAGGATCAGGATTGTTCCAACCGTCTACAGCAGGATTATTATTCTTCTCGGTACGAACCATTACGAGGTTCATCCAAGCAGGACGTCCTTTCGTATTGAAACGGGCAGTAGCGATAAAGTTTGTACCCTCATAGCCACGAGTTACAGAATAGTTCAGACGCTTGATATCAAAGAACGACTGACCTTCGCCAACTAATTCTACACGCTTTTGGAACACAATTTCCTCAATCAGTTCATCACCAGATTTCGTTGTGTTATAGTTCGGGTCACGATACTTGGCCATAAAATCATTGACAAGTTGCTGCCCCTGTGAGGAGTTCAGATGAGCGGCAGCCTCTGCTTCAATAAAGTACATTTCCTCAACACGCATAATAGGATATGCTGTTGCAGAACCTGTCATATAGTCATCGGCATTTCCGTCACCCGGGCGGAACTTAACCATGGTATAATCATCCATGTCAGCAGCGTATACTTTATTACAATAAGACACCTTGTCTGCAAGAGGAGAACCCTCAGGAGCCTTGAACTCCAACTTACGGAAGTCAGTGTTGCTAATACGGTTGTAGAAATTCACATCAGCCACATTGTAAAGACCAGTTGATGGTCCGCAATAGCCGAATGTACTTTCATCACTGACATGTGAAGTCCAGTTAATAATACCAGTCTGTACGACATCGTCCTCTGTAGTCTGCTGAGCACCCCACATCCAAGGCCCTGTTACATTGAAACCTGTCGTAGTGTTCAGGCACTCTTCCTGAGTCATTGGACCTACATCTGCAGCATTGATAGCCTTACGGGCATATTCCTGAGCCTTGGCATAGTCCTCAATCCACATATAGAGACGGGCCTTCAGACCATATACACAGGCCAGATTAGGCAGAGTCTTACCATTGGTATCCTTGAGTTTGTCAATATACATCTCTGCATTATTCAGATCCTCCTCGATGAAACTCTTCATCTCTTCACGAGTAGCACGCGGATTGTTACGAGCCTCATCCTGAGTCATCTCTGCCTTTACGATAGGAACAGTCAGACCTGTTACATCGTTACCATTGGCATTGATATTTGATGTTCCATCATTTGGAAGGAACTCATACATACGAGCCATATCCAGATAGAGTAATGCACGGAAGGCATAACCTGTGCCTAAGTAGCCAAGTTGATCTTCTGTTGCAGACTCCGGATTGATATTACCAATCACGTTGTTGGCGGCCAGCACGAATCCATAATAATAGTTCCAAATAAACTGTCCGAAGATATAAGCATCACCCTGATATTGGTTGCAAAGCCAGTAACGCCACTGGTTGTAACTTGTAGTGTTCTTGGTGATGTCGCTGGCCATAATGTCACGAACATGCATCATGGCACCATAGCCAAATGAGTAATGGCGGTCCTCATCCCACAGAAGATTGAAGTAGGCAGGCTGTGCCATCAATAGAGCCTCAGTAGCAGACGACGACTCGGCGATCTGCTTAGTCGTTGCAACCGATGTCGGCTCTGTCTCCTCGATACAACTGTTCAGCGTAGCAAGGCTGACAACTGCTGCTGCGAGGGTGAATATTGTTTTATTCAGTCTTTTCATATTCTTTATTATCTTTAACTTTTACGTTTTACTTTAGAAAGTCACGGAGATACCACCAGAGATGGTACGGATAGCACTGTAGTACTGAGCGCCAGATCCACCAGTGATGCTACGGCGTGGGTCGAGCCCCTGGCGCTTAGACCATAGCCATACATTGTCGGCTACACCATAAAGGCGAATCTTCTGTACACCAATTTTGGTTGTCCAAGACTTCGGCAGTGTATAGCCAAGCGTGATATTCTGCAGTGAGAGGTAAGATGCACTTGTGATGAAGCGGTCGGAAGAACCATTTGAATAAGTGTCCTGTGACTGATAGCGGGGAACACTTGCATTCACATCGCCGGGCATCCAAGAGTTGAGAATGTCAACGTGCATTCCGAAGCCACGGGTATTACCCATCAGACTCGCATATTCACTGTCGTAGACATTGCCACCTAACTGATACTGGAAATCGACAGACAGGTCAAAGCCCTTCCATGCTACACTCGTTCCAAAACCGCCATAAACATCTGGCATCATATCGCCGATGATATAGTCGTCAGATTCGCTATAGTTAGTTGTGGCCTTCTCACCGACCTTCTTACGACGTTTTTCACCTACATAACTGTCTGGATTTTCAATCTTGTTCCAATCTTTGTCAAAATAGATTTCCTTATTGTTGGCATCTTTCTCATACTCATTCATCCACCACATCGACATACCGCCCTTGCTGGGATCGTAGTTCTCGTCACCAACCATAGAGTAGGTGCTTTCTGTATATACACCAGCATATCGGCGTGTGATATAAGAATAGCGTGACTCACCCTCCATGTAGAAGTATGAACCAGAGGAGTAACCCTTGCCCTGCAGGTTGTCCTGCCAGGTCTTACGAGCCTCTGCCAACTCTGTAATCTCGTTGTGGTTGGTGGTCAGGTTTGCATAGAATGACCAAGTGAAATCATTAGAACGGATGATGTCAGCATGGAGGTCAACTTCGATACCCTTATTAGTCATGTTACCAACATTAGCATAATAGCCTGTATATCCGAACGAAGCGGGGAGAGGATACCAAGACAACATGTCGTTGGTCTTGTTTGAGTAGTACTCAATGCTACCCCATATACGATTCTTCAACAATGTAAAGTCGAAACCAACATTGAACTTACCAGCCTTCTCCCAAGAAATATCTTCATTACCGAGTGCAGAAGGAACCAGTGATACGGCGTTGTTTGAGTTATTGATATTGTAGTAGTTGATGTATCGATAAGAACCAATCTGGTCATTACCATTCTCACCATAAGAGGCTTTCAATTTCAGTTCATCAATCCATCTGACCTTAAAGAACTTTTCCTTGGAAATCATCCAAGCAGCACCCAGTGACCAGAAATTACCCCAACGGTTCTCCGGAGCGAAGTGCGAAGAGGCCTCACGGGTAAATGAACCTTGCAAATAATACTTCTCATCGAAACTGTACTGAGCACGACCAACCCAACGCTCATCGTTGTACTCACCCATGGTCGATGATGCACTACCCAAGATAACTGCGCCAGCCAATTCCTTATTATATACAGAGAACATGTTCTGCTTACCTGCCCAAAGGTCATAGTCGTGGTTGCGGGTGTACTCATGTGCAACCATGGCATCAATACCATGCTTGCCATAGTCACCACGCCAGTTCAGACGCTGCTGATAGTTGTAGTTCCACCAACGCAAATGCTCTTTGTTAACAATACCATTAGAGGAGGCATATTGTCCGAAGAACGGATTGGTAGTGTTGGTATAGCGATACTCTCTTAAATAAGCCGTGTTGATAGAGGTGAAAGTAAAGCCGAAAGGCAGACGTACCTCAACCGTACCAGTAGCAGTGAAGTTGTTCCCCTCACGTTCACGTGTATCCAAAGCATTGGCCGAGAGCGGGTTCGACTGGCTTAAGTAAGGACGATACTGTCCGTTGATGGCACGGTCACCATAGTCGTAGAAAATCTGACGCGAATTCTCGTCATAAATGAAGTTGCCATTGGCATCACGAATATAGACGGGATAGATAGGAGCCAGGTTAATCAGTGAGAAAGCGTTGCCAGAACTGCCACTTTCACCATCATCGCCCAGATAGTTCTGTACAAAGTGTGAGTAACTGGCGTTGGCACCGACCTTCAACCAAGACTTCAATTGAAAATCTGCCTTTAGACGACCTGTGAAACGAGAGAAGTCAGAACCTGTAGTGATACCCTCATTCTTGAGATAGTTGGCTGACACATAGAAGTTTGAGCGTTCTGTTGCGCCATTGGCACTGACTGTGTACTCCTGGCGAAGGCCATTGTTATAAACTTCTTTCTCCCAGTCATCAGGAGTCAGCAAATACTGCGTATCTTTATATGTTACTACGCGACCTAATGTGGCATTAGGATTCAACTTGCCATTCTGGCCAATCATCAGTTGGCCTTCAGGAATGTTGTAAACATTATAACCCAGGGTAAAGTCGCCACTGTTGGCAAGCATTTCCTTGTTTGCCCATTGCCAAGCCTCGTTGGCAGAATAGCCCAACTTATCTTGAGCATAAAGGTTCAAGCCACTGTAGTACTTCTCATAATATTTGGCAGGATTATTAATAACCTCATAGTTAGGGGTTGCCTGTTGGTTAGAACCCCACTTGGCATCAAATGTAATAGTAGCATCCTTGCCACGCTTACCGCTCTTCGTAGTAATCAGGATAACACCATTACCACCACGGGCACCATACAGAGATGTTGAAGCGGCATCCTTCAATACGGTCATCGACTCAACGTCGGCAGGGTTGATGTCGTTCAAACTACCATCATAGGGAGCACCGTCAACCACCAGCAGAGGATCACTGTCGGCATTGATGGAGTTTACACCACGAATACGGATGGTAGGTGTTGTACCAGGCTGACCAGAGGTACTATAGATCTGCACACCAGCAGCCTTTCCCTTCAAGGCATCCACTGCATTGGTCACCTGAACTTTGCCGATTTCCTCAGCGCCTACCACCGAAGCAGAACCGGTAAACGATGATTTCTTCTGAGTACCATAGGCCACGACGATAACTTCGTCAACCATCTTTGCATCAGTTTTCAAGAACACACGCATATTGTTCTTGGCCTGTACTGTCTGAGTCTCCATACCAAGGTATGAAATCTCTAACTGATTTTTTCCTGCGGGAAGAGTAAGAGTGAATTTACCTTCCACGTCTGTGAGAAGACCAGTACTTGTTCCCACCACTTTCACGGCTGCACCGATAATCGGCTGGCCGTCTTCCTGTGAGAGTACCGTACCGGAAACCTTTGTCTGTGCCAGCATACTTCCCACACAGAGGAAGAGACTGACCATCAACATTGTTAGTCTTTTTTCCATAAATCTCTCTCTTTTTGTTAATTAATTATTAAATGTTTAAATATATTAATGTTCGCGTACATATTTTAAAAATTACACAACTCGTGGGCGGAGGTGTTACGACTTTGCAATTTCTGCATTATTATAGTAGAGGAATATAATAAGAATAAAGAAACATTATGAGTATCAATATTAGATTTGAAATTCACGTTTACGTGAACAAAAGTAGTAATGCAAATGAGTGTCATCCTGTCATAAAGAGGAATTCGTCCACAAAAAGGTGGTTCTTGCAACTGGCAACAGAGGAGGCGAAACGGCTGAGTACATCGCTAAGCCGTTCAACCATCGAAAACTATAATACAGCACTGCGCGTTTTTCGTCGATACCTGAAACACGATATTGATGTGAAGGAGGTCAATCAAGAACTGATAAAGGGGTTCGAACGATGGTTGCGCAACCAGAACTTATGCCTGAATACGGTATCCTGTTATATGCGCTCACTCCGCTCACTCCTCAATAGAATTGATAGTGAGAAAAAGACTCATGATTTCGAAAGCGTCTATACAGGTCGAGACAAAACTGAGAAAAGGGCAGTCTCAGAGACTGATATAAGCAGCCTAAAATGTGCTAAGTTGCGGCCTCGCTCCTTTCTTAGTCTGGTTCGCGACATCTTTCTTTTTAGTTACTATGCCCTCGGTATGCCCTTTGTGGATATTGCCTTTCTGCGACGTTCCCAAATCAATGACAATCAGCTGACCTACTATCGTCACAAGACGGGCCAACGCATTGTAATACCTTTGGAACCCTGCATGAACGAGATTATCAGTCGTTACCAGTCAGATAGTGAATACGTGTTTCCTTTATTACGCTCTTTAGAACCACAAAAAGCATATAATGAATACCTCCAGATGCTGAACCGTTACAATCGTAGCCTGAAAACGCTTGCTCGGAAGGCTGGTGTTACGCGGAGGCTCACCTCATATACGCCTCGACATACTTGGGCGAGTGTCGCCTACGACCAAAATGTCGACTTGTCAGTCATCTCAAAGGCTCTTGGACATACGAACACACAGACTACACTCACCTATATCAAAGAAATCAGCGACAATCGTCTGGCCGAAGCCAACCATCTCATCGTCGGCAGAATTTAAGTGCTGTCCAGCAAACATATCCTGCCGTAGCGTAAATAAGTCGTGTCTTCGCACGTACGCACATATACTTGTCATAGTCACTTTTTAGCCCACTCATCCCGCCTATCCCACAAGTTGGCTTTCTTAAAATTGTGCAATATGTATAATATAGTGTATGTGTATTGTTTGTTACTATTTCATGTTGATTTATGTCAATTCGAGGGGTTTAATTGTTAAAAAACCAAAGATAATTGTGACTTTTTTATAATTTTATTCGTTTTTTAGAAAGTTATGCACTATTTTTGCAAACTGGTAATGTCAAAAAGGGGCTAAGTTGTAACACCTCCGCCCACGAGTTGTGCTTTTTTAATATATGTACGCGAACATTAATATATTTAAACATTTAATAATTAATTAACAAAAAGAGAGAGATTTATGGAAAAAAGACTAACAATGTTGATGGTCAGTCTCTTCCTCTGTGTGGGAAGTATGCTGGCACAGACAAAAGTCTCTGGTACGGTCTATTCACAGGATGACGGTCAGCCGATTATCGGTGCTGCCGTCCAAGTGTTAGGAACCAGTACGGGTATGTTGACTGACGTAGAGGGAAAGTTCTCGCTGACAATGCCTCAGGGTAAGAATACCTTGCGTATCTCATATCTGGGTATGGAGACAAAGGATGTTCAGGCCAAGAACGGTATGCGCGTTTTCCTGAAGTCAGATGCTAAGACGCTTGAGGACGTGCTTGTCATCGGTTATGGTACATCGAAGAAATCTGCTTTTACGGGTTCTGCCGTAGAGGTGGACGGTAAAGACATCACTAGCCACGTGACTTCAACGGCTACAAGTGCTCTGGTTGGAAAGGTGGCCGGTATCACCGCAACCTCTTCATCTGGTGCTCCTGGTAGTGCTCCTACCATCCGTATCCGTGGTATCGGTTCTTATGCTGCCGCCACTACACCGCTTTATATCGTTGACGGTGTGCCTATGGAACAGAGTGTGGCTTCTATCAACCCTGAAGACATCGAGTCGATGTCTGTGTTGAAGGATGCCTCTGCATCAGCCATCTATGGTAACCGTGGTGCCAACGGTGTCATCATCATCACCACTAAGAAGGCTAAGAACAACCAGGATGCTGAGATCAAGGTTGACATGAAATGGGGTTCTAATGGTCGTCTGATCCCTCAGTATGACATCATCAAGAATCCGGCTGAATACTACGAGACGGTTTATCGTTCACTCTACAACAGCCAGATCTATCATGGCAAGACAGCCGAGCAGGCCTTTGACTATGCAGACCGTACCCTCCTTTCCAGCAGTGGTGGTGGTACTGGTGTTCAGGTCTACACTATTCCAGAAGGTCAGAACCTCGTCGGTCATGACTTCAAACTGAACCCCAATGCCAAGTTGGGTTACTGGGATGGAGAGTACTATTATCAGCCCGATGACTGGTACGACGAACTCTATCACAATTCCTTCCGTCAAGAGTATAATATCAGCGCCAGCGGTGCTACAGGCAACCTGAACTACTATGCCAGCGTAGGTTATCTGAACGACGGTGGTCAGGTGTCTCATTCTAAGTATGAGCGTTATACAGCCCGTACCAATGTGGAGTATCAGGCTAAGAAATGGCTGAAATTGACTACGAATATGGCGTTCACTCACAATGTCAGTGAGGCTCCTTCGTATGATTCTGACACATACGGTAGTTCTGCTAACCTGTTCTACTATGCTAACTCAATGGGTGCCATCTATCCACTCTATGTCCGTAATCAGGATGGCAGTATCCGTATGGAGAATGGTCGTACGCTCTATATGACGAATAACAACACGAACCAGACACGTCCAGGCTTTATCAACAATGCTGCTCGTGACAACGACTTCAACCGCACACAGGGCTATGGTGATATCTTCACAGGCCAGTGGGCTGCTGTTGTGACACCCATCGAAGGTCTGAACCTGACTGCTCAGTTGAGTACTACTGATATCAACAGTCGTTATAACTATCTGTATAGTGCATTTGCCTCTTCAGGTTCTGTGGATGGTGAGGTTGATGTAGAGCACAACCGCACTTTCTCTGTGAACCAGCAGTATCTGGCTAACTATACACACACCTTTGCCAATGTTCATAACCTGACCGTTCTGGCCGGTTACGAGCAGTATAAGATTAAGGAGCAGAACTTGGAAGGTTACAATGATCACCTCTACGATCCTTTTATTGCCGAGTTGAACAATACAAAGGGTAGCGACAAGAAGGCCGTCTATTCATATACAAATAGTTATATGACAGAAGGTTTCCTCGGTCGTGTAGGCTATGACTATGACAACCGTTACTTCCTGAATGCTTCTATCCGCCGCGATGCTTCCTCGACCTTCGCTCCCGGTCACCGCTGGGGTACCTTCTGGTCTGTCGGTGGTGCTTGGCAGATTAACAAGGAGAAGTTCTTGCAGAACGTGAAGTGGGTGGACATCCTGAAGTTTAAACTCTCTTATGGTGAAAACGGTAACGACCGTGGCATGGGCTACTATGCATACTCAGACCGTTTCTCTACCACATATAATAACGACACAGGCTCTTACAGTATCCAGCAGAGCACCATGGGTAACGAAAACCTGACTTGGGAAACCAAGAAAAGTTGGAATGCCGGTATCGACTTCGCTCTGTTCAAGAGTCGTATCACTGGTTCGTTGGAGGTTTACACAGGTAAGACGAGCGACCTGCTGTGGTCGAAGACTCTGCCTGCATCTGCCGGTAAGACAGTGAACAGTTACTATACCAATATCGGTACGATACTCAACCGCGGTATTGAATTTGCTGTTGATGCCAGCGTCCTCCGTACAAGAGATATCAACTGGAACATCAACCTCGCTCTGGCTTCCAACCACAATGAGTTCACAGAACTGGATCCCGCTATCGCCGAAACAGGTCAGCGTTATTCTAACTCTATCATCCGCGTTGGTGGTTCTTCTGCCCAGGCCTACATGGTTCGCTATGCTGGCGTAAACGAGGAAGGTCAGGCTCAGTACTATGCTCAGTTCCTGCTCGATAAGGACGGCAAGCGTATCAATCAGTCTGTTGACGGCAACGGTGTAGCCGACAAATATACAGGTGACACTCAGGTGAACTCCTACGGTGAACACCCCGAGTTCGGTGTTGAGGAAGGTCTCGTGACCGATATCTCCAAGGCTACCCGTTATGATATTGGCAACATCCTGCCTACGATTCAGGGCGGTTTCGGAACCTCTCTCTCCGTCTATGGAGTTGAACTGACGGCTCAGTTCAGTTTCCAACTCGGTGGTAAGTTCTATGACGGTTCTTATCAGCAGTTGATGCACAATGCAATTAGTTCTGAGGCTGGTAAGGCTATGCACCGCGACCTGCTCGACGCTTGGAGTGAGACCAATAAGGGTTCTAACATTCCTCGTCTGAGTAACGCTTCTGTCGATGATCCGGGTGTCGGTTCACAGACCGCTCAGGATCGTTTCCTGACCAGCAGCGACTATCTGTGTCTGAATAACCTGGCAATTGGTTACAACCTGCCGAAGAGCCTTGTTACTCCATTGTCACTCCGCGGCATCCGCGTCTATGTGGCTGGTGAGAACCTCTTCCTGCTGACAGCACGCAAGGGTATGGATCCCCGCTACAACCTCGGTATCGGTTCTATGACCTCTGGTGGTGGTCTGGCTTCTGGTAGTTACTCTGCTATGCGCTCCATTACTGCCGGTCTGACGGTTACGTTCTAATGGTATAAAGGTAAAAAAGTAAAAAAGTAAAAGATATGAAACTATATAAGATTTCCACATTGATGCTTGGTGCAGCCCTGTTAACTGTATCTTGCAACGATATTGACGAGCAGGTTCCCCAGAGCGGTGCCCTGACCCCTGAACAGGTTCTGGAGACCAACATGGCCATCCCTTCCCGTCTGCAGGCTACCTTTGACGGTATGTTCAACTTCATGGCAAAACCTTCTACAGGTTATCCTAGCAATTCACGTGCTGACGACTTTGGTTTTGTGATGGCTGCTATTTCACTCGACTTGGAAGGTGCTGATATGTTCGGTGGCGATAATGGTTACAACTGGTTCTCGACATGTAGCGAGTACTCAAACCGTAACCCGAACTACGCCAACCCATTCATCCGCTATAAAATTCCTTATACCGAGATTGGTCTTTGCAATGACTTCATAGCATCTCTGCCTGCTGATTCCGACGATCCAAGTATTCTGAATCAGAAGGCTCAGGCTCGTGCCCTGCGCTGCTTCGCCTACATGGCACTGGCTCCCTACTTCCAGTTTGGTTATAGCAAGGCTCCCAACGAGCCATGTATCCCGCTGCTGACTGACGGTGTGGACTTTACTAACAACCCCCGTGCTACGGTGAAGGAGGTGTATGATTACATCATCACTGAACTGACTGAGTTGATTCCTCAACTCGGTGGAATCCAGCGCTCTTCAAAGGCATATATCAATGAGAATGTAGCATACGGACTTCGTGCCCGTGCTAACCTTGCTCTTGGTAACTATGCTGAGGCTGCTGCCGATGCTGCCAAGGCTGCTGAGGGCTTCACTCCCGCTTCTATCGCAGAAGTAAGCGTTCCTGCTTTCTGCAATCTGAACGAGCACAACTGGATTTGGGGTATCAATGTGTTTGATGACCTGATCAGAAACTATGGCTATCGTACGTCAGTTTCTTGGCTCTGTGCCTTCACTGGCGATGGATATGGTCCCGCTACGGATAATGTGCCTTGCATCAATGTGTTGCTTTACAACAAGATTCCTGATACTGATGTCCGCAAGGGTTGGTGGCTTGATGGCAACAAGCACTCTCCCAACTGGGCTGACTTGGTTTGGGCCGATCCCGCAGATCCTTCTATCACTGCTAAGGGCGATGCCATTGCTGACTTCGAAACCAGTGACGGTGGTAAAGTGGCATTCATTCCTTACACCAATATTAAGTTTGGCTTGAAGAGTGGTGTAGGCAACTCTCTGAATAATAACGACTGGCCTCTGATGCGCGTGGAGGAGATGATTCTCATTCAGGCTGAGGCTCTTGCCAAGAGCGGCAATGAACCACAGGCTCGTCAGGTTCTGGAGAGTTTCGTGAAGACCTATCGTGATCCTGCCTACGACAGCAATGCCGGTGGTCGTACTCTGGCTGATGAAATATGGTTCCAGCGTCGTGTAGAACTCTGGGGTGAGGGCTTCTTCATGTCAGATGCCAAGCGTCTTGGCAAGCCCATCGTCCGTATCCACAGCGCTGACAGCAAGACCAACGGTTCTAATATTCCTGAGGCTTGGCAGTTCAACATCTCTCCGGACAACGCTTATCTGAACATGCGCTTCCCGACCACTGAGATGAACAACAACCGTGGTATCGTTGACAATCAGGGTGGTACCCAGCCTGTTGCAGGCGACCTGCCTGATCTCCGTGACGGTGTTACCGACTAAGAAGAGAGTAGTTTAATCCATAAAAATAGACAAGTATGAAATTAAATAAATTATTCCTCGGTCTGCTCGGCCTTACGGCTATGGTTATGTCGTCTTGTTCTGATAATGACGACTACCAGTGGGCAACCGCATCAGGCGAGCAGGTGTATTTTAGCAATGAGTTGCCTGCTAGTTATGAGATTTCCTTTGACGCTTCGTCGTTCACCATCCCTGTGAGCCGCGTCAATACGAGCAGTTCCATCACAGTGCCTGTGTCCATCGAATCTGATGGCAATTTCTTCAGTGCACCTTCTTCTGTCTCATTTACCGCAGGTGAGTCAACGGCTAACCTGACTATCAGTTATGATCCCGACTCACTGGTTTATGATGCCTATAAGAATGCAAAGTTGACGATTGGCAAAGAATATTCCACGCCTTACGGAAATGATACCTACAGTTTCAAGGCTGGTGTTGCTTCTCCCTACAAGTCTCTCGGAAAGGGTGTGTATTCAGACAATTACTATTTTGGGAAAAGCGTTTCTGTAACCATTATGCAGAATCAGGAGCAGAAGAACACCTATCGCGTGATGGATCCTTATAAGAGCATAACAGGTGGTGGCGATGCCTACATTGAGATTACAATTCTCCAGCCAGGCAATAAGGTTGGTGACGTGGAGATTACCCAAACGGGTCTCGTTCGTTTCGCCAGTTGTAATACTGGTTACCATCATCCAGATTATGACGCTGATATATGGATTCATCACCCCAGCCGCTTTAATTCCCTTCAGAATGAGAGTGCTTGGTTGAAGAATAGAATAATTGGCTATAAGGAAGACGGTACTCCTGGACAGATCGCACTTGCTCCTTACTATTATATGGACGGTGTTGGTGGTTGGAATGCTACGGGCGAAGACGCTGCTATTGTCATTACTTTCCCTGGATATAATCCAAAGGATATGTCTGCTGAGATGAATTATCTTGGTGTGTTGACTGATCCTTCTGGTGTTGCCAGTGCTGCTGTTAATCTTACCTTTGGTTCTGATGTTCAGGATGCAAGGGCTATTGTGGTAGGTGCTGATGCTGATCCGGATGCCGTGTCTGATGCTATTGCCGCAGGTGAGATAGAGGCAATTCCCGTAACATCAGGTACAAATTATGTTCCCATCGGCGATGGTCTCACAGGTAAGTTGATGGTTGTGGTCGTTGTCCTCGACGAGGGTGCTGTGAAGGGTATTGTCACAAACGGTTTTGAATACTATGGTGGTGGCAAGAATCCTTGGGAGTCACTTGGCGTGGGCTTGATGATTGACAACTTGTTTATCACGATGTATTCACCTGATGGTGAGAATTACTACGAGCCTCAGGCTATTGAAGTGGAGATTCAGCAGAATACTGATGAGCCTGGTCTCCTTAGACTAGTGGATCCGTATCAGAAATATGCTGAAACTCTTGGAGCTAGCTACGAAACAACTTCCTTGGAGGTTAACGCTACTGATCCTGAGGCTGTCTATATTGAGTTGCAGTCAACTGGTGTCGATGACGGTGATGGTATGACCTATGTGGGTAGCTACGGTGGATACATGCTGCAGAAGTATGATGTAGCCACATTGAAGGAGAATGGCTATCTGGGTACTCTGGTGGATGGTGTGATCACATTGCCATCTTTCCCTGTTAAGGATGATGATGGTAACCTGCAGTTCACCTTCCAAGGCATTTTCGCTCAGGGTTCCAGTGCATGGCGTACAGGTATTGATACAGAGTTTAAACTCTATATGCCTGATGCCGTTCCTGCAGAAGCCCGTAAGGCTGCCGATAACAAGAAGAAGGCTTACAACTTCGCTCGTCGCATGTTTGGCAAGAAGACCAGTTGGGGTGAGTTGAGAAAGGCTCGCAATCGTGCCATCATGAGCCGTGACCAAATTGCTTACTAAATGTTATTGTGATGATAAAAAGGTGTACCCGCCTCTAAGGGAGGGTACACCTTTTTATCCGTTTCAATCACAAACAATAATCAATCGAAAAAAGATGAAGAAAAACCTTATTGTCTTACTTGTTCTTCTAATGGGCTGTCTGTCTGTTGAGGCTCGTCCGGCTTTCCCTGGTAAACGTATTGTCACTCTGAGTGACGGGCGGCAGGTGGTTCTGACCTTCCGTGGTGACGAACATTTCAGTTTCTTTACCGATGAAGAAGGTCATGCCTATCAAAGGACGGCGAACAAAGGTTTCAAGCAGATTTCCTTGGAGGAAGTCAGTGAAACTTGGACAAGTCGGATGCAGAAGGCTAACGAGATGAGAACACGCCGCCGTTCTACTACGAGAGTGGGTGACCCTGTGCCTAACCTGAAAGGCAAAAAAAAAGGACTCGTAATCCTGATGCAGTTTTACGACTATGCTTTCGTCACGAAAAATGCAAAGGCTGTCTATCAGGATTACTTCAACAAGGATGGGTATACCGACTACGGCATGAGTGGTTCTGTGAAAGATTATTTTAAGGCGCAGAGTTATGGCCAATTTGAACTCGACTTCGACGTGGTCGGCCCCTATACGTCAGCACATAGTATGGTCTATTATGGTGGCCATCAGGGATCAAGTAATGACTCTCGTCCTTATGAACTCATCAAAGAAGGATGTGAACTGGCAGACGAGGACGTTAACTTCGCTGACTATGACTGGGACGGTGACGGTGAGGTGGATCAGGTCTTTGTCGTGTATGCTGGTTATGGCGAGAACTATGACACGACAGAAGACAATAAGTTCGCCAACACCATCTGGCCCCATGAGTCTCATCTGATTCCGTGGGGTGTCAATCTCAAACTCGACGGTATTGTCATTAATACCTATGCCTGCAATAGTGAGTTGTCTGGCACAAGCGGTGAAGAACTTGATGGTATTGGAGGTGCCTGCCATGAGTTCAGCCATTGCCTCGGTCTGCCCGACTTCTATGATACCAGTGTCAACAACTACGGTATGTCAGTTTGGGATGTGATGGACCAGGGATGTTATAATAACGATAGTCGTACCCCGTCAGGCTATACTTCTTATGAGCGTATGTTTGCCGGTTGGCTGGAACCAACGGAACTGAACAGCCTGACGCATGTCGAGAATATGAAACCGCTGACAGAAAGTCCGGAGGCTTATATCCTCTACAACGAGAATAACAAGAATGAGTATTATCTGCTTGAAAACCGTCAACTGACTGGGTTTGATGCCGCACTTTACGGACATGGCTTGCTCGTGCTTCACGTGGATTATGATGAAAGTGTATGGCATAGCAACTCCGTGAATGTCAATTCCAGTCGTCAGCGACTGACCGTCATTCCCGCAGACAACGAGCAGCGCTATTCGCTTCAGTCATTGGCTGGCGATCCCTTCCCTGGGCCAAAGGGCGTGACGGAACTGACCAACTACTCAACCCCTGCCGCTACCTTGTATAATACAAATACAGACGGTAGTAAACTGATGAACAAGCCCATCGACAATATTACTGAGAGTGACAACGGCTTGATCTCGTTTTATGCCTGTCGTCCAGAATTGGATATTCCCGTTCTGAATGATGGAAAGGCGGTTGAAGGACAATCTTCATTTACGGTTAGTTGGTCTGCTGTGAAGGATGCAGTGGGGTACGAGTTGGAAGTGTCAGAAACGGGTGTCGCATCAGATGATCCGGTGGAGGCCCTTGTATATGTTCAAGACTTTGCAAGTTTTGTTACTAAGACTTCAGGCATTAGCGATGTGTCAACAAAGATGGAGGACTATGGTCTGAAAGGATGGAAAGGCAGTAAACTTTATACCTCCCCCAAAAAGCTACGTATCGGCACGTCATCTACCACAGGATATGTGCGCACCACCACATGGAAGGTACCACAGTCATCTGAGATTACAATTGTGATGGGTGCAGACCTGGTCAAGGCCGGAACGACTGTAGAAGGAGTGATCTATATCAAATATGGTAACTCTGGTGACCTGCCTACCACCATCGAGGCGCCGTTTACTATCACAGGAGAAGGCCAACAGGTATTCAATTTCAAGGTGATGAAGGACCTGTATTGGATAGAAATACGCCCCAAGACACAGATGTATCTGAACTATCTGGCTATCTATGATGGTACGTGGACGGCAGAACAACTGGGTATCAACAATAACAGTGCTCGTCAAAAGGTGCCTAAGAAGACCCAGGTTATGACATATACCACGGATACCAATAGTTACACGTTGCATAACGTGAACACCAGACATCGCTTCATCTATCGAGTGCGTGCCTTTGGCGATGCCAACAACTACTCTCTTTGGAGTGAAGAGAAACAATTCACATTCCCGGAGTTTATAGCCAACCTCGGTGATGTGAATGGTGATGGAGGGGTTGATTCAAAAGATATAGCGGATATGGTGAGTTACATGATAGGTAATAACCCCGCTCAATTCGACTCAACGGCTGCAGATGTGAATCATGACGGTAAGGTTAATATTGCCGATATCCTTCAGATTACGAATATTATTCTGCCAGAGGAGTAGGGTGTTACCTCTTCTCATGAAAGAAATCTTGCATTAACTGGCGGCACTCATCCTCGAGTATGCCGCCAGTTATCGTTGCCTTGGGGTGCAAGGCGTTGGGGGCATACTCATGATAGCCCCGTTTCTCGTCGGCGCAGCCGTAGACAATACGGGGAATTTGTGCCCAGCCGATGGCACCGGCACACATCACACAGGGTTCCACCGTGACGTAGAGGGTACAATCCGTCAGGTACTTGCCGCCAAGTAGGTTGGCGGCAGAGGTGATAGCCTGCATCTCGGCATGGGCCGTCACGTCGCAGAGTGTCTCCGTCAGGTTATGGGCGCGGGCAATGATACGATCCTTGCACACCACTACCGCCCCTATGGGAATCTCTCCCTCCTTATATGCCAACCGTGCCTCATCGAGTGCCCGCTGCATATAGAATTCGTCTTTTTTCTGTTGTTCTTCTGTTGTCATGGCACAAAGATACGAAATAATTATCAATTATCAATTGTCAATTATCAATTATTTTGTATCTTTGCAGTCAAATATGGTTTTTCAGGTCATACATATCGACGAGACGGATTCCACCAATCGCTGGCTGCGCAATAACCCGTCCTTATTTCGCAATAACCCATCCTTATTTGACAATAATGGTGGGTTATTGAAAGGGGACGTTCAGGATACATGCTTGATCGTTGTGGCAGCGTATCAGACGGCAGGGAAAGGCTGCGGTAGTAATTCGTGGGAGAGTGAGCGTGGCAAGAACCTGACGTTCTCGATGCTGATTCATCCTGAGAACATACCGGCGAATGAGCAATTCCGTATCACAGAGATAACATCGGTGGCGATGTGTGAGACGTTGAAACGATACGGATGCAAGGAGGTCAGTATCAAATGGCCGAACGACATCTATGTGGGTGACAAGAAGATTTGCGGGATGCTGATTGAGAACCGCCTGCAAGGCAGCACCATCAAGGACTCCATCATCGGCATCGGGCTGAATGTGAATCAGCGTGAGTTTCTGAGTGATGCACCCAATCCCGTTTCCCTCCATCAGTTATTGGGTCATGAGACTGATCGTGAGGCCTTGTTGAAGACATTCCTCGATGCTTTCGATAATGCCTACAATAGCAAAACAACTTGTTCTACCTACAAAGAGATGCTTTATAGAAAGGGAAAACACTGTCTCTATGAAGATAAAACGGGTCGTTTTACTGCGACGCTGACTGATGTCATGCCCGATGGCAGACTCCTGCTGGTGGATCAGGAGAGAAGGGAACATATTTACGCTTTTAAGGAAGTTCAATTCATTCTATAATAATAAAAAGGAATATGGCAAGATTTAAGAGAATCCTATTGAAGTTGTCGGGCGAGAGCCTGATGGGAAAGCAGGGTCATGGTATCGACCCTGAGCGTTTGGGCGACTATGCCCGTCAGATTAAGGAAGTGGCCGAGATGGGCGTGCAGATTGGTATCGTCATCGGCGGTGGTAACATCTTCCGTGGTTTGAGTGGTTCGAAGAAAGGCTTCGACCGTGTAAAGGGCGACCAGATGGGTATGTGTGCTACGGTAATCAACTCTCTGGCACTGAGTAGTGCCCTCGATGCCGAAGGTGTGAAGAACAAAGTGCTGACGGCTATCCGCATGGAACCTATCGGTGAGTTCTACAGTAAGTGGAAGGCTATCGAGGCAATGGAGAATGGTTATGTGTGTATCTTCTCCGCCGGTACGGGACAGCCTTACTTCACCACCGATACAGGCTCGAGTCTGCGCGGTGTGGAGATTGAGGCCGACGTGATGCTGAAGGGTACCCGTGTGGACGGTGTCTATACTGCTGATCCCGAAAAGGATCCCACAGCCACGAAGTTTGAGGAGATTACTTATCAGGAGGTGCTGGAGCGTGGCTTGAAGGTGATGGATCTCTCAGCCGTCTGCATGTGTCAGGATAACAACCTTCCTATCTATGTCTTCAATATGGACATAGTCGGCAATCTGAAAAAGGTGATGGAAGGCGAGCAGATCGGTACACTCGTGCATCCTTAGACTTGCCTGCGGGAGTCCGCTAATCGTGGATTTCCTCGAACTCGACGTATTCACCGTCGTTATTGTCGAAAATCTTTTTCTTCTCTTCGCTCTCGCGGTCGTCGATAATCGTTACACCACTATCCGTAGTTGTCTTGCGGGTAGTGGTTTGCTTTTCTGCCTTCGGCTCTTGCTTCTTGCTGCCACTACTCTTGAAGTAGTCCTTGTCGAAGGAATTCTTTCCACTCTGTTGGCGCTGATAGCGGATGTAATCCTGGCGACTGAACTTCTTGCCGCCCGTGTTGATGATTTCCTCCTGTATCTCCTTAATGTTCCTGACGCCTTTGTACATAAAGCGGAGAACCACTGCTACAACGACGGCGATACCAATGAGGATAAAAAGTATGATGGCAACGAATCCTTTCAGCATAATGTGGATGGTTTTTAGATTGTTTTTTTTGTGGCTACAGACAGGATGACATACCATGCGATGATGGCGGCCAGACCGGTGACTCCCAATAGGAGCAGCAGTGGTATGCAGGAGAGGATAAAGATGTATTTGATCTCATTGCCCTTCCAGCCCCAGGTCTTGAATTTCAAGGCAAACATGGGAATTTCGGCAATGAGCAGATAGCAACTGACAAATGTACCGAAGAGCACACACCATTCCATGCCTTCAAAGCAGATGTTTTTTTCCTGCAAGCCGACAATGAGTGCCCCCCAGAAAAGAGCATTGGCAGGGGTGGGTAGTCCGATGAAGCCCAAGGCCTGACGCTCGTCGAGGTTGAACTTGGCAAGGCGCAAAGCAGAGAAGGCCGCCATCACAAAGGCGAGGAAAGGTACAACAGGAATATGGATATGGAAGGTGCAGAGGTAACTGAATACAATGGCCGAGGGCGCAAACCCGAAGGTGATATCGTCGGCCAATGAGTCGAGTTCCTTGCCGATGGGGGAGGACACATGCAACAGGCGTGCCACCATGCCGTCGAAGAAATCAAAGACAGCCCCGATCACGATGAAGAGCAAAGCCATGTGGAAATCGCCCTGAAAGGCGTAAAATGTAGCAATGCAGCCTGAGATGAGGTTGCAGCAGGTAATCGTATTTGGAATATGCTTCTTCATTTATGCCAATTTGGCGATGACCGTCTGGTCACCAGTGGTGGGCTGATTTATTGTGACACATGCGCGGGCCGTCATCGGCAGGAATACATCCACGCGGGAACCGAGTTTGATAAAACCCATGTGCTCGTCAATATAGCACTCTTCTTCGGGCTTGGCATAGGTGACAATGCGTCGGGCCATGGCACCGGCAATCTGGCGCACCAAAATATCCTCGCCCTCAGGTGTGGTGATTATGATGTCGGCATGCTCGTTTTCCTCACTGGCTTTTGGCAGCCACGCCCTGTGGTAGTTACCGTCAAAATGCTTCACGAACTTCACCTTCCCATCAACAGGAAACCAGTTGGCATGTACGTTCAGCGGACTCATGAAGATAGAGATCATCAGTCGCTTATCATGGAAATAGTCATTTTCTTCGGTTTCCTCCACGACGACAATCTTACCATCGGCAGGGGCTACAACCAACTTCTCTGTGTCGCCGTTGAAGTAGCGGATAGGACAGCGGTAGAAGTTCAGTGCTACGAACCAGGCAATTCCGAAGATGATGATGAAAATCCAAAAAGGAATATGTGATTCGAAGAGCCGTAGGAGCAACACACCGATAGCGATAATCAGTCCGGCACTAAGTGCCAACTCATTAGTGCCCTCGCGGTGAATCCTTATTTTTTTCAGTTTCTTGATTCTTTCTCCCATTAGTTATCTATCCGATTGTTTTCGTTTTCGGTTGCAAAGGTACATCTTTTTTGCGTAAATTACAAACTTTTCACATTTTTCTTTTGATAATCTCAGGATTTAGCAGTAACTTTGACCCACGAAAACGGAAAAAACAAGCATTTCGATGGAAGATTTCATACATCTGCACGTACATACATATTACTCAATCCTCGACGGACAGTCGAGCATCAAACGGCTTGTCAACAAGGCAATCGGCGATGGTATGAAGGGCATGGCCATCACTGATCACGGTGACATGTTTGGCATCAAAGAATTTCACGATATCTGCAACGATGTGAACAAAGGCCGTAAGAAAGAAGGGCTTGAACCCTTCAAACCTATCTTCGGTTGTGAGATGTATGTGGCTCGTCGGGGTGACAAAAGTCTGAAGGAACATAAGGAGGACTTGGGTGGTTACCACCTGATCGTGCTCGCCAAGAATGCCAATGGCTACAAGAACCTAATCAAACTGGTCAGCAACTCGTGGGTCGATGGCTTCTATAACCGTCCGCGTACCGACCGGATGGAATTGGAGAAATACCACGAGGACCTGATTGTCTGTTCGGCCTGTATTGCTGGCGAGGTGCCTGCCAAGATATTAAAAGGGGATATTGCCGGAGCCCGTGAGGCCATTGAGTGGCACCAGCGACTCTGGGGCGACGACTATTATTTAGAGTTGCAGCGCCATGAGGTGACAGATCCTACTATCCGTGCCAACCGTGAGACTTATCCCCTGCAGCAGCGGGCCAACAAGGTACTGATCGAACTGGCTAAAGAATACGGTATCAAACTTATCTGCACCAACGACGCCCACTTTGTGGATAAGGAGAATGCTGAAGCCCACGACCATCTGCTCTGTCTCTCGACGGGTAAGGACCTTGATGACCCGACACGTATGCTTTACTCCAAGCAGGAGTGGTTTAAGACCCGTCAGGAGATGAACGACATTTTCGGTGACGTTCCTGAGGCGTTGGCAAACACCTTAGATATATTAAATAAGGTGGAGGTGTATAGCCTCGACAACGACCCCATCATGCCATTCTTCCCAATCCCCGAGGACTTCGGTACCGAGGAGGAATGGCGGCAGAAGTTTACAGAACAGCAACTCTATGACGAGTTCACCTCCGATGAGAACGGTGAGAACCCGCTCCCGCCGGAAGAGGGTCAGAAGAAAATCAAGAAACTCGGTGGCTACGATAAACTTTATCGCATTAAGTTCGAGGCCGACTATCTGGCGAAACTGGCCTATGAGGGTGCCAGGCGTATCTATGGGGATCCTATTCCCGATGAGGTGCTGGAACGAGTGAAGTTCGAACTGCACATCATGAAGACGATGGGTTTCCCCGGCTATTTCCTCATCGTGCAGGACTTTATCAACTCCGCCCGCGACGAATTAGGTGTGATGGTAGGTCCAGGGCGTGGTTCGGCGGCAGGCAGTGTGGTGGCCTATTGCTTAGGCATCACGAAGATCGACCCGCTGAAATACGACCTGCTGTTTGAGCGTTTCCTCAACCCAGACCGTATCTCGCTCCCTGATATTGATACAGACTTCGACGACGACGGACGAGGTCGAGTGCTGAAGTGGGTCGAGGATAAGTACGGCCATGAGAACTGTGCTCACATCATCACCTACGCCACGATGGCCACGAAGAACTCCATCAAGGATGTGGCTCGGGTAGAAAAAGTGCCTATCCCTGTATCCAATGCCTTGTGCAAGGCAATCCCCGACCGTCTGCCAGACGGTCCGGATGGTAAGGCCACGAAGATGAATCTGTCCAATGCCATCAAATATGTGCAGGAGTTACGCGATGCGGAGGCTTCTAACGACAAGGCACTGTCCAATACCATCAAATATGCGAAGATGCTGGAGGGGACGGTGCGTGGAACGGGTATCCATGCGTGTGGCTTCATCATCTGTCGCGACCCCATCAGCGACCACGTGCCAGTATCGACGGCTGACGACCCTGATTTCAAGGGTACCAAGACCAATTGTACGCAGTACGACGGACATGTGATTGAATCGACGGGACTCATCAAGATGGACTTCCTTGGTCTGAAGACACTCTCAGAGTTGAAGGAAGCCTGTGCCAATATCAAGCGCACTCGTGGTATAGAGGTTGATCTCGACCATATTCCCATCGACGATCCCAAGACCTACGAACTCTACCAGCAGGGCCGCACCATCGGTACCTTCCAGTTTGAGTCTGACGGTATGCGTAAATACCTTCGTGAACTCAAACCCACCGTGTTTGAGGACCTGATTGCCATGAATGCCCTCTATCGTCCGGGGCCGATGGGCTATATCCCCCAGTTTATCCGCCGTAAGCATGGTGATGAGCCTATCACCTATGATATCCCTATTATGGAGAAATACCTGAAAGATACTTATGGTATCACGGTGTATCAGGAACAGGTGATGTTGCTTTCGCGTCTCTTGGCCGATTTTACCCGAGGTGAGAGTGATGCACTTCGTAAGGCGATGGGTAAGAAGAAGAAGGATATCGTTGATGCGATGAAGCCGAAATTCATTGAGGGAGGTAAGAAGAATGGCCACGACCCCAAGATATTGGAGAAAATCTGGGCCGACTGGGAGGCGTTTGCTTCTTATGCCTTCAACAAGTCGCACGCTGCCTGTTATTCGTGGGTGGCCTACCAGACAGCCTACCTCAAAGCCAACTACCCTGCTGAGTTCATGGCTGCCATCATGAGTCGTCGGCGTGACCAGATTACGGAGATCACCAAACTGATGGACGAATGCAAGCAGATGGGTATTGCCACCTTAGGTCCTGATGTGAACGAGTCGTATGAGAAGTTCGGTGTGAACCATCACGGTGAGATCCGTTTCGGTCTGGGTGCTATCAAAGGCATGGGTGACTCGGCGGCGCTGGCCATCATCGAGGAACGTGAGAAGAACGGACTCTATAAGGATATCTATGACTTTGCCCAGCGTGTCAGTTTCTCGTCCATCAACCGCAAAGGCTATGAGAGTCTGGCGTTGAGTGGCGGCTTCGACAGTTTCGGTATCCGTCGTGAGGACTATTTCGCCGTCAACAACAAGGGCGAGGTGTTCTTGGATACTTTGGTGCGCTACGGTCAGGCCTACCAGCAGGAGAAGGCAGAGATGCAGAACTCCCTCTTCGGGGCCTTTGGCGAAGGTGTTGAGATCGCCCGTCCGCCAGTGCCGAAGAGTGAGGCACGTTGGAGCGACATCGAACGACTGAACAAGGAGCGTGACCTGGTGGGTATCTATCTCTCCGCCCATCCCCTCGATGAGTACAAGATTGTGCTCGACAACCTGTGCAATACCAAGTGTGCCGAATTGGCAGACCGAGGCATCGCCTTACAGGATAGGGAAGACATCACTTTGGGTGGCGTCGTCACCAGTATACAGCAGAAGTTTGGTAAGAACAATAAGCCCTGGGGGATTGTCACCCTTGAAGATTTTGACGGCCCGGGTGAGTTGATGCTCTTCGGCGACGACTGGATCAATTTGAAAGGCAAGTTCATCGAAGGTGCTTCCATATATGTCACAGGCAAGATGCAGGCACGTTTCTTTAATAGCAATCAGAAGGAACTGAAAGTGACAAATGTCGAGTTGCTGCAAACCGTCAAGGAGAAGTCGATAGACAGGATTACCATCTCGTTGGCCTCAGACATGCTCGACGAACAGGTTGTGGCAGAACTCAGCGAGATTATCAGCGAGAATCCGGGAAAGACCAAACTCTTCTTCCTGCTCCGCGATTCCCAGAGTAAGAACCACGTGCTGCTGCGGGCCTCAAACGGAGGTGTGGATGTGCGGCATACGCTGATTGACTATATCGAAAGTCATGAGATGCTTGACTATAAAATTAACTAAGAACTAAGAGGTGAGAGAAATGCTTGGCATGGTATTTGCGGGAAATAAGATAAATGATATAAGTAGAGAAATAGATTGTAAATCATCAAATTGTACATTAGAATTATGGAAGTAACAATCACAAGTGAGAATTTTGAGAGTCTGAAGAAAGGCGACCTGCCTTTGGTAGTGGATTTCTGGGCAACTTGGTGCGGACCCTGTCGTATGATTGGCCCGATCGTTGCGAAGTTGGCAGAGAAATACGACGGTAAGATCGTCGTAGGTAAGTGTGACGTGGAGGAGAATGACGATCTCGCTGCTGAGTACGGCATCCGTAACATCCCCACCATCCTGTTCTTCAAAGATGGAGAGGTGGTTGACAAGATGGTGGGTGCCCAGACTGAGGCTAAGTTGGAAGAGAAATTCCAGGCACTGCTTTGACCTATGGCAAGTATTGATGAAGAACTCAGGCTCGACGAAGAAGAGAATCAGCGAGAACTGGCGTTCATCCGCGAGCGGATACCCTTTGATGCCAAGAAACATTACAGTGACCAGAGCATCCTGTATATGATGGACTTGATAGTAGACTACTACTATACGAGTGGCATCTTAGAGAGTACTGAGGAGGAGGTTGACATCGATTTGGAGGCTGTGACTGACTATGTCTGTCGCAAGGCTAAGGAGGATGGTGTCACCAACTTCGACCCGGAATACGTGCTCTTCGTCGTACAGGCAGACCTGGACTTCCAGGAACAGAACCTGTAATTTTATAAGAACCACAGATTACACAGATTTCACAGATTCATTGCAGTGCTCAACAATCTGTGAAATCTGTGTAATCTGTGGTTTAATAATTAATTTTTCGTGAGCCGTCTGCATTTTCGGTGATGTTCACCTTGACGGCGTCCTCGGGCAGCACCTCCTCTATCAGTTCGGGCCACTCGATGAAACAGAGTGCGCCAGAGTAGAAGTAGTCTTCGAACCCCATGTCGTAGACTTCTTCCAGTTTCTTGATGCGGTAGAAGTCGAAATGGTAAATACAATCACCATCGGCAAGACTGTATTCATTGACGATGGCGAAGGTGGGTGAGGTGATGACATCCTCTACGCCCAGTTCTTCACAGATGGCCTTGATGAAGGTGGTCTTGCCAGCCCCCATTTCCCCGTAGAAGGCAAACACACGGTGCTCGCCGATATGTTGGATAAACTCGCGAGCCGCCTCGCGAATAGATTCTAAACTGCTAATGGTGATGTTCATCGTTTCTTTCCTGTTAGTGTGATGAGTGGGATAATCATCTCCTCCATCGAGATGCCGCCGTGCTGGAAGGTATCACGGTAGTAGGAGACGTAGTAATTATAGTTGTTCGGATAGGCAAAGAACGAGTCGCCTGTGGCAAACACGTAACTCGTGGAGAGGTTCGGTGCCGGCAACAGGGCTTTGCGTGGTTCTTTGATGGTGAACAGGCTCTTGTCGTCGTAGGCCAGGTTCTTACCGAGTTTATAGCGTAGGTTGGTGTTGGTGTTCCTGTCACCTACGATCTTTACTGGCTGAGTACAGCGGATGCTGCCGTGATCGGTGGTGACGATGACCTTATAGTCTTTCTGTGCAATATACCTGAAAAAGTCGGCAATGACGGAGTGGCGGAACCAGGAGAGGGTGATGCTGCGGTAGGCACTCTCGTTGTTAGCCAGTTCGCGTACCATTTTCGACTCAGTGCGGGCGTGACTCAGCATATCGATGAAGTTGAACACGACCACGTTCAGGTCGTTTTTCTCCAGACGGTTCAGTTGCTGCATCAGTCTGTCGGCATCCACCGAGTTGTTCACCTTATGATAGGAAAAGGTGTTCTTCCTACGGTAACGGTCCAACTGTGTCTTGATGAGCGGTTCTTCGTTCAGGTTCTTGCCTTCCTCCTCGTCCTCGTCCACCCAGAGGTCAGGAAACATCTCTGCTATCTTATCTGGCATCAGCCCGGAAAAGATGGCATTACGGGCATATTGCGTAGCCGTCGGAAGGATACTGCAATAGAGTTGCTCGTCGATCTCGAACTGGTCACTAAGTTCGCGTGAGAGCATCCGCCACTGGTCGTAGCGGAAGTTGTCGAGCACCACGAGGATCACTTTCTTCTGTTCGTTGAGGAGTGGAAAGACGGTGGTCTTGAAAATCTCTGGCGAGAGGATCGGCCTCTTATCCCTAGGGTCCTTGGGGTTCCTAGGACTTCCTAAGGAAGCGATCCACTCCAAATAGTTCTTCCGGATAAACTTCGCAAAGCCGATATTGGCTTCCTCCTTCTGCATCTGGAGCATATCCGTCATGTTGCTGTCGGTGCTGCTGAGTTCCAGTTCCCAGTGGACGAGTCGTCTGTAGATCTCCACCCAGTCTTGCCACGTCTGACAGTCCATGATCTGCATGGCTATCTGCTGGAAGTTCTGCTGATACTGGCTCTGTGTCACCTCGGTCTCAATCTCCTTGCGGTGGATGTTCTTTTTCAGAGTCAGGAGTATCTGGTTAGGATTGACAGGCTTGATCAGGTAGTCGGCAATCTTCTGACCGATGGCCTGTTCCATGATATTCTCCTCTTCGCTCTTGGTGACCATCACCACAGGGGTTGTCGGATGGATCTCCTTGATACGCTGTAGGGTTTCCAGACCACTGATACCAGGCATCTGCTCGTCTAGCAGCACCAAGTCGTAGTTGTGCTCCCGACAGAGGTCGATGGCATCCGTGCCATTCGAGACTGTCGTCACCTCATAGCCTTTCTTTTCCAAGAACAAGATCTGCGCCCTCAACTGCTCAATCTCGTCGTCTACCCACAACAGTATTCCGTTCGTCATAACTTTTCACTTTTCACTTTTCACTTCTCTTACCAGAAGTCATCGCCGAAGTCGAAGTCTTCCACTTGTTTCTTTTCCGTCTTCTTGGCGGGTGCTGCAGGCAGGAAGCCATCATCGTCGTCCTCGCCAGTCTCTTCGCCTTCCGTCGATATCTCAGATTCACTGCCCTCATCCTCTGGGTCGATGATTTCCACGTTGTCAGGCCGTATCAGCAGTTTCTCTTCACTGATCTTCATCGGCACGAAGGTCTCTTCGTAGAAACGTTCGTATTCCTCGTAAGAGAACCGGCTCCCCAACAGGGCGAGGTTCTGACTACTGATGATGAGGCTCAGGCAAGGCTGCAGTCGTTCTGCCATCGTCTTGTCGGCATAGAGTTGACGGGCGTATTGCAGGGCTTCGTCGTAACTGAGGAAACCGCTGAACACCATCCTGTGATACTCTCCAGGTGCCACATAGTCTTCCTCATCCTCCACGTATGGTGGTTCTGCCGCCTCTATCTGGATTTCGAAGTTACGCACTAAGAAGTTGGTGAAGTTGTAGCGCGCCATCTCGTAGAGCAGTTGGTTCTCGTTGACGGAGTCGGGTTGGTAGGTCAGGATAAAGAGAAAATCCTGCTCACGGGATGCGTTCAACGTGTCTGTCACGGTAGAGTCGGCTGTCAGGGTGATATCCCGTCGTGACCAGACGTCGCCGATATCGAACTTACCGCCGTGCAACCGTCGTCCGTCTTGTACGCCCTTGATGATCATACCAGCCAACTCACTCACCTCACTCTCCGGATACTTCTCCACCACCACCTTCAGTTGTTCGATGCAGCCATCGCCATCACCGTCGTTCAGTCGGCTCAGACCGTCGATGAAGATAAACTTCGCACGGTTTTCGCCCAACGGGAACCGCTCTTCCGATATCTTCGCATTGGCACGTATCATCTGGTGGTTGTCATCCTTGAAGGCCTGGTAGGTGGCGGCATAGAGCGAGTCCTCGATATGCTCGCCGAACTTGGCGTTCTCGAAATAGTAGGGGTCGCTCAGCAGGATGGTCCATTCACTCTCCGGGTAGTCGGTCTTCAGATGACTCAGGCAACTGTCCGCCAGATCCTCCCGTCCTTGTCGTGAATAGAGTAGGAAGAGGTGATACCAGGCCTCGTCCAGATGCTCAAAGTCGGGATAGTCGCCTTTCAGTCGCAGGAATTGTTTCTCACTGAGTCGCAGGTTTTCGAGTTTGTCCTTGAAGATGATGCCAGAGTGCAGCAGCCCGTCCTTGATGATGTCGTGGCAGGCGGCCTTCATCTCGTCGGTGGTGGGTATCTGTGCCAGGTAATACTCTCGGTTGTGCGGGTCGTTGGCAAGGGTATCGACGGGGATGGAGTCTACAGGATTGGCAGCGATGGAGTCGGGCAGGACGCCGAGGCTGTCTGTCAAGGCGGCGAGCGAGTCAGTGGGGAGGGTAGATGGGCTTGATGAGCCGGTAGTGGAGGGCTCCTCTGGCGTGAGGTTCACCACCGTCTTGTTCACACGCTGCCAGTCGTCGGCGTTCTCGCGCTTACCCCATTGGCGTTGGAAGGTGGTCTTACCTTGATTCACGCTCATCGGGTTGTAGAAGTACCATTGTCCGTTGCCCTGTTGCGGCGGGGTGGGGGCGGCAGGTGCGTTGGGCCGCTGGGTATTGTCGCCCTTGGCGGCATTCTGCTGTTGTATCTGTTCGGCTTCGAGTTCCTGTTGCCTGCGCAGTTCCTCCTTCTCTTTCTTTTTCAATTCATCGATGATGCGGTCGATTACCTTCAACTGTTCTTCCTCAGGCATCATCGAGAGTTCCAACAGCGAGTCTTGCAGATGGATGGCATCAGTGTAAGGCACCAGTTCGTCGAGCACCTTCGAGCGGTTCGACAGTTCCTCGTAGTCGTCGCGATCCTTGTCCAACAGTCCGATGGCCTCGCCGTAGCAGCGCTGGGCATCGTTGTATTTCTCCATCTCCCAGTACAGGTTTCCCAAGGTCAGCAACAGCACGCCTTTCTCTACGCCACTGCGCGTCGCCTTCTCGTTGCCTTTCTCGTAGGCGGCAATGGCCTTCACCGTGTCCTTCTGGGCCATATAGATATTACCCATGGCGTAATACACCTGATCCAGATAGTCCTTGTTGTTGTCGTTGCGCGCCATACGTTTCAGCCGACTGATCATCCCCTTGGCATTCTCTGCAGCGACCACCTCCGTCTGGGCGATGCGGGCATTAAACTCCAGTATGTAGGGTGGATGACAGCCCACCACCTTCTTGAAGGCTCGCTCTGCCTCGGCACGGTTGCCGAGTTGCCGTTGTATCTGTCCCATCAGGAACCACTCGCGGGCTCTCTGCTTGCTGCGCTTCTCGTGCTTGATGACTTTCCTCAGATAGGGCACGGCCTTCTCCAGTTCACCATTCCGCAGATAGTAGTCAGCGTAGGTGTAATCCCAGTCCTTCACGGTACGGAAGTCCACCGAGTCACGGTTCATGTTGCGTATCACGTCCTCTGCATCGTAGAGCCAGTCGAGTTCCACATAGCATTTGGCGAGCCAGGCACGGGCCAGTCCGTTCTGCATGGGCTGCGTCTGGTAGAGTCGGCTCATATAGGAGAACGTTGCGGCCGCCTCGTCGAAGGCACCTTTCTGGAACTGCGCCTTGCCCAACAGCATCCAGGCCTTCCAGATAAACGGGTTATACTCCCTGCGTTCCAGCCACTCACGGTCTTTGGCGGTCTTGGTCTTGCCGCTCTTCCATTCTGGCTTGGCCTTGATACTGTGCATCTTGATGGCTTTCTCCGCCTTCTCAATGGCCTGTTCGAACTGGCCCTTGCCTATCTCACGGCTGTTCTTGTTGCCGACGGGGTAGAGGGGGAGGGTCTCGGTATAGTTGTCTTGGTTGCCTTTCTCCTTTTCGAGGTTACCGTCGATGAAGGCCTGCTGCCCGTTGTAGTAGATGTTGTATTTGGCATTAAATGCGTGCCACCATCGCGACTGGGCCGTGTTGTGCTTGGTGGAACAGGATGTCAGGAGGATAGATGGGGAGATAAAGGAAGACAGAAGGAGAAAGAAGCAGATAGAGGACAATTGTTTAATTGCAGATTTCTTGTTTTTTCTCTTATCTGCCTCTTCCATCAGACAGTGCAGTTTGCATGTCTCGTCGTGAGCGGCGGTGCAGGTGGAACAGTCGTGTCCCTGTTCGATGGTGTCGTTCCCCTTGTCGAACCGGTTGGCTACTGCGGCAACGATGCCCAGCACCACGATCATCCCTATGCATACCAGCGCAAAACTCATCCTAAGCCCTGTTCGTTTATCTCTTCTACAGTGAATCCTGCCTTAGCGAGACTTGTCCAGAAACTCGGGTACGACTTCGTCACCACCTGCGGATTATTGATGATGATACTGCCCGACTTCAAGGCATACGGTGCGAAGGCCAGCGCCATCCGGTGATCCTCATAGGTGTCAATGCCTTGTTCCATCGTCGGCTCACAGGTCTCACCGTTCCAGATCAGTTCACTGTCGTTCCTGCTCTCTATCACATAGCCCAGTTTCCGCATCTCTTTCTTCATGGCCTCAATGCGGTCAGTCTCTTTGATTTTCAGTGTCCACAGCCCCTTAAAGTGGAAGGGGACACCCTTGGCGGCACAGGCCACGACGATGGTCTGAGCCAGGTCGGGCGAGTTGATAAAGTCGTATTCCAGTTTTGGCAGACAGCGTCCATTCGTCTGGATGGTCACTGTCTGCGGCTTGGTCGATTTCTTCGACTCGAAGGTGGTCTTCACGCCCAACAGGCTGAAGATGTATCTCACCACCGAGTCGCCCTGCTTCGAGCCGTCTTTCAGTCCCGTGAGCAGCAGTTCTGCGTCTCGGTCGTTCGTCAGTGCCAGCATCTCATACCAGTAGGAGGCACCGCTCCAGTCGTTCTCGATGTAGTAGTCACGGTGTTGGTATGCCTTGGGTTTCACGGTGATGGTGTCGCTGGCCGTCCATTCCGCATCAGCGCCGAACTCGCCCATCATATAGAGTGTCAGGTCTATGTATGGTCGTGAGATGATGTCACCCGTCAGTCGCAGTTCCAGTCCCTTTTGCAGTGTAGGACCGATCATCAGCAGTGCCGAGATATATTGCGAACTCACGTTACCTGCTATCTCCAAGGTGCCGCCTTGCAGTTTCTGACCAGTGATGCGGAGTGGGGGATAGCCCTCTTCGCCAGCGTATGTGATGTCTGCTCCTAAGGCGCGCAGGGCGTCCACCAGTATGCCGATGGGCCGGTGCTTCATCCGTTCCGTGCCAGTGAGGGTGTGTTTGCCTTCCGTCACCGAGAGGAAGGCTGTCATAAACCGCATGGCCGTGCCTGCTGCCTTGATGTCAATCTCCTCCGGCATGTCGCGCAGGGCCTTGATAATCACTTCCGTATCGTCACAGTCGCTTAGGTTCTGGGGCTGTTCCTGTCCGCCGCTCAACGCATGGATGATGAGCGCACGGTTTGAGATGCTCTTCGAGGCAGGCAGCGCCACGGTGGCGTTCAGCGTCTTCGGAGCCGTAATCTTATATTGTGTCACTTTTTTACGTTTTTACTTTTTCCTTTTTACCTTTAAATAACGTGCAAAATTACACATTATTATTTGTATAGGCAAAAATCATCAGTAAAAAAACGTTGTTTTGCGAAAAAAGTTCCCAGAAAATTTGGTCAATCCGAAAAAACTATGTACTTTTGCACCCGCATTCGGCTGGAGGGTCAGTGCAAGTTGCAAAAATGTTCGGGGCTTAGCGCAGTTGGTAGCGCACACGTCTGGGGGGCGCGAGGTCGCTGGTTCGAGTCCAGTAGCCCCGACATTTTAAGAAAAGGCTGAGAAGTGATTCTCAGCCTTTTTTTGTTCTGTTATTTTTAGTCAGGATCTGTTACCCTTTGATCATATCGAGCACCTTCTTTTTGAGGGTCTCGCTGGGCTGGGTGGTGTCGCAGGGTTGCAGATACCAGCGGACGGTCCAACTGAACTGCTCACCGGGCTTCAGTGTGGTATAGGCACCCTGGCTCTCCAACTCGATGAAGGTCTTGCGCTGGTTTACGTAGACCTGTATCTCTGCCTCGTCGGGAGCCGGTTGCGACTTATCGATGTCCTGAAATTTCTTCACCATCAGCAGTCCCTTGGCACAGTGGGCCAGCCAGCCCTTGCCGTCGGCGTTGATCTTACGGTTCTGCTGGGCTTCGTCGGCTGTGTACCAACTGAGGCCGAAGGCAGGCTTGAAGTCCATGAGACCAGCAGGTGTAATGTCCTCAAGGGGTGCATCGAAGAAGATGATACCGTCGTTGGGCACACGGGTGATCTCCCACGGTGCCACCTGGCGCGTCTCTTCCGACTTGTTGATAATAGAATAGGTGACCACGATGGCCTTGTCGGCAGGGTCAACGTTGAATTCCTTGCGAATCTGATATTTGAGTCTTCCTGACACCTCACTGGTCATGACGAGGTTGTCGCCTGCGGTTACCTGGTAGGGCATGCGGTCGAACTCGGGCACTGGTGGCCAGTTCCACTCTTTCTGTGGACTGGTCCAGAAGGTGCTGCCAAACGAGTTGGGGAAGGTGGTCTGACTGATCACCTCGTTCTCGCCGTATTTGAAAGAGAGGATCTTTCCGCCCTCTTTCGAGACGGTCATCGTGACCTTGTCATTCTGGATGGTGTACTTGCCATCGCCATTGTCGGTGATGGTGGCGGCGCTTGCCGTGATGCAACTGGCAAAGACTACCGTTAGGATGGATACCAAAAATTTCTTCATGAATAGTTATTATTTATTGTTGAATCTGGGTGCAAAGATATGAAAAAGATTCCGATTGACAATGCGACGTATGTTTAAAAAACTTTAATCTTATAGAAGTGTATTTGGTACGTTCAATATTTTTGCTTATCTTTGCTCAAAATTTTCTAACTTTCTTAAACTATATGCATATGAGAAAAGTGAAATGTGTTGCTATTGCCGCATTATTTGGACTGGCAACAAACTGTTGGGCTCAGCAGTCCACAGTCAAATCAACCGTCTGTAATCCAGATGGAACCGTGACCTTTAACTATCAGAACGACTCTGCAAAGAGTGTGTTGGTGGACGTCCAGTTTGCTGGGCGTAAGGAGATGACCCGTAATGCCGACGGAGTATGGACCGTAACCCTCGGTCCTGCCGCTCCCGACATGTATCCCTACTGCTTCGTCGTGGATGGCGTGAGTGTAATGGATCCCCAGAATCCTCTGTACTTCCCCAACGAGGGCTTCAAGAACAGTCTGCTGGAGATCAAGTCGAAGGACGGGCTGCCCCACGACATCAAGGATGTGCCGCACGGCCGTGTGGAGTATATCCATTATTATTCGAAGAGCCTCGGTGGCACCAACAATGCCATCGTCTATCTGCCGCCCAGTTACAACACGATGGGCATGGGCGGCGGCTTCAGCATGGGCGGCGAGCAGAAGAAGTATCCCGTGTTCTATCTCATCAGTGGTACGACCGACACCGAGGAGGTGTATCTGAAGGTGGGTCGTGTGAACTATATCCTTGACAACCTGATTGCCGAGAAAGCCGCCAAGGAAATGATTGTGGTGCTGCCCTACGGTAATCCCACGAAACTCCTGCCCGCTCCGAAGGATGGCGGTCCGCAGATGCAGTTCGGCAACGATGTGTTCAGCAAGGACCTTATCAACGACCTGATGCCTTATATCGAGAAGAACTACCGTACGTTGAATAATCGTGACAACCGTGCCATCGGCGGTTTCTCCCGTGGTGGCAACCAGGGCCTGCTCAATGGTCTGACGAACCTCGACAAGTTCTCTTATCTCTGTAGTTACAGTTCGTTCACCTCGACGGATATCCCCAACGTCTACGACAATGCCGCCGACACCAACAAGAAGATTCACCTCTTCTGGCTGGGTGTAGGCACCGACGACTTCCTTTATGGCAATGCCCGCGACTATATGGAGTTCCTCGATACCAAGGGTATCAAGAGCGTGAAGGAGTTTACCACCGGCAAGTTCGGACACACGTGGATGAACGCCAGGTACTTCCTGACGAAGACCCTGCCGCTGCTGTTCAACAAGAAGGCTTCCGAAGAGGCCATGAAGAACGGTCAGCCTGCCCCCGCCAAGACTGGCGAGGAACAGCAGTTCACACCTGGTGTGATGGCTCGTCTCTTCCCACGTCCCATCATCTCACCAGAATACACCGATGAAGGCATCACCTTCCGTTTCAAGGCTCCCGAGGCCAGGAAGGTGGAACTGGAGTGCGAGATGCTGCCGGAGAACATTGCCATGGAGCGTGACAGCGACGGTGTGTGGAGCGCTACGCTGACCGACTATCTCTTTGAAACCTTCGAGTATTGCTTCGTGGTGGATGGCACGCAGGTGGCCGACCCCAGCAATATGTATCTTGGCGCAGAAAAAGGCTTTAAGTACAGTGTGGCCGACAACCCCAAGTCGCCTTTCAATTTCGCCTCGATGGGTGAGATAGAGCACGGACGTGTATCCTACGACTATGAGAGTAATGAGGCCTGGTACACCTCTGCGATGCAGGGCCAGCAGGGCGGTGGTATGTTTATGATGCCTACGATGATCCAGTTGGTACCTGCCAAGGGCGAGACGATGGAGAGTTGGTTCAAGGTGGGTGGTGCCGATGCCATCGTCGACAAACTCGTTGCCGAAGGCAAGGCTAAGCCATGTATCCTCACCACCAGTAGCATGGACTTCATGCAGAATATGCCTGGTGGCGGTATGCCTGGCTTCCAGATGGATGTGCTGAAAGCCGATGACTATCCCACCTGGGGTCTGCGCCGTGCAGCCCTCATCAAACTGCTTCTCGAGATTGCCAAGCGTCCTGCACCTCAGATGGGTGGCTTCGGTGGTGGTCGTCCCGGTGGTGGCGGTGGTCGTCGTGGTGGCGGCGGTGGCTTCCCCGGTGGCGGTGGTGGCTTCCCAGGCGGTGGCGGCTTCCCCGGTGGCGGTTTCCCGGGCGGTGGCTTCTAACCTGTCAGTTTGCTAACATATAAATAAATATTGGATTAAAATGAGAAAATTGTTTTTGGCGGCCGTGACCGCTATGATGGCCCTGACCAGTGCGTCGGCCCAGTACAAGTATGAATGGCAGAACCCGAAGATGCCTACGGCACAGCGTGTGGAGAGTCTGCTGAAAATGTTGACACCCGAAGAGAAGGTAGGTCTGATGATGAACAAGTCCATCAGTATCGACCGTCTTGGTATCCCCTCCTACAACTGGTGGAGCGAGGCCTGTCATGGTGTGCGTCAGGGTGGCTATACCGTCTATCCGCAGCCGATAGGCATGGCCGCTGCCTTCAATGCGCAGTTGGTCTATGATGTGTTCTCGCAGGTATCCGATGAGGCCCGTGCCAACTGGAACCGCAGTGACCATAATATCTTCAACGTGCCGATGGGCGTGACCTACTATCCCGGCAATCCCGAACTCACCTTCTGGTGCCCTAACGTCAATATCTTCCGTGATCCGCGATGGGGCAGGGGACAGGAGACCTGTGGTGAGGACCCCTATCTGAATGCCGTCCTCGGCGTACAGACGGTGCTCGGTATGCAGGGCAACGACGACCACTATTTCAAGACCCATGCCTGTGCCAAGCACTATGCCGTGCACAGCGGTCCGGAGCCTCTGCGCCACTCGATGAATGTGGAGCCTACCAACCGTGACCTGTGGGAGACCTATCTGCCCGCTTTCAAGGCGCTGGTGAAGAAAGGCAATGTGCGTGAGGTGATGTGCGCCTACCAGCGCTTCGAGGGGAAACCCTGTTGCGCCAGTGACCGTCTGCTCATCGATATCCTTCGCAACAAGTGGGGCTACGATGCCATCGTGCTCACCGACTGCGACGCTATCAACAATTTCTTCAACCGTGGACAGCATGAGACGCATAAGGACGGCCTCTCTGCCTCTGTCGATGCCGTGCTGAACGGTACCGACCTGGAGTGCGGTAAGGTGTTTATGTCGCTGACCGAAGGTCTGAAGCAGAACCTGATTAAGGAGAGCGACCTCGATGCCCACCTGCGCAAGACCCTCACGGGTCGTTTCGAACTGGGTATGTTCGATCCCGCCGATATGCTGCCTTGGGCCAATCTCGGTCCTGAGGTCATCAGCAGCGAGAAGAACAACGAGATGGCTACCCAGGCTGCCCGTGAGTCGATGGTGCTGTTGGAGAACAAGGGTCATGTGCTGCCTCTCTCAAAGAGCATCAAGACCCTCGCCGTGCTGGGTCCGAATGCCGACGATGTGGAACTCCTGAACGGTAACTACGGTGGCACGCCTACCGACAACCACAAGCACTCGCTGCTGGAGGGTATCAAGAATGCCGTCCCCGGTGCCAAGATTATCTACAACAAGGCCTGTGAGTTGAACGACGAATACACCACCGTACACCATATACAAGACTTCAACGATGGTAAGGGTATGTTCGTGGAGTTCTGGAACAACAAGAACCTCGAAGGTGATCCAGTGAAGAGCGACTACTATACCAATGAGTTCAACTTCTCCACCTTCGGAGCCTGGGGCTTTGCCGAAGGTGTTGACAACGATAATCTCTCCGTGCGCATCACGGGTAAGTACAAGGCTACTTTCACCGGTGAGATGAAGTACACCTTGAATACCGACAACGGTTATATCCTGAAGGTCAACGGCGAGGTCGTGGAGGAAAACAAGGGCGGCGGTGGTCGTCGTGGTTTCGGAGGCTTCGGCTTCGGACGCCGTGGTGCCGACTACAAAGGCTTCCCCGTAGAGGCTGGCAAGACCTATGATGTGGTGATCGAATACCGTCGTGGCAACGGACAGTTCGCCATGCTCCGTGGTGACATCTGCGAGCGCAAACTCGCCGACTTCACCGATCTGGCAAAGGAAGTCAGCGTGGCTGATGCCATCATCATCATCGGCGGTATCTCTGCCCGTATGGAAGGCGAGGGTGGCGACAAGCAGACCATCGACCTGCCAGTGGTGCAGCAGTTGCTCGTGAAGGCGATGCACAAGACTGGCAAGCCCGTCATCTTCGTCAACTGCTCCGGTTCCGCCATTGCCTTCGGCCCTGTGGAGGGAGAGTACGATGCCCTGTTGCAGGCCTGGTATGCCGGTCAGGGTGGTGCCAAGGCGCTTGCTGAGGTGCTCTTCGGCGACTTCAACCCCGGTGGCAAACTCCCTGTGACATTCTACCGTTCGAACGACGACCTGCCCGACTTCATGGACTACTCGATGAAGAACCGTACCTACCGTTACTTCACCGGTGTGCCCCAGTATGCTTTCGGCTATGGCTTGAGTTATACTTCATTCAAGGTGGGTCAGGGTAAGTTGTCTGCCAAGACGATGAAGAAGGACGGCGGCAAGGTCACGCTCACCGTGCCTGTCACCAATACCGGCAAGCGCGAGGGTACCGAGACCGTGCAGGTCTATGTGAAGCGACTTGGCGATGACGGCGCCCCCATCAAGGCCTTGAAGGGCTTCCAGAAACTGTCGTTGAAGCCCGGTGAGACCAAGACAGCCTCCATCACCCTCGACGGTGAGGCCTTCGAGTACTACGATGAGGCTATCGACGAACTCTCCACCAAGGCTGGCAGTTACAAGATCCTCTACGGCACGTCGTCGCTCGACAAGGATCTGAAGAGTTTCGACTTTGCTGTGAAATAAGTGATGGAGCGGCTATGGAACAGGAACTACTGCAAGGTGATGGTGGCGAACTTCTCGCTGTTCTTTGCCTTCTACGTTCTCACCCCATTGCTGCCCCTCTACCTGAGTGAACATTTCGGAGCGACGAAGGATGTGATTGGGTTGGTGCTGTCGGGCTACACCGTGACAGCCCTGCTCTTCCGCCCGTTTAGCGGCTATGTCGTCGATTCGTTTTCAAGAAAGAAGGTGCTGATGCTTTGCTTCGGCACCTTCTCCATTTTCTTTGCAGGCTATCTGGCTGCCTCCACCTTATTACTATTTATGGTGGTCCGAACGCTGCATGGCGGCCCCTTCGGCGCCCTGACGGTGGCCAACTCCACGGTAGCCATCGACGTGTTGCCGTCGAGCCGTCGTACGGAGGGCATCGGCTACTACGGGCTGAGCAATAACCTTGCGATGGCCATTGCCCCCACCATCGGCATCTTCCTCTACAAACTGACCAACAGTTTCGAGGCGCTTTTCTGGCTCGCCCTCATCGTGGCCTGCCTCGGTTGGCTGGTTGACTCCACCGTCGACCTCAGTGACAAGAATCATGGGGACTGGCACAATGATAGTAGCGTAGCGGAGATCAGGGTGCCTGTCCCCGTGATTCGAAACAAACTCTCCTGGGATCGTTTCTTTCTGGTGAAGGGCTGGCTCTTAGGTCTGAACATGGTGGCCTTCGGTTTCAGTTTCGGTGTGCTGAGCAACTACCTCGCCATCTATGGCAAGGAGGTACTGGGCATCACGGGTGGCACCGGTACCTATTTCATGCTCTGTTCCGTAGGACTCATCCTCTCACGCCTCCAGGGCGGGAAGGCCTTGCGCCAGGGTCGTCTTACCCACAATGCCGCCGAGGGGATGGTCATCTCGTTTGTTGGCTATACCCTATTTATCGCTGCCCCGGGGTGGCTCGGCTACTACGGTTCTGCCTTGCTGATCGGTCTGGGCAACGGTCACATGTGGCCTGCCTTCCAGAACATGACCATCAGTGTGGCCAGTAACAACCAGCGTGGCACCGCCAACTCAACCATCCTCATCTCCTGGGACATCGGCATGGGCCTTGGCATCCTCGTCGGCGGCATCGTCTCAGAACTCTTAGGCTACGCGGCAGCCTTCTGGACGGTGGTGCTGGTCAACGGTGCCGGTGTGCTTTGTTTCTTCCTCGCCACCAAGGCGTTCTTCCTCCGCCGCAACCTCAACGCATCTGTCCATTAAAGCAGAAGTGCCGCCCTCGGGGGCAGCACCTCAACTTATATGCTTGTCAGTTTCTTTACCGGGAAGGTGAAGTACGTGTCGGGGAAGGGCTCATCCTTCAACGTGAAGTGCCACCACTCGGTGTTGAAGGGCTTGAAGCCGTGGCGGAGCATCGCCTGACGCAGGATCATACGGTTGGCAAACTGCTGGGCAGTGATGCTGCGACCCTTTGGCGACTTGCTGTTATCTCCCGTATATTCGCCCGTCTCTGGATTACCGCAGAAGTCAGGATGACTCTCTGGGCCGAACCAGTCGAAGGTACCGCCCATGTCGAGTTCCTTCTCCGTTGCCATATCGAAGAGCGTCAGGTCGAGGGTAGAGCCACGTGTATGGCCGCTCCTCTCACAGATATACTCCTGGGGGAAGAGCACCTTCTTGTCGAGGTCGGGATAGAAGTAGGTCTTCATCAGCGTGTCTGGGATGTCGGCCCCCCAGCGCATAAAGTGGTCCACACCCTTCTGTGGACGATAGGCATCGTATATCTTCAGGCGATAGCCCAGTGCCTTCACGTCATCACTCACGGCGCGCAGGCTGTCGGCAGCCTGGCGTGTCAGCAGGGCCGTGGGTTCTTCGTAGCCGTCGATGCGTGCCCCCACGAAGTTGTAAGTGCCGAAATAGCGGATTTCGAGGATGGCATCAGGCACAACGTCCGTCAGCGTCACAAACTGGCTGGTGTCATCTGTTGCACTGACAGCCACTGCCACATTACTCTTACGACAGCCCGTGAGTACCATGCTGCCCATCAGCAGCACTGCGGCTGCTACCATTGTCAAGCATTTATTCATCTCTTTCAAAGCAAGTATTCTGACGGCAAAGGTATAGAAAAAATTCGAAAGCACAAAGAACTATCAAATAAAAAGTGTTACAGGGCGCAATGGGGTCAGGCACCTTTGCGCCCTTTTTGACTGTTTTCGGCTAATAATATGTAAAAGGTAAAGTCAAAGCGATTATTATTCGCAAAAAAGTTGTAACTTTGTCCCCGAAATCGAAAAAATACGCTTATGAGTACCCAGATGATGAATCAGAAGATAGCCGACTATTTCAAGACCCAGCCCATCGAACGGGCATGGCTCTTCGGCTCCTTCGCCCGTGGCGAGGAGACTCCCATCAGCGATGTCGACATCCTCGTGCAGTTCGACGAGGACGGTGTGAGCCTGCTAAAACATGCAGCCATGATTTGCGATCTGGAGAAGATTCTCGACCGCCCCGTTGACATCGTGCCTGAAAAGGCATTACGCCCAAGAGTGAGAGAAAGTATTAATCAAGATAAGAAACTGATATATGAGAGAACCCGTTAGAGACCGCGAGCGCCTGGAGCATATCGTGGAGGCTATTTCCAACATCCTCGACTTTGCCAACGGCAAGACGAAGGAAGAACTGGAGGCCAACAAACTGATATATTACGGCATCGTCAAGAACATTGAGATTGTCGGCGAGGCAGCCTATAAACTAACAAGCGTATTCCGTCGCCAACATCCCGACACACCGTGGGACGTTATCATGAAAATGCGTCATGTGTTGGTACACGACTATTACCAGATAGAATGAAAATGAAGACACTCGCAATTTTCGTGGCTGCGGCCGCTCTTGCAGTCTCCGCAAGGGGAGAGACAGTCACCGCCGAGCCGGACGCCTTGCTCGACTACATCGAGGCGACGGGATCGCAGTACATCGACACGGGCGTGAACGCCGAGACCGGACTCAAGGCCATCATCGACTTCGCGTGGGCCGATGAGGACCTGAGCGGCGTCGACTGGTCGCTTCTCGACGCCTGCACGGCCTCCAGCAACTCGAACGAGCGTTCGCGCTTCTTCATGTGCCACATGACCAACGGCAAGCCGTTCTTTGGCTACGGCAAGACGCGCAAGAATCCCGCCGGCGCGGTTCCATTCGTCAGAGGCGAGCGGTGCGAAATCATCACGGATATGTCGAGCACCAACTCGCTTGAGCTGACGCAGAACGGCGTGAACACCTTCGATGCGACCGACCGCGAGACTTTCTCGACGAACGAGAACGTCAACCTGCACCACAACCTCTTCGTGTTCGCCACCAACTACGGCGGGGCTCCGAACTGGTACGGCAAAGGCAAGCTCTACGAACTGAAGATATTCAAGAAGAACGCCGAGACGGACGAGTTCGACCTGCTGCGCCACTACATTCCCTGCATCAAGGACAACCGCGCCGGCCTCTACGACAAGGTGAACGGCACGATATCCTTCTCCAGCCCCGATTTCATCGCCGGCTCGGTCACGAACACCGGCAACTGCGGCGTGGACGACCCTGACACCGACGGTGTGGACGAGAGCCAAAACGTAACGTGGAGTTACGATGTCAATACAAAGGCACTGACCATCAGCGGCACGGGAAAGATGATGTACTATGGATCGGCTCAGGGTAGCGACAGCCAGTATCACAGCACGGCACCCTGGAGTCACTTTGACAGCGAGATTGAGACGGTTGTTGTCGAGAATGGCGTGACCTATATCGGCAGTTATGCTTTCGCCTATTGCACGGCACTGATCAGCATAAGCCTACCAGCATCTGTCGTTGCACTGGGCGACTATGTCTGCTATACCAGCAACATCCTCCGCATCGACATTCCTGCAACAAGTGTCGTAACACTCGGAACTGACGGCTTCGACTACACACCCGCAGGACTAGTTATCGCTGTGCCTGCAAATCTTCTGACCAATTATAAGACTGCAACGAACTGGAGTGAATACGAAGCTAAACTTGAGGGTGTGCTCAGCGAGAGCACAGGCTTTGACACGACCTTTGCCACAGGCAACTACGAATACTCGCGTACATTCAACTGCGGCGTGGCAGCCACCCTCTGCCTGCCGTTCGAGTTAAGTAGCACGCAAATATCCCCCTACGGAAAAGTCTACACGTTTGATGGCATCGACAAGACGACCGAGCCTAAGTGGACGGTGGTGATGAGGGAGGAAGATCCCAGCAACCGAGTAACAGGTAACCTTGCGGCTAATACGCCTTACCTCTTCGTGCCGTACATCCTTGATGGTAAAAGCAAGGGCGACGCGATGCCGATTACATTCACAGGAGAAGTGACAACGGCTGCGAATGCTAGTTATGCATCATGGAGTGAGGGAACGGACGGAGCTTATTGGACATTCCAAGGCGTGTACTATAATGTGGCTTGGGATGCAAATCATGCAGACCTCGGTAAGGTCTATGGTTTCGCAGCACAGAGTTATAATGGCGGATCATACAACGTCAGTCCTGGTGACTTCGTGAAGGCGATGGCTGGTGCCAGCATCGCCCCGTTCCGTGCATTCCTGCAGTACACGCCTGCGAATGGCAGCCGGACACGTGGCGCAGATGAACTGCCCGCCAAGATGAGTGTCCGCCTTGTAAACCACGACAGCAGTGTACCGACGGGAATCGAGGAATTGAGAATTAAGAATTTAGAATTAAGAGATGATGCATGGTACTCACTCGATGGTCGCCGCCTCGGCAGCAAGCCCACATCAAAGGGAATATATATCAATAATGGTAACAAGGTCGTGATTAAGTGAGAGAAATGAGAGCTCGCTCACATTTCCGAGCGTGAACGAGCTCGAACAAAGTTCAAGGTCGTGATTAAGTAATACGCATCATGGAAAAGAAGAATTATATGAAGCCTTCGATGAAGGTATATGAGATGGGGGTGACAAAGATCATCTGCGGCAGCGATCCCACCCCCGGCTATCCCGGCAATTTCAACTACATCCCCGGCCAGCAGCCCGACGACAAGCATCTGGCCTAAAACCTATCACCGGGGCCCAAGGGCGTAGGGAAATCAACGCTGATGAAACAATACATCAAAAGCCATTTTGATGCTGACGACCGCCATGTGCTTTATTGTTCGGCAGACACGAACTATTTTTCCACAACGGGGCGCAATGGTGCCTGATCCCATTGCGCCCTTAATAAAGGAACCCCAGCATCCAGAGGGGGAGCTTGGCACCGTCGGGCATATCCCAGTCGTCGGCGAAGATGTAGGAGTCTTTCACTCCAGCTATCTGCGAGAAATCCTTGCTGCGACCGCCAATCTCGAAGGTATATTTCCCATCCACCTTGAAATCGCCTTGTGCCTTTCCGTATTCCACGTTATATGACTCCGAAAGACAGCCTATGGCAAACGTCTCGCGCAGGGTGCCGATATCCACCTTCGTGGGAGCCAGCGCATAGAGAATGTTAGGATTCTCAAGATAAACCTTATCGGGCTTGGTAAGTTTACCTATCTTCTTCTTGTCAGAATACAGCAGGTTGAGCACTTTGGCATCGCCCAGATACTTGAGGTACTCCACCACTGTATCGCGGCCAATCTCAAGTGCGGCGGCAATCTTGTTGGCATTCAGTTCGAAGGGTACCTCGCTACAGATCAGGGCAATGAGCGCCTGCAACTTTCTGACGTTGGCCACATCGACCTTGCAGATACGAGGCAGTTCGGTCTCGATGATATAGTTCACCACCTGCTCGATCTTCGTGTAATACTCGCCTTCGCCTTCAAGCAGGAAAGGATAGTAACCTTTCTCCAGATACTCCTTGAACAGGGCTACGGGCTTACATTTCGAAGTGACCGTCTGCCACAAGTCGTAAGGATGGACCAGGATGTCGTCCAATGACCATCGAGGGAACGACAGACCGTGATAAAAGCGAAGTGCCTCGCGGAACGATAATCCGGGCATCGTGTACTTGATGGCACGACGAGAGAGGTCGGCATCACCTTCTCTCAATTGAAGCAGGGATGAACCACTCACAATCATCTTCAGGTTGGGGAACAGCTCGTAGATTTCTTTGATTTCACGGCTCCAGTCCGCAGTGCCGGAGTGGTATTTGTGAATCTCGTCGATGACCAGCAGTTCACCGCCACGCATCACGAATTCTTCGGCCAACCCCACCAGTGTGCGCATAGAGAAATCGACAGTATCCGCCGAACAGTATAACGCGCGATGGTCGCCCAATTCGAAGTGTTGTTTCAGATACTGCCTGAGGAGGGTTGATTTGCCCACGCCCTTGGCTCCTAAAATACTGATGAGCCGAGCGTTCCAGTGAATATCGCCCATCTTGTCGCGGATGATTTCTGTCCGCGTGTTGGCCAATAGTCTGTCACTTTTCCTAAATAATGCGTCCATAAGAAGTGGTTTTAATATTTCACGGTGCAAAGATAATAAAAATGTTGCGCTCAAACAACAATTTTTAAAAAAAATGCAGTTAATAAACAACAATTTATCACCAATGACACAATGGTGCCTGACCCCATTGCGCCCACGTGTCACATCGGGGTCAAGAGAAATTGCGCCCTTTAACATTATTTTAGGTGTTGGTAAACGAATATTAATAATTTTTTTTGTACCTTTGCCCGCTGAAAGCGGGCTAAGTCGCTGCTCTTTTGTGCGCATACACCAGAGAAATCAATAAAAATCAAACAATAAGAATCATGAAAAAGAAAGAGACCATTAGATCTTTATGGACGCCGACGGCTGGGATGCTGTCCGGCGCACGAAGGGCGGCGATGTTGCTGCTCACAACCTTATTGCTCACCATGACCGCACAGACGGCCTGGGCACAAGATGTAATTTCAATCAACTATGAACTCTATGGTGGCACAAACAGCCCTGATAATCCCGAAACCTACAACAGTGAGGCGGGCGTCTCTTCTTTAAGTAATCCAATCCCACCTGAAAATTCAGGCTACATCTTCGGCGGATGGTACACGGATCCTGACTTTTCGACACCCGTATCCGAACCTGCCATTCCCGATGGCTCAACAGATGATTTTTATTTTTATGCCAAATGGCTAAAAAGTATAACAGTGACTGCGGACTGGAATGATGGTGATAATCTAGACGGCAAGCGACCGGGAGATATCGATGTTAACCTGTTGGCGAATGGAACTACAGTAGAGCCGAGGACGCTTTGGGGGGAGAATAATCACTGGACAAGTACATTTGAGAACATACCAGTGCATGCCGGTGAAGAGGAGATTGAATATACCATCAGTATAGTTGAGAATCCTATAGAAGACCTCTATGAGTATTCTATCGCAGGCACTGATATTACGTTTACCAGAAAGACGGGCGGCCTGACTGTTATTAACACTGTGACGAATAGTTTGGAATATTTAAATGATAAAGAGTTCACATTCACAGTAACTCTTGAACCAAAGATTAGCGGTACCTTTGGCGATATGAACTTTAATAATGGGATAGCGACATTCACACTGAAGAATGGAGAGCCGTTTACCGCTAGCGGCCTCCCGACATCACTGGGCTACACTGTGACGGTTGACCCCGAAGAAGGATTCACTTCTGAAGAGTCAACAATAACTGGAACCGTTGCTACTGACGGCTCTTCGACCGCTGCATTTGCCCATACATATTCGGCCGTAGGCTCTGTTACGCTAGAAGCCAAGGCCAATGTGGAGAACCCATATCTGCAAACCAAGAGTTTCGCCTTCAATTTGCTTAATGCTGATAGGGATGTTATACAGAATGTTGAACAGATTAATGAGACCGGAAAAGCAACATTCGACCCGATAAACTATACATTGGATGATCTGGCCGGTAATAAAAGTAAAGATTTTGTCTATACCATTGAGCAAGTCATTCCTGATGAAGCCGAGACGATTAACGGCTGGCCTGCTTATAATGGAGTAGCATACGAAAAAGAGTCCAAGTCGGTAACCGTCACTGTGACCGACAAAGGCGACGGCACATTAGGTGTCTCCGACTTCACCATTCCCGAATGGGACAACAAGGTCGTTGTCACTGTGACTGCCGATGATTTATCAAAGGTCTATGGTGAAAATGATCCGGAACTCACGGCTAAAGTAAAGGTTGGCGATATTATAATCAATGGAGGAATCGATTATTCGCTGAGCCGACAGGAAGGCGATGATGTCGGTAATTACGACATCACCCCTGTAGGTGAGCTTAACCAAGGTTACTACACTATTATATATAATTCTGGTACGCTGACCATCAACCGCAAGGTTGTAACCATCACCGCTGGTAGCGACTCAAGGACCTATGACGGTACGGCATTGAACAAGAATACCTTTACCGCCACTCCTTTGGAGTCAGGCGATACGCATACTTTCACCGTCGAAATGACGTCAGAGAGCACCATCACTGATGTTGGCACCCAGCCTAATGTGATAGCCAAAGTTGATGGTGTGGCTGTGGAAACTGGTGAAGAAACAATAGTTGGCAACTATCTGGTGACCACAGTCAACGGTACATTGACCATCAATCCGATAACCGAGAATGTCATCGTCACCATTACTGAGCATAGCAACAGCGATGAGATCGTTTATGACGGCCAAGAGCACACCGTCACAGGCTATGATGTAACTAGTATCAGCAACACGCTATACACCGAGGACGACTTTACCTTCAGCGGTAATGCTGAAGTCAAAGGCACCGATGCTGGAACCTATCCGATGGAGCTGAAGCCTGAGGACTTCACGAACACCAACCCGAACTTCAGCAATGTAACCTTCAACGTCACAGACGGCAAGCTGACCATCAGCAAAGCTCCACTGACCGTCACCGCCAAAGATCACATTATTTTCTATGGCAACGCTGCTGCTAACAACGGCGTGGAGTACAGCGGCTTTGTGAACGATGAGACAGAGAACGATCTTGGAGGAGAATTGACTTATACCTACTCCAAAAATAATGGTGCTTACAGCGAAGACATTGACACCCCCGGTGATTATGTCATCACACCCCGCGGTCTGACCAGCGACAACTACGATATTACCTTCGTATCAGGCACGCTGACTGTCAATCCGGTCACTGTGAAAGTCAGAGTCGTTGACAAAGGCAATGGAGAACCTATAGTGGGTTTGCACGTATTTGTGAGGATTAAATCAAATACAGAAACAAATGGAAAAATTATCCATGAGTGGAATTCTACAACGGAGGACCATATCATCGAAGGTATCAAGGCTGGCGAAGAATACTCAATCGAAGGGTTAGAATTCAATGGTTATACCCACTGCGCAGAATACACCTTTACCATCAATGAAGATGGCAGTGTTACTTCCAACGGCCCAACAACTACTGATGAAAGTGGAAATACTGTGCTGCTGGTGGAGAGCGGCCAGACGCACGTTGAATTCAGCGTCGTTGACAAAGCCAATAGAACAGCCTTAGCAGGCGCAACCATTCAGGTGATAGACTCTGATAATAAGGTGGTTGTCGAAGAATGGGTTTCTGGAACGGAGAACCATATCATCAAAGGCCTCTACATTAATAGAGAATACACCCTCTGCGAGACAGTTGCCCCTAACGGATATGCTGCCCCTGCTGCCTGTACCTTTACCATCGATGAAACTGGCAAGGTTACTACCACCGACGGCACGACAACTACTGATGAAGAAGGAAATACTGTGCTGGTGTTGGAGAATCCGTTCACGGTTCCTCTCTTTGCCGCTAATTCATCAAATCTGTGGATGACATGGTGCGATAAGTATGATTATGTGAAGCCCGAGGGCGTGACGGTATATACGGTTAGCGGCGTGGAAAATAACACGGTGACGCTTGGGGAAGAGAGCGTGATTCCAGCCTATACGCCAGTGCTTCTTTATCGCGAGGCGGCTGGCGATGATGCCGTGACGGCTACTTTCAGCGCGGTAGGCACGGCTCCCGCGAGCGGCTATGGCAGCAGTTCAGGCATCGTCGAGGCAAATCTTAGTGATAATGTCACTCTCTATGGCAACTCTGGCGATGAAGCCTACGCCTCTGGAAGCAGCAACAACATCTTTGCCATCAGCGACTTCAGCGACACTCAGAGTTACGTGCTCCGCAACGGCAATTTCGTGGCAGTTGACAAAGACGGCGGCATCGGTGCCCACCGCTGCTGGCTGAACGTCACGAAGAGCACCACCAACGGTGCCCGCATGCTGGGCATAAACACTGGCGGCGAGAACACGGGAATAGAGACTACGAATTTCACGAATCCCGCGAATTCCTCTGGTGCGTGGTATGGAATCGACGGCCGCAAACTCGACGGCAAGCCCACGAAGAAGGGACTATATATATATAATGGTAAGAAACACGTTATCAAATAAATGAAGGAGGACAACAAGATGAAACATATTATCAGATTATTCATTCTTATCGCGGCTCTCGTCCTTGGCACTGATCATGCCTGGGCAGATACAGACAGCAATCCCCGAGTGAATTTCGTCTATGTCGAAGGAGACAACTACGCGCTCAATAGTGGCAAAGGCATCGCATTCGCCAGTGATGCCGACCAGACAGGCCAGGTGACCATCACAGTGACTATCAACGAAGGCCAGGACTTCCGCTGCATCGACGGCGACCTCACCGCCGAGCAGAGTATCAACAGCAACATGGGGCAAGCACGACGCCGTACATCAGCCGAAGGCCCGGGCAATGGCGTGCCTGTCGATGTCAATTGCACGAAGACCAATGAATTCACCCTCACTTTGCCTGAAGACGAATCGACGAACGTCACCGTCTATGTCAGGTTCAGCGAGAAGATTCGCTTGATCATCACGGCCGATGATTTAAGTGTTTACTGGGGCAGCATTGCAGCCCCGGAATTTACCGTTAGTTGTGATGGTTTTCAAGAAGGGGATGATATTTCTAAGCTGGAAGGCACACTTACCATAGACTGCGACTACAGTGTGGATAGCGAAATTGGCGAAAAATATGCCATCACCCCCAGTGGCCTGACCAGCGCTGACTACGCCATTCACTTCCGACAAGGCGCGCTGACTGTCAAGGAGGTCATTGTGAAAGTCAGCGTCGTTGACGCTATTAATGTAAAACTAGATGGTGCATACGTCCAAGTGTTAGACGGTGAAAAAAGAGTGGATTTTTGGACTTCTGGCGGGTCGGCATATAAAATTGATGGCCTCAAGGCTGGCAAAACATATACCCTCCGTGAGACTGCTGCCCCCGAGGGCTACATGATCCCCTCAGACATCACCTTTACCATCGATGCTGAGGGCAAGGTTGCTACCACTGGCACGACAACTACTGATGAAGAAGGAAATACCGTGCTGGTGTTGAAGAACAGAAGATTGCTCACGCACAATAATATCTCCGTCGAAGCCATTGACGACCAGACGTGGACTGGCAGCGCTATTACACCGGCCGTGGTGGTGAAGGACGGCGAGATGGATATCACCGACCAGTGCGATATCTCCTATAGTGATAACACGGATGCCGGTCAGGCTACGATAACCATCACTGCGAAGGATGGGAGTGACTATGCCGGCTCGACAACAGTGCACTTCCTGATCTATAAAACTGCTAATACTTACTATGTGGATGCTGACGGCACTCGCCACGATAATATCCCTGCCATTGTGCTGAGCGGCTACGAGAACTCACTTAATGAGGGCACGTACCTCGTTGAAAGCGATATCAATGTTGACCACCAGATTGATCTCGATGGCAACGTGACTATCATTCTCGGCGACGGCGCAGAGATGAATATCTCCAATTATCCCATCTACGGTGGCTACTCTGCCATGCTCACCATCTATGGACAGACACAGCACGGCGGCGAAATGAAATTCAGTTGTAATAACTCGGACATCTATTGCCTTTATGTGTGCGGCGGTATTACCATCAATAGCGGTACCGTCTATGTCAGGACTGAATATTCTGATTGTCAGGGCATCCATACCAATGGCGACCTTACCATCAATGGCGGCACCATTGACATCAACGTTACTGATGCAGCCATCTATGCAGGCGGTACGGTCCGCATCAACGGCGGCCAAGTCACGGCTATCTCTACCGGCAATGGCAATTCTAGTTACGGCATCTATTCTGCGAACAGCGATATCATCCTCGGCTACGCCAATGCCAGCGACTTCGTGAATGCATCCAGTTATCGCACAGACATTAATAAGGGCTATTTCGCAAGGATTAAGGATGGCTTGATGATGAGGAACCACAGTGACATATATGACAAGTACAATAGTATGGCTGCATATAATAACGGTATATGCCAGTTTAATGGTATCAAACTGGAGCCTGTGCCCTGCACTGTGACCTTCGACATCGAGGTCGAGGGCAATGCCCCCGAGTCGCAGACCGTCCTCTACGGATTTTATGCCATCGAGCCTACCGCGCCGACGCGCGAGGGCTATGACTTCGCAGGCTGGAAGAATGGTGAGGACGATTACGACTTCGCCACCCCGGTGGCCGGCGACCTGACGCTGACGGCCAAGTGGGAGATTCTCAGGTTCGAAATAGACGGTATCGGTATCACCTATGAATGGACGAGCGAAACGACTGTCAAGGTCGTTGGATATAACGGCGCTTCGACATCTATTACCATTCTCCCGAGCGTAGAGCACAATGGCGTGTCGTACAACGTGACGGAAATAGGCGAGGGAGCTTTCAAGGACAACAATTCACTGGTGTCAATAGAACTTTATCCTGAAGCAGGCCATATCACAATTATTGGTGCACGTGCTTTCAAGAACTGTACCAACCTGTTTGAGATTGTCCTTCCTGTTGGTTTGACGACCATCGAAGAAGAAACATTTAGCGGCAGTGGCCTGACAGAGATCACCATCCCTGCCAGCGTGGAGAGCATCGGCGATTATGCCTTTGCGGGATGCAGTGGCCTGACAGAGATCACCATCCCTGCCAGCGTGGAGAGCATCGGCGAAAATGCGTTCGAGGGTTGTAATGAGAACCTTATCATCTATGTGCCGGAGGACAATGTTGACTTCTACCGTGACCTTTTGCCAGCCTATGCCGCAATTATTCTGCCGGAAAGTGCCAAAGGTGCCGTCCCCTATATCGATGCCGACGGCAAAATGGCTTACTGCACAGACTATACCGTACTCACTGGCAGCGAGACCTCACTGACCGGAGGCTGGTACGTGGTGAACAGCGATGTCAGCTTCGACCATTCGGTGACACTCACGGGACCCGTGAACCTCATCTTGGCCGACGGCAAGACCATGAACATCGGTTCGAATAGTGACAAGATTAGCGGTTATGCCCTTAACGGAGGAGATCACACAACCAGCGCCCTCACCGTCTATGGCCAAAGTGAAGGTACGGGCAGCCTTAAAGTCTATGCCACTTACACGGCTAGTGAATATTCACAATCTGAAGGCAAAGGTATCTCACTGAAAGGCAACTATATTCAGCATGGCGGCAATGTCACCATCGACGGCACTACGACCAGCAACTATGGTGCTACTGGTATCGCAGCCTGCAATGTCGCCATTAGTGGTGGCGTGTTAACCATCAGTTCATCACTATTATCCTTCTGCATCAATGCCACAGGCACCTTCACCCTTAGCCGCGGTACCGTCAATGTCAAAAAAACCAACGGTTCAAGTGTAAATATCAATGTTAAGGGCGACATCACCGTCAGTGGTGGCATCCTTAATGCCACCAGTACTGGGGGCACAGTCATCAGCGGAGGTAGCAAAATCTATCTGAATGGCGGCACTGTCACTGCCAATAACTCTGCTTCCACTGGATATGGCATTAAAGGCAACGTGACCCTCAGTGGCAGCACCCTCACCACCAGAAGTTTCGACACCTGGCAAAACGCCAGCAGCGTCACCATTGCCGACGGCTTGGCCTATACCGACGGCATGAACGTTTACACCTCTGCCACGCCATCGGCCACATTGACGGCATTGGAGAACGTGACGCTGCAGCCCATCACCGGCGTGACGCTGACGAAGGACGGCTCAGGCAACCTGACCGCCGAGTTCGACGGCACATCGCTTACAACACTGAGCATCCCAGGCGATGTGACGGTCAATGCCATTAACTTCGGCCGTGAGTTCACCGAGGGCGTGCCCGTCACGCTGATGCTGCCGTTCTCATTGGGCGAAGGACAGACATTTACCGGTGGTACGCTCTATAAGTTCTCTGGCATATCGAAGAATAGCGGAACGGGCAATTGGGAGGCCACGATGACCGAATCGGCCACGCTACATGCCAACACCCCGTATCTGATGATGCCGAACAGCAGTCTGAGCAGTAGCGGCAAGGTGACCATCGGGCTTAATAGCAACCCTGTGACGCTGAACACGACGACAGCGGGCGAGAGCAGTGTCACAACGGATGCCTCCGACTGGGAATTCAAGGGCTCGTATGAGGAGCGCCATTGGTACGACGGCACCGACGGCGTGCATGCCGCCTCTAATGCCGACGAGATAGGTAAGGTGTATGGCTTCGCCGCCACCAGCGGAAAGGCTACCGACGGTGTGACCGACATTGCGGCCGGACAGTTTGTGCGCTTCGCCAGCGGTGCCTGGATCCGTCCGACACGCTGCTACCTGATATACAATGGTACAGGCACTCCTGGGGCAGGAGCCCGCAACAAGCGTGCCGCTGCAGGCGGCGAGTTGCCTGACAAGATCACGGTTAGACTGATAGGACTCAACGGCACCACCACGGCCATCGGCACACTCGACACGAAGACCGGTGAGTTGCGCTTCGGCGACAGTTGGTTCTCGCTCGACGGCACCAAACTCGATGGCAAGCCCACGAAGAGTGGTGTGTATATCAATAACGGTAAAAAGATAGTAGTTAAGTAGTTAAAGTTAAAGTAGTCAAGAGATATGGAAAAGAAAAAGTATGTAAAGCCCTCAATGGAGGTATATGAACTGAAAGGTATGTCGAATCTTCTTGTAGGCAGCATCCCTGGTTATGGCGGTGAGGGCAGCTACATCCCCGCCATCCCCGGCACGCCGGAGGACGAGAAGCAGTTGGCATAACCTGACAACAGGGCGCAATGGTGCCTGACCCCATTGCGCCCTTATTCGCAAAAAAGTTGTAACTTTGTCCCCGAAATCGAAAAAAAACATAGAGGGGTCGGTTCTACCGATCATTTTAGACGCTCCCCGTCTTGACTATAATTAATAACTGTTTTCGTTCTCATTTCATTTCTATTGAAATGTGATCAGTAGATCCGACCCCGTGATCTGCCCCGTGATCTGACGACCCCGTGATCTTTCATTCTATCCATTTATTTTATAGAAATGAGTTCTCTGCCGATTCTGTGAAGACCTTCTACTATGCGGCGGCGTTGCTCTGGGCGAGGTTTCTTTATGCCGTTAGCATAGTGGCTTAACTGATGTTGGTTGATGCCTGATACTCTACTGATGGCTGCGATTGATGCGTAAGGTGAGCACATTTGTAGCAGAGCTGCTGCATCAAGATGGTATTCGAATTCATAATCACCATCACGAAGCCATTGGGGCACCTCATCGCCATCGGCAATCATTCCTTCAACGTGGAAATTAAGAGATTCACGAATCTCATCAATAAGTTCGTCATACGACTTTGCAGTAACAACCACTGCACCAGGTACATTTTCACTAAGTGATGCGCCAAAATTCTTATCGCACCAAGATACATTAACTACAATTCTTTCCATACTCTTAATCTTTTTATTTCCAACCTGCTTGTTTCCAAATGCTATTCAATAGAAATTGGCTTAGCACCTCATTCTTATGACCTCTAATAGTAACTTTCCCCTTCTTTGTGGAATGCTTGTATTGTCGATGGTCGCCTTTAGTTGCTACAAGGAACCAGCCATCAGCTTCAAGTAATTTTATGACCTCTATAACCTTGTATGATTTCATTGTGATTCTTAATATGATGGTGCAAAGGTAATGAAAATAATACTATTAAAGCAATAAATATTAAATTAAAGTATTATTTTTAATACTCTTTAATATAAAAGATCAAAGGGTCGGTTCTACCGATCATTTCAGATGCTCCCTGTCTTGACGATAATTCATAACTGTTTTCGTTCTGAGCACAATGGTGCCTGACCCCACTGTGCATGACCCCACTGTGCAGGAATAAAACGAACGAGATTGTAACTATAGGCTCCGCTGCCCTCCCCATTGGGCAGCGGGGCTTTTTTTTCGCGAATAATTTGGCGAATACCGGAAATAATTGTATCTTTGCAGCCGAAACGTTACAAACATTATAGTCATGACAACCGTTGAACTCAGATCATCCATCGTGGCAGAACTCGACCAGATGAGCGTCGAGATGCTGGAGAGCGTGCAGCACTACGTGCGGCGCCTGCGCCGTCATGCCCGTCCCACCTGTCGAACTGCTGCAATAAAGATCGAAGCCAAAGCAGAGACGGAAGAATTTACCCCGAGAGTGATGCGCTTCAAGCGAGGCAACCCCTGGTACGCCACCGACGAGGAGGTGGATCGCCTGCGTTACGAATACCTAACTGAGAAATTCAAATGAAACGCGTATTCGTTGATGCAAACATCGTTGTAGATCTGCTCTGCGAGCGCTATCCGTGGTTCCCTCAAGTGATGCGTATCTTCAACATGGGTGACCGCGGACAGATAGAACTCTACTGCTCGGCGCTCTCGCTCGGCACTGCCAGTTATCTGATGGAGGCGCGCAAGATGAGCCCGCAGGACATCTTCGAAGGCATCGACCTGCTCTGTCAGATGTGTACGCCGACCGTGGTAGATGCTTCTGTGGTGAGAGAGGCACTCGACTCCGATTTTACCGATTTCGAGGATGCATTGCAGCACTTTTCTGCCAAGACCGTCGATGCCGACTGCATTGTGACACGCAATAAGAAGGATTTCGGAGCCTCCGAAATTCCCGTCTATGAGTTAGACGAATTCATGAATCTCTTGGATAACGACAATCAAACCACGACTTAACCCGCAGGGGGGCAGTGGGGCTTTTTTTTTTCGCGAATAATTTGACGAATACCGGAAATAGTTGTATCTTTGGCTTCGCCGAGGGTACTCACGCTCGACACCCGCACGGGCGAGATAAGCCTTGACGAGTGGTATAGCCTCGACGGCCGTCGCCTCAGCGGCAAACCTACCACAAAGGGCGTGTATATCAATAACGGAAAGAAGGTCGCGATTAAGTGAGAGAAATGAGAGGTCGCTCACGCTCGGGAATGTGAGCGACCTCGGACGACGAGAAGCAGTTGGCATAACCCTGTCACTGGGGCAAGGCCTCGGTGATGTACAGCTGAAAGAGTAATCCCCGCCACTCGGCGAGGAATCATATAGTAAATAGGGAGTTCACAGTGATGTGGGCTCCTTATCATGTGTGTTTAAAATTTTCGTTTAATTTAGGTATTAGTGTAAAAATGAAGAAAGAAGTATTTGAAGAAACGATTGTTTCAGGAGAACAGATGTTAGAAAAATTATCAGTAAGAAAAAAGGTTGAAGGGCTGGACAGGGGGCTCGACGAGTATCGTCGTCTGGACGAGGACGAGAAGAATGTGCTGATTCCCTTTGCGATGTCCCACCATGCCACTTCGCGTGATGCCGCCGCCCTGCTGCGGGCGTATAGCGCCGACCTCGACAGGGGCGTGTGCAGGGAGTCGCTCTGCATCGACTTTATCCAGATGGCGCAACGGACATACTGGCTGGAGAAGTGCACCAGAATGAAAAGCGACATGGAGGCGCTGGGCACGGTGCCGATGGCGGAGCACGGCTATGCCCTGACCAAAGATCCCGACGTGGAGACAACCGTGGACCTCTACCGTGCCATCGAGGGAAACCTCATGGAGATAGCCGACCTGATCGGCGAGGTGGGGGAGAAACTGGCGAAGGCTCCCCTCACGACTATGCCTGTGTGAACAACTTTGACATCCTTTGCCCCATCTTCTGCCGCACCGTCAGCAAACAGGGGGATATCCTCGTGCCGGACTACGAGTGTGCCGGTCTCTTCATCTTCCAGCACTGGGTCGAACTGACCGAGAAGCAACTGCATGCCATCTTCTACCTCGACAAGATGCTGGAACTGATACACGGGGAGATACAGGATCTGCCAGAGGCGGAGAAAGACCCCGCCCCTGAGAGGGGTGGGGAGTTGGAGGACCGCATCAAAAAGTGCATCGCACTACTGATGGATGAGCGATACGGCGATGAGCCGCTGTTCAACCAGCAGAGCCATTGGCAGGCGTTGTATCGTATTCTGGTGGATAAGGACTACTGCCGAGACTCGGACTTCGACGGCTTCGACACTTTCATCCGCACGGTGATGCCCGACAAGGTGAACAAGCCATACAAGAAAGACTCTGTCAAGCAGATCAGCCAGACGGATTTCACCCTTCCATTCGAACGTTGGCACTACGATCCGCAGACCTCCACGACGCGCAAACCGTATGACCGGATGGTGTCTATTGCCACCCGCTTCAAGCAGATTTTAGAAGAAAATGGGCTGTAAAAAGCACACGGGGTCAGAACAGGTCTATGTGGGTGCCGGTTCCCGTGAACAAGAGTGTAAGTTCCGTGTCGTTTTGCTCCCAGATAAGAAGCCAGTCGGGTTTCAGGTGGCATTCCCAGCATCCATTGTACTGTCCTGACAACTTATGGGGACGATACGTTGCTGGCAGTTTGCCTGTCTCGCCAAGCAATGCAATGGCATCCTTGAGCAGCCGCATGTTATAACCACGCTTTTCGCAGCGCTTTACGTCCTTCAGAAAACGCTTTGAGGGTATGATGGTGTACTTCATACGTTGATGCCCAAGTCCTTAAACATTTCATCCGCAGAGTTGTATGTCTTCAGCCTGCCGTGCTTCATGTCGTCATGTGCCTGCTCGATGGCCTTCATCGTCTCGTCGTTGAGATACTCGCCCGTCTCAGGGTCGTAGAGGTGGTGCTTGGTGGCAGATTTGGGCGACACCTTGTGCATCAGCACGCCCAGTGCCTTCAGGTACTCCATCAGAGCCTTTCCCCTGACACTGCGCTCGTTCAATGTGATAGTATAAGTTGCCATAATCTATATTGTTTTTATTAGTTTCGAATATGCGTTAGATGCGTGCAAAGATAAGAAATAATTTGGAAATAATACGCAATAGAGTGAAAAAAGTGACAATATTTAACGAATGCCCGCCTCACGAGTGCACACGGGTCAAAGCACACAGAGGGAACCGGAACGATGTGCAGTAGAACCGTCCCCTGATCCGCCCTGATCCGTGGATTTTTCACCCACGTTTTCACCCACGCTTTAACTTTTCACCCACGTCTTAACCCAGCGGTAAAAACCTTGCAGGGTTTTGGCAGTTTTCATACCTTTGCACGCATGATTGTTTTATTTTTAATGCAACGATAAAGTTATGAAGAAAACAGAAAAGAAAGACCCAGTGAATGAGGCGCTTCAGCATGCTGGAGAGCCCACAGTAGTGACCCCTGAACTGCTTGCGCTCGACCAGGAGCGCGTGACGAGCGAGAGTGAGATCCCCGAAGAGGAGTTCCTGTTCCGGTTGAACGGCGTGCCTTGTTGTCCGCGGGGCGACCTGAGTACGATGACCGGTCCGGCGAAGACGGGCAAGACCAACGTGGCCGCCATGCTGATGGCCTGCTGCGTCAGCCGCCGTGTCCTCGGTTTCGAGCGCATCGGCGAGGAACCGCTCAGGGCGATGTGGTTCGACACGGAGCAGAGCCGCTGCACCACGAAGCGCATCCTGACCGACCGCATCGGCGGACTGCTTGGCCAGGAAACATTCCCCGACGAGCAGTTCTTCGTGTTCAACGTGCGCAGCCACATGCCCAAGGAACGTATAGAGATGCTGGCGCTGGCCATCGAGACCTACAAGCCCGACATCTGCATCATCGACGGCATCGCCGACCTGCTCGACGACATCAACAGCGGTCCTGCCTCAGTGGAACTGATGCAGCGGCTGCTGACAATCGCATCGGTAAACAAATGCAACATCACGGCCATGATCCACCTGAACCGCTCGGGCGAGAAACTGAACCTGCGGGGATGGATCGGAACGGTGATGGTGCAGAAGTCGTACGAGGTGTTCAACTGCGACAAGGTGCCTAAGACACAGACCTTCTCAATCGGCCTCACCTTCTCGCGCCGTTACTATCTGGAAGAGCCGATGTACTATAGGTATGACGACAGCGGACTGCCCGTAGCCACCGACGAGCCGGAGGGTGCCAGGGACGGCAGGAAGGACAGGACGGCAGGCAAGGACAAGGAGGGCGGCACGACGACGTTCAACAAGGCGTTTATCGACGAGGATGCCAGCGACCCGTACCTGCCCTGGGACTTCAGGAAACTTTTTGACACGGCGATGGGCGGAGCAGCCTCGTTGGGCTACGAAGAGTTGCAGCGGCGCGCCATGTCGCTGAGCGGCATCCGCCAGAAGCAGTATTACTACAGGGTGTTTGATGCCGCTGAACGGCAGCGTGTGGTGCGGAAGGTGTTGGACAAAGGCGGCCGCGTGGCGGTCATCATGCTGCCATGCTAAGCAGCCCCCGATATACATGCCCTCCCCCCTATAGGGAGGGGGAGGGCTGCATGTATAGGGGGCTTAGCATGTCATTTGGCAGCATGCTGGCCGACATTGGCCGTCGGCCGCTCTACCGCCATGCGACGGCGGTGATGTGGCGGCGGTGCCTCTCCATCCGCAGCCAGTTCTGCGATGCCGTGGTGGCAAGCGGACTGCTGACGTGGGAACAGATGGTGAGTGCTGCCTGCCGCTACTGCGTCGGCGCGACAAAGAAGGGCGGGGTGATCTTCTGGCAGATCGACCATGAGGGAAGGGTACACGACGGCAAGGTGATGTACTACCAGAGGGACTGTCACCGCTGCAAGGATGAGGAGCACCGGCCCACGTGGGTCAGTGCCATCCTGAAGCACCGCGACCCGTTCCCCGGTGCCCCGCACGCCACCAGCCACTGTTTCTTCGGCCTCCACCAGATCTGTTCGGAACAGGATGCGCAGCAAAATTCGTGTCATTCGTGGTCGAAAAAAATGATAGTAATCGTCGAGGCGGAGAAGACCGCCTTCGTGCTCAGCGAACGCTATCCGCAGTACACCTGGTTGGCGACTGGCGGAATGGGTGAGGTACAGCCGGACAAGTTCCGGCCGCTGCGGGGCCGCAGGGTCATCATGATGCCCGACACCGACCCCGACGGCACCGCCTTCAGCCGCTGGCACGAGGCCGCCCGCGCGGTGATGCAGTCCGCCTTCTGGGAGGACTCGCCGCCCATCCACGTCTCCGCCTTCCTCGAACTCAACGCCACCACCGACCAGAAGCGCCGCAAGATAGATTTACTGGATTATGTAATGGAAGTAAATAGTGAACAATTATGAAAGCAATGACAAGACAAGAACTGGCCGACTGTGCCGGTGTGACGACAAAAACGCTTGGGAATTACATCAAATGCCACTGGGATGAACTGTGGGCGATAGGTATGCGACCGCACCAGATACTGTCGCCCAAGGTGGTGGAATGGCTCGCTAAGCATTACGGCATCGATATCACCGACTAAGTCAAACCCTAGGAAAGTTTGGGAAAGTTTGGGAAAGAATGGGAAAGAATGGGAAAACGCCCTTCGCCGATGTCGTACCTTTGCAATGCATTCCCGAGGGAGCGGGGAAGGAGCCGGGGCATGGCCATGGCGACAGAGGCAGCCGACGGGTAAGTGCTGCGACAACATCCAAAAGACCGCCATGAGGCCTGCCTGACCCGAACCGCCCCTCGTTTTAGTCAAACAATTAAAAACGATTTGCGTATGAAGAAGATCAAGTGGTCAACAGTGAAGAAGGTGCTCCAGTTGCTGGTCACCATCATCAGTACCATCGTGGGAACGGTGGCCGTGCAGGCTTGCGGCGTCTTGGCGTAGGGGAGGAGAATCATGCGAGAGATTGACATGATCGTCATCCACTGCTCGGCGACACGCTGCGACAGGGACTATCCCTTCGAGGCGCTCGACCGCGACCACCGTTCGCGGGGCTGGAACGGATGCGGCTACCACCGTTACATCACCAAGGACGGCACCGTCCACATCGGCAGGCCCTACGAACAGGTGGGGGCGCACGTCGGACCGCGATTCAACCCGCACTCTATCGGCATCTGCTACGAGGGAGGCCTGAACGAGCAGGGACAATTCGCCGACACGCGCACCGTGGCCCAGAAACGGAGCATGGCCGCACTGATCCGCGATCTGCTGAAACGGTTTCCGAAGGCACGGATCCTCGGTCACCGCGACCTGCCCGGCGTCCGCAAGGCCTGTCCCTGCTATGATGTCGCAAAGGATCTGGATGCGGAAAAGCCATTCCAGGACCTGAAAAACCTGCCCCGAATCCGGGACAGACCTTTGCACAGGGGGCAGAAACGTGAACCAGATCCGGGGGATAATTATGCACAGGGGGCAGAAACGTGAACCAGATCCGGGGGACATTTATGAAGTGAACCCAGAAAGTTGGACACAACTGAAAGGTTCATAATGAAAAAGAATTGTAGTTTAGAAGAAAAACTCGCAGCTATTAGATTAGTAGAACAAGGGCAGTCTGCCCGTTCTGTGTCTGATA